>OASX01001122.1_pt1 | contig 14916 bp, 11 predicted proteins | sample 1516531 | NCBI WGS metagenome assembly OASX01 (sample SAMEA2579911, study PRJEB22360) | human gut metagenome | biome: human gut; feature: human-associated habitat; material: faeces | place: Denmark | collected 2008/2010
AATGAGATACAAATACACATACAGGACAACGGCGCGGGATTTATGGCAGCTTTCCATGTATTATATATACGGTTCGCTGGCAGGACTTTGTAATATCATATTTACAGTGGCGGCATTTGCCTTGGGATTCTCCAGGTGGGACCAGGCCCAGGGGATCGTGAGGTGTCTCATTGTGCTGGGGTGCTGCCTTTTTACAGTTATCCAGCCGCTTATGATTTATGCCAAGGCAAAGAAGCAGGCGGCGGGAATTACCCAGGACACCCAGGTTTCTATTGACGACAGCGGGCTTTACATCCGGGTGGGCGATGACACGTCGCAGCTGCCGTGGAAGTCGGTAAAAAGGATATCCAGGAAACCTGCCATGATTATCATATTCAGCGATACCACCCATGGATTTATATTTACAAACCGTGTTCTTGGAAATGAGAAAGAAGAATTTTACCGTTATGCCTCCTCTAAAGTGGAAGGCAGGAATGTGCATAATTAAAGGACAGGCCCTCCTTGACCGGGTCTGGTAACTGGGGTATGATATATGCGAAGGGAGGGACGGCTGCTTGAGAAAAAATGTGATTTACCTCATGGGCTGCGCCGCTGTCATGATTCTGGCCGCGTCCTGTGCAGGCAGAAGCAAGGACAGCACGGCGCAGAAGACAGTTCCGGAGTTCGTCCTGACATATGCTGAGAATCAGGCGGAGGATTATCCCACCACCCAGGGAGCTTATAAATTTGCAGAGCTGGTATATGAACAGACCGGGGGCAGGGTGGAGATACAGGTCAATGCGGGCGGTGTTCTCGGAGATGAGAAAACAGTGATTGAACAGCTTCAGTTTGGCGGGGTGGATTTTGCCAGGGTATCCCTGTCGCCCCTGGCTGAGTTTGTGCCCAAGCTGAATGTACTTCAGATGCCCTATCTGTATACTGGCCGGGAGCACATGTGGAAGGTGTTAGAGGGGCCCATTGGCACGGATTTCATGAATTCCTTCGGCGGTTCCAGCCTGGTGCCGCTGTCTTGGTATGATGCGGGCGCCCGTAATTTCTACAGTACGGCCGGGCCCATTGAGTCCCTGGACGACATGAAGGGGCTTAAAATCAGGGTCCAGGAATCTGAACTGATGATGGATACGATTCAGGCTCTGGGTGCCACGCCGGTGCCCATGGCTTTTGGGGATGTATATTCAGGCCTGCAGACAGGGGAGATAGACGGGGCCGAGAACAACTGGCCTTCCTATGAGTCCACCAGGCATTATGAGGTAGCCAAATATTTCACCCTGGATGAACACACCAGGGTTCCGGAGCTCCAGCTGGCAGCCCAGTCCACCTGGGATAAGCTGCCCGAGGAATACAGGAACATTATACGGGATTGTGCACAGAAATCAGCCCTGTATGAGCGTGAACTGTGGGATGAGCGTGAGAAGACCTCAGAGGACAGGGTCAGGAGAGCCGGATGCGTGGTGACGGAGCTGGATGCCGGGGAGAAAGAACGGTTCCAGGAAGCCGCGGCCCCTATGTACGAAAAATACTGTTCTGAATATGTGGATATTATTGACGATATCATGGACGCGGGCAGACAGTGACAGGCTTCAGATTGGACAGGTATAGAAATGAATTAGAATATAGAGCAAAAAACAGACCATGGTCCGTGCAGTGGATCCATGGTCTTATTTTGATTGATTTTTACAGATAGACTCAGATAAGTGTCAGCCCAGGGGTACGATGGTGACATTATCCCCCGAACCGTTATCAGGAGACGGTGCCTGTGATGCCTGCGTAGGTGATGGTGCCTGCGTGGGAGACGGTGCCTGTGACGACTGAGTAGGCGATGGCGTCTGCGGGTCGGCGGGAGACAGGGCAGCTGTTGTGGCCGCGGTGGATTCTGCGGCTTTAGTGGTTTCTGCGGCCTTAGTGGTCTCCTTGGCTTTGGTGGTTTCCTTGGCCTTGGTGGTTTCCTTGGCCTTGGTAGTCTCCTTGGCCTTGGTGGTCTCCTTGGCCTTGGTGCTTTCTTTGGCCTTGGTGCTTTCCTTGGCCTTGCTGGTTTCCTTATCCGTGCCCGAACCCTTGGAGCTGCTGCCGTTAGTGCCGTTGGTGCCGTCTGAAGGGAATTCCTTGTCACGGCCGCTGAGGTCTATGCCGTCTTTCACGCTGAAATAGGAGCCTTTTATGGTATTGCCCGCGTAATCCGCCACAAACACTACAAGAGTCTGGGTATCCATGGGGAAGGTAATCTCTCCGGATTCTTTATTAATATGGCTGGGTTTGACAGTCTTTTCCTCTTCATCCGTGGCATAGACAGCATCAAAGTTAATACCGGACTGGCTGTCCTCTGCAGTGATGGTCAGTATGCCGTCTTCCATCACATAATCTTCCTGTATGGTAGGCGCCATATCGTCCAGGGCTTGAATGGTGTCGGACAGTCTGGCAGACATTCCGTTCCATCCCTTCACATATATCTGCAGGGTTCCGTTGCTGGTCAGGGTGGCAGTGTAGACTCCCTTTTCCTTTTCCATTTCAAGGGGCTGGGATTCCATGGTGACGCTGGTTTCGCGTATGGGGAGAAGGGAACGTATGCGGATGGATATATCCACGCTGCGGTAATCCCTGGTGTCAGATACATCATACTCTATCTTGGGTTTGGATGTGGCCACAATGAATATGACCAGATTGATTAGGATAAAGGGGAGTATGTAGAATACCAGGGTATGCAGTTTTCTGTTATCGTTCCATGAACGTTTATTATAGGTGTTGCGTTTGGTGCTTCTGCCGCGGTTGCCGCCGTAAGAACCGGAAGCACGTTCGCTGCGGGGAGCCGAATATGACGAATGACGATCCATGAATTATCCTCCTTAAGTATTGCGGAAAAAATACTTCTATAGCATATCAGAAATTCTCTTTTCTTACAAGTTTAACTTGGAAAATGGCAAAGATTCCACAATACCCTTCAAAATGCCGCTTGAATATGTTATGATAGGTATGATTCCTGACATCAAAGGGAGAGGTACATAAGGAATATAAATAGTGCTATCACAGAAGGAGTAAGACCTATGATTGGAGAAGCGGCTGCGTTTGCAGATAAAGCCCACAAGGGAGCTTTCAGAAAGGGCACAAAGATTCCGTACATCACGCATCCCATGGAGACGGCAGTGATTGTGTCCGCCTTTACGGATGATGAGGAAATCATTGCGGCAGCACTGCTCCATGATGTTATGGAGGATGCAGGAGTTACCAGGGAAGAGCTGGAGGACGCGTTTGGTCCCAGAGTAGCGGATCTGGTAGTGGATGAGAGCGAGGATAAAAGCCGCAGCTGGCAGGAGAGAAAGACCCGTACGGTCAGGCATCTCTGCACGGCTTCCAGGGAGATTAAGATATTGGCTCTGGGGGACAAGCTCAGCAACATGCGCTGTACGGCCAGGGATTATCTGGTGGTGGGCGATGCCATATGGCAGCGGGTTAATGAGAAGGATAAGCAGAAGCATGCCTGGCTGCCGGCAGGGATAGCCCATGCTCTGAAGGAGTTGGAGGACCACCTGTATTTCAAGGAATATGTAATGTTATGCAGGACCGTGTTCGGCGAGGATGTCATTTCCTCAAATAAAGACATGATGCAAGGAGAATATGAATGATCAGATGTGGGAAAAAGTCAAAGATTCTGGCTGCTGTCTTGGCAGCCGGAATTATTTTAAGTATGCAGGGAATGACGGCATTTGCCGGCAGCACAGGGGTAGGTGCGGTTAAGTCGGCCCAGACAGGTCCGGGTGTGGCAGCACAGAATGACAGCCAGACAGGCCAGCCGGAGGGACAGACAGTACAGCCGGAGGGGCAGAACGGCCAGACAGGCCAGGCGGAAGGCCAGACAGTACAGCCGGAGATCCAGACAGGCCAGCCAGAGGGACAGGCAGGCCAGCCGGAAGGCCAGACAGGCCAGGCCGAGGGACAGACAGCTCAGCCGGAGGGACAGGTAGCCCAGCCGGAAGGCCAGGCAGTACAGCCGGAGGGCCAGGAACAGAGCGCACAGCCGGTCCCGGGCCAGGAACCTCTCCAGGTAAATTACAGCGCTTTTATATTGCAGCAGGGATGGAGCGCGGTCACGGCTGATAACAATTTGTGTTCAGCCCCGGTTAACTCATGGGTCACTGCCGTAAAGGCTAATCTGATTCATATTCCGGACGGTACACAGGTGGGCATTCGCTACCAGGTGAATCTGAGCGGTACGGGTTGGCTCTCCTGGGCGGAGGACGGAGCTGAGACAGGAGGAACAGAAGGCGTCATGCCTCTGGAATCCATACGTATGGAACTGACAGGCAGCGGCGCAGCCGCATATGATTTATACTATAAAGTACTTCAAAACGGCGCCTGGACAGACTGGGCGGCCAATGGTGCGTCCGCCGGACAGGAGGGTGCAGGCCTCAGGGTGGACGGCATACGGGCTTCCATTACGGCTAAGGGTGCAGGGATTCCTGCGGATCCGGTGGTTTCCCATGGGATTGACCCGTCCAGGCCTATGATTGCCCTTACATTTGATGACGGACCCAAGACATCCGTGACCAGCCGGATACTGGACAGCCTGCAGGCCAATGGAGGAAGGGCAACATTCTTCATGCTGGGCTCCAATGTGAACGCCAATGCAGGGGTAATCAGGCGCATGGCGGACCAGGGATGTGAGGTTGCCAACCACACCCATGACCACAAATATCTGACCAAAATCGGTGCTGAGGGAATTGTAAGCCAGGTGGGGTCCACCAACCAGAAGATCCAGGCTGTCTGCGGCGTATCACCGGTCCTCATGCGCCCGCCGGGCGGATATATTGATGGGGCGTCCCTTAACGTGCTGGGTTCCATGGGTATGCCTGCCATCATGTGGTCTATTGATACCAGAGACTGGCAGCACAGGAATGCGCAGAGGACCATAGACACTGTGCTGAGCCAGGTTAAGGATGGGGATATCATACTGATGCATGATATCTACAGTACAACAGCAGATGCGGCGGTGGTGCTGATTCCGGAACTGACAGCGCGGGGATATCAGCTGGTGACAGTAAGCGAGCTGGCGGCCTACAGGGGAGGAATCGTTCCCGGACACAAGTACAGCCAGTTCAGACCGTGATTCGGCTGACCATGCAGCGGCAGATAAATTTGAGACGGTATTCCTTCTATCGGAGAGGGGGTACCGTCTTTTTGTCCGTCTTTCTGTCAATGGGGGCCGGGTACTGATTGAGCGTCCCGGCATATAAGTCCCGGCATATAAGTCCCTCCATATGAGATGAATAATATGGGAATTACCCTTGATTCTTGTTCTCAGGTTATGTATAATAAGACCACAGATTGTTTTCTTCAGACATCTGGCTGTGCGTCTGCACAGAGGCGGGGTTTTTATTCTGAAACCCGTGTTTCCCATTTTAACAGGCAGTTTTTATTTGTGCACATTGACATATTCATATGATTTGTATACTGTTCTCCGGCAGTTAGTAAAATGGCAGATAGCCGGGAGGAATGCTTATGGCAGATAGAGGGAAAGGAATACCGTTGGAAAAACGGATAAATATAAGTGGAAAAATGGGCAGGGCTGTGTTTGCTGTGACTGCCGTGACGGCAGCTGTATTCTGGCTGTCAGGCAGTGCGGCGGCCATGGAGGCGCAGGAACCGAAGGACGGGGAACGTTATGGCGCAGAGCTTCGGATCACCAGGGACGCGGAGACGGAAGAGGACGGGGGAATCCGGGAACCGGCTGACCGGTATTGGGACGGTAATGGAAAGGAGTACCGGCTGGATTCCTGGGAGATAGTGACAATTCCGGGACAGGATGTCAGCCGGCATCTGGAGCGGAAGATGGTGTATACCGGTGTGGAAGGGGCTGAAGAGATTCCCGGGTCCATTTCCCAGAAGGAGGATGTAGCGGGAAATCAGGCAGAGGGAATCCTATTCCTCAGGAAAAGCCGGATTGTAAGAGAGGAGTGGCAGGATGGATTTGCGGCGCCCGTCACCTTTCACGCCTATGGTGCGGATGAATACCAAGGAGGCTCCCTGGTTATACCGGGGGACGCGGTTTTAGAGACCTGTGTGTCCATGGGAGGGCAGCTGCTGGAGTTTATGGGCCTGTCTCCCCTGGAGTACCGCATACTTTTTGCAGACTGGTCAGGGGAGTCATACGAGGATGAGGAGGGGAGAATGTGCCGCCAGGCCATGGTCTGGGGTCAAAAGCTCCTTAGGGACTATGAGGCCGAATATGAAGGAGAAGTCAGCTGGACAAAACCGGAAACCCGGGAACTGGAGATGGTTTACAGGCAGATCCCTGAGGTTTCTCCCGCAGCTTTGCAGACAGTTCAGGGGGCAGACCATGTACCTGTACCGGAGATTCAGGGTGAGGAACCGGTGGGGAATCTCTGGTACTGGGTACGCAGCGGTTTTGTCATAACAGTGGGGGCCGGACTCATAGGCATAGGCGTGGGACTGCTGGCTCTTTTGGCAGTGTGGTACAGGCAGAACCGGCGGGAGCACCGAAGAAGATGCCTGCCCCGCATAAAAGGTTGAGCCCTGCGGCTCAGGTATGATATACTTTACATAACAAGGGAGGGATAAACTCCCGTAAGAAAAGGAGAACAGATATGACAAATCCTGTGTATGACAAGCTGAGAAACTGCTATGACAGCATAAAGGATAAAATTCCCTTTGAACCTAAGGTGGCACTGGTGCTGGGGTCCGGCCTTGGCGACTATGCGGAGCAGCTGGAAATCCGGGGTACCATTGATTACCATGATATAGAGGGATTTCCGGTATCTACGGTACCCGGACATAAGGGCAGGTTTGTGTTCGCCCGCATAAATGAGGTTCCGGCCGTACTGATGCAGGGGCGTGTCCATTATTATGAGGGCTATCCCATGTCAGATGTGGTCCTGCCTGTCCGGCTTATGAAGCTTATGGGAGCGCAAATCCTCTTCCTGACCAATGCGGCCGGCGGAGTCAATTATGATTATGGGGCAGGGGATTTTATGCTCATAAAGGACCAGATATCCTGCTTTGTTCCCTCACCGCTGGTGGGGCCGAACCTGGAGGAGCTGGGACCAAGGTTTCCGGACATGAGCCATATATACGATGAGGATCTGAGGGACATCATCCGTTCCACTGCTCTTGAGCTTGGTATCAGGATACAGGAGGGGGTCTATGTGCAGCTCACAGGACCTGCCTATGAAAGCCCGCATGAGGTGAAAATGTGCAGGATACTGGGCGGGGATGCAGTGGGTATGAGTACGGCCTGCGAGGCAGTGGCGGCCAATCACATGGGGATGAAGATATGCGGTATATCCTGTATATCCAATCTGGCCTGTGGCATGACAGACGTTCCGCTGTCCCACAAGGAGGTCCAGGAGGCATCAGATAAAATGGCCCCTCTCTTCAAAAAACTGGTATCAGAGTCCATCAGAAAACTGGGGCGTATTTAAACTTTTATGAAAAATTAAAGAAAAAGACATAGTAAAATAGTGTTTTTCGTAGTAATATGTAACGTGGACAAAGGCAGGGGGAATATGCTGCCCGTCCTGGCATAGTATATGACATATCATGATTTAGAAAAGAGGAGATTATTATGAAGAGACACTATTTGGCAGTTGCAGTCCTGGCACTTGCATTGGGGATGACAGCTTGTTCTTCCGGCAATAAAGAAACTACAGCGGCCCCAACTACTACAGCAGCACAGACTGAGACAGAGAAAGCGGCAGAAGCAGAAGACGATATGGAACTGGAATACTTCTATGGTTTTGTGGGAGAGGTAGCTGATAAGGTGGTTACCGTTAAGGACGACGAAGGCAAGGAAGTGAAGTTTGATGTATCTGAGGCCAAGATTGAAGGCGCAGATGCCATTGGAGAAGGTGATGAGGTAGAGATTGCCTATGCAGGTGAGCTTTCCGCAGACACCACCAAGGCAAAATCAGTGGATATCGTTACATCTGCAGCAGCAGAGGCAGCGGAAGAGGCAGCCGCTGAGGAGGATGACATTGTCACGGGAACCATAGAGAAGGCAGACGACAATACCCTGACTCTGACCACGGACGAGGGTACATATACCTTTAACACCAAGATTGCGCAGAAGGTATCCAAGGACGGCATCAAGTCCGGCGTACAGGCAGATGTGACCTACTACGGGGATCTGGAAGACGAGACCGACAAACCGGTGGCCACCAAAATTGTGACCGAGGATGCCATGGACTCAGAAGACGCTAAGATCAATACCCTTTCCGGCAAGGTGGCAGAAGTTGGGGCGGATTATGTGGTTATCGACACAGCGGACCCGGAGAATACCCTGTTTACCTTCCTGGGAAAAGAAGGCATGTTTGACAAACTGAAGGTTGGGGATACCGCAACTGTTATCTACGAGGGAACCCTTACAAACAAGACAATTACAGCTACCGGCGTGAAGTAGAGAAGATGCAGCTGGCCGCGGCACAGACAGATAGGGACTGTGCCGCGGCATTTTTTATTTAAAATTATTAGCACTCGACCCTTGACAGTGCTAACAACATGTGTTATAGTACGACTAGAACAAAGATGACAAAGCACAATTCCGTAGGCCGCTGCTTCCGGAGGATACACACAGGCATTCTGGTCAGAGGCGGCAGAGAAGAAAGGGGAATGGGCAATGAATATTAATAAATTTACTCAGAAGTCAATGGAAGCAGTTCAGAACTGTGAGAAGCTGGCATATGAATACGGAAACCAGCAGATTGATGAGCAGCACCTTCTGTACAGCCTGCTGACCCTGGAGGACAGCCTGATTCTTAAGCTGATTACCAAGATGGGAATACAGGGAGATATGTTTTCCAACGAGGCAAAGCAGGCAGTGGAGCGGCTGCCCAAGGTAAGCGGCAGCGGCCAGCTTTACATCAGCAGTGATTTGAATAAGGTACTCATAAGCGGAGAGGACGAGGCAAAGGCCATGGGTGATGAATATGTATCCGTGGAGCACTTGTTCCTGTCTCTTTTAAAGCATTCCAATAAGGAAATCAAGGCATTATTCAAGTTATATAATATAACCCGTGAGACATTTCTTCAGGCACTGTCCACAGTAAGGGGCAACCAGAGGGTGGTCAGCGATAATCCTGAAGCCACCTATGATACATTAGCCAAATACGGATATGACCTGGTGGAGCGGGCCAGGGACCAGAAGCTGGACCCGGTTATCGGCCGTGACAGCGAGATTCGTAATGTTATCCGTATCCTCTCCCGTAAGACGAAGAACAACCCGGTGCTTATCGGTGAGCCCGGCGTGGGCAAGACAGCTGTGGTGGAAGGCCTGGCCCAGAGAATCGTGCGGGGGGATGTTCCGGACGGACTGAAGGATAAGAAGCTCTTTGCCCTGGACATGGGAGCCCTGGTGGCGGGAGCCAAGTACAGGGGTGAATTTGAGGAACGGCTGAAGGCTGTGCTGGAAGAAGTAAAAAAGAGCGACGGGCAGATTATTTTGTTTATTGATGAGCTGCATACCATTGTGGGTGCAGGAAAGACAGAGGGGTCAATGGACGCGGGCAATATGCTAAAGCCCATGCTGGCCAGGGGAGAGCTTCACTGTATCGGCGCAACCACCCTCAATGAGTACCGCCAGTATATAGAGAAGGACGCTGCGCTGGAACGGAGATTCCAGCCGGTGATGGTGGATGAACCCACGGTGGAGGATACTATTTCCATACTGAGGGGACTTAAGGAGCGCTATGAGGTATTCCATGGAGTGAAGATAACAGACTCTGCTCTGGTGAGCGCAGCCACCCTGTCCGACCGGTATATTACCGACCGTTTCCTGCCTGATAAGGCCATTGACCTGGTGGATGAAGCCTGCGCCATGATTAAGACTGAGATGGATACCATGCCTGCGGAGCTGGATGAGATGTCCAGGAAAATCATGCAGATGGAGATAGAGGAAGCAGCCCTTAAGAAGGAAACAGACCGTCTGAGCCAGGACCGCCTGGCGGATCTCCAGAAAGAGCTGGCTGAGCTTCACGATGAATTCGCGTCCAAAAAAGCCCAGTGGGAGAATGAAAAGGCCAGTGTGGACCGTCTTTCGTCCCTCAGGGAAGAGATAGAGAGTGTAAACAGGGAGATTCAGGACGCACAGCAGAAGTATGACCTGAATAAAGCGGCAGAGCTGCAGTATGGCAGGCTGCCGGAGCTCCAGAAGGAGCTGCAGGCGGAAGAGGAACGCATACGCAATGAGGACTTAAGCCTTGTGAGGGAGAGCGTTTCAGAGGATGAGATTGCAAGAATCGTATCCAAATGGACCGGAATTCCGGTTGCCAAGCTGACAGAGAGTGAGAGAAGCAAGACCCTGCATCTGGATGAGGTTCTTCATAAACGTGTGGTGGGCCAGGATGAAGGCGTGCAGCTGGTAACCCAGTCCATCATCCGTTCCAAGGCAGGCATCAAGGACCCCACCAAGCCAATCGGATCCTTCCTGTTCCTGGGGCCTACCGGTGTAGGTAAGACGGAGCTGGCCAAAGCCCTTGCTGAGGCGTTGTTTGACGACGAGTCCAACATAATTCGGATTGATATGAGTGAGTATATGGAGAAGCATTCCGTGTCGCGTCTTATCGGAGCGCCTCCAGGATACGTTGGATACGACGAGGGAGGACAGCTGACAGAGGCCGTGCGCCGCAAACCATACAGCGTGGTGCTGTTTGACGAAGTGGAGAAGGCCCATCCGGACGTGTTTAACGTACTTTTGCAGGTCCTGGATGATGGGCGTATCACGGATTCCCAGGGCAGGACTGTGGACTTTAAGAATACCATCATTATCCTCACCTCCAACATCGGTTCCCAGTATCTGCTGGAAGGAATTGATGAGAACGGAAACATCAGGCCCCAGGTGGAACATATGGTTATGGATGAGCTTCGCGCCCATTTCAGACCGGAGTTCCTAAACCGTCTGGATGAAACCATACTCTTTAAGCCCTTAACCAGAATGGATATTGCAAGAATTGTGGATCTCTGTGTGGCAGACCTGAATAAACGTCTGTCCGACAGGGAACTGACCATAGAGCTGACAATGGGAGCCAAGGAATTCGTAACGGATAAGGGATATGATCCGGCTTATGGTGCCCGTCCCCTGAAACGTTATCTCCAGAAGAACGTGGAGACCCTGGCAGCGAGAATTATACTGGGTGACGGAGTCAGGGAAGGAAGCACCATTGTCATAGATGTGGACGAGGACAAAACACGGCTGATTGCATATGTGGAATGATGTTAGATAAATATATATGAAGATACAGGTGAGGGAGTGAATCTGCGCAAACAGGTTCTCTCCCTTGCTTTTTTCCATAAATTAGGAGGTATTTTTCAGAAAATTTCTAATGAAGAAATATAATTACATCAACTTCCGGGGATGACGAAAAAAGTAGGGAAAATACCCTAATTTCATGTTGAAAACGTTACTTGCAGGTGATATAATCGTTTCTGCTGAAAGCCGGTGTACCTATAGCCAGAATAGAACTAGATATAGGGTATTTGATATAAATTTAATCAATATGAGGTAATAGAAAGCAGGTAGAAATTGTGAGTACCATTCCGAAAGACCCAGTTATTTTGCTGAGTTATGTAAACACACAGCTCCGTGACAATTATAGTTCTCTGGACGAGATGTGCCAGGCATTGGATGCGGATAAGTCCAGGATTATATCTGTGCTGTCTGGTATTGGCTACCAATATGAGCCGGCTCAGAATAGTTTCCGTTAATAAAATCATATATAAGTGTTTTACGGCCGGCTTTGTCTGACTTATATCAGATAAAGCCGGTTTTGTACATATGAATCCGATATGGAAAGTGGGAGGGGAGCCATGCCGCGTTACAGATATAAGGCGAAAAGTGAAGATGGCAGAGTTCACTGTGGAACCGAGAAGGCAGACAGCGGCAGGGCTCTTTTCGCCATACTTAAATCCAGGGGACTCTATTGCTATGAATACAGCTCCCTGGAGCGGACATCCTCAGCGCGTCCGGCAAAGCTGAATCAGAGACAGCTTCCTCTGCTGTGCAGGCAGTTAGCAGCCATGCTGACAGCCGGAGTGCCCCTGTCCAGGGCTCTGGAGGTGAGCGCGGGGTCTGCCAGGGATAAGACTCTTAAGGTGACGCTTGCCGGACTCAGGGAGAGCATACACAAGGGGCGTACTTTGTCAGAGGCCATGGAGGAGATGAAAGGAGTATTTCCCAATCTGCTGGTTTATATGACGCGCACGGGCGAGTCCAGCGGAAGACTGGACGAACTGCTCCATAAGATGGCGGGATATTACGGACGGGAGGAAGAATTAAATGGCAAGGTGCGGGCGGCCATGACTTATCCGGTCATATTGTTTTCTATTACCGTGTTAGCCGCTGTATTTATGCTGACCACGGTTCTGCCTCAGTTTGCCTCCATGCTGCAGGAGCAGGAACTGCCCTGGATTACCCGGATGATGATGAAGCTCAGTTTCAGTCTCCGCAGCCGCGGGGTTCTCTACATTATGCTTATTCTGGTATTGATGGCCCTGTTCAAGGGGATTCTAACATGTCCTTTTGTCCGGCTGCAGGCAGACCGGGCTGTGCTGTATACTCCAATGATAGGAAAACTTTTAAGAACCGTATATACATCCCGTTTTGCATCTGCCTTTGCCGTGCTTTACGGAAGCGGAATTGGAATTCTGGATGCCATGCACACCGTGGGGCGGGTCATGGGAAACTCATATGTGGAGAAGGGTCTGGCCCAGGTTGCGGAGAGCTTAAAAGGAGGCGTGATGCTGTCCCAGGCACTGGAGGAGCTGAATCTGTTCCAGCCTGTGCTCATTTCCATGGTGGCAGCAGGAGAGGAATCAGGTGCATTGGATATGGTGCTGGAGGATGCGGGAAGTTTTTATGAAAAGGAGGCAGCCAGGGCAGTCAACCAGATGATTGCGCTTCTGGAGCCAGCCATGATTCTCATACTTGCCCTGGTGGTGGGCAGTGTGGTCATGGCCATTATGATGCCTGTATTTAACATGTACTCGTCAATGCTGTAAGAGGTAAGAAATGAAATATTACATATGTTTGGAAGAGGACAGGATATGTTATGTCCGCGGCAGGTTTAAACGGTGTACGGGTTCCGGGATCCGCCGCTGCCTGGAAATAGTGGAGTGGGAATTCGTGGAGCCGGTGCCTGATGTGGCATCGGCCCTGACGCGTCTTGCTGAAAAATACGGCATGGAGGGAAAACGTGTCAATCTGATAGTTGGACGGGATGTGAGGATGATGGGCTTCACCATCCCGAAGGCAGGAAAGAACGCCATGAAAAGGATGGCAGTCAATGAAATGACCCTGCTGGACGCAGATTTTGGAAACCATGCAATAGCCCTGGATCTGAGGGCGAAAACCGGCAGGACAATGGCGGATGTTACTGCCTACTATATGGAACAGCGCAGTCTGGATGCGTATAAGAAGGCCCTGGAGGACGGAAAGATGATATGCGGCCGCGTCCTGGTCCTGCCTGACTGCATGGCGATTATGGCCAGGGAGCTGTGGCGGGAGGAACGGGTTCTTCTGCTGGATGTGAACCAGGGCAGCGTGGGCTTTTATGTATTGTCAGGGAGACATTGCCTGGCATGCCGTATGACAGGCCTGAAGGCCGGCTGTTTTCTGCGGGAGGGAGCAGTGGACATGCTCTGTGAAGAGATGGCGGAGCAGGTGGAGGGCCTGATAGAGGACTGCGCTGCAGCGTCGGACGTTTCTTTCCCGGATTGTATGGTGCTTATGACCTCCTGTATACCTGATGCAGAGGCAGCGGCTGAATATATGTCCCAACGGTTTAAGATACCCTGCTATGTCAGGATGCCGGAACCGGTGGAAGCCGTGTGTCTGGCGGTTTGTGTGGCCGGTTCCCTGGAGGGGAAGAAAAAGGCGCTGGAACTGGAGGAACGGGGATATGAGGATGGAAAGAACTCCATTTTGGGCCACGGGCCGTTTATGACCAGAGGCTGGGCCCTGTTCCTGCTTGCCAACGCATTGGCGGCAGCGGGACTGTCCCTTCACGCGGCCTATCTGGACCATGCAGCAGGAAAGGCGCTTTCCAGAACAGAGTATGCCATGGAAGGACCAGAGTATAAGAACCGTGTCCGTAAATCCATGGAGATGGAAGAAAGAATAGGTGAAATGTCGGCTGACAGGGAGAAAACACGGACAGCGAAGGCTCTGTTGGCCGGGAAGAATCTGCTGGGCATGGATGAATTCAGGGCATTTACAGAGGCCATGAATCCGGAGATGAGGATTGAATCCATTTCCTTTGACGGCGAGGGGCCTTACCTTCAGATGGTGGTGTCCATGGAGGGGGCTGAGGATGTACCGGCCTACGTGGAGAGAGTGGAAGGTTCAGGGGTTTTCAGGCAGGCGGGGCACAGCCTGTGGGAAAAGAGCGCAGAGGACAGGGAGACACAGCGGGTATATGCCACTGTTTACGGAACTCTGGGAACAGGAGGACGGGATGATGCTCAGTAGCAGGGAGCGGTTTCTCATAGGTGTATTGTTCACCATTATCATCTGGGCTGTGGCGCTGGAAGTATTTATCTGGCCGGGACGCGCCGGATACCGGAAGTCTGTGGAGCTGATGGAAAGCGGGAAACAGCAAAGGGAGGAAATGGAATTTTACCTGAGCCATTATGAGGAACTGGAGCAGAAGTTAAAGGAATGGGAGCGTTTCAGGGATACAGAGGAATTTTTCTACCAGGATATTGATGACATCTTTATGGACAGGAGCCTGCAGGCCATGGCAGCCAGGGCAGGGGTAAGCATACGCCGCATGAGTATAGGCGAGGCTGCTGCGGCAGAATTTTTCTATGACATGCAAACCGATGACCCGCAAACCCATGACCCGGAGGAAAGCGGGAAGCCGGCCGTGGGAAGCGGGCCAGCCGGCAGGACGGTAAAAGAATCAGTCATTACCATGG
>OASX01001125.1_pt1 | contig 14834 bp, 10 predicted proteins | sample 1516531 | NCBI WGS metagenome assembly OASX01 (sample SAMEA2579911, study PRJEB22360) | human gut metagenome | biome: human gut; feature: human-associated habitat; material: faeces | place: Denmark | collected 2008/2010
TCGAAGATGCCGCCATCGCTCGGGAAGGCGACATCGGCTTCATTCACAAGAACATGTCCGCCGACCAGCAGGCCGCTGAAGTCCTTAAGGTCAAGCGTCATGAAGCCGGCGTTGTTGCCGAACCGATCACCATCGGCCCCGACATGCTCGTCGGCGACGTCATCGCCCTCGCCCGCGAAAAGCACATCTCCGGTCTCCCGGTCGTTGACGGCAAGAAGGTTCTCGGCATGGTCACCAACCGCGACCTCCGCTTCGAAACCCGCATGTCCGTTCCGGTCTCCGAAGTCATGACCCCGCGTGAACGCCTGGTCACGGTCAAGGAAGGCGCCTCCCTCGAAGAAGCCAAGGCCCTCATGCACGCCCACCGCCTCGAGCGCGTTCTCGTCGTTGACGACGACTTCAACCTCGCAGGCCTCATGACCGTCAAGGACATCACCAAGGCCACGGACCACCCGTTCGCTGCCAAGGACGCCTCCGGCAAGCTGCTCGTCGGTGCCGGCGTCTCCGTCGGCGGCGGCACGGAAGAACGTGTCGAGAAGCTCGTTGACGCCGGTGTCGACGTCATCGTCGTCGACACGGCCCACGGCCACTCCCAGGGCGTTCTGAACCGCGTCAAGTGGGTCAAGGAACACTATCCCAACCTGCAGGTCATCGGCGGCAACATCGCCACGGCCGCTGCTCTGGCTCTCGTTGATGCCGGCGCCGACTGCGTCAAGGTCGGTATCGGCCCGGGCTCCATTTGCACGACCCGCATCGTCGCCGGTGTCGGCGTTCCGCAGATCTCCGCCATCTCCAACGTCGCCGAAGCTCTCCGCGACACGGGCGTTCCCTGCATCGCCGACGGCGGCATCCGCTTCTCCGGCGACATCTCCAAGGCCATCGCTGCCGGTGCCAACGCCGTCATGATGGGCGGCATGTTCGCCGGTACGGACGAAGCCCCGGGTGAAGTCATCCTCTACCAGGGCCGCTCCTACAAGTCCTACCGCGGCATGGGCTCCCTCGGTGCCATGGGCAAGGGTTCCGCCGACCGCTACTTCCAGGACAACAACCAGGGCAACATCGACAAGTTCGTTCCGGAAGGCATCGAAGGCATGGTCCCGTACAAGGGCCCGCTCGCCCAGATCATCTATCAGATGATCGGCGGCCTGCGCTCCTCCATGGGCTACTGCGGCTGGCCTTGGAGGGGCCCGGCCCCCCCCCAGGGCCTCCGGCGCCTGCCGCACGATCGACGAAATGCGCACCCGCGCCCAGTTCGTCGAAATCACGGCCGCCGGCTGGCGTGAATCCCACGTCCATGACGTGAAGATCACGAAGGAAGCTCCGAACTACCGTCAGGAACACTAATTCCGACGGCTGACAGGCTCTGACGTCAAGGCGCGGCGGTTTTTCCCGCCGCGCCTTTCGCATTTCTTATAGAATGCAATCGCCAATTTCTTTTTCCACACGGACTACAGATACATGTCTCACGACCGCATCCTCATTCTCGACTTCGGCAGCCAGGTGACCCAGCTCATCGCCCGCCGCGTGCGCGAAGCCCACGTCTACTGTGAAGTTCATCCCAACGACGTGTCTGCGGAATTCATCCGCGAATACAACCCGAAGGGCATCATTCTTTCCGGCTCTCACATGAGCGCCTATGAAGAAAGCAACGACCAGGCCAGCCAGGCCGTGTTCGAAGCCGGCGTTCCGGTTCTCGGCATCTGCTACGGCATGCAGACGATGGCCCAGCAGCTCGGCGGCCGCGTCGAAAGCGGCACGAAGCGTGAGTTCGGCTACGCCGAAGTCCGCGCCCACGGCCACACCAAGCTTCTCGAAGGCATTGAGGACTTCCGCACCGAGGAAGGTCACGGCATGCTCAAGGTCTGGATGAGCCACGGCGACAAGGTTGCCGAGCTTCCCCCGGGCTTCAAGGTCATGTGCTCCACGCCCTCCTGCCCGATCGCCGGCATGTGCAACGAGGAAAAGGGCTTTTATGCCGTCCAGTTCCATCCGGAAGTGACGCACACGCTCAAGGGCCGCGAAATGCTCAACCGCTTCGTGCTCGACATCTGCAAGTGCTCCGCCGACTGGGTCATGGGCGACTACGTCGCCGAAGCCGTCGCGCAGATCCGCGAGCAGGTCGGTGACGAAGAAGTCATTCTCGGCCTCTCCGGCGGCGTCGACTCCTCCGTGGCCGCCGCGCTCATCCACCGCGCCATCGGCAAGCAGCTCACCTGCGTCTTCGTCGACAACGGCCTCCTTCGCAAGAACGAACGCGAACAGGTTCGTGAAACGTTCGAAAAGAACATGGGCCTCAAGCTCATCGTCGTCGATGCCGTCGACCGCTTCATGAACGAACTCGCCGGTGTCACCGATCCGGAACAGAAGCGCAAGATCATCGGCCGCGTCTTCGTCGAGATCTTCCAGGAAGAAGCCTCCAAGCTCACGGCCGCCAAGTGGCTCGCCCAGGGCACGATCTACCCCGACGTCATCGAGTCCGCCGGCGCCAAGACGAAGAAGGCCAAGACCATCAAGTCCCACCACAACGTGGGCGGTCTTCCCGACACGCTGCACCTCAAGCTCCTCGAACCGCTGCGCTCCCTCTTCAAGGACGAAGTCCGCGAGCTCGGCGTCGAACTCGGTCTTCCGGCCGAAATGGTCTATCGTCACCCGTTCCCGGGTCCGGGCCTCGGCGTGCGCATCCTCGGCGAAGTCAAGCGTGAATACGCCGACCTTCTCCGTGAAGCCGACGCGATCTTCATCGAAGAACTCCGCAACTTCGACCTCTACGACAAGGTTAGCCAGGCCTTCGTGGTCTTCCTCCCGGTCAAGTCCGTGGGCGTCATGGGCGACGGCCGCACCTACGAATGGGTCGTGAGCCTGCGCTGCGTCGAAACGTCCGACTTCATGACCGCCGTCTGGAGCCACCTGCCGTACGAACTTCTCGGCAAGGTTTCCAACCGCATCATCAATGAAGTCCGCGGCATCAACCGCGTCGTCTATGACGTCTCAGGCAAGCCGCCCGCCACCATTGAGTGGGAATAACCTTCTCGCTTTGACATAAAGTCAAACCCTGAAAAACTCTTGTTTTTCAGGGTTTTCTTTTTTTCTCAGAGCCCCCTCTTTCGGGCAACCGCCTAATTCTCCCGACACTTGCTCCAAGTCATGTTTTGGCTTCTGATTTATCGTCTGAGAGAGCGCATCTCAAGAGTAGACTTGTTCAGATCATTCGTCCGCTTTCATCGGGAGGCCAACCAGACTGACCGTCCGCCACGACCTTACTCTCTCGATGAGGATCTTGAAAGGAGCATGCTCATGACCCAATTCACCGTTTCCCGCCGCGCAGTTCTCGGCGGAGCAGCTTCCGCACTGCTCGTACCTGCAGCCGCCCACGCAACAACGCCTGCACGCCACTATGACGAAATGACTGACGTGCTCATTGTCGGCTCAGGATTCGCCGGCATGGCAGCTGCGCTTGCAGCTGCCGAAAAAGGCGTCAAGGTCAAGGTTATTGAGAAAATGGCCTTCCTCGGCGGAAACTCGTCTCTCTCCGGCGGCATGATGGCCGTACCTGGATCAAGCGTTCAGAAAGCCCAGGGCATCGAGGATTCCCCCGAAAAGCTGATTGCCGACATGACTCGAATCGGTCAGGGACTTGGCAATCCTGAGCTAATTCGCTTTGTCTGCGAAAAAGCCTCGGAAACTTTTGAGTGGACCCGCACGTCCATGGGAGTTGAGTGGAACACGCACTTGACAGGCAAGGGAGGACACTCCGCAGCCCGATGCATGGTGACAAAACAGGGAACCGGTCAGGGCATTCTCGTTCCATGTTCCTCCAAGCTCAAAGCGATGGGCGTTCCGCTTTGCACCCGCACTTTGCTGGAGAAGATCTTCCGAGAAGAGGATGGACGCGTGACTGGCGTGCAAGTGCGCGAAGGGTGGACGTTCAACAAGCCCGAGTCTGGCACGGTTAAAACTATCGGCGTCACTCGCGGCGTTGTGCTCGCCTTCGGCGGCTTCAGTGCGGACGTCAACTACAGAAAGCGTCTCGATCCCAAGCTCGGAGAAGCGTTCCTCACAACCAACCAGCCGGGAGCCACTGCAGAGGGACTGCGTCAAGCCAGTCGTATTGGTGCGAATGTCATTCAGGCTGACTGGATCCAGTGCCTGCCCTCCTGCTCGCCTGTCGAAAAAGGCATGGGGCTTGCGAGCCATTTTGCCACTATCGCAGGCAGCCTCTACGGCGTCTGGGTTGACTCCAAGACAGGGAGTCGCTTTGTCGATGAGTTCGGAGACCGCAAGGTATGCACTGACGCCATACTCGGCGTCATCAACCGCGGAGGCAAGGCTCTTGCCATTTCCGATCAAAACGGCGTTGACGAAATGGAAGTCGTCCGTCCCGGCCTGACTCAAAAGATCCTAAAATCCGGGGCCTTGCGTCAGTTTGCCTCGCTCGCCGAACTTGCCGAGGCTTACGGCATCGACCGCAAATCTCTTGACTCCACCATTGCCCGCTATAACGAACTGCTCTCCGCTGGACGCGACGCAGACTTCGGCCGACGCTTCGACAAGCGCGCCAAAGCACTTGGCCGAGCCCCGTTCTACGTATCAGAAATGAGCCCGAAGGTTCATCACTGCATGGGCGGCGTCGCCGTCAACGTTGAGACAGCCGTTCTCGACGTTGAAACGGATAAGCCGATCCCCGGTCTTTTTGCAGCCGGTGAATGCGTGGGCGGCATTCATGGTGCGGTTCGAATCGGAGCTTGCGCCGTGATGGATTGCCTCGTGAACGGCCGTCAGGCCGGTCTTTCCGCAGCAGCCAGTCCCAAGGCCTGAGCAGTTGACCTGTAACCTTCCGGAACAGCGTCACCAATAATCCAAGCGCCCGCCTGATGAAACCATCAGCGGGCGCTTTGCTTTCACTCAGAAGCTCACTTGTTGCCGCCGAACCACTTGGCGTAGATCTTGTCGTAGGTACCGTCGGCGCGGATTTCGTCGAGGACCTTGTCAAGACGGGCGCGCAGCTTGTCGTCGCCCTTGCGGATGGCAAAGCCGTAGTTTTCCGCCTTCAGGACACCGGGCACTTCGCGCAGGTTGAAGTTGGCGGAGGCCTTCTGAGTCAGGAAGTACTCGTTGACGGGCTTGTCGTTGACGATGGCCTCGCGGCCCTTGAAGGAAGGCTTCACCCGCCGAATTGAAGGTGCGTATTTTGGCGCCCTTGATCTTGGACATGAAGACGGAGCCTGAGGAGCCGATTTCAGCGCAGAGCACCTTGTTCTCCAGACCCTTCACGCCCTTGATGGAAGCATCGTCCTTGCGGGCCATGATGGAAAGCCCAGATTCATAGTACGGCTTCGTGAAGTCGACCTTGGCGGCACGCTCCGGCGTAATCGTGAGGGCGGAGACCGCCACGTCGATGGATCCCGACATCAGGGCGGGAATGAGGCCGTCAAGCCCCATGGAGAGAATCTGGGGTTCGAACCCGGCGCGCTTGGCCACCTCGTCGATCAGATCGATGTCGAAGCCGACGTACTTGCCTGAGTTGGAGTCGAGGAATTCGAAAGGAGGATAGACGGTTTCACTGCCGACGCGCAGTGTTTCGGCTCCGGCCTGAGTGCCGACAACCATAAGAGCGAGCGCTGCTGCTGCGACGAGCTTCTTCATGTTCATACCGAAGGTTCCTTTTCCTGTGTTCTACTGGATTTTTCCGGTGTTGATCGAATTGTCGCGTCCGGCTCCCGCCGGGCGTCACAAGCGGCCCGTCGGCCGCTCGACAGGAATGAGCTCCGACAAATTGTTGTGAAAGTTGGTGTTTAGGGGGCGTACTGATCTTTCTCTAGCAGAGAGGGAGTCGCGGATGATTTTTTCAACTTTTATATACGCTCCCCCCCACATCTATACACGGCGTAAACGATCTTGCAGATATCCTGAAAGTTGTGGCGACTGGAAACTTGTGCCCGTCGTCCATATTCACTCATCAATAGAGAGAGTCCCATGACAGATGACCTGTTTATGATCGCGTTCGCCATCGCACTGGCCTCAGTGCCCTATCTCCTCGTCCGACTGTTGAGCAGTTTCTTTAATCATCAATGAGAACCGCCTCATGTCTCCCATTGACTATTTGTTTGTCGGCACATCCCTTGCGTTGGTTGTCTGGCTCATTGTCGAACTCCTACGCGCGTGACTGACCCATCATGACATCCAATACTTTTTATACCCTTGCCGTCTTCGCCATCGTGCTGCTCATCATCACCAAGCCCATCGGGCTATGGTTGACGCCGATTGCTCAAGGCCGCGCTCCCGCTGTTGTCGATGCAATCGACAGACGCCTTATTTCCGTTCTCGCACCCAGTGGACGTGAGGAATCGTGGCAACGTTATGCCGTTTCGCTTCTTACCTTCAATACACTGGGACTCATTTTTCTATATGTCCTGCAGCGTATTCAAGGTTGGTTGCCGCTTAATCCGCAGGGCTTCGAAGGAGTCGCCCCCGATCAGGCATTCAACACTGCCGTGAGTTTTGTCACGAACACAAATTGGCAAAGCTACGGCGGCGAAATGACGATGAGCTACTTGACTCAAATGTTGGGCATGGGGGTACAAAATTTCCTGTCCGCCGCCACCGGCATTGCTGTTGCCTTCGCGCTCATGCGCGGCTTTTCGCGACATGAGTCCTCAACGATCGGCTGCTTTGCCCATGACGTGATTCGAATCACGCTCTGGGTGCTTCTGCCGATGTGCCTGACGTACGCTCTTTTTCTCGTGAGTCAAGGCGTCATTCAGAACATGTCAGACTACTTGACGGTGACTACACTTGCGGGTGATAGCCAGTCGATTGCCATGGGACCGGTTGCCTCTCAGGAAGCCGTCAAGCTCCTTGGGACGAACGGCGGCGGGTTCTTCAACGTCAACTCCGCTCATCCCTTTGAAAATCCGACCCCCCTAACTAACTTTTTAGAAGCGCTTGCCATTTTCGCCATTCCGACCGGTCTCACTTATGCCTTTGGCCGCATGGTCGGTCATCAACGTGAGGGTTGGATGCTTTGGCAAGTAATGGGCGCCTTGTTTGTGCTCGCCTTTACCGCTTTCGTCTATACCGAATCAACAGGGAATCCGCTTTTGCAGGCCATCGGCGCGGAAGGCTTGAGTTGGGAAGGGAAGGATGCGCGGTTTGATCTAGGTGCCCTGTCACTCTTTTCCACCGTGACGACGTCTGCATCCTGCGGTGCGGTCGCGGTGATGCATGACAGCCTCATGCCGCTTTCAGGCATGGTGACGATGGTACTCATGCAGTTGGGTGAAGTCGTTTTCGGCGGTGTCGGTGCGGGCTTTTACGGCATGATCGTCATGGCTGTCATCGCGGTCTTCATCGCCAGCCTGATGGTGGGACGCACGCCGGAATATCTCGGTAAAAAGATAACGCCGAAGGAAATGAAGCTGGCTGCGCTGACGATGTTGACCGTTCCCTTCATCGTTCTCGCCGGTACCGGCATCAATCTCATGTTGCCGGGGGCTCTAGAAAGCCTCAACAACCCCGGTGCTCACGGCCTTTCCGAAATTCTCTACGCATGGACATCCGCTGCCAACAACAACGGCTCGGCATTCGCGGGTTTGAATGCGAACACCGCCTTCTACAACATCGGGCTTGCGATTGCGATGTGGCTCGGACGCTTCATAGTGATCGTCCTTACGCTTGCGCTAGCCGGCACACTCGCCCGGGAGCGTCATGTCCCGTCCGGCAAGGGCACATTGGACACGGCCAGCCATCTGTTTGCAGGCCTCCTCATCGGCGTTGTGCTTCTTGTCGGTGCGCTTACTTACCTGCCAGTTCTGGCATTGGGACCCGTAGCTGAAATGCTGTCCCTTCTCTAACGCCAAACAAGAATTTAATCATGACATTAAAGAAAAACGAACCGCTTCTTTCCGGAAACCTGATCCGGGAAGCCGCGAAGGAGAGCCTGAAGAAGCTCTCTCCGAAAGCGCAAGCCAAAAATCCGGTGATGCTCATCGTATATCTGGGGAGTATTTTCACCGGCGCCCTTTTCATCTCTGATCTTCTCCATGGAACCGCCGCGAGACAAACCTCTTTTCTGGGTTGGCTCACGGTGTGGCTATGGTTTACGGTGCTTTTTGCCAATTTTGCAGAAAGTCTGGCTGAAGGCCGGGCGAAGGCTCAGGCAAACGCACTGAGGGGGCTTAAAACGGCCACGCCAGCATGCCGCATCCCTTCGAAGCCCGACCTCTGGAATGACACTACTGAAGGCATTATTGTGGATGCCACTCAGCTGCGAAAGGGGGACATCGTTCTTGTGAAGGCCGGTGAAATCATTCCCTGCGACGGAGAAGTGGTGCGTGGCATCGCGAGTGTCAATGAATCGGCCATTACCGGCGAGTCCGCTCCTGTCGTTCGCGAGTCGGGCGGGGACTTTTCCTCGGTTACCGGTGGGACGACCGTGTTGTCGGATTGGATCGTTGTTCGAGTCGAAAGTGATCCAGGCGACAGCTTTATTGACCGCATGATCGCCATGGTCGAAGGTGCAGCACGCAAGCGTACGCCCAACGAAGTGGCACTCACCATTCTGCTCCTCGCGCTCTCCGTTCTGTTTCTTATTGTCGTGGCCGTCATGCTTCCGGCTTCCGTTTACAGCGTCAACGCGAACGGTACCGGAGAAGTCGTGACGCCCGCCATGCTGATTGCACTGCTCGTCTGCCTCATCCCCACTACGATCGGGGGATTGTTATCCGCGATCGGAATTGCGGGCATGAGTCGTCTCATGAGCGCCAACGTCATTGCGCGTTCGGGCCGTGCTGTTGAGGCGGCTGGTGACGTTGACGTCCTTCTTCTCGACAAGACTGGTACGATCACATTCGGCAATCGACGCGCAAGCGCTTTCCATCCGGCGCCAGGCATCACGGTTGAAGCTCTTCGTGAAGCTGCGCTCCTTTCAAGCCTTGCCGACGACACGCCTGAAGGAAAATCCATTGTCGAACTCGCATTGAAGGAAGAACCTTCACTTTCGTCTCTGGGTGCAGCTGAAGACGCCACCTTCATACCGTTTACAGCCCAGAGCCGTATGTCGGGCGTCAACCTTGGATCGCGTCAGATCCGAAAAGGGGCAACGGATGCCGTTGTCCGTTGGGCCAAGGATACGGGGCACGCTGTTGTGCCACAACTGAAGCGTCAGGCCGATTCCGTATCGAGCCGTGGCGCCACCGCGCTCATGGTTGCAGAAAATGGAAGCCCTCTCGGCGTGATAGAACTCAAGGACATCGTCAAACCGGGTATTGCACAACGCTTTGCCGAACTGCGTGAAATGGGCATTAAAACCATCATGATCACCGGCGACAATCCGCTCACTGCCGCAGCCATTGCTGCCGAGGCCGGTGTCGACGACTTCGTTGCCGAAGCCACACCGGAAAGCAAGCTGCGATTCATTCGCGATCAACAGGCAAACGGCCATCTCGTTGCCATGACGGGTGACGGCACCAATGATGCTCCCGCCTTGGCTCAGGCCGACGTAGCCGTTGCCATGAACAGCGGCACGCAGGCCGCCAAGGATGCTGCGAACATGGTCGATCTCGATTCGAGTCCCACAAAGCTCATCGACATCGTCCGCATTGGAAAGCAGATGCTCATGACGCGTGGGGCACTCACAACCTTTTCGCTTGCCAATGATGTTGCCAAATACTTCGCCATCATTCCCGCCGCTTTTTCGTCAACCTATCCCTCTCTTTCGGTTCTCAATGTCACGGGGCTTGAAACGCCGGAATCGGCCATGCTCTCGGCGGTCATCTTCAATGCCCTCATTATCGTTGCCCTGATTCCAATTGCCCTTAAAGGAGTGCACTACAAGGCTTGGTCAGCCGCTCGTCTTCTTAAGCACAATCTGCTGGTATACGGCCTCGGCGGCGTCATTATTCCCTTTGCTGGGATCAAGCTGATTGACATGGTGATCAACGTTTTTTAAGAAATAGTGAATATGTCCACCTCTTACACGACCGCATCTGTCGGTCTTCGCAAAAGTCTCCTCGAGACATCCGTCGCCTTCGTCTTCTTGACCGCGGTCACTGGCCTCCTTTATCCGGCACTTACGACCGGTATTGCCCAAACGATGATGCGCGATCAAGCCTCCGGGTCCCTCGTGTTCCATGACGGACGTGTTGTCGGATCCAGCTTGATCGGACAGGATTGGACAAAGACGCCCTTTTTCCAAACCCGTCCCTCGGCCGTTGCCTACGACGGAGCTTCGAGCGGTGCGTCCAATCTGGGTCCGACGAATCCGAAGCTCATCAACGACGTGCAATCCCGCGTCAAAGCATGGCAGACTCTTCGAGGTGATACAACGCCTGTCCCGGGGGACCTTGTGACGACATCGGGGTCCGGCCTTGACCCGCACATCAGCCGCGCGGCCGCTCTCTATCAGGTGCCCGTTGTGGCGCGGCGGACGGGGCTCTCCGAAGCCGCCCTTACGGCACTTATTGAGGAGCATGACGAATCCGGGCTTTTCGGACGACACCACTACGTCAATGTTCTTAACCTCAACATCGGCGTACAATCCCTCTTGCGCAAGGCCTCTTAACCTATCCTCCATGCACTCTGACGAAGACCGACGCCCCGACCCAGACAGCCTTCTCAAGGTCGGACAACAACGCATCAGGGGCCGCCTGAAACTCTTTCTCGGGGCGGCTCCCGGTGTTGGTAAAACGTATGCCATGCTGACCGAGGCGCATGAAAAACGCCGCGAAGGACTTGATGTTCTCATCGGCTGGGTCGATACACACGGCCGTCGAGATACCGAGGCGCTTTTGAACGGTCTCGACGTCCTTGCACGCGCCAATGTTCGCCGTGGGACATTTCTTGCGGAAGCGTTCGATATTGATGCCGTCATCCGCCGCAGGCCTGCGCTTGTCGTGATCGACGAGCTTCCTCACAGCAATCCGCCCGGATCTCGTCATCCGAAACGTTGGCAGGACATTGAAGACATTCTCGATGTCGGGATCGATGTCTATAGTGCGATGAACATCCAGCATCTCGAAAGTCTCAACGACATGGTTGGAGCCATGACGGGAGTAGCGGTAAAGGAAACCATCCCGGACCGCTTCTTCGACGAAGCCGATGAGGTGCGCCTTGTCGATCTTCCACCGGACGATTTGCTGCGTCGCCTTGAGGCGGGGAAAATTTATCTTCCGGGCTTCATCGAACGCGCCAAAAATCACTTCTTCAGAAAATCCAATCTCATAGCCCTTCGTGAACTATCCCTTCGCCTGATGGCTGAAAGGCTGGAGAGCGAAGTCAGAGAGCACCGTACTCTCTCTGCGGATCCTGCGGTTCGCGATGCTGTTACGGGGTTCGTGCTGGTCGTCGAGCGTCCAGACGTACAGGAGGTGATTCGAGAAGCAAGCCGACTGGCTCGGAATTTCTCTGGCGATTGGCATGTCCTTTGGCTCGGCAAGCCGGGAGAATCCCGTGAACACCGGTGCAGAGTTGCCGAAACGCTCGCCTTTGCGGAAAGTCTGGGTGCCGTGACGGCCATGACGAGCGGCAGCTTTGCAGCCGAAGTGTCCGCTTATGTGCGGGAGCACAATCTCTCCATGATCGCAATTGCTGACATGGGACTGCTCGCCACCATGCGGCGTCGTCATTTGTTGAGACATGTCGCCCCCAAAATCACGTTTGTTATTCTCTCGAGCAACACCGAGAAGCCATCTATTTGGGATTCACTCACAAGCGCTTTTCGAACGGATGCAGACGACGTCAATTACTCCGGCTATGTTGTTTCCGCCGTTTCCAACGTACTCTTGGCCGGCCTCTTTTCGTGGTTGATGCCATGGATTCAGCCGACCAACTTTGCGATGTGTTATCTGCTCGTTTCTTTCTTGGTCGCCATCCGTTACGGCATGCGTCCCGCCGCATTCGCAGTCGTTCTGTCGATCGTCTGCTTTGACCTGGTGGCGGTCGCGCCTTTGGGATCGTTTGCTGTTTCTGATCTACAGTACCTCTTTACCTTCTTTGTCATGCTCACTGTCGGCATCGTGTCCGCCCGACTTGTCGCTAAAAGTGAGACGATCGCCCGAGAATCACGTGAACGCGAGGCTCAAATGAGCCTGCTTTACGAAACCGCCCGTTCCTTTGCCGGCTTCATGGATCGCGAGTCGCTCTATCGAGAGGCTCATGAAGTCATGACGACGCGGCTGGATATTGCGCTTGAAATTTGGGAGCCTGACTCGACCAATGGGTTCATTCGCATGAACCATGCCTTGGCGAATGCCGATCCCGCCCTCATGCAGTTGGCCGTCGATCACCATCGCCCGACAGGATGTGCCACCACAACGTTGAGCGAGGCTGAATACCTTTATATTCCGCTGGTGGGATCCACCGGAGACGTCATTGCTGTCGCTGTCTGCCGCCTTAACAGCCCAGATCAGTGGACGGATGCTCTTTCCAGACGTCTGATTGAGGCACTTCTCACATTGCTGGGACAAGCCCTCGAACGTCTCTTCAATCAGGACGAAGCGAGAAAATCCCTGACAAATCTCGAAAACGAACGCCTGCGGCATACCCTTGTCCGTTCGCTCTCACACGATTTGAAAACGCCGCTTACAACGCTCGCGCTTGGCGCCGAAAGCGTCCTCGAACATTTGAAGAACAAGGATACGGACCGTGCGTTTGACGAGACCATTCAGCTCATCAAGTCATCGGAAGGCATGTCCCGCATGGTGAATAACATGCTCGACATGGCTAAGCTTCAGAGCGGGAGCTTCAAACCCAATATGACTTTTTTCCCTGCGGATGAACTAGTAGCCGGAAGCATCGGTCTTCTCAAAGAACGACTTCGGGACTTCCATCTCGACATTCGACTTCAAACCGATATTCCCTTGCTCTATGGGGATCAAGTGCTTTTGGAACGACTTCTTTACAATCTCATTGACAATGCCGTCAAATACTGTCCGTTCGGCAGTCGAATCCTCGTGGAAGTCGCAAGGCGTGCTTCAACCATCATGTTGGCCGTGCACGATAATGGTCCCGGACTTCCGGCAGGTGATCCGCAAAAACTTTTTGATCCGTTCCGCAGAGGGCAAAAAGAAAGCAAGATAGCCGGCGTGGGACTTGGACTTGCCATCTGTCGCTCGATCGCGCGTGCTCACAACGCCGATCTTCTGGCACTTCCTTCGCCCATGGGCGGAGCCAGTTTTTTGCTGATGCTTCCTTTGGTGGAGCCGCCGGATATGGAAGACGAGGACGCCATTCTTGCCAAACTTGATGCCTCCTCCCTGCTGTAAAACCATCGGAGTCCGTGATGCCCAAGCCCCGAATTTTGTTTGTTGAAGACGAAGATTACATTGCCCGAGTTATCAAATCGAGTCTGGAAGACGCCGGATACGAAGTCTTTCGAGCCAACTCGCTTGTGCAGGGACGAGTCGAAGCGGCAACACGCTCTCCCGAGCTTCTGATTCTTGACCTTGGATTACCAGACGGAGACGGCACTGATCTCATTCGTACGCTCCGCTCCTACAGTAGCGTACCGATCATCATTCTCTCGGCGCGCTCGGGCGACGACGCCAAAGTCGAAGCGCTTGACCTTGGCGCTGATGACTACATCTCCAAACCCTTCAGCATGATGGAATTGCTCGCCCGGGTGCGCGCACACTTGCGGCGCGCGGCTGGCGATGGTTGCCGCAATGCCGTATTTACATTCGGTGACGTAACTGTTGATCAGGCACGCGGCGTTGTGCTCAAGGGCAAGGATGAAGTTCATCTCACCAAGCTCGAATTTAGACTGCTCTGCGTACTCATTGCCGGTAGAGGACGCGTACTCACGCACCGACAGCTCCTCGCCGATGTCTGGGGGGCTGCGTATGTAGAACGTCCGCACTACCTTCGTTTATACATGGCACGACTGCGTCAGAAGCTCGAGAGTAACCCGACCGAACCTCTATACTTCATGACGGAAACGGGTGTTGGCTATCGGCTTAAAGTTTAACAACTTCCGCGGAATTCCCCATCCAATGCGAAGCGTTGGGTGGGGATGGATAGCGGGCCGAGCGTTAGCTCGGCAATTTCTGCCCTTGAAGAAGCCATGGTTCGAGACGCCGCATCCGGCTGAGCTTGACGACGGCAGAGCCATTCCGTTGCCAAGCGACATCGAAAACCATCTGCAGAACAAAGATCATCAGGACTGCGCATGGATGCTTGTCGACATCGACATGTCCAAGCTGTCTGACAAGACTGAGCGCCTGAACATCTGCCTTCCCTCTCGCGCTCTTCGCCGTCTTGACTCTTTGGCAGCCAACCTCGCAAAGACTATTTTTTCCCTGAAGGACTGAAAAAGGCTCCCGACTTCCGGGAGCCTTTTGTTTTTCCTCGTCTATTCTCGAAACCTTCCACAGCGACTGAACTACGGAAGGATTCCTCTACTCAGAGCGTGTGAGTGGCTCTCACTTGTTGCCGCCAAACCACTTGGCGTAGATCTTGTCGTAGGTGCCATCGGCGCGGATTTCGTCGAGGGCCTTGTCAAGACGGGCGCGCAGCTTGTCGTCGCCCTTGCGGATGGCAAAGCCGTAGTTTTCCGCCTTCAGGACACCGGGCACTTCGCGCAGGTTGAAGTTGGCGGAGGCCTTCTGAGTCAGGAAGTACTCGTTGACGGGCTTGTCGTTGACGATGGCCTCGCACCCCTTGTTGTTGAGCTCGAGGAAGGCCTCACCCGCCGAATTGAAGGTGCGGATTTTGGCGCCCTTGATCTTGGACATGAAGACGGAGCCTGAGGAACCGATTTCAGCGCAGAGCACCTTGTTCTCCAGATCCTTCACGCCCTTGATGGAAGCATCGTCCTTGCGGGCCATGATGGAAAGCCCAGA
>OASX01001127.1_pt1 | contig 14821 bp, 13 predicted proteins | sample 1516531 | NCBI WGS metagenome assembly OASX01 (sample SAMEA2579911, study PRJEB22360) | human gut metagenome | biome: human gut; feature: human-associated habitat; material: faeces | place: Denmark | collected 2008/2010
CAGCCATATCGGCGGTCACGTCGCTTCCCTTTATTTTCATATGGTTCTGGGCTGCCGTACGGGGGATTCCCCGCATGATATGAATGCCGAATTTCAGCCCCAGACTGTGTACATATTCAGCCAGAGGGCCAAATCCCTTTCCGTCTGCAGAAGAGGGGAAACGCTCCGGGTCAGGCAGCAGGCGCGAATACTCGTCTATCTCCAGCTCCGAGAACGGGATATACTGGAACTGTTCCCTCATAGAACCGGCTTTGTGGGCATACCACTGGATATCAACCACAATATACTCCCAGCCGAAATCCTTCAGATGAGCAGCCATATAATCGGCATTGGCCTTTACCTGTTCCTCATTTACCGTTGTGTCATAATAGTCATAACTGTTCCAGCCCATAGGCGGAACCTTGGCGAAACTGTTTTTATTCATAAGAACCTCCTGATGTTGGTGATACGCGAAAATAGGTAGAAATTTGACTTCTATTGTTTCCTTTGACTTATCCTATATCAGTAATTATAATAAGAGTGTGCAAAAAACAAAAGAATAGAAATTTGATATGAAGAGGTAAATTTTTGATGGAGTACAACAGGGGTATCTTCGGTGTCCTGAATCAGGATGACATGGAAGAACAGCCGCTTGTCCTTCTGGACGGCGGTGTGGAGCGTCGGTGCGGGGAGGCATATGATTTTATAAATGACAGCAGGCCGGGGTACGAAGGCTTTCTTTTCCAGTACACGCTTTTGGGGGAGGGTGTGTATGAGAAAAACGGGTTCAGGCACACCGTAGGACGCGGCCGGGGATTTCTCATACAGTTCCCGGAAAAAAGCAGATACTTTCTGGAACATGACAGGGAAGAGCCGTGGGAGTTTCTGTATCTGCATTTTCAGGGAAACACGGCCCTGCCTTTTGTAAGAAAAATAAAACACATATGCCCGGAGATCATGTCCCTGGATGAGAACAGTCCCCCTGTCCGCATGGCCCTGCATCTGCAGAAGCGCCTGATAAGCGGGGAGCGTCTGCAAAAATACGAAGGCGGTGAGTTTCTGTACCGTTTTCTCTGCGCCCTTTTAAGGGAAACGGAGCATCCGGTTACGCAGAAGAAAAGCTCCTCTGTACAGAAGGCAGCGGAGATTATGGAGGAGGAGTACAGGAAGCTTGGCGGAATAGAGGAGCTGGCAGCCAGGCTGGATATCTCCCCGGCTCATCTCTCAAGGGCATTCAGGGAAGAGATGGGGACAACACCTCTGGCTTATCTTACAGGGCTTCGCCTGCAGTCAGCTATGAATGACCTGCTGGGAACGGAGCACGGCATTGACAGCATTGCCAGAACAAACGGGTTTTCCAATGGGAATTACTTCGCCAAAATATTCAGAAAACATGTCGGCATAAGCCCCGGCAGTTACAGGGAGAGCAATGGCAGTAAATACAGCAGGAAAGGAATGGGAGAATGAAGAAAATGGGAATGATCTTCGGCAGTTTGATTTTTGTGCTGGCCGCCGTGCTGGCGGTCCTTGCCGTAACCGGCGCGCAGAAAAGCAGGTCACTTCAGCAGGAGATGAAGCGCATGGACAAACAGATAAGCAAAATGCAGAAATCCTCCGAATCTATGGAAAAAGAGCTGGAGGAACTGAAAAAGGAAACCGAAAAGCGCGCGTTGGAGGCGGCTGAAGGAGATACCGCAGAAGCGGGCAAAAACGGGGAAACAAAAGAAGACAGCCTGTCTGCTGAAGCCGGAAAAAATGTCCGGGATGCCGATGATACAGCAGCGTTATCCGCCGCAGAACCGAGGAGTAACGGAAGAAAAGTAGCCATCGACCCCGGGCATCAGGGCCCCGGAGCAGATACAGGCGGTACAGAACCCCTTGGCCCGGGTTCTGAAGAGATGAAGGATAAATTCGCGTCAGGCACCCAGGGCGTCTACACCGGAGTTCCCGAATATGAGCTGACCCTGGCAGTCTCCAAACAGCTTCAGACAGAGCTTCAGAGCCGGGGATATGAGGTGATCATGACAAGGGAGGACAACGACACAGCCGTAAGCAATGTGGAGCGCGCGCAGATTGCCACGGAAAACGGAGCCCAGATCCTGGTCAGGATTCATGCGGACGGCAGCGAGGACAACAGCGTAAACGGTGCCATGACCATGATTCCATCTGCCGAGAACCCATATGTGGGGCAGCTTCATGAGGAGAGCAGCAGGCTGGGTGAAAATATCATCAATGCTTACTGCCAGGCAACGGGAATCAGGAACAACGGCGTAAGACTCTATGACAATATGACAGGGATCAACTGGAGCACAGTACCGGTCACCATTCTGGAGATGGGTTTCATGACCAACCAGAGCGATGACGAGAAAATGCAGGACCCTGATATGCAGAAAAATATGGTACAGGGGATTGCGGACGGTATCGATGCCTATTTCAGCCCGTGACAGCAGTTTACGGCAAAGGGCTGGTACGGCCCACGGCATGAGATTTCCGAAACTGCGAGGGAGATACTTTAAAATGCTTTTTAAAAGCCCTGCTCAGATGGAATTCATCATAAAACCCAAAGTTGACGGCAGCCTCATGGAGAGTAGCCTCCGGCTGGTGCGTCAGAAAATGCCCAGCCATTTCCAGTCTGGTCTCCATCTGGTAAGCGTAGAACGTTTTTTGGCAGGCTTTCCGGAAGCGGTTGTTCAAGGTGCGGGCACAGATAAAATGCGCCTCCGCCATTTCCCCGGCAGTGTAAAAAGTCTGAGGATTTGACTGGATCTGCCTGCATACTTCCTCTACCAGCGGGTCAGAGGGCTGCCTGTCCCCGGAAACTGTATGCAGTTCTGCGATTTCACACAAAAGCAGGTTGAAAAGCAGGGAGAGGCGGCAGAGCTTTTCCGGGCTGTCTGACCAGAAGACAGATATGAGTTCCTCAAAATACATGCGGATATGCGGATGGTGCCGGCAGTGCAGCAGGGTATGGCATGGAAGAAACTTGGATGATTCCATTTCTTCCATGTCATTTTTTTCGCCTGTTTCAGCAGCCGTGGGAAGTACGTGAAAATACATGTGCCTGTTTCCGGGGTTACAGAGTTTTTCACCCCGGTGATGCCTTCCTGCGCTGAGGATCAGCAGGTCATCCCGGTGCATTTCATAGATATGCCCGTCTTCTATGATCTCCCATTCTCCATCCAGCATATAGAGAAAATCATGTTCTGCAAGAATACGGTCAGGGTGGACCATACCGTTTACAGATGTGATATAGTTGGCGCTGGTGATCCGGCGATGTGCCATTTTTTCTAAAAGCAGCATGGGACTCCCTCCTTTTTCAATGACGTTTTCCATATTATACATGTTATGTTCCTCATTGGCAATGGATATGGGAATGTAGTTTTGATACACTTACCATAACAAGAACAATACGGTACATTCCCGGGCGTGGCCCCAAATTTATTTGGGGGCCGCGCTTCCATGCCGGGATTCAAAAACAGAAACAGATGGAGGATGAATCACATGAACAGACAGGATTTCAGCAGACCGCTTTCCCTTAGAAGTGTACAGGTAACCGATGATTTTTGGAAAAAAGAGATGGAGCTGGTGAGGACCCAAATGCTTCCTTATCAGTGGGATGCCCTGAATGACCGGGTGGAGGGTGCGGCACCCAGCTACTGCATGAGAAATTTTAAAACAGCCGGAAAGAAAAATCTGGAAAGAAAAGAGATGGGGGATGCGTATCAGGAGCCGTCCTACACCTTCCGCGGTTTTGAGGCGCTTCCCGAGGACCCGGAGCATCTGGAAGATAAATTTTACGGATTTGTATTTCAGGACAGTGATTTTTATAAATGGATCGAGGCGGTGGGATATTCCCTCACCCAGCACCCGGACCCGGAGCTTGAAAAGACAGCGGACGCTGCCATTGACATTGTCTGCGCGGCCCAGCAGGAGGACGGCTACCTGGACACCTACTATATCCTGAACGGCAGGGATAAAATATTTACAAATCTGAAAGACCACCATGAGCTTTACTGTCTGGGACATTTAATAGAAGGGGCAGTGGCTTACTATCAGGCTACAGGAAAAGATAAGCTGCTGAGAGCGGCCATGGGATATGCGGACTATACCGCAGCACATTTCGGACCGGAGAAAGGAAAATGCAAGGGCTATCCGGGGCATGAAATAGCGGAGATGGCCCTTGTCCGTCTATATGAGGCGACAGGAAATGAAAAATATCTCAACCTGGGACGTTTCTTTGTAGATGAAAGAGGAGCCAGACCATACTATTTCGATAAAGAGCATCCGGAGTGCGTCAAAAATTCTCCGGACGGCCTCCGCTATGCATACAATCAGGCACACATCCCGGTACGTGAGCAGGACGAAGCTGTGGGGCATGCGGTGCGCGCGGTTTATCTCTACGCAGGGATGACGGATATGGCAAGGATAACACAGGATGAAAGCCTTTATCACGCCTGTGAAAAATTATGGGACAGTATGGTGGAACGCAAGATGTATATTACGGGCGGCATAGGCGGCACACACATAGGGGAGGCGTTTTCCTTTAACTATGACCTGCCGAATGACACTGCATACGCGGAGACCTGCGCAGCCATCGGCCTTGTATTTCTGGCGAGAAGAATGCTGGAAATCAAGCCTGTTTCACAATATGCGGATGTGATGGAGCGCGCTCTGTACAACTGTGTGCTCAGCGGTATGGCTTTGGACGGCAGAAGCTTCTTCTATGTAAATCCGCTGGAAGTAAACCCGGAGGCCTGCCGCATGGATGAAAGAAAAGCCCATGTAAAGCCGGTGCGTCAGAAATGGTTCGGCTGTGCATGCTGCCCTCCCAACCTGGCAAGAATGCTGAGTTCCATAAGCTCTTACGCCTACACGGAGACAGAGGATACCCTGTTCGTGCACCTCTACATGGGAAGTATCATTAAAAAACAAGTAAACGGAAAAGAACTCACCATTACAGTATCCTCAAAGCTTCCCAAAAGCGGGCAGGTGGAAATAGAGGTGAGCGGGGAATCGGTACCATTTACCATAGCCCTCCGTATCCCGGACTGGTGCGGGGAGGGAGATACCGGATTCTCCATCGAAGGGGTGAGGGACAGTGAGTGTACCAGAAAAGACGGATATCTGTATGTGACAAGATGCTGGCAGCCGAAAGAGCGCTTATCCCTTAAGTTTGCCATGGATGTGAAGATCATGGAGGCAGACCCGAGAGTCAGGGAGGATATCGGCAAAGTGGCTGTGACACGAGGCCCCATGGTATACTGTCTGGAGGAGGCTGACAATGGTACGGACCTGCACCTGCTGACGCTGGACTGCGGCAAAGAGGCAGAGACTGAGGAATTTACAGTTGCCGGGGAGCAGGTGATCGCTGTTGTCATGGATGGGTTCAGGCAGCAGGTACAGACTTCACGAAAGGGCCTGTACCATCCTCTGAAAACGGCTGTGAAGGAACCGGTTAAGCTGCGTTTCATACCATATTATGTCTGGGCAAACCGGGGAGAAAATGAAATGACCGTTTGGGTCAGACAGGAAAAATAGAAAAAAGGCGTAAAAAAGAAAAAAATATCACATAAAATCGAAAAATAATCCATTTTTTTTCAGGGATGATTCGATTATAATGTACTCAGTCAAAGAAAGAAGAAAAAACACGGATTATATAAAGATTAAAAAAAGGAGAATGATTTTATGTGTGTGCAGGTCTGTTTTAAAGAAATCGACGAAATTGTGAAGTTTGTCAACAAAGTATCTGAGGCGCCCTTCCAGATTGATGCCTGCTGTGGCAGCTATATGGTAGATGCCAAATCCATTATGGGAATGATGGCGATCGGTGCAGGAAAGAAAGTAGAACTGAAAATCTATTCAGATGAAGGAATTGGAAATCTGGAGCAGTTGATCCGTACGTATGCTGCGTAAATAGAGAGATTCCCCCTGTCCCGCAAAAGAAAATAACCCTGTCTGCATAGCAGTTTGATTGGCCCCTTGTCAAGTAGGCAAGGGGCTGACCCTTGCTGCTGCGCAGGCAGGGCTTTTTTACGCAGAAAACTGAGCGTATTTTTTCGGGGAAATACCCACTGCCTTTGTAAAAGATTTCAGGAAATTGCTGTAATCCCCGAAACCGCAGCGGATGCAGGCATCTGTGACGGAATACCCCTCAGATAGGTATGATTTGGCAAGAGTGATACGTTTGGCTGTGATGTATTTGTTGATAGTGGTACCCGTCTCACTTTTGAATATCCTGCACAGATAAGAGGTACTGATATAAAAATGTTTTGCCAGCCGCTCAATACTCAGATCCTCCGCAATATGCTGGTTAATGTAAGAAAGGATGGCGTCCATCTGTTCATGATGGCTTCCGGCAGGTTCATGCCTTGGCAGGTCATGGCGGCAGTTTCGTAAAAAAATACCGTTTAAAAAGGTCATAAGCTGAAGAAAGACGGCATGGTCCAGGATTTCCTGTCCGTAGCCTTCGTTCTCCGACAGTTTATGTATAAAGTACAGGAAACGTTTCTGTTCTTCCGGGGACAGGGATATCTTGTGTCCGAAGTTGGTATTTCTGCAGGTAAAGCAGTAATTCAGATCTGTCTGACCGGTACAGCATCGTTTCAGGTAATCGGGATAGATGGACACAATGATCCGTTCGTGCTTCACATTGTCAACCTGGGACAGGTAATGGCTCTCATATTGATTAATGAAAAAAATGTCTCCTGGATTAAAATTGTAAAACCGGTTGTCGATCAGAAACTGTTTCCCGCCGGAGACAGAATAATAGATTTCATAGCAGTCGTGGATGTGGATATCCATGGGCTTTTCGTAGCTGTACAGATGCGCAGCGGAGAAGGTCTGCGTTTCAATACAGGAGCGGATGCCCTCCTTACAGGAACTGCAGAGTTTCATGACGGTTCCTCCTTTGATCATTGATATTTACCAGTATAAGATATCAGTGTAAGATTTGCAAGATTTCGGAAAGAAAAACACAGGAAACAGAAAATCTGTCATGATAAGATAGGTATAAAGATTCAGAGCGTGTCTGAAAATCCATTCCGACGATCTGCACGCTCCAGGGAAAGCAAAAGAAAGGCAGGAATCACAATGGAACTCAGAACAGCAGCATCACCAAGAGATGTAAAACACTATACAACCCAGCGCCTCCGAGAAGAATTTTTAATACAGAATGTATTTGTACCTGATGAGATCAGACTGGTATACAGCCACATTGACAGGATCATCACAGGCTCCGCCACCCCGGCAGAAAAAGAACTGAAGCTGGTGGCAGGTCAGGAGTTAAGAGCGGAATATTTCCTTCAGAGACGTGAGATGGGCGTGATCAATATCGGAGGCCCGGGCCGCATCTGTGTTGACGGCAGAACTTTTGAAGTGGCACCGCGGGAGGGCATGTACATTGGCATGGGGAAAAAGGATATCATATTTTCCAGTACAGATAAGGAAAATCCCGCCAAGTTCTATATCAACAGTGCGCCTGCCCACACTTCTTATCCCACAGTGCTCATAAAGCGTGAGGGAACGCCGGAGGAAGACGTGGTAATCATAAAAGAGGAGAACAAGGTGGAATTGGGAAGTCTGGAGCAGTCCAACCACAGGACCATCTGCAAATATATTCTTCCGGGACAGGTGGAGAGCTGCCAGCTGGAAATGGGAATGACAAGCCTGGAACCGGGAAGTGTGTGGAACACCATGCCCTGCCACACCCATGACAGAAGGATGGAAGTGTATCTGTATTTTGATATGCCGGAGGATGCCTTTGTTATGCACTATATGGGAGAACCACAGGAGACAAGGCATATTGTCATGAGAAATGAGGAGGCTGTGATCTCCCCGAGCTGGTCTATCCATGCAGGTTCGGGCTCCAGGAATTATACATTTATCTGGGGAATGGTGGGCGAAAACCAGGATTTTGATGACATGGACGGTATCAGAAATGAAGACATTCTGTAACAGCAGGCTGAAAATACAGATAGGAAAGCAGACCGGAAAACAGAAAGGAGATTCCATATGGAAACAAATAAATTATTTTCTTTAGAGGGAAAAGTTGCCCTCGTGACAGGAGCAGCTTACGGCATAGGATTTGCCATTGCGGAGGCTTATGCGGCAGCCGGCGCCAAGATCGCGTTTAACTGCAGGGGCCGGGAGCACATGGATAAGGCGCTGGCGGACTATAAGGCAAAAGGCATTGAGGCCAGAGGCTATATCTGTGATGTGACAGATGAGGCACAGGTTGAAAATATGGTGGCTGACATTGAAAAAGAACTGGGCACCATTGACATTCTTGTGAACAATGCCGGTATCATCAAGAGGATTCCCATGACAGAGATGAAAGCAGAGGAGTTCCGCCAGGTGATTGACATTGACTTAAACGCCCCGTTTATTGTGTCTAAAGCGGTGATTCCCGGTATGATCCGGAAGGGACACGGCAAGATCATCAACATCTGTTCCATGATGAGCGAGCTGGGCCGCGAGACCGTTTCCGCCTACGCTGCAGCAAAAGGCGGCCTGAAAATGCTGACCAAAAATATTGCATCCGAGTACGGCGAATACAATATCCAGTGCAACGGCATTGGCCCCGGTTATATTGCCACACCTCAGACAGCACCTTTAAGAGAGACACAGCCGGACGGAAGCAGACATCCCTTTGACCAGTTCATCCTTGCAAAAACACCGCAGGCACGCTGGGGAACCCCGGAGGACCTGATGGGACCTGCTATTTTCCTGGCTTCTGATGCGTCCGACTTTGTAAACGGCCATATTCTCTATGTGGACGGCGGCATTCTGGCATACATTGGAAAACAGCCGTGACAGAAAACAGATAAATTTCAATCGTTACGAACCATTCATCAAGTGAGGAGTAAAAAATCATGAAAATCGCATTAATAAATGAAAACAGCCAGGCAGCTAAAAACGAAATGATCTGCAGTGCGCTGAAAACAGTAGTGGAGCCAATGGGCCATGAAGTCCGTAACTACGGTATGTATACCGCAGAGGATGACTGCCAGCTCACCTATGTGCAGGTGGGAATCCTTGCGGCGGTTCTGTTAAATTCCGGCGCGGCTGATTATGTCATCACAGGCTGCGGCACAGGAGAGGGAGCCATGCTGGCCTGTAATTCCTTCCCGGGAGTCATCTGCGGCCATGTGGAGGACGCTCTGGACGCATACACCTTTGCCCAGATCAATGACGGCAATGCCATTGCCATTCCGTTTGCAAAGGGATTCGGATGGGGCGGTGACCTGAATCTCCAGTATATTTTTGAGAAGCTTTTTGTGGAGGAAAGCGGTCAGGGATACCCGAGAGAACGGGCAGTTCCGGAAAAACGCAACAAACAGATTTTGGACAAGGTAAAAGAAGTCACATACAGAGACCTTCCCGAAATTCTGGAGAATCTGGACCGGGAGCTTGTAAGAGGAGCCCTGGGCGGTGAGAAATTCCGGGAATATTTCTTTGCAGACTGCAAGTGTGACAAGATTGCAGATGCAGTAAAGAAGATACTGGACTGAACATAAAAAAGCAGAGGTATGAGATGTCAATAAGTTTAAAAGTACAGGATAAAAACGGCTTCACACTGGCAGTAGCCCGTGGGGAGAGGGAAGTAAACCTTCCCTACTCCGCCGAATACAGAGAAGGGGACCAGATCGTAGTGGAAGCGGCTGAACTGCCGGCCTTTTACTGGCTGTCCCTGGATGATGCAAGAGGGCACTCCCTGGTTTACCTGACAGGAAATATGTGGTATAAGATACCTTTTGGGGAAAAGCGTGTCAATATGTCACCAAAGACCTTTTCCGGCAGCAAACACCTGATCCACATCCGCAAAGCCTATTCCTTTGAGTATGAGGCATACAGGAACCTGGCTTTGAATATAAATGACTGCCACGGGGAGACGAACTGCTACCCCCACGCGTCAGCCAATGTGGAGACCAGAGGTGAGTCCGTCTTCGCTGCCATGAACGCCATTGACGGAATCACTGCAGCGGCCTGCCACGGAGAATGGCCGTATGAGTCCTGGGGAATCAACCAGCGTGCAGACGCAGCCATAAAATTGGAGTTTGGACGGACGGTGGAAGCTGACCGCATCATTCTTTACACAAGAGCGGACTATCCCCACGATAACTGGTGGAAAAAGGCCACAGTCACCTTTTCTGACGGCAGCACCATGGAACTGGAGCTGAAAAAGACAGGAGAAGCCCAGGAATTTACTTTTGAGAAAAAGAAAATAGAATGGCTGCAGATAGGAGAATTGATAAAATCAGAGGAACCATCCCCATTTCCGGCACTTGTTCAGCTGGAGGTGTATGGGACGGAGGCGTAGTTGAAATCCCTGCCGGTGTATGCCGGCGGGGATTTTTTGTTATATGCCTTTGTTGATATTTGATGTGATTTCCTGTATATAGGTCTCTGCATCCTTGAATTTGTTTTGTTGGAGCAAATAGGAAAGAGAGATGAGATGTCCGGAATAATCATGGTTCCATTTGCGTATAGAGTGATATACTTCTTCGATTTTACAGGAATAGGTGAGTTGTTTACGAACTAAGATTTTTTGTTTCTCCTGTAAAAGTTGTTTATATTCCTGCTTTTTTAAGCGATTCATGCCAATTAAAATGAAGAAGAAGCAAATAATGCATCCTATCCAGTAAAAAAGTGAGCCTGCCCAAAATTCTGAAAAAGAAGGAGTATTGAATCCCAAAATTGATATAACATCTCCTAATAGAAGAGAGCATAAAGAAGGCAGAGCCAATAATACGATAATATCTGATGTCATAAATCTATAGTGATCTTTTAATACATTGCCCAGAGCGCGGAAACAGATATAATTTACAATAAGGTCTGTACCAGAGAGTATCAGATATAAAAGGTACTGTTTTTGGGACAGAAGAACCAGGGGCATCAGATTGATGTCGGGGATGAACAAGTTAATAAGTTTCACGGGAGCAGCAGCAGCTAATTCTGCCATATAACCAAGAGTTATAACGATAAGTCCAGCCATTAAACGCATAGAAGTACGGCCCTGAAAAAATAAAAGACAGGGAAGGAAGAGCAGCATTTTCATCAAAGCAGTGGCAAGATAATGCATATGAAACATCAGGTATGTCATAGGCAGACACATTATAAGATAAAATATAAGGCACGCTATAAAAGGAGAAAGTATTCTTCTGTATGGAGTAAGGATACAGCAGTAAAAGTTGGCTGATATGAGAGATACCAATAAATAAACTAAAATAAATAGAAAATTTTCAAACATCAATTGTCTCCCTAAAAATTATATGGTTTATAAGTTAACAGTATCGCAACATTAGAAAGGATTCAAAAGTATTTTTTTTATCAATCCATTCGTAGGTTCCGTCATATTTGGTAACGATATCTTCAATAATAGACAGACCAAACCCATGTTCCAGATAATCGTTTTTAGTTGTTTTATGTGTAAAGACAGTGTTAGGATCTTTAGAATTTTTCATGGTGATATGGAGAAAACCAAGATGATATTTTACTTGTAATTGAATAAAAGGTTGTTTACTGCCTGATAGAAGGCAGGCTTCAATTCCATTATCCAAGAGATTAAAAAATAATCCGGATAAGTCGGTATGTAAATTTTCCAGTTCCCTGGGAAATAAAAGAGAGTATTCTACCTGAATTCCTCTTTCTCTGGCGTATTCCTTTTTTCCGAGTAATATAGAACTGATAAGTGAATCATCGCAAACGGGACGAAAGCGTGTTTCCTCAAACTGTTTAGAAATATTTTCTGTAAAAGAACATGCTTCTTCATAATTTTTTTCTCTTAGGCATTTTTGAATATAATTAAGCTGCCTTATGGATTCTTCCTGAGAAGACAGAGCTTTTTTATGCAGGAGTGAAAGAGAGGATTCCTGTTGTTTTTGAATAACTTGTTGTTTTTTTAGAAGTTCCAGTTCCTTTGAAGTTCGGGCAGCTTCAAAAGTCTTCTTTATGCAAAAGAAGAAAAAAATACTATATAAAGTCCAGGTAAAGCAATAAATAAGTTCCAGGCCCATATCCATAATAGTAGTATGGGGAATCAGAGGATTTACTCGGATAATCCATGACAGACAGGCAAAGAATATAGATGCAAACATACAAATACGGTATTTCATAAGGAATTATCCCCCTTGTTATATTTTAGAGTATTGTTAGTAATGGTAAATGAATTTGTGTATATATCCCCTATATATTTTTCAGCGTCTTCAAATTTATCTTGAGACAGCAGATAGGAAATGGATAATAAATGACTGGAATAGTCATGATTCCACTTCCGGATGATATGATATATGTTTTCGATTTCCATAGAATAGCTAAGTTGTTCAATGATTAATTTCTTTTGGTTATCCTCTTTGAGCCGTTCTTTTTCCTGTTTCAAAATTTCCAGAGTGCCAGAAGTGACAAAGAAAAAGCAAATGATGCATATGGACCAATAAACTATTGCGGAAATATAAAATTGTAAATTAGATGGATTATCTTTTGCAAAAAGATAAATTCCATCACCTAATGGAAGTGTGGCAATCAGTGGTAAATCCAATTTCATAATCGTCTTTGCGGTAAACAGGGCGCGATGTTTTTCTATAAGGCGGCTAAGCGCATGGTAACAAAGAAAATTAATGCCAATATTTAAAATGGAGATAATAATATAAAGTTTATATCTATTCTCTAAAAAAAGAGACAAAGGTGCCAGGTCTATATCGGGAGAAAATAAATTAACAAAGCGAAGAGGGATGGATGTTGCCAATTCTGCCATATAACCAATTGTTAAGGCGATAATGCCTGCCATAAGACGCATAATAAATTTTCCTTCAAAAAATAGGATACTGGTGAGAGGAAATAAGATCTTAAGAATAATCCTTCCTGCAGGAACCCCGGAAATTATCAAACTTGTAGAAAGGAAGCCGACAGTAAGGAATAAAAGATTACACGTTATGAAAGGATAAGGAAATTTTTTTGCCGGTGTAAGTAGTTTACTGTAAAAGTTAGCCATTAACAGAAAAACCGGATAATACATAAAATAGAATAAAAGTGCATTGCTCATTATATTAATATTCTCCTTATTTAGTAGCATTTTTACCTTGTTTTTCAAGAATTTTTAGTTTCGTATCACAGATGAATCAAGGCTATATATTTCCATCCTTCTACGGCAGAAGTTATTATTCATTTTGGATTCCTATTTGTTTAATAAGATTTTTTCAACCGCGGAAAGGCAGTAATTTTATTTTGTACTGTGGTATTTTTCTAGACTTCCTTTTTAGGAAACATCTATATTTTAATTATACAGCATACTCCTTATCAGTTTTTAGAGTATCGTCAGTATTGGTAATTGAGTCTATGTATATTTTCTTTATATATTGTTCAGCATCTTCATATTTATTTTGAGTCAACAAATATGAAATGGAAAGCAGATACCCGGAATAGTCATGATTCCATTTTCGAATGATTCGATATGTGTTTTCGATTTCTCCGGATTGACGGAGCTGCTCCATGATTAAGCTTTTTTGATTGTTTTCGGTGAGCCGTTCTTTTTCCTGATTTAAAATTTGGATGATACCGGAAGTGACAAAGCAAAGGCAGACAATACAAATAATCCAGTAAATTGTCACAGCAGCATAAAAATATAAGCTAGAAGGCTTACCTGTTGCAAAGAAATATATACTATCGCTCAATAGAAGTATGGTAATCAAAGGTAAGTCTAATTTAATAATGGTTTTAGTGGTAAATAGGGAGCGGTGCTTTTCTATAAGGCGGCTAAGTGCAAAGTAACAGAGATAATTAATACAAATATCTAAAATAGAAATAATTACATAAAGTACATACCTATTCTCCAAAAAAAGTGACATAGGCGCCAGGTTTATATCGGGTAAAAATAAATTAATAAAACGAAGAGGAATAGATGTTGCCAATTCTGACATATAACCAACAGTTAAGGCAATTACGCCTGCCATAAGGCGCATAATAAATTTTCCTTCAAAAAATAGTATACTGGTAAGAGGGAATAAACCTTTATAAATGATTCCCCCTACAGGATTAGAAATTCTCAAACTCGTAGCAAGAAATCCTACAGTAAAAAATAAAAAATTATACGCTATAAAAGGATGTGAGAATTTCTTTGATGGTTTCAGTAATTTACTGTAAAAGTTAGCCATTAACAAAAGAACCGGGTAATACATAAAATAGAATAAGATTGCATTAATCATTACAAATAACCTCCAGTATATTGAAATTAAATAAAGTTAAGTTTTATAAGCCTGTAATGATTGATATAAATCTGTTATATACTGTTCGGCTTCTGAATAATTCCCCTGATTTAAAAGATACATAATAGCCTGTAAATGCCCGGAATAATCATGATTCCATTTGCGCCCAGAGTGGATCATATCGGTTATTTCTTGTGAACAGATTAACTGCGTTTGAAGTAATTCCTTTTGTTGTTTCTGCAGATAACGTTTTTTTTCTTGAAGTTCCAAAGTTTTCAGGCACGAATTGACAGTTATGAAGCACATGGTACAGCCAGCCCAATAGAGTATGAGGCATGTCAGAAATTGTCTTGATGAGAGATGAGTATAAGAGAGGATAAGCATAAAATCTCCCAATAATAAGGCAGCCAAAAGCGGCAGATCAAGTTGTACAATAATCTTTGTATTAAGAAACATGTAACATTTTTTTAGCAGGCGCCACAAAGAACAGAAGCATAAGAAATTGATAACAACGCTGACAGAAGAAAGTAGCAGGTATAAAATATACTGACCATGTATAAGCAAATGTAGGGGTTGAAGATTTGTTTCCGGTAACAGCAGATTAATGAGCCTTATAGGAAAAGCGCTGGCAACTTCCGCCATGT
>OASX01001129.1_pt1 | contig 14810 bp, 10 predicted proteins | sample 1516531 | NCBI WGS metagenome assembly OASX01 (sample SAMEA2579911, study PRJEB22360) | human gut metagenome | biome: human gut; feature: human-associated habitat; material: faeces | place: Denmark | collected 2008/2010
TTGCAGCTGGTATGGCTAACCCGAGCCCGCCAGTAGGTCCGGCTCTGGGTCAGCAGGGCGTAAACATCATGGAATTCTGCAAAGCGTTCAACGCAAAAACGGATTCCATCGAAAAAGGTCTGCCGATCCCGGTAGTTATCACTGTTTACGCTGACCGTTCTTTCACTTTCGTTACCAAGACTCCGCCGGCAGCAGTTCTGCTGAAAAAAGCGGCTGGTATCAAGTCAGGTTCCGGTAAGCCGAACAAAGACAAAGTGGGTAAAATTTCCCGCGCTCAGCTGCAGGAAATCGCGCAGACCAAAGCTGCCGACATGACTGGTGCCGACATTGAAGCGATGACTCGCTCCATCGAAGGTACTGCACGTTCCATGGGCCTGGTAGTGGAGGACTAAGAAATGGCTAAACTGACCAAGCGCATGCGTGTTATCCGCGAGAAAGTTGATGCAACCAAACAGTACGACATCAACGAAGCTATCGCTCTGCTGAAAGAGCTGGCGACTGCTAAATTCGTAGAAAGCGTGGACGTAGCTGTTAACCTCGGCATCGACGCTCGTAAATCTGACCAGAACGTACGTGGTGCAACTGTACTGCCGCACGGTACTGGCCGTTCCGTTCGCGTAGCCGTATTTACTCAGGGTGCAAATGCTGAAGCTGCTAAAGCTGCAGGTGCTGAACTGGTAGGTATGGAAGATCTGGCTGAACAGATCAAGAAAGGCGAAATGAACTTTGACGTTGTTATTGCTTCTCCGGATGCAATGCGCGTTGTTGGCCAGCTGGGCCAGGTTCTGGGTCCGCGCGGCCTGATGCCAAACCCGAAAGTGGGTACTGTAACGCCGAACGTTGCTGAAGCGGTTAAAAACGCTAAAGCTGGCCAGATCCGTTACCGTAACGACAAAAACGGCATCATCCACACCACCATCGGTAAAGTGGACTTTGACGCTGACAAACTGAAAGAAAACCTGGAAGCTCTGCTGGTTGCGTTGAAAAAAGCAAAACCGACTCAGGCGAAAGGCGTGTACATCAAGAAAGTTAGCATCTCCACCACCATGGGTGCAGGTGTTGCAGTTGACCAGGCTGGCCTGAGCGCATCTGCAAACTAATGCCTTTACGTGGGCGGTGATTTTGTCTACAATCTTACCCCCACGTATGCTGCTTAAAGCAGGTTTATATCCGCGATATTCGAGGGGCGGCAAGGCCGCTACAAACTGAATAGCGACGGGTTGAAAAGATTTGTTCGTTGGAGTCTGGCCTATCCAGACCTCCGTCGAAGACCGCAGGTGTTTCGTAAGAGACTTAATACCCTGCGTAGACGGTGACAGAACGCTAAGATTATTCTTTTATATTCTGGCTTGTTTCTGCTCACCGTATTAAAGATGCTCTCTCCATTTGGAGGAGTGAAGTGAGTTCCAGAGATTTTCTCTGGCAAACATCCAGGAGCAAAGCTAATGGCTTTAAATCTTCAAGACAAACAAGCGATTGTTGCTGAAGTCAGCGAAGTAGCCAAAGGCGCGCTGTCTGCAGTAGTTGCGGATTCCCGTGGCGTAACTGTAGATAAAATGACTGAACTGCGTAAAGCAGGTCGCGAAGCTGGCGTATACATGCGTGTTGTTCGTAACACCCTGCTGCGTCGTGCTGTTGAAGGTACTCCGTTCGAGTGCCTGAAAGACGCGTTTGTTGGTCCGACCCTGATTGCATACTCTATGGAACACCCGGGCGCTGCTGCTCGTCTGTTCAAAGAGTTCGCGAAAGCGAATGCAAAATTTGAGGTCAAAGCCGCTGCCTTTGAAGGTGAGCTGATCCCGGCGTCTCAGATCGACCGCCTGGCAACTCTGCCGACCTACGAAGAAGCAATTGCACGCCTGATGGCAACCATGAAAGAAGCTTCGGCTGGCAAACTGGTTCGTACTCTGGCTGCTGTACGCGATGCGAAAGAAGCTGCGTAATCGCAGTTATCTTTTTAACGCATTCGCTTACGTATAAACTTATTCTGATATTCAGGAACAATTTAAATGTCTATCACTAAAGATCAAATCATTGAAGCAGTTGCAGCTATGTCTGTAATGGACGTTGTAGAACTGATCTCTGCAATGGAAGAAAAATTCGGTGTTTCCGCTGCTGCTGCTGTAGCTGTAGCTGCTGGCCCGGCTGCTGAAGCTGCTGAAGAAAAAACTGAATTCGACGTAATTCTGAAAGCTGCTGGCGCTAACAAAGTTGCTGTTATCAAAGCAGTACGTGGCGCAACTGGCCTGGGTCTGAAAGAAGCTAAAGACCTGGTAGAATCTGCTCCGGCTGCTCTGAAAGAAGGCGTGAGCAAAGATGACGCTGAAGCACTGAAAAAAGCTCTGGAAGAAGCTGGCGCTGAAGTTGAAGTTAAATAAGCCAACCCTTCCGGTTGCAGCCTGAGAAATCAGGCTGATGGCTGGTGACTTTTTAGTCACCAGCCTTTTTGCGCTGTAAGGCGCCAGTAGCGTTTCACACTGTTTGACTACTGCTGTGCCTTTCAATGCTTGTTTCTATCGACGACTTAATATACTGCGACAGAACGTCCGTTCTGTGTAAATCGCAATGAAATGGTTTAAGCGTGATAGCAACAGGCATTGCGGAAAGTGTTCCATTTTCCGGTCAACAAAATAGTGTTGCACAAACTGTCCCCCGCAGGACAGATGGGTCGACTTGTCAGCGAGCTGAGGAACCCTATGGTTTACTCCTATACCGAGAAAAAACGTATTCGTAAGGATTTTGGTAAACGTCCACAAGTTCTGGATGTACCTTATCTCCTTTCTATCCAGCTTGACTCGTTTCAGAAATTTATCGAGCAAGATCCTGAAGGGCAGTATGGTCTGGAAGCTGCTTTCCGTTCCGTATTCCCGATTCAGAGCTACAGCGGTAATTCCGAGCTGCAATACGTCAGCTACCGCCTTGGCGAACCGGTGTTTGACGTCCAGGAATGTCAAATCCGTGGCGTGACCTATTCCGCACCGCTGCGCGTTAAACTGCGTCTGGTGATCTATGAGCGCGAAGCGCCGGAAGGCACCGTAAAAGACATTAAAGAACAAGAAGTCTACATGGGCGAAATTCCGCTCATGACTGACAACGGTACCTTTGTTATCAACGGTACTGAGCGTGTTATTGTTTCCCAGCTGCACCGTAGTCCGGGCGTCTTCTTTGACTCCGACAAAGGTAAAACCCACTCTTCGGGTAAAGTGCTGTATAACGCGCGTATCATTCCTTACCGTGGTTCCTGGCTGGACTTCGAATTCGATCCGAAGGACAACCTGTTCGTACGTATCGACCGTCGCCGTAAACTGCCTGCGACCATCATTCTGCGTGCCCTGAACTACACCACTGAACAGATCCTCGACCTGTTCTTTGAAAAAGTTATTTTTGAAATCCGCGACAACAAGCTGCAGATGGAGCTGGTGCCGGAACGCCTGCGTGGTGAAACCGCATCTTTCGACATCGAAGCTAACGGTAAAGTGTACGTAGAAAAAGGCCGCCGTATTACTGCGCGCCACATTCGCCAGCTGGAAAAAGACGACGTCAAACTGATCGAAGTTCCGGTTGAGTACATCGCGGGTAAAGTGGTTGCTAAAGACTACATTGATGAGTCTACCGGCGAGCTGATCTGTGCTGCGAACATGGAGCTGAGCCTGGATCTGCTGGCTAAGCTGAGCCAGTCTGGTCACAAGCGTATCGAAACGCTGTTCACCAACGATCTGGATCACGGCCCATATATCTCTGAAACCTTACGTGTCGACCCAACTAATGACCGTCTGAGCGCACTGGTAGAAATCTACCGTATGATGCGCCCTGGCGAGCCGCCGACTCGTGAAGCTGCCGAAAGCCTGTTCGAGAACCTGTTCTTCTCTGAAGACCGCTATGACCTGTCTGCGGTTGGTCGCATGAAGTTCAACCGTTCTCTGCTGCGCGAAGAAATCGAAGGTTCCGGTATCCTGAGCAAAGACGACATCATTGATGTTATGAAAAAGCTCATCGATATCCGTAACGGTAAAGGCGAAGTCGATGATATCGACCACCTCGGCAACCGTCGTATCCGTTCCGTTGGCGAAATGGCGGAGAACCAGTTCCGTGTTGGCCTGGTACGTGTAGAGCGTGCGGTGAAAGAGCGTCTGTCTCTGGGCGATCTGGATACCCTGATGCCTCAGGACATGATCAACGCCAAACCGATTTCTGCAGCAGTTAAAGAGTTCTTCGGTTCCAGCCAGCTGTCTCAGTTTATGGACCAGAACAACCCACTGTCTGAGATTACGCACAAACGTCGTATCTCCGCACTCGGCCCTGGCGGTCTGACTCGTGAACGCGCGGGCTTCGAAGTTCGAGACGTACACCCGACTCACTACGGTCGCGTATGTCCTATCGAAACGCCTGAAGGCCCGAACATCGGTCTGATCAACTCTCTGTCCGTGTACGCACAGACTAACGAATACGGCTTCCTCGAGACGCCGTATCGTAAAGTGACCGATGGTGTGGTAACCGACGAAATTCACTACCTGTCTGCTATCGAAGAAGGCAACTACGTTATTGCCCAGGCGAACTCCAACCTGGATGAAGAAGGCCGCTTCGTTGAAGACCTGGTAACTTGTCGTAGTAAAGGTGAATCCAGCTTGTTCAGCCGCGACCAGGTTGACTACATGGACGTATCCACCCAGCAGGTGGTATCCGTCGGTGCGTCCCTGATCCCGTTCCTTGAACACGATGACGCCAACCGAGCATTGATGGGTGCGAACATGCAACGTCAGGCCGTTCCGACTCTGCGCGCTGATAAGCCGCTGGTTGGTACTGGTATGGAACGTGCTGTTGCCGTTGACTCCGGTGTAACTGCGGTAGCTAAACGTGGTGGTGTCGTTCAGTACGTGGATGCTTCTCGTATCGTTATCAAAGTTAACGAAGACGAAATGTATCCGGGCGAAGCAGGCATCGACATCTACAACCTGACCAAATACACCCGTTCTAACCAGAACACCTGTATTAACCAGATGCCGTGTGTGTCTCTGGGTGAACCAGTAGAACGTGGCGATGTGCTGGCAGATGGTCCGTCCACCGACCTCGGTGAACTGGCGCTCGGTCAGAACATGCGCGTAGCGTTCATGCCGTGGAATGGTTACAACTTCGAAGACTCCATCCTCGTCTCTGAGCGTGTGGTTCAGGAAGATCGTTTCACCACCATCCACATTCAGGAACTGGCGTGTGTGTCCCGTGACACCAAGCTGGGGCCGGAAGAGATCACCGCTGACATCCCGAATGTGGGTGAAGCTGCGCTCTCCAAACTGGATGAATCCGGTATCGTTTACATTGGTGCTGAAGTAACTGGTGGCGACATCCTGGTGGGTAAGGTAACGCCGAAAGGTGAAACCCAGCTGACCCCAGAAGAAAAACTGCTGCGTGCGATCTTCGGTGAGAAAGCGTCTGACGTTAAAGACTCTTCTCTGCGCGTACCAAACGGTGTATCCGGTACGGTTATCGACGTTCAGGTCTTTACTCGCGATGGCGTAGAAAAAGACAAGCGTGCGCTGGAAATCGAAGAAATGCAGCTCAAACAGGCGAAGAAAGACCTGTCTGAAGAACTGCAGATCCTCGAAGCGGGTCTGTTCAGCCGTATCCGTGCTGTGCTGGTAGCCGGTGGCGTTGAAGCTGAGAAGCTCGACAAACTGCCGCGCGATCGCTGGCTTGAACTGGGCCTGACCGACGAAGAGAAACAAAATCAGCTGGAACAGCTGGCTGAGCAGTATGACGAACTGAAACACGAGTTCGAGAAGAAACTCGAAGCGAAACGCCGCAAAATCACTCAGGGCGACGATCTGGCACCGGGCGTGCTGAAGATTGTTAAGGTATATCTGGCGGTTAAACGTCGTATCCAGCCTGGTGACAAGATGGCAGGACGTCACGGTAACAAGGGTGTAATTTCTAAGATCAACCCGATCGAAGATATGCCTTACGATGAAAACGGTACGCCGGTAGACATCGTACTGAACCCTCTGGGCGTACCGTCTCGTATGAACATCGGTCAGATTCTGGAAACCCACCTGGGTATGGCTGCGAAAGGTATTGGCGACAAGATCAACGCCATGCTGAAACAGCAGCAAGAAGTCGCGAAACTGCGCGAATTCATCCAGCGTGCGTACGATCTGGGCGCTGACGTTCGTCAGAAAGTTGACCTGAGTACCTTCAGCGATGAAGAAGTTATGCGTCTGGCTGAAAACCTGCGCAAAGGTATGCCAATCGCAACGCCGGTCTTCGACGGTGCGAAAGAAGCAGAAATTAAAGAGCTGCTGAAACTGGGCGACCTGCCGACTTCTGGTCAGATCACTCTGTACGACGGTCGCACAGGTGAACAGTTCGAACGTCCGGTAACCGTAGGTTACATGTACATGCTGAAACTGAACCACCTGGTCGACGACAAAATGCACGCGCGTTCTACCGGTTCTTACAGCCTGGTTACTCAGCAACCGCTGGGTGGTAAGGCGCAGTTCGGTGGTCAGCGTTTCGGGGAGATGGAAGTGTGGGCGCTGGAAGCCTATGGCGCGGCATACACCCTGCAGGAAATGCTCACCGTTAAGTCTGATGACGTGAACGGTCGTACCAAGATGTATAAAAACATCGTGGACGGCAACCATCAGATGGAGCCGGGCATGCCAGAATCCTTCAACGTATTGTTGAAAGAGATTCGTTCGCTGGGTATCAACATCGAACTGGAAGACGAGTAATTCTCGCTCAAACAGGTCACTGCTGTCGGGGTAAAACCCGACAGCGGATTGTGCTAACTCCGACGGGAGCAAATCCGTGAAAGATTTATTAAAGTTTCTGAAAGCGCAGACTAAAACCGAAGAGTTTGATGCGATCAAAATTGCTCTGGCTTCGCCAGACATGATCCGTTCATGGTCTTTCGGTGAAGTTAAAAAGCCGGAAACCATTAACTACCGTACGTTCAAACCAGAACGTGACGGCCTTTTCTGCGCCCGTATCTTTGGGCCGGTAAAAGATTACGAGTGCCTGTGCGGTAAGTACAAGCGCCTGAAACACCGTGGCGTCATCTGTGAGAAGTGCGGCGTTGAAGTGACCCAGACCAAAGTACGTCGTGAGCGTATGGGCCACATCGAACTGGCTTCCCCGACTGCGCACATCTGGTTCCTGAAATCGCTGCCGTCCCGTATCGGCCTGCTGCTCGATATGCCGCTGCGCGATATCGAACGCGTACTGTACTTTGAATCCTATGTGGTTATCGAAGGCGGTATGACCAACCTGGAGCGTCAGCAGATCCTGACTGAAGAGCAGTATCTGGACGCGCTGGAAGAGTTCGGTGATGAATTCGACGCAAAAATGGGTGCGGAAGCAATCCAGGCCCTGCTGAAGAGCATGGATCTGGAGCAAGAGTGCGAACAGCTGCGTGAAGAGCTGAACGAAACCAACTCCGAAACCAAGCGTAAAAAGCTGACCAAGCGTATCAAGCTGCTGGAAGCGTTCGTTCAGTCTGGTAACAAACCAGAGTGGATGATCCTGACCGTTCTGCCGGTACTGCCGCCAGATCTGCGTCCGCTGGTTCCGCTGGATGGTGGTCGTTTCGCAACGTCTGACCTGAACGATCTGTATCGTCGCGTTATTAACCGTAACAACCGTCTGAAACGCCTGCTGGATCTGGCTGCGCCGGACATCATCGTACGTAACGAAAAACGTATGCTGCAGGAAGCGGTTGACGCCCTGCTGGATAACGGTCGTCGTGGTCGTGCAATCACTGGTTCCAACAAGCGTCCTCTGAAATCTTTGGCCGACATGATCAAAGGTAAACAGGGGCGTTTCCGTCAGAACTTGCTCGGTAAGCGTGTTGACTACTCCGGTCGTTCGGTTATCACCGTAGGTCCATACCTGCGTCTGCATCAGTGTGGTCTGCCGAAGAAAATGGCGCTGGAGCTGTTCAAACCGTTTATCTACGGCAAGCTGGAACTGCGTGGTCTTGCTACCACCATTAAAGCTGCGAAGAAAATGGTTGAGCGCGAAGAAGCTGTCGTTTGGGATATCCTGGACGAAGTTATCCGCGAACACCCGGTACTGCTGAACCGTGCACCGACTCTGCACCGTCTGGGTATCCAGGCATTTGAACCGGTACTGATCGAAGGTAAAGCTATCCAGCTGCACCCGCTGGTTTGTGCGGCATATAACGCCGACTTCGACGGTGACCAGATGGCTGTTCACGTACCGCTGACGCTGGAAGCCCAGCTCGAAGCGCGTGCGCTGATGATGTCTACCAACAACATCCTGTCCCCGGCGAACGGCGAACCAATCATCGTTCCGTCTCAGGACGTTGTACTGGGTCTGTACTACATGACCCGTGACTGTGTTAACGCCAAAGGCGAAGGCATGGTGCTGACTGGCCCGAAAGAAGCAGAACGTCTGTATCGCTCCGGCCTGGCTTCTCTGCATGCGCGCGTTAAAGTGCGTATCACCGAGTATGAAAAAGATGCTAACGGTGAATTAGTCGCGAAAACCAGCCTGAAAGACACGACTGTTGGTCGTGCCATTCTGTGGATGATTGTACCGAAAGGTCTGCCTTACTCCATCGTCAACCAGGCGCTGGGTAAAAAAGCAATCTCCAAAATGCTGAACACCTGCTACCGCATTCTCGGTCTGAAACCGACCGTTATTTTTGCGGACCAGATCATGTATACCGGCTTTGCCTATGCAGCACGTTCCGGTGCATCTGTTGGTATCGATGACATGGTCATCCCGGAGAAGAAACACGAAATCATCTCCGAGGCAGAAGCAGAAGTTGCTGAAATTCAGGAGCAGTTCCAGTCTGGTCTGGTAACTGCGGGCGAACGCTACAACAAAGTTATCGATATCTGGGCTGCGGCGAACGATCGTGTATCCAAAGCGATGATGGATAACCTGCAAACTGAAACCGTTATCAACCGTGACGGTCAGGAAGAGAAACAGGTTTCCTTCAACAGCATCTACATGATGGCCGACTCCGGTGCGCGTGGTTCTGCGGCACAGATTCGTCAGCTTGCTGGTATGCGTGGTCTGATGGCGAAGCCGGATGGCTCCATCATCGAAACGCCAATCACCGCGAACTTCCGTGAAGGTCTGAACGTACTCCAGTACTTCATCTCTACCCACGGTGCTCGTAAAGGTCTGGCGGATACCGCACTGAAAACGGCGAACTCTGGTTACCTGACCCGTCGTCTGGTTGACGTAGCGCAGGACCTGGTGGTTACCGAAGACGATTGTGGTACCCATGAAGGTATCCTGATGACTCCGGTTATCGAGGGTGGCGATGTTAAAGAGCCGCTGCGCGATCGCGTACTGGGTCGTGTCACTGCAGAAGACGTTCTGAAGCCGGGTACTGCCGACATTCTTGTTCCGCGCAACACGCTGCTGCACGAACAGTGGTGTGACCTGCTGGAAGAGAACTCTGTCGACGCGGTTAAAGTTCGTTCCGTTGTATCCTGTGACACCGACTTTGGTGTATGTGCGCACTGCTATGGTCGTGACCTGGCGCGTGGCCACCTCATCAACAAAGGCGAAGCTATCGGCGTTATCGCGGCACAGTCCATCGGTGAACCGGGTACACAGCTGACCATGCGTACGTTCCACATCGGTGGTGCGGCATCTCGTGCGGCTGCTGAATCCAGCATTCAGGTGAAAAATAAAGGTAGCATCAAGCTCAGCAACGTGAAGTCGGTTGTGAACTCCAGCGGTAAACTGGTTATCACTTCCCGTAACACTGAACTGAAATTGATCGACGAATTCGGTCGTACCAAAGAAAGCTACAAAGTACCTTACGGTGCGGTACTGGCGAAAGGCGATGGCGAACAGGTTGCTGGCGGCGAAACCGTTGCAAACTGGGACCCGCACACCATGCCGGTTATCACCGAAGTAAGCGGTTTTGTTCGCTTTACTGACATGATCGACGGTCAGACCATTACTCGTCAGACCGATGAACTGACCGGTCTGTCTTCGCTGGTGGTTCTGGATTCTGCAGAACGTACCGCAGGTGGTAAAGATCTGCGTCCGGCGCTGAAAATCGTTGATGCTCAGGGTAACGACGTTCTGATCCCGGGTACCGATATGCCTGCGCAGTACTTCCTGCCGGGTAAAGCGATTGTTCAACTGGAAGATGGCGTACAGATAAGCTCCGGTGACACCCTGGCGCGTATTCCGCAGGAATCCGGCGGTACCAAGGATATCACCGGTGGTCTGCCGCGCGTTGCGGATCTGTTCGAAGCGCGTCGTCCGAAAGAGCCGGCAATCCTGGCTGAAGTCAGCGGCGTTGTTTCCTTCGGTAAAGAAACCAAAGGCAAACGTCGTCTGGTTATCACCCCGGTAGATGGCAGCGAACCGTACGAAGAGATGATTCCGAAATGGCGTCAGCTCAACGTGTTCGAAGGTGAACGTGTAGAACGTGGTGACGTAATTTCCGACGGTCCAGAAGCGCCGCATGACATTCTGCGTCTGCGTGGCGTTCATGCTGTGACTCGTTACATCGTTAACGAAGTTCAGGACGTATACCGTCTGCAGGGCGTTAAGATTAACGATAAGCACATCGAAGTTATCGTTCGTCAGATGCTGCGTAAAGCGACTATCGTTAATGCGGGTAGCTCCGACTTCCTGGAAGGCGAACAGGTTGAATACTCTCGCGTCAAGATCGCTAACCGCGAACTGGAAGCGAACGGCAAAGTGGGGGCAACTTACTCCCGCGATCTGCTGGGTATCACCAAAGCGTCTCTGGCAACCGAGTCCTTCATCTCCGCGGCATCGTTCCAGGAGACCACTCGCGTGCTGACCGAAGCAGCCGTTGCGGGCAAACGCGACGAACTGCGCGGTCTGAAAGAGAACGTTATCGTGGGTCGTCTGATCCCGGCAGGTACCGGTTACGCGTACCACCAGGATCGTATGCGTCGCCGTGCTGCGGGTGAAGCTCCGGCTGCACCGCAGGTGACTGCAGAAGACGCATCTGCCAGCCTGGCAGAACTGCTGAACGCAGGTCTGGGCGGTTCTGATAACGAGTAATCGTTAATCCGCAAATAACTTAAAAACCCGCTTCGGCGGGTTTTTTTATGGGTGTAATTCAGGGAAAGACCATTTGTCAGAATATTTAAGGAATTTCTGAATACTCATAATCAATGTAGAGATGACTAATATCCTGAAACTGACTGAACTAATTGAGTCAAGCTCGGCAAGAATTCGATACTATTCCTGTGTAACTTTCTTAAGGAACGAGAATGAAACAGGAAGTGGAGAAGTGGCGACCTTTTGGACATCCGGATGGTGATATTCGTGATTTATCATTTCTTGATGCTCATCAGGCTGTCTACGTTCAGCATCATGAGGGCAAAGAGCCTTTAGAGTATCGCTTTTGGGTTACCTACTCTCTTCACTGCTTCACAAAAGATTATGAACATCAGACGAACGAAGAAAAACAATCGTTAATGTACCACGCGCCTAAAGAATCTCGTCCCTTCTGCCAGCACCGTTATAACTTAGCGCGCATACACTTAAAAAGAACCATTTTGGCGCTGCCAGAAAGCAACGTTATTCATGCCGGGTATGGTAGCTATGCCGTGATTGAAGTGGGTTTAAACGGAGGAGACAAGGCATTTTACTTTGTTGCGTTCAGGGCTTTCAGGGAAAAGAAAAAACTCCGTTTGCATGTAACTAGCGCTTATCCCATTTCTGAAAAACAGAAAGGTAAATCAGTGAAATTTTTCACCATTGCCTACAACTTATTGAGAAATAAGCAGCTTCCCCAGCCCTCAAAATAACAAAACCCACCTTAAGGTGGGTTTCGCCAGAGAATTATCTCTGGTATTCAGAACGCCATTACCGGACTTTGCCTTGACCTTGCGATAATCGCAGGTTGCGGGATGTCTGAATTTCTTCAGTCTGCTGCATCCTGGAAGATGAGAACATGTGTTCTTATTTTCGTCTCTATCATAGTTGAGTATTTACTCTATTACAATCAGATCTCTTTCATTGCTCAACAGGCGATGGCTTCAGACTTTGCATTACGGAATTTTTTAGAAAGGCAGGGCGAAACGAGGAAGAAGCTTTTCGCCCTGGACAACATTCCTGCTGACGGCACTACCATAAAAAAACGCAACGCTTTCAACAACCTTGCGTTTTTCATCTTCCGTAGCGGCTCGGAATAAATTTATGTTGTTACATTCTGTCTCATGGCCTTTGCGAGGCGCGTCCCAGATAACTGTCCCAGTCTTTCCATACTGGCTGCAAACCCTGAGCGGTTAATGCGGCGGCAACCGCTTCCGGTCTGCGAGCGTCGTACGGTGAGAACTGTTCCAGCTCCGGGTGATTGTCGGCATAGCCACCTGGTTGCGTTTTCGAAAAAGCGCTGACGTTATTAATTGCCAGCGGAATCACGCGATCGCGAAACCACGGTGATTCCCGCGTGGAGAGTGACAGTTCAATCTCCGGCGCAAGCAGCCGGAAGGCGCAGATGGTTTGCACTAACTGGCGTTCATCCATAATCGACGCAGGCTCAATGCCGCCAGTACATGGGCGCAGGCGCGGGAAGGAGACAGAGTAGCGGCTTTGCCAGTAATGCTGTTGCAGCCATAGCAAATGTTCGGCAACCATATAGCAGTCAACGCGCCAGTTGTCGGAAAGACCAATTAGCGCGCCGAGGCCTATTTTATCAATCCCCGCGCGGCCCAGCCGATCCGGCGTTTCCAGCCGCCAGAAAAAGTCCTGTTTTTTGCCTTTCAAATGATGGCGGGCATAAGTCGCCTCGTGATATGTCTCCTGATAAACCATCACGCCATCCAGACCAAGTTGCTTTAACTCGGCGTATTCCGTCTCCGCCAGCGGTTGCACTTCCATCTGTAGTGAAGAGAACTGTTCACGCAGGGCAGGGAGATGACGACGAAAGTAATCCATCCCCACTTTTGCCTGATGTTCACCGGTGACTAATAGCAGATGTTCAAAGCCCATCTCCCGTATAGCGGCACTTTCCCTGGCAATATCCGCTTCATCCAGCGTTTTGCGCTTGATGCGGTTGCTCATGGAAAATCCGCAGTACGTGCAGTCGTTAGCGCAAAGATTAGAGAGATAAAGCGGGACGTAGAAGCTGACGATGTTGCCAAATCGCTGGCGGGTCAGACGCTGCGCCCGTTGGGCCAGTGGTTCCAGGTATTCACTGGCGGCTGGCGATAACAGCGCCATCATATCGTCGAGGGTGAGTTGCAAGGCATTTAGCGCTCGCTCTACGTCAGCAGCCGTTTTACTGTTGATACGCAGGTGGATATCGTCCCAGTCCAGTTGTCGCCAGCGATCGCTGAAGGTTTTCATGCCGATGCCTCCAGAAATCCGGTCAGCGGGCTGGTGGCATGAGCAAAATGACTGCGGCTGCCCGGTCCGGACTGACGTGCCAGCAGGCCTGCTTCTACCGCCAGACGAAATGCCTTCGCCATGTTGACGGGATCGTCCGCTACGGCAATCGCCGTATTCACTAACACCGCGTCGGCCCCCATTTCCAGGGCCTGCGCGGCATGGCTGGGAACGCCGATGCCAGCATCAACGACCACCGGAACCGTGGCCTGCTGGATAATAATCTCCAGCATGGCACGGGTTTCCAGCCCCTGATTTGAGCCAATCGGCGCGCCGAGCGGCATCACCGCTGCACAGCCGACTTCTTCCAGACGTTTACACAATACCGGATCGGCCCCGCAGTAAGGCAGCACGACAAATCCCTGTTGTACCAGCGTTTCGGCGGCTTTCAGGGTTTCGATGGGATCGGGCAACAGCCAGCGGGCGTCAGGGTGAATCTCTAATTTTAACCAGTTTGTGCCTAACGCTTCACGAGCCAGATGGGCGGCGAAAATGGCTTCTTCCGCTGTTTTCGCCCCGGATGTATTACCAGATCCTGTCACACCCGCCGCGATAAGCGGTTCGAGGATAGAGTCGTTGTGCTGGCGCAAGTTGACGCGTTTCATCGCCAGTGTCACCAGTTGGCTGCCGCATGCGCGGATCGCCTCCATCATCAGTTGTGAAGAGGCGAATTTCCCTGTGCCGGTAAACAGATGTGAATCAAACGTTTTGTCCGCAATACGTAACATCTCAACCCCCTGCAATAACCTGAAAAAGCAGGATCTGGTCGCCATCCTGCACGATATGTTGCGCCCACTGCTCACGCGGGACGATTTGCTGATTAATCGCCAGAGCCGCGCCCGCTTGTTGTTGATTGAGTTGCTCGAGCAGATCGTGAACAGTTAGCCCGGCGACGCACTGCATCGGTTGATCGTTAAACAGGATCTGCATTGCTTCCTCCGCATACCGGGCAACCTGAAGCGCGGCGCAACGCCAGTCTGCGCCACTGGCTAGACTTACCGTCGAACAGTCGGAGTTCTCCCGCAGGCGTCTCTATACCGCTTAATAACTTAATTGCTTCCAGTGCCTGCAAAGTGCCCATAACCCCGACCACCGGGCCAACCACGCCCGCCGTGCGACAGTTGCGTTCTGGCTCCTGGTTATCTGGCCACAGGCAGCGGTAACACCCCTGCTCCCAGGGCGGCGTCAGTACCATCAACTGACCGCCAAATCCGACCGCGCTGGCGGTGATAAGCGGCGTGTTGAGTGCCACGCAGGCGGCATTAATCTCCTGGCGAGTCGCCATATTGTCGGTACAGTCGAGCACCACATCGGCTTGTGCAACCGCATCTTTTAACGCCTCACCCGTGAACCGTTGTTGTAGTGCCGTCAGTTGAATGTCGGGATTCAACTGTGTTAGTCGCTGTTGGCTGACCTGCGATTTCGGGCGATCGATATCTTCAGTGGTAAAG
>OASX01001132.1_pt1 | contig 14771 bp, 10 predicted proteins | sample 1516531 | NCBI WGS metagenome assembly OASX01 (sample SAMEA2579911, study PRJEB22360) | human gut metagenome | biome: human gut; feature: human-associated habitat; material: faeces | place: Denmark | collected 2008/2010
CTTTCGGCACCGAGCAGGGTGTGACGCGAGGCCAGATTGCCGCCGCCGTGCGCAAGGTCTTCGATCTGCGCCCCGCTGCGATTATCGACGAGCTGGATCTGAAACGTCCGATTTATCTGAAGACCGCCGCGTATGGTCACTTCGGCCGCACGGACGTTGAGTTCCCGTGGGAGAAGACCGACAAGGTCGAGGAGCTCAAGGCCGCGATTGCTGGGGAGTGAGCTGAATTAAGTTCCAATTGAATTAAACGGGTGCCTCCCACTTGTTACGGTGGAAGGCACCCGTTTTTCAAGCACTGCTAACATGCCTCTCCATTCAGAGGCATGTTAGCAGTAAACCCAGTAGTATATTCCAGTGCGCAGTAGCATGAAAACATATCTCGCCTAAATGCCAAAGGAGCCTAGCATGGAACGCGTCAGACTTGTCGACTGGCTAAAGAGCGAGCGAGACCAGCATGTTGGCGGAGGCCTGTACTACAACTCACAGATTCTATTTGCCTACAATTCCAACCACATGGAAGGCTCCACTCTTTCACCAGAACAAACCGCGCAGCTGTTCAACACGGGTGCCTTGCTCCCCGACAACATCAACGATGAAATCAGAGCAGACGATGTCGCCGAAACAACGAACCACTTCAATGCGTTCAATTGGGTCTTAGATCATGTAGACGACCCAGTAAACAAAAGCCTTGTATGCAGCCTTCATGGAATTCTCAAACGCGGCACCAGCCAAGAATTCGACGCCAACCGCAACGTCGGCGGATACAAAATAGTGCCCAACGTCATCAGCCAACTTGAGGGAATTCATACGGTACTCCCCGCGGATGTGCCTCTTGCCATGAAACAGGTATTCAGCTTGTACTCACAATTGGAAGATGATCCTTTTGCAATCGCAAAAGCACATTGGATGTTCGAATCCACGCACCCATTCTCCGACGGTAACGGTCGAATTGGGCGGCTCGTCATGTTTAAAGAACTCTTGCGCTTAGATTCCGTTCCAGCTCTGGTATTGGACGAACACCACAATCTTTATACTCGCGCACTAAAGAATTTCCCAAACGAACCCGGATATCTGGTGGACCTGCTTCTTAATGAACGCGATTACTATCAGCGAATGATCGAAACATACGCACCGAACCGTATCCGATACTCATACGTTGACCAGTGGAACCAAGCTGGTATCCTAAGACACCTCAATCATCATCCAACATCTCACGCTCGAAATCGTCAAGATCAGCCTCAGTATGCAGAACGGTATCAGTGGGCAAAGCATGCAACGTTTTGCCCATAGCCTCAGCCGAAGCGTAAGCCGACAAACTGTCGGCAATCGTCATAGCCACATCACCTTTCATCACTAGTAGCTTTCAACGTATCCCTACATCCTAGGACACGTCATAAGCGCCTAGACCAAGGGAATCCGGCACATCTCAGACCAACCGCACGCCCTTTCTTGTGTACAGATCTAGTGGTGCTTGCCCTCCATCCCGTCTTGAGTATCAGTATCATAGGCATCGTCGATGTCGAATCCGCCTATAAGCACAAAGCGCCTCAACATATTTGTGGCACGCATGCGTACTTTGAACACCGGCAATGGTGTGTGATCGCATTGCTCGAAGAAAGCTTTCGCTCGATGTACGTCAATCGAGGAGCGCAGCACATCGAAACGCCCGAACTCGTTGATGTTCGCTTCATCTATACGTTTGGCAAGGAACTCCTCGACCACCGACCTATTAACGCCCAGCCGATCGACTAGTTTGTCGACTTGCTCGTTCTTCTCTCGCGCAGCATAGCGAGTGATGTAATCACGTAGCGTAATGCCGGCTTCAACCTCCACGTCGCCACGCTCCACGTCATGCAGGAACAGTTCGGCGAGTCGTTGTTCGTCCCGCGAGAGCGCGGCAAAGGAACGGTGTAGCTGCGCAGACATCTCCGCCAATTCCGGGCTATTCTCCTTGAGCGCCTTCAGCCATTTATTGAAGTTGGCATTCATGTAATCGGTATCGATGAGTCCGGTATTGATTTCGGTAAGATAGCCATCCAATTCATATGGCGCTTCGGGATTATTTTTTACGCCATCATCTGAATCACCACCGCAGCCGCTATTGCCATAGAACAGTTCTTTATAGCGTTGCGCAAGAATGAGGTATGTACGTTCGTCGATTTGAGGACGCACTACTTCAGACTCGTCATGCTCATCATTGTCCTCATTCGTATCGTCAGTATCCGTACTATCGACCTTGTATTCTGTGGTACTCCAGTCAAAGCCCTGCACTTTCGCCGCTTCAAGGTACCGGTTCAACTCCACGAACTCCTTGGCAAACTTGCGTCTGGCCTCCACCGATTCCGGCAACTGCATAAGGTCTGATTCCCCGTTATCCGAGAACACGTCAAGAATCTCCCGGTACCGCGTATCCATGGATTTTACGTTCGCCGGCAATTTCTGCACGAACAGGTCAAGCGGCCGATCGCCCGAATACAGTTTCACCGCTGCTTCAATGAAGCCATGCATGGTGTGCGGTTTGCGGTAGTAGCGAATGACACCGAACGGCTTGTCCGGTCCGAACAGACGATTCGTGCGGCTGAATGCCTGGATGATGCTTTCGTAGTCGATAATCTTGTCGAGATACAGCGTATTCACCCATTTCGAGTCAAATCCGGTAAGCATCTGGTCCACGACAATGAGCAAATCGAGCTGCTGACTGCGGTTTGTTGCTATGCCGCCGTACGGACTCTTATGCGATAGTCGCGACGAAATATCTTTCTTCATCGCCGGCCATGTGGGGATGATGAACTCTTTGCCGAACGCCTCATTGTAATCGGTGATGATTTCAGTCAGCGCATCTTCTTTGTCCGTTGCTCCTTCGTTGTTGTCGATGTTGGGATCGAACAACGCCGTTACATGCAACTTAGGTGCTTGCTGCTTGAACAAGTGATAATAGTTGACAGCTTCAGGAATGGAGCTAGTGGCGAGCATCGCATGGAATTTGCCCGCATGGCTGAGCACCGGGAACTGTTCGAGAATGTCCGAGACCACCATGTTCGGATGCGGGGAATCGATGCCATATTGGTCTCGTCCAAGGAAATCCTCGATGCCGCTAATACAGTTTCCAGCGCCATCAACCATCGGACCCATGGGGACCTCAGACTTATCCATGTAATGCTGGAATACTTTGGCCTTGACCGGGTCGGCGAGCGCATCTTCCGTACTCTCCGCCTTCGCCTTGTCGAGAGCCACGGCACGTCTGACTTCAGAATCCTTGTACGTGGTCACCATGTACGGGTCGAATCCGAGTACATTATGGTCACGAATGCCGTCGGCGATGCTGTACCGGTGCAAGCAACGGCCGAATACCATGGCAGTGGTGGAATTCTTCTTCTGGTTTTCGTCCAGAATGGGCGTACCGGTGAATCCGAAGAACAGCGCGTTCGGGAAGGAGCGCCGGATGTCCTGCAACATGTCGCCGAATGTGGAACGATGGCATTCGTCCACAATAAAGACGATACGTCGTGCAGCTAGCTGATCCAGCCATGTCTGGGTGACGCCTCGCTCCCCTGCTTTCACGTTGCTCATCTTCTGGATTGAGGTGACGATCAGGGTGTCGTTGACATTGGTGCTGTTGAGTTTGTCCCGCAAAACACCGGTGTTCTCGGTGCCTTGCACTTCCGTCTCGCTGTCGGCAAAGCTGCGGTACTCCTTCAACGATTGAGTACCCAATTCAATGCGGTCCATGAGGAACACGACTTTATCGGCGTCATGCGAATCGGCGATGAGCTGTGCCGATTTGAAGCTGGTCATGGTTTTCCGGAACCGGTAGTGTGCCATACATAGCCGCCGGGTCGTCCTGGGGTAGCTGGCCGCTGTTCCCAATCACATTTCCTCACCACATCAGAGATGGCGTTTGCCGCGATGTACTGATAACTACGCAGCACCTTAAGGCATCCATCCGCTGAATCAGCGATAGTGTAGAAGCCGATGAGCTGATGCGCCATGGGAATGGACAGCAGGCCTGCGGTACCGGAGGTGCCTCCGATGAACAGCTTCCATTCGTCTTTGCCAGGGTTTTGCCCGCCACAGATAGGCTCATTGTTGTAGTCAGCCCAATGGAAGTAATAGCTTGGATTGAATTTGTCTACACCCGGATTAGCGAAGTAGACGGCGTCATCGGGGTTCATGGCCACAAAAATCTGTACTAGACGGAACAGGCCGGTGAACACACCTTCGTGCGCATATTTCTCGATCTGATTGGTTGCTTGGCTGACTGGTATGCCACTTTTCTTGAGCTCGATATGGATCAATGGCATGCCATTGATGAGGAGCACGAGGTCGCCGCGCCGCGAGTTCAACATCTTGTTCTTGGCTGGATAGACCGGTTGCTGAGCGATCTGATAAGTGCTTTTGCCGCCCGCGATTTCCTTGCGGTCATAGATGTAGAGACTGACTTCCTTGCCGAAATGCGCCACATCTTCTTTGTTGTCACGCGTGATAGACACGGTACGCCCGTTGACGAACGAATTGAGCGCGAGCGGCGTTCGCAGGGTCTCGATCTGCTCGATTATCTGGGTCATTTCCCCGTCTGTCAGCGGGTATTTGCCGAGCCTGTCTATGTCATTGTTGTTGCGGTACAGTATGCCTTTCCAATTGTCGAGCAAATCCCGCTCAGTTGGATAGCGCAGGACGCCATCCTTCCATCCATGCTGCTTAAGCACGGTGATGACGTTTTCCTCGAACACCGATTCGCTATCGAATATCATGATTCTTCTCCCCTTTGGACTTTCCATTGTCCTGCTTTTCGCGAGCCGACGCGCTTAAGTAATCCACGCCCAATGAGTATTTCAGCATCCCTCCGCACAGTCGCTGATGAAACTCCCGCGGCACGTGCCATGTCGTCATATGTTGCTCTGGGGCTCTTTTCTACAAAACGCAGAACAATTCGCTGTCTCTCGGTTATCTGCTCATTCAAACCATTTAACTGCTCATTATTGTCAGTTATCTGCTCATTCAAACCATTTAACTGCTCATTATTGTCAGTTATCTGCTCACCACGGATGAATACATGCTCATTTTGATCGAGCTTGGCATCCGGCTCCAACATAAGCGTGAGCACCGTACGATCAGCCTCGCCGAAGCTCTCTTCAATCTGCGGTTCAGGAAGTCCTGCATTCGCCCATGTGGCGAACACATCGGGAACACCCGTACCAGCTCGCTCGCCCACATCGATTAGGCTGAACATCTTCATGACAAGACCGTTGCGCGGATCGGACACCCCGCCAAGACGCATCTGCTCAACGCCCGTTCGGATATCGCCCGGATTTTCGAACACCAATCTATCGGGTGCGCGTCTGACCACCACACCACGCACGCCATAGTAATCAGCGTTGAACAAACAGTTGGCCAATGCCTCGCGAATTGCCTTATGCATGGGAGTGTCATCAACGCGGAAGATGCCATTAAGTTTGAAAGGGGTCTTCAGAGACTCGGCAAGTTTGAGATTCACGCGGAAAAAGAAATCAAAGAGGTTGCCTGACCACATGCCATCGCCGGAATGGACACGATCAGTCCAACGAATCGTCGGATCTAGAGTCTCCTGATAATCAAGGAAATAATGCGGACATTCGCGCACGATGTCATAGTCGTTGCCGAACATAAGCAGACCGCCGAACGTAGGATGAAGCTTACCGTCTTCTCGGCTCACCATTGCCGCGCCAACAGCACGCAGAAAACGCTCGTCATCGAGATCGGTCCAAGAACTGCCCTGACGTACCGCACGGAAACGATTGCGATATGCCCGCACTGTGTCTGTATTGAAGTCGGCAACAGTGAGATCGTCCAGCACCTTGGAATCCATCGTCTCAGCTCCCTGATCCCGGAGCATTGCTGAGATCTCCTGCCGCGTGCAACGGTAGTCGCCCTCACCACGCCGACGGTAGGTTCCCCCGAAGAGATCATTATTGATATACACGGGGCGTTCGTCACGCGGAGCGCGCGGAACGTGAATAGCCAGCACTATCCCACCATCCGCTTCGAGCACTTCAACTTCCGATTCGATGGGCAGCACGGCGCTCACCTTGGACCGGTTGCTGACCGTGTTCCAAAAGTCCTGGCGAAGATGTTCCGCTTCCACTGGTGTGAGCCCGACTGTTTCAAATGTGCCGTCTTCGCGTTCTTTGACACCAAGCAGGATGACACCGCCATAGGTGTTGGCGAAGGCGGAATAGGTCTCCCACATGCTGCGTGGGAGACCGCCTTTCGCTGCTTTCGCTTCAATCCGGTTATTCTCGCGATATGAGGCGAGCTTCACGATATCGAATGTCTCCATTGCTCTACCTCCCTTCACACAAACATCTTGTCAAGCAAGGATTTCTTGATATTCTGCAGCAATTCCAACTTACGCTGATGAAGGGTGATGAGGTCGTCAAGATAATCAAATAAACGGGAGATAGCTGCTTGTTCTTCGACAGCGGGAAATGCCAAAAAGGTGTTCATGAACTCATCAACACTAATGCTGCGGCCATCGCGAATCCCATAAGTCACCGTCGATAGACCGGCAATGAAATGTTCGGACATAAACCAGTGCTTCCAGAATCGATCTGAATGCGATGTTGGTTCCTTCGCTCTAAAAACCGTGTATGCAGGCGACGTTATGCCCTCATACTGCGAATGTGCGAAGCCCCCTTGAAATGACCTGAGATGAACAACGAAGTCTCCGGGAAGCACACGCTTATATCCAATTTCGTTGCTCTCGTCATGCCCGATATATCGACCAGAATCATCGCGATATATCATGCCTTGATTCTGCGTCGCTGACAGAACAGGCAGTGTCGGATGGCCTCTATCATCAACGATTTGGAACACCTCACTGGCCTTACGCTGTTCCCAAGGGTCAGTAAAACCAGCGAAACGAATCTCGGGTACAGACTCGCCATCCTTCGGGAACATTTTTTCAAGCATCGATTTTTTAAAGATGACAAGCTTGTCATACTTACGCTGATGAAGGGTGATGAGGCTGTCAATCTCATTCAACGCCGCACCTATGGCAGATTGCTCCGACAAGCCAGGAAATCTTACTTGTGTATCTTGCAGTGCGGCCTTTGAAACGGAGATCACCTTGATTCCCTGCATTAAGGGAAGAAGCTGTCTATGGTATGCATCGGAATTTAGGTAGTGCCCCAGGTAGCCCGTCCCAAAGGGGAACCGAGGCCGCGCCGGTATCGTATGTAGCCCCGAGATAGTTGGCTCTTTGGGTAGTTTCCGCAGCTCAACACACTTGCCAGCCGTTTCGTCCTCTGCCGTGTCAGCGAAAATGACATCACCTTCGCGAAGTATCGACCCAGCATATTTGGGAAGCACGGTATCGTCGGTAATGAACGGCAAATCACTTCGTTCGCCATCGAGGCAATCACCGAACTTAATAAGAATATCTCCGTAATGAACATTGCGAGCAGTGCCATTCTCGCCATTCAAACCGGCACGTGAAAGAGTGTTGCTCTTCAAGAACTCGAAGCAATCCCCAAACTTACGCTGTTCCCAAGGGTCAGTAAAACCAGCGAAACGAATCGCGGGTACTTTTGCCTGTTCAGCCATCATTCACCTCCCAACAGGGTCTTCAGCTCGGCAATACCAGCCATGTCGAACTCATTGCCGGTTAGTTGACCAAGCATATTGCCAAGTTCTGCCTCAGTCTGTTCGATCTGTTCGCACACATCGGAGTAGGTAGTCGAATACTTGTCGTTCAGCGCATTCACCGCTGCAATCAACTCATCAACAGCCGTCTGAGGGAGCTCCTCAAGCTTGCGCTGCAATGGTTCCACCCACTTGGCAGCAAGCAAGTCATCAGCATGTTCATCGCTCAGTCCTTCAATAACGGTCCGGGTCTTTTCATCAAGCGCTGAACGGAGATTCTTAACGTTCTTTTTGACTTCACGCTCTTCATCAAACAACCGCTGTGCACTCACAAGAGCACGGTCAAAGTCAGTCTCGGGATTCTTCCCAATCGATTTCACTGCTTTCTTCAATTCAGCGGCAACGAAAGAATCTCCATCCTCGCTGACGGCATCAGTCGAACTCTTGTCATCCTCATCCAGATTTTCAAGAATGTCAGCGATTTCGCCGCCAATCTCACTCAGCCGAGATTCAAATGTGGCAATTTCCGCAAGATCAGAGGTAAGAAATTTCCCCTGTACGAGATCGAACGGCAGAATATGCCCGACCCAGCCGTCCGGCACTTCGACATCCTTACCGCCTTTCTTCTTGACGACCATATTGGCATCGACTTTGCGAACGGCGTCATGTCCCTCGGCCTGTATGGTTTCAAGGTCGATGGAGATAGTCTTTTGCCAACTATCGTCAAGCACCTGATACGCCGCATAGGCGTCTACGAGAGGGATACCAGCCAAACGACGCAGCAGATCATTTGTCAGAGTCTCCTCTTCGGCGGCAATGCTCACATTGGCGGCATTACCCACCAGTTCATCACGCAGATAGGCAGGATAATCGGTGAATACCTCACGATATCGCTGGATATAGGCACTCACACCAGAATCAGCATTCACTGCCTCGCGAACATCTTGCACAGCGAGCCTGGCCGAATGGCCGTTCTCCTCAGCAAAGAGACGTTGGAGCAATCCCGGGAACACGTTCCAATACTTACCGAGCGCATCGATATCCTGCTTGGGAATGCCACCAAACATGGTGGAATACACGTCCCAACTTTCGGCACTTTCAGAGGAATCCACATATCGGGGAATATTGAGGTTGTAATCGTTCTGCCGAATCTCATCAATGCTCACCAAACGGCTGAACTTATCGATATCACGATTCCCCGTCACCGCATCCACGATGCGTTTGATATCGCTCGCACGCAGCTTGTTGTTCTTGCCTTCCTTGGTGAAGTATTTGGAAGCGTCCACGATGAGCACATGATCGTCGTCGCGATGTTTGCGCAGCACCATCACGATGGTGGGGATGCCGGTGCCGAAGAAGATGTTCGCGGGCAAGCCGATGATGGCCTGAATGTGGTGTTTCTCCACCAGGTTCCGGCGAATAGTGCCTTCCTCACCGCCACGGAACAGCACGCCATGTGGCAACACGATGGTCATGATGCCGTCGTCGCGCAGATGATAGAGATCATGCAGCAGGAAGGCATAATCAGCCTTGGACTTAGGCGCAATGCCATATTCGAAACGGATATCCTCGCCCGCTTCCGGCGGCTCCCAGTTCTGGGAGTAGGGAGGATTAGAGACCACGGCGTCCACAAACAGCGGCTCATAGGTCTCGTCCTTCGTTTCGTCGGTATCGAACCACGGCCAGTCACTTTTCAGTGTGTCTCCGTTGCGGGCCACGATGTTGTCCGGCAGGATGCCGCGCATGACAAGATTCATACGCGTGAGATTGTAGGTATTCTCCTTGAGTTCCTGTGCGTAATACTTGATGTCATTCGGATTGCCATTGCGACGGGCCACAGCCTGACCGATATGGATCAGCAACGAGCCCGAGCCACTCGTGGGGTCGTAGATGTTGATTTCTTCACGGCCGGCGAGATGCCAAGCCACTATTTCGCTCATGAGCTGAGAGACTTCGCTCGGCGTGTAGAATTCACCGGCCTTCTTACCCGCGTTGGAAGCGAAGTTGCTAATTAGATACTCATAGATGAAGCCGAGGGTGTCGTAGTCCTGCCGGCTGTCCATCGGAATGTCCTTGATGAGGTAGATGAGGTCGCGGACAGCCTTGCTGCGACTTTTTTCATCGGTGCCGAGTTTGGACAGACCGGTTTGCAGCGTGTCGAAGATGCCGACGAACACCCGTTTACGAGCCGGATCAATGTTGCGTTCGAAAGCGGAAAGCGCGTCACGTACATCAGCGATGGTGAAATCGCCCTGGCTGGCAATCCACGTGGAGAACAGGTTGTTGTAGGAGATGAAGTAGCCACATAGATCACGTACATACTGTACAGTTTCGGCATCATTCTCATCCAAGCCCTTGAGGTCTTCGGCTCCCCAGTCTTCAGCACGCAGACGAGCAATCTCCGTCTCCGAGAGGAACTTATAGAAGATAAAGCCGAGGATATAGTCCTTGTATTCATTCGCCTCAATCTTGGAACGCATTTTATTGGCGGATTCCCAGATTTTGGCGGCAAGCTGCTGCTTATTCATTCATATGCTCCTTGTTTCTGTACACGTAATCAAGGGTCTGTCCTTGTTCATTGACCCATTCGGTCCAACCGTTTTGACTGCCACCAAGAACAAATACAGCAGCAGCGGAAGGGCTTGACAGTTCAATGTCATCAGCAAGAGTCGCCTTGCCCGTCTGCGTTCCGAAAAGATGCCGCCGAGCTGCCACGGCTCCCTGGTTTTTGATAACTGGATGCACGAGATCCACTTCAGAACCGGAAAGAACAGTGAAACGACCTGTACCTTGGCTATATCGCCCAGTGGCCTGAACACCGTTCTTCTTCGTATGGAATACGGCGTTCACCATAACCGGTGTCTTTTCTTTTCGATCAAGGTCATATCCGAGCACTCGCATACGAAAGAGGATGTTATTGTGCAGTCTTTCCACCTGTTGCTCTTTGTATGGATTCATGCGAGGAGCAGGAGTATACTCATTGTCGGTCTCATAAGAGCCATGTTTGTCCACATAATCTATGGCTGTTGACTCAAGAGAGTCCAAAACATCACGATCGATATTGACATCATTATCGAGGAACATGATGGCTTTGTTCCAAAAATCTTTCTTAGTCTTGTGCGCATCAAGCCGATTAAGCCCCTTCGTGGTTTGTCCCACATACGCACGGCTCAGAACTCCATGATCTTCATCAAGAAGATAATACACACCGCGATCCGGCAAATCGGGAAGACTTTTCGCCTCACTCAACATATCCCGGGGCACCACAACCGTGACAAGCGACTCCCCATCCACACGACAAATTCGAATGCCATCAGGATTGTTGTCAATAATTTGTATGGTCATAGCAGTGAGAGCAATCATCACTTGCCGCCCTTTGCTAGTTCATTAATCATGCATGTTCTCACGAATGCCGAAAAGCTCATCCCGCGAAGAGATGCGGCCTCTTTAGCAGAATCTCGCAAATTAGCGGGGATACGCATAGTAACCGGCACCACATCACCGTTTACCAGATACGAACGTATCTCTGTTTCACCAGCATCATGCTCAATCAGATCGGAGTACGTCATTGCATTCTACACTTTCAAACTGCAATACAAATGCAATAATTCTACACCCGCTTGGGAACAGCGTAAGTTCTCTAATCTGACCGACAGGGTTTCCATGCAGTCAAGCGATCCTGATTTGCCTCAAGTCGAATACGAGGACATCGTTTCCGGCGAGGGTACGCTGAACAAAGATTTGCGCGACAAAGAAGGCGGCAAAACGGGAATTAAGTTTTACGCCGGAGATGTTCTATACGGGAAGCTTCGTCCTTATTTGATGAATTGGCTATACCCGCAGTTCAACGGTGTAGCTGTAGGTGATTTTTGGGTCCTTAGGGCTACAGAGTGTGACAGTTCATTTTTGTATCGGCTGGTTCAAACGGACAGCTTCCAAAGGCTTGCAAATGTATCTTCGGGCTCTAAGATGCCTCGCGCAGATTGGAATCTGATTTCACAATCGTTCTTCGCCGTGCCTGCCGATTACGCCGAGCAGAGAGTAATTGCGAAGAGCTTAGCCGAGCTCGACGACCTCATCACCCTTCATCAGCGTAAGCGTCTATCTATTCGGCAAAGGAGCCCCGTGTGGTCATAAACACAATCAACGAAGAAATGTCGTTCTGCGATTACTACTCGCAATGGGTCGACGTCTACAAGGAAGGCGCGATTCGGGAAGTGACAATGAAGAAATACAAGCTCACACAGGCGTGGCTGAGAAAACTTATCCCTGATCTCAAGCTTTCCGAGTTCGATCGTGTGAGCTATCAGAAACTCATCAACGGATACGCTGAGCATCACGAGCATCAGACAACAATGGATTTTCATCACCAACTGAAAGGAGCCATCCTCGATGCCGTTGATGAAGGTCTGATTCAGAGAGACCCAACAAGAAAAGCAATCATCAAAGGAAAACAGCCGAGACAGAAGAAGGTGAAATATCTTAACCAGTTCGAACTTCATGCTGTCCTTGCTGATTTGAAGCTTGATCCGATACCTAACTGGGACTGGTTGATACTGCTAGTGGCAAAAACCGGGTTACGTTTCTCCGAAGCATTGGGGCTTACTCCTGATGATTTTGATTTCGTTCACCAGACTTTGTCCGTCAATAAGACATGGAATTACAAGAATGGAGGTGGCTTTGTTCCAACAAAGAATGCTTCTTCGGTACGTAAAGTACAACTTGACTGGCAACTCATCATGCAGTTGTCTGTTCTGTTGAAGAGCTTACCCGGTGACAAGCCTATCTTCGTGGATGGCAAGGTATACAACTCAACCGCCAACGGTATTCTGGCCCGGCATTGCAAACAAGCCGGAGTACCTGTGATTTCAATACACGGATTGAGACACACCCATGCTTCACTCTTGCTATTTGCCGGCGTTTCAATTGCAAGCGTCTCTAAACGGCTTGGGCACGCAAGCATGAACACAACGCAGGAAATATATCTGCATGTCATCCGCGAATTGGAAAACAAAGACGTTGACATCGTGATGAGAGCCTTATCCACCCTTATTTAGCAAACCACAGACGCTTACGCTGATGAAGGGTGATGAGGCTGTCAATCTCATTCAACGCCGCACCTATGGCAGATTGCTCCGACAAGCCAGGAAATCTTACTTGTGTATCTTGCAGTGCGGCCTTTGAAACGGAGATCACCTTGATTCCCTGCATTAAGGGAAGAAGCTGTCTATGGTATGCATCGGAATTTAGGTAGTGCCCCAGGTAGCCCGTCCCAAAGGGGAACCGAGGCCGCGCCGGTATCGTATGTAGCCCCGAGATAGTTGGCTCTTTGGGTAGTTTCCGCAGCTCAACACACTTGCCAGCCGTTTCGTCCTCTGCCGTGTCAGCGAAAATGACATCACCTTCGCGAAGTATCGACCCAGCATATTTGGGAAGCACGGTATCGTCGGTAATGAACGGCAAATCACTTCGTTCGCCATCGAGGCAATCACCGAACTTAATAAGAATATCTCCGTAATGAACATTGCGAGCAGTGCCATTCTCGCCATTCAAACCGGCACGTGAAAGAGTGTTGCTCTTCAAGAACTCGAAGCAATCCCCAAACTTACGCTGTTCCCAAGCGGGCATCGGCACTACATGAAGCAGGGCAGACGGGATACGAGTGGCTGGCCGAACATACGCAATACATCTACCGGCAACTTGGGCACTACCATTTCCGTTGTTAGCTACACTTATCGCGATAAGTGTAGCTAACAACGATTGAAGCGACACCTTACAAGCCATGAGAGGTAGAACCGTTCCCCTTCTATTTTGAAAAACTTGAATAAGTTAGATTTTTTCAAAATAGGGATGCGTCGAAAAGACGCATAAACGCACGAAAAATGCGGGCATCCGATATGCAGTGTTCATTGAATCACTGTATATCGGATGCCCGCAATTGTTTCAGACCAATTGAAGAGCCTTAGCTCAGCATCAGCCTCACGCCTTGGCGACCTCAACGGCCAGCTCGGCACCTTCCTTCACTTCGAAGGAGGTAGCCAGCGTCTCACGGGCGATCAGATCCTTGAACTGCTCGACCTTGGCCACATCGACAGCCGGCACGGTCAGCACCAGCGAGATGCGGTCCGCGATGTCCAGATCGGCAGCCTTACGTGCGTCCTGCACAGAACGAATCACATCGCGGGCGTAGCCCTCGGCCAACAGATCGGCATCCAGAGCGGTGTCGAGGATCACGAAGCCACCGGTCGGCAGCGCGGCGGAGACCGAAGCGGCGGCCTCGGTGGCGTTCTCCTCTTCCACGCGGTTGATCAGCTCGTACTCGCCTTCGACCAGCGCAAGGTCGCCGGACGGCGTGGAGACCACCGGTGTACCGGACGCGGCATCAACATGCCAGTCGCCGGACTTGGAGGCCTTGATGGCGAACTGCACCTGCTTGCCGAGGCGCGGACCCGCAACACGGGCGTTCACACGCAGCTCGTGCACGATCTTCAGACCGTGGGCGGCGGCGTCTTCCAGAGTCGAGAACTCAATGTTCTTAATATTTAATTCAGACTTCAGCAACTCGTCGTACGCCTTGACGGCGTCCACGTTCTCGACCACCACGGTGAGCTTGGAAAGGGGCTGGCGCACGCGGATCTTGGCGGCCTTGCGCAGGGACAGGGTGCCGGAGACGACCTCACGCACCTTCTCCATCGCGTCCACCAGAGCCGGATCGTCGACCAGCACACGGCCGAGTTCGGTGTCTTCACCGGTCTTCTCGTCCACCACGAACGGCCAATCGGCCAGGTGCACGGACTCGCCACCGGTCAGGCCGCGCCACACGGACTCGGCTTCCATCGGGGCCAGCGGCGCAAGCACGCGCATGAACGCTTCAAGCACGGTGTACAGCGTGTTGAACGCGGACGCATCCTCGTTCCAGAAGCGGTCACGGGTGTTGCGGATGTACCAGTTGGTGAGCACGTCGATGAAGTCGGAGACCGCATCGCAGGCGTCGGAAATCGCGAACTCGTTCAGCGACTTCTCGGCGGCCAGCACCAGGCGGCGGGTACGGGCCAGCAGGTAGCGGTCCATCTCCGGCAGACCGGCGACCTCGTCCGCGCGCAGCTGGCGGGCGTCGAATCCGGCCCCGACGTTGGGCGCGGGCATCGTGC
>OASX01001158.1_pt1 | contig 14411 bp, 12 predicted proteins | sample 1516531 | NCBI WGS metagenome assembly OASX01 (sample SAMEA2579911, study PRJEB22360) | human gut metagenome | biome: human gut; feature: human-associated habitat; material: faeces | place: Denmark | collected 2008/2010
ACTGGAGGTCGGTTTCAGCGCCATATGAGCAATGATTTGCTGCCCGCTGCTGATGCCGCCGAGAATACCGCCCGCGTGATTACTCTGGAAACCTGCTTTGGTGATTTCGTCGCGGTTCTGGCTGCCACGCAGCGCTACAACGTCAAAACCATCGCCGATTTCCACACCTTTCACCGCGTTAATGCTCATCAGCGCATGGGCGATGTCGGCATCCAGGCGATCAAATACTGGCTCGCCAAGTCCGGCGGGTACGCCATTTGCCACCACGGTCACTTTCGCGCCAATGGAGTCGCCCTCTTTTTTCAGCGCGCGCATCAGTTCATCTAAGGCGTCGATTTTGTCCGGGTCCGGGCAGAAAAAGGGATTTTGCTCAACCTGCGACCAGTCTTTGATTTCCAGTGGAATATCGCCCATCTGACTCAGGCAGCCGCGAATTTCGATACCAAATTTCTCGGCGAGATATTTTTTGGCAATCGCCCCTGCTGCCACGCGCATCGCCGTTTCGCGAGCGGAAGATCGTCCGCCGCCGCGATAATCGCGCAGACCGTATTTTTGTTCGTAGGTGTAATCGGCATGACCCGGGCGGAAAACATCTTTAATTGCGCTGTAATCCTGGGAACGTTGATCGGTGTTTTCGATCAACAAACCAATGCTGGTGCCGGTGGTAACGCCTTCAAAAACACCGGAGAGTATTTTGACCTGATCCGGTTCGCGGCGCTGGGTGGTATAGCGCGATGTCCCGGGGCGACGACGGTCGAGGTCATGTTGCAGGTCCGCTTCCGAGAGCGGAATGCCTGGCGGAACACCATCGACGATACAGCCGAGCGCCAGCCCGTGCGATTCGCCGAAGGTGGTTACGCGAAAGAGTTGTCCAATTGTGTTTCCAGCCATCACGGTTCCGTTATTGTTGTGTTTGCGTGTTTACTTAATCTTTATAAATACCGAAATGTTCACGGGCCGCCAGCAATTGTGCTTTGGTGAGCATAAACACACCGTCGCCGCCGTTATCAAACTCCAGCCAGGTGAACGGAACATCCGGGTATTGCTCCATCAGATGTACCATGCTGTTGCCCACTTCACAAATCAGTACGCCGTCATCCGCAAGGTAATCAGCCGCATTACCGAGAATGCGACGTGTCAGTTTCAGGCCGTCAGTGCCAGACGCCAGACCCAGTTCCGGTTCGTGGCGATATTCATTTGGCAAGTCAGACATATCTTCCGCATCGACATATGGCGGATTAGTGACAATCAGGTCGTACTGTACTTTCGGCAAATCGCGGAACAGATCGGAACGAATCGGAATGACGTTATGAATCAGGCCGTGTTCTTCAATGTTCTGTTCGGCAACCGCCAGCGCATCAGGAGAAATGTCTACCGCGTCGACTTCCGCTTCCGGGAAAGCATAAGCACAGGCAATGGCGATACAACCGCTACCAGTGCACATATCTAAAATGTGCTGCGGTTGTTTGTTGATAAGTCCGGCAAATTTGTTGTTGATCAGTTCCCCAATCGGCGAGCGCGGTACCAGCACGCGCTCATCGACGTAAAATTCATAGCCGCAGAACCAGGCTTTATTGGTCAGGTAGGCAACCGGAATGCGCTCGTTGACGCGACGGATTACGCGCTCAACAATACGGTGTTTTTCGCTGGAGGTCAGGCGCGCATTGCGCATGTCTTCCGGGATATCCAGCGGCAGATAAAGCGACGGTAATACCAGTTGTACCGCTTCATCCCACGGGTTATCGGTGCCGTGACCGTACCAGATATTCGCCGCGCTGAAGCGGCTCACCGACCAGCGCAACATGTCCTGAATGGTTTGCAGTTCATTTACTGCTTCATCAACGAAAATTTTATCCACGTATTCCTCCAGGGCATGATTGCATTAATTTCGGCGGCTAGTTTGCCATGAAGGCGGTGATAAATCAGCATCCACGCGCCGTGAGTGAGGAAAAATACGTTTAAAACGATCGATTGCGCGGCGAGTCGGGTAAACTGTAGGAAAATGAGAAATGAGAAGCGTAAATGAAAAAGAAATCACCACTTAGTGAGGAGGATCAGGCGCTGTTCCGCCAGTTGATGGCGGGGACTCGCCAGCTTAAACAGGACACGATTGTCCATCGACCGCAACGCAAGAAAATCAGCGAAGTACCGGTCAAACGTTTGATTCAGGAGCAGGTTGATGCCAGCCATTATTTTTCCGATGAGTTTCAGCCGTTATTAAATACCGAAGGTCCGGTGAAATATGTCCGCCCGGATGTCAGCCATTTTGAGGCGAAGAAGTTGCGACGCGGGGATTATTCACCGGAGTTGTTTCTCGATTTACACGGTCTGACGCAACTACAGGCAAAACAGGAATTAGGCGCGTTGATTGCTGCCTGCCGCCGGGAACATGTGTTTTGCGCCTGCGTGATGCATGGTCACGGTAAACATATTCTCAAGCAGCAAACGCCGCTGTGGCTGGCGCAGCATCCGCATGTGATGGCATTTCACCAGGCGCCGAAAGAGTACGGCGGTGATGCAGCATTGCTGGTGCTCATTGAGGTAGAAGAGTGGCTTCCGCCGGAGTTACCCTAAGTATTTCAACCAATTGCACTACAAGACATTAACATTACATTCGGTCTGCCGGTTATGCTTTCCAAAGCATTGTCATGTTTCGCCAGCGTAACAAGGCAGATCAGCATCTTGTTGTCTATTGGCTTCACATATCAAACGGATAAAAAAAGCCCGGTAATCTCCGTGTCACCGGGCAGATATGCGCTATATCATATTCAACACATATGTAAACCGACAGGTTGAGTCGAACGGTTGCATGGAGCTGGTATCGACATGAACAACCATATCATGTAACTGCTTATCGAAAACAGAATGCCGGTTGGGGGTTACCGTGACTTTGGCGTTGTCACAGCCCGATGCGGTAAAAGTGATTTGCTGCGCAACGAAACGACAATACTTGCCACGATCGTCCATCTGACCGCCATCGCACAGCTGGTTATCCTTCATCAGGTAGGTATAAAGCGTTCTCTCAATCACTCCCCCTGTCGATTGCAGCGTCAACTGTGTGCTACGCACCACCCGATTTTCATCCCAGGAGACATCATAAGGCCCCAACGGCTCTGCCGGACAAGTCGACTGGTTTGCAACCGGCCCCATGTAAGGGCCAAAACTACTATATTTGGGTATAATACTGTCAATACGCGTGGTAACTAACCACGGGCAGCCATGAAGATCACCATCATAATAAACACCGATCTTCATGTCATAACACTGCCAGTCCGTGGGGATTTGGGAATCATATTGAGACAAACCAGGGCAGGAATTTCCGTCATCCACTGACTCTACCCTCATTACAGGCGCTGTTCCTGGTCCTGACCAGGACAGGAGCTTTAAATCACCCGTACTAAGCATCGAACTAGGCTGAGTATACACGCCCTTTTCCATCCCTTCAGGTGTAAGAATATCAAGGTAATAAGTCACGACGGTAGCGTACGTGCTATACCCCATTTGGGTATGTAACTCAGCGATTTTTTGAGCCGCCTGTATCCCCGAGCTAAAACATATCAATGCCAGGAAGCAAAAAACATATCGGATTATTTTCATATTATAGGTACTCAAACGTTGCGGTCAGGCTGGCGGTGAAATTACCATTGGTTACATCACGACCGCTTTTTGCCTGTAACCAGGCATTGAAATTGATGTTATTGTCGCCATTACTTAGCGTAAATTTTGCCCCGGAAGTATCGTTAATAGCGACCCACGTTCCGTCCGTCTTTTCCATGCCAATCCCCACGCCCTGCGCTCCTGAGGAACTGTCCAGCGCGAGAAACCCCGGTAGCTCACTGTCTTCCGTGCCGGTCAGCGTAACTTTTACTTCGTAGCTGGCAGGCCCTTTACAATCTGCGAGTTGAAAAACAACCGGTACACGGTCGGACTGGCCGACTGAGACTAAATCCCGATTGCTGACGGTAGGGAAATGCACTTCCGCCAGTAGCCCGCCATTTACCACCAATGTGCAGGACTTACTTAACAAATTGCCGAAAAAATGCAGGTTGTCATTCACCGCGAATAACGACCCACTGGCGACGAACAACACCCCCGCCAGTAGCGCGTGTCCCATCAAATGAAGGCTTTTTATGTTCATTGATAATCCACCCGTAATGTGGCGTAAGCAGAAAATGGCCCGTCATTCAGGACTGCATCGTTCGCTTTTACCGGTACGGCCTCCAGCTTCGGCTTCTGGGTGAAGTCATTTGCGTTGATGACCAGCGGTGTATTCAGCTGAAACCGTTGACCATTTTGCTGAAGCTCAATCCCAAATCCTGGAACACTGGTTTCGATCGCTGCATCGTTGTAGCTGGTTTCCGTTCCCGTCCAGGTGAGCGACATCACCCAGCTAGAATCACGTACACTGGCGTCACAACTCAGTTCGTAGTTCACTGTCTGACGACCATAATCACCATTGATGTTGTCAATAATGAGATCGTGAAAATCAACTTCAATAGTCTGGCCATTGCTAATAGTGCAGGCGGGTGGCGATACCAGCGTGCCATGAAAGGTAATGTCGTCGTCGGCTGCCAGGGCAAGACCGCACCAACCGCAAATTAAGAAAAGTGAGAGTCGTTTCATTGATAATCCACCACTACCGTCATACTGGCATTAAATTCCGACGCCATTAGCTGAGCCCCACTCTGCTTGACGGGAACTGCATTCAGTGTCGGCAGATTATTGAAATCGAATGATGTCCAGTTATTTTCCCCTACAGAAAATAATGAGTTATCCGCCGCATTTTCAATACGGATACCAAATCCTGCAATGCCAGCGTCAAGCACGATTTCACCATTGATGGTGGTGGTGGTCGCTTTAAGCTGCATACGCAGATCATCTGCCTGACGCGCCGAACAGTCCAGGGTGAATTTTGCGGGCAACCGGTAATTCGTACCATCAATTTGGCTGATAACGACGTCACCAAACTCTACTGCACTGCCCTTAACGGTACAGGGCGGCGGCGCATCGACCATTACTTTCAGGGTCAGGTCCACAGTCTTTACTTCCCCTCCTGCAGCGAGATTACCTGCCACACTTGCAGCAAGCATCGCAATCCCCGACCCGAGCAGAAAAATTCGTCTCATATGACTCTCCTGTCATCAGCCTTTACGGCTCTGCTCTTCGTCCACCTGGCAGCTATTACCATTACATTTGAAGAACAGCGGCATCCGCGCACCGTAGTCGTTGACGAAGGTCAGCACCGGCACGCTGTCCATTTTTACATTCAACGGTGCGGAGGTTTTGGGCTCCATCACCAGCGGCTTAAAACTGGCTGGTGAATTACCATTCTTCTGCACACTGGCATTGCTAATAATGACGTAATATGGCGTCGGGTTGTTGACAGTAAACGTCTGACCATCGCGCGTTAACGTCACCTTGTATTGCCATGGATCTTTCATACTGGTGCTTTCCAGCGCTTTAGGGCGCCAGAACAGTTTGATGCGTGTTTGCAGCGCAATTTGCAGCGTGTTGGGTTTATTCGATTTTGGCGGGATTTCACGCACATTGAAATAGAACATGCTTTCGCGATCGGCTGGCAGTTTGTTGATGTCAGGCATCCCCTGCACCTTCACCTGGCCATTCATCGTTGCATCAATACGCTGCACTGGCGGTAGCACGGTCAGTGGTGAACTGATTTTGTTACCCTTTGCGTCCTCGATCCAGCTTTGCGCCAGATAGGGCAATTTCGGATCGTTATTGCGCAGCGTCACGCTGATGGATTTGTCACCTTCATTAAAGACCAGACGCGTACGATCCGGTGTGACCGATGCCTGCACGGACAGGCTGGTCGCAGTGAGCAGTAATGCCAGCGCCGTGCCGGCAGTTTTAGAAGTGCACGTTATATAAGACATGGATCATTCCTTAATCACGTTATTAGTTTGCTGAAATGGAGGTTGGTGGTTCCGTTGGCGTTACCTGCTGCGTCTGCTCCTGAATCACAGGCTGTACATCAGCGGGGACCGTGGGACTCGCATTCCCTTTTTGTTGGCATGGTAGCAACAGACCATTAAACAAATCGGCTGGCAGCGGATCGGGCAGGTTGATTTCACACTGAGCCTTACCGTTCCACAAAACCGTCATATGCTCGCCAGGTTTAACGCCAGCCAGGTAGACATTACCATCATCATCAACCAGCCCCACCTGTTGTTTCTCATCGTTATTCACTTCGGCCCCAAACGGCGGATGGCTGCCATCAGCGAGGCGGAGCACCGCCATCGCTTTTTGCCCACTGATCACCGAGAATTTACGGTAGCCGATGGCGCCTTCGGTCAACGTCGCCTGTACCACCGACTGGGTGGCTTCCGCGTTTTCCGGCAGTTTGTTCAGATCAATGTAGGCCTGGTTGCGATAGTAGTTGTTGACGTCCGAAACTACCGCCTTACCGAACATGTTGGTATAAACTGCCGCGCCATTACCCTCTACGGGTACGCCAGAAACACCGTCCGCATCAATCAACAACCGCGTGCCGCCCATGTTTTGCGTGCGGTGCAACGCCCCGCCGTGCGCGGTAAGCGTCGCCCCGCCCTGTAATGAGAGCCCCGCTGACTGATACTCGCCTTCATGGTAGTTAGCGCTTAAGTCGACTTTCGCCAGCGAGCCGTCATGGCTGTAATAGCCGTCCACGCTGCCATGGTTTTCACTGGCGCCGACGTTGATCTGATAATGCGTTGCATCATCAACGCGGCTGAAATACCCCACCTGACTGCTGTCTGACCCACTGCCATAGTTACCGTTATAGCTAACCGTCGCATGGTCGCCCCACGGCATACTCAATGAGATATAGATGCCTTTATCGGCACTATTGTCATATTCGTAACGGTATCCGGTCAGGGAAACGCTCATATTGCGGATGCTACCCATATTGAAATAGTGCGAGAGCATCACGTTGTAGTTGGTTTGTTCCGGCCTGTCCCAGTAGGTGCGGTGGGTATAATTGAAGTAGACCGAGACACCCGCATCTCTGAAGTTCTGGTTATAGGTAACCGTGTACATCTCTTTGTCATTGCCCGAACGCACCATATCGCTGTCGTTTGCATCCAGATACTCGCTCATGGTCATGTAGTTTTTTTCAGAGAAGCGGTATCCGGCAAAGGTGACGCGACTGTCGAGTTCGTCGAAATCTTTGGCATAGCTCAGGCGGAACGAATTACCGTCCAGCGTCTGTTTATCGTAGGCTGTGTTGTCATCCAGGCGGACATGCGAGTGGGTGATGTCAAATGCCAGCGCGCCCAGAATTGATAAGTCACGCCCGACACCGATTGCCGCCGATTGGTAGTTTTCATCCGCCAGCGCACCGCCATAGAGCGACCAACCGTTTGCCACGCCCCAGGACGCCTCCCCGCCGGAGAAAAATCCGCCTTCTATGTGGTGTCCCCACTCCTGCGGGCGCCCCATCATCATTTTATAGCGCACCTGCCCCTGGCGAGTCAGGAACGGCATCGAGGCCGTACTGATGTCATATTCCTGCACCTGGCCGTTCTGCTCTTCAATACGCACATGCAGCGTACCGGATACGGAATCGCCTAAATCCTGAATACGGAACGGCCCCGCCGGAACCTGCGTTTCGTAAATTACGCGGCCCATCTGGCTAACGGTGACTTTTGCCGTCGAGTGCGCCACACCGGAAATATCCGGCGCATAACCACGCAGATTCGGCGGTAGCATTTGATCATCAGTGCTGATACTGCCGCCGACATAGTTAAAACCATCAAAGATATCGGAGTTGAGATAATCTTCCCCCAGCGCCAGTTTGGCCTTTAATGATGGTAAGGCGCGCCAGGCATAGTAGCGGCTCCACTCCCAGTTTTTTTGCGTATCATCACTGTTGTCATCGTCATCATCGCTGCGGGTATGTTGATAATCCGTTTGCCAGTCAGCACGCAGACGCCACGGGCCAAAGTTCGCCCCTACCGTGCCGTTCCCGCTGATATCGTTACTGTCATCACCGCCATTTTCATCGTGGCGGGTTTGCGCGTTAATACTGTAGTCAGCAATCAGGCCCGGAATACCATCGTCCCAACGGGAAGGAGGATCCCAGTCAACATCGCTGTATTCAAGATATGCCTGCGGCAAGGAGATTAATAAAGCGGATTGACTCAAATCAGCCTGAATTTCTATGCCCTCCAGTTGACCTGGTTTAAGACATTCACCATTGCGGATCCATTGCAGGCTCTTCAAAATGTCTTCTTTCAGGCCAAGCTGCGCTATCAGGTCAGGCGTTAAACAGGCGTAAGTTTTGTTAGCATCATTGTCAGAAGCGTACCAGAAAATATCATATTCATCGGGTAACGATTGTTTGTTTACCTGAACCTGTAAGTTGTATTTCCCTGGTTCAACATAGCCCTGATTGGAAAAACGCTTAAGATCGATCTTCGTGTCGCCTTTTAACTCCAGAAAACGGGAATCAAACTGAATATCATCAGCCCAGGCATTGGTATAGCTTCCTGATATTGCCAGCGCAATATACCAGGGAAGAACCCGCAAGCGGAAATGAGAATGGTCTGGCATGCACGTATCCATCCGTAATTATTATAATTTGAGCGAAATCCATTTATAAAACCCATAGCGCGAACGCTATGGGGAAACACCTTAGAGATAAGTAATCTGGAAAGTGGTGTTGGCTTCAAATGCGCCTAAAGTTGGCATTGCGCTTTCACCCACCAGCCACGCTTTGAAGTTCAGCGTCTGGGTAGATTTACCTTTAGAAGTGCTGGTATCTATAGTAAGCAGCTGTTCGATAGGCAGACCACTTTTGTATGCAGTGCCGTGTTCGTCACCAATTGCCAGGCTAACATTCGAGAACGGCATTCCCGTATCAGTACTGAAAATGGTGTAATTGCTGCTGTTAGCGATGCCAGTGTAGATGGTGCCGGTGAAAGTTGTCTGCGCTTTAGTTTCAGTATCAAAGACGCAATCCTGCAAGTGAATCTGGAACTCTTTCGGCGTGGTTGAACCACCGCTTTTCAGTTTGTCAGAACCAATATCACCCAGATCGACTTCCAGTTTGTGATCATCAGGCACGATTGAACACGGAGAATCTTCAATGGTGCCGTAAAAACGCGCAGTACCGTTGTTGCCTTCAGCAAAAGAAGAAGTTGAAGTGAATGCTCCCATGACCATTGCTGCTGCAACCGCGGCCTTAATGAACTTACTCATTATTTATCCTTAAATCATTAAAAGTTATAATACAATTCGGTAGTATAATATTATTATATATTATACCTGACACCTATTATTAACCATTGAACAAAATACACCCCTTATGTAATCACAGAGTGTAAGCAGGCATTCTTTGGTGTGATTAGATGTTGCGCTGATTCATAAGAATCCTCAATTTAGATGTACTTAAATATTTATTTAGATTTCATTAATCAATACATAGTATGTATGTTTTGGGGTTTCATTCACAAAAATTAGCACATTAAATCCATAAAATAACAAGTTAACATAATCACTAAAAATAAATCACCCCAAAAATGCACAATAAAAATAATAATACCCCCCTGTCTAATTGTTGCTAGAATATGATCTCAGAAACATCAATGAATATATATTCAAGATACAGAACCATTATTTTTATTACAGGTTTCAATAACGAAAATATAAGAATCTATCGAGGCTTGTTAAATGCAACAACATTTAGGCAGGAAAAGCAGAAAGGTTACTTCGATATGAGTTTGCCCGGTAAACACGTATGTAACCGGGCATATGGGTACTTAAATCGCTTTCGCCATCTTCAGATTACATGGGCTCATTTGCCAGTTGAATGTACCGTTTCCGTTTTCATCAAGCGTTACACAGGCAATGGCTGAAGTGGTAAACATAGGCGGCGTTTCGCCCGGGCATAACTCGGAAACCAGATACCCAACTAACGGTAAGTGAGAGATAACCAGGACCGATTTGACACCCTCGTTGGTCAATGCCTGAAGATAAGCACTGACCAGACCAACATCGCCGCAGGGCGTCAACTCCGGCAGAACTTCCACGCTGGAAGGCAGATCCATACAATCCCCGACTTCTTCCAGTGTTTGCTCGGCTCGCAGGAACGGGCTCACCAGAACACGTTCGATTTCCACTTTTTGACCTTTCAGCCAGTTCGCCATCAGGCGAGATTCGTCACAACCATTAGTGGTCAGAGGACGAACCGAATCACTGGCGGCATCGAGGGCTGCGTCGCCGTGACGCATGATAAAAACTTGCATATTGCACCGCTTTTGTTAACCAGATTCACCCGTCTTGTTTCATCTGAAACCAGAGAAACGAAACGGTGGCCGGCATTGTGCCTTATCCATTCACCGAATGAAACGCTGTTTTTTACCTCAATGGCGTAAGTATAGTCAATATGTGTTTACATTTTGACCTGAACTCCGCCATTCAGCGCGGATTGATATAGCTTTGACCCTTTTAACGAGGGTCAGTTGCAGTTGTTTTCCAAAAACTTTCTCCACGCTCGCTCATCTCTTGTAAACGTTCACAAGGGGTAAAGCGCGAACCATACTGCGTGGCCAGGCGTTGCATTATCGCCACGACTTCCCCCGCCCCGAGTGTATCGATATAGCGGAACGGGCCACCAAGAAACGGCGGGAAACCAATACCAAACACGGCGCCAATATCGCCATCGCGGACGCTGCGAATAACCTGTTCGTCCAGACAACGTACGGCCTCATTCAGCATTAACATCACGCACCGCTCAGCAATCTGTGGTGCGGAAAGTCTCCCCTGCCCTTGTGCGCCAATCAGCGGATAAATGGCGGGATCGACCTGTTTTTTGCTTTTACGCCCTTTTGGGCCATAAAGATAGAAACCCCGGCCATTTTTTCTGCCTTTGCGATCGTCATTCAAAATTGAAGAGACAATATTTGCAGGCGCGCTAAAACGCTCTCCATAAGTTGCTTCCAGTACAGGAATAATTTTAGTCCCGGTGTCGATTCCTACCTCATCCAAAAGTTGGATTGGTCCGACAGGAAAACCAAATTTAACCAGCGCTGCATCGATATGCTCCACACGCTCGCCTTCGGTCAACATGCGGATAGCTTCGTTAATGTACGGCGCTAAAATGCGATTGACATAAAACCCGGCTTTATCCTGCACCACGATCGGCGTTTTACCTTGTTTTTTCGCCAGTTTTACCGTGGTGGCGATGGTTTTCGCCGATGTACCGACATGAGGAATAATTTCCACCAGCGGCATTTTTTCGACCGGACTAAAGAAATGCAGGCCGATAACCTGTTCTGGTCGCGTGGCATACGCGGCGATATCGCTAATGGGTAAAGATGACGTATTCGACGCAAAAATAGTATGAGAAGCGCAATTTTGCTCAACTTCTGCCACCATCTTTTGTTTTAATTCGAGATTTTCAAATACCGCTTCAATAATCAAATCGCGATGTGAAAAACCGCGGTAATCCGTCGTACCGGAAATTAAAGCCAGTTGCTTGTCGCGTTCGCTGGCTTTGAGATGACGACGGCGCACTTTGCTGTCCAGCTGATCCCAACTGTATTTCAACGCATGATTAATGCCCTGGGCGTTGATATCTTTAATTCGTACCGGAAGACCCGCTTTGCAGGCAGTGACGTAAGCAATACCGCCGCCCATCAAGCCGCCGCCTAAAATCCCCACGCTGTTTAATGGGCCAGGTTCGGCATCGCTACCGGGATCTTTCTTCACTTCTGTACTGGCAAAAAAGAGATTACGCAGAGCTTGCGATTGCGGCGTCATCGCCAGCTCGCCAAAAGCACGAGCTTCAGCGTCATAACCACTGCTAACGCCTTGCGCCAGCCCGGTTTCGATAACCTCAAGAATACGTTCTGTCGCCGGATAATTGCCCTGCGTTTTCTGCTCTGTTTTTTTGCCGACCATTTTGAACAGCAGCGCACGCCCCAACGGCCCCGCCATTACGCGCTCACGGATTGGGAGAGTTCGTGAAGCCTGACGATTCTGCTTCGCCAGCTCTACCGCGGCTTCCAGTAAAATGGAATGAGGAACGACATCATCCACCAGTCCAGATTTTAACGCCTGTTTCGCACGAAGTTGCTTGCCGGTGAGGATCATCTCCAGCGCAGTGCTAACACCCACCAGTCGGGGTAAACGCTGAGTTCCGCCCGAACCAGGCAATAATCCCAGTTGGACTTCCGGTAAACCAAGCACCGTTTTAGGGTCGTCACTACAGACGCGTCCGTGACAAGCCAGCGCCAGCTCCAGCCCGCCACCGAGGCAAGCGCCGTGGACAGCGGCAATAACCGGTACGGGTAAGGCATGAATTTCCGCCATCAACTGCTGGCCTTGCCGCGCCAACGCTTCCGCCTCTTGCGCCGTTTTGCAGTTGCCGATCATGTTGATGTCTGCCCCGGCAATAAAGTTGTCCGGCTTCGCGGAGATAAACACCACGCCGCGCAGATTTTTGTTTTCACGGAGTTGCTTAATGATGGCGCGTACCTGCGAAGCGAACTCTGCCTTCAGGGTATTCATTTTCTCGCCGGGAACGTCAATAGAGATGACGGCAACATTGTCCAGACGCACATTGAGGGTAAAGGCTGATGCTATTTCCATTATTCCGCCTCCAGAACCATTGCTGCGCCAAGTCCACCTGCGGCACAGGCGGTCACCAAACCAAATCCACCGCCACGGCGGCGCAGTTCATGTAAGGTCTGGGTGATCATTCGCGCACCTGTTGCGGCAAAAGGATGACCGTAAGCAATGGAACCGCCGAGCACATTAAATTTACTGTCGTCAACTTCACCGGTAGCATGCGTTCTTCCTAACACATCGCGGGCAAAACGTTCACTACCGAGTAACTGGATATTCGCCAGCGTTTGGGCGGCAAAGGCTTCGTGCATATCAATCAACGTCAGATCGGCCATCGTCAAACCAGCACGTTCCAGCGCCAGCGGTGTTGACCAGGCCGGGCCGAGCAACATGTCCTGCCAGACATCAATCGCGGTAAACGCGTAGCTACGCAGATATCCCAACGGTATCAACCCTAATTCTTTCGCCCGCGATTCGGTCATCAGGATCACAGCGGCTGCACCATCGGTCAGCGGCGTACTGTTCGCCGCAGTCACGGTGCCATGTTTACGATCAAACGCCGGGCGTAACTTTGCGTAATCAGCAAGCGTGGAATTACCGCGAATATTATTATCTTCTGCGAGAGGCTGTTTATAAGGAGGGACGTAGGCGGTCATCACCTCTTCTTTAAGTTTTCCTTCCGACCACGCCAGAGCGGCACGTTGATGCGAACGATGGGCCAATGCATCCTGCTGTTCGCGAGTAATGCCGTATGTTTTCGCCATTTGCTCCGCAGTGTCACCCATTCGCAAGCCGGTGGAGTATTCCGCCACCGCAGGCGGTACAGGCATCAGGTCACGTAAGCGCAGGCGGGAGAATAGTTTCAGACGCTGGCTCAGCGTGCGGGCTTTGTTGACATCCACCAGCACTCGCGCCAGTTTTTTACTGATGCCAATTGGCAATACGGAAGAGGAGTCAGCCCCACCCGCAATACCCGCGCGAATGGTTCCCGCCATTAAACTTTCGGCAACATTAGCGACAGCCTGAAAACTCGTGGCGCAAGCGCGACTAACGCTGTAAGCGTCGGTATGGACATTCATTCCGACGCCAAGAACAATTTCACGGGCAATGTTGGGGGCTTCCGGCATTTGCACAACCTGACCAAAGACCAGTTGTTCAATCACATCGGCGGGAATTTCACTGCGGGCGAGCAGTTCACCGACCACCATCTTCCCCAAATCAACAGCAGGAATGCCATGAAATGCCGTCGCCTGACGGGCAAAAGGCGTACGTAGCCCACTGACAATGGCGATACGATCGCCGTGACGGGTAACCAGCGGTAAAACCTGACCCATAACATTCCCCTGTAAAAAAAAGATATAAAGTGGTCTGACCTGATCATATTTTTAACCATTTTTTTACATTTAGCCAAGCAGAGAAAAGGGAAAGTGAGAGCTATGACACAGTGATAACGGGAAGGAGAAAAGAAAACGCCCCTGCCAGCAACGGGCAGAGGCGTCGTTATCCGAGAGGAATTAACGCAGGCCCAACTGGAAGATCAGCATTTCAGCTTCGCAGGCAAAAGTAAAATCAATATCCAGACGAACACCGTCAGACTCTTCAGTGAAAGTCGGAGTAATTTTGCACGGTTCGGACTCTACGCTACGGGCTTTTTCAGTCAGCGCCGCCAGCGTTTGTTCTGCTTCTGCGCGGTTTGCAAACACACGGCTGTAAGACGCGGTGCAATCGGAGTTGTCCATAATGGTGCCAACATCCATACAGCAGCAAACCGGGGTTTCATCAGCACTACATTTACTCATCGTTGATTTCCTCTGTATGTGCACCCAAGGTGCCAGATAAACGTT
>OASX01001170.1_pt1 | contig 14282 bp, 11 predicted proteins | sample 1516531 | NCBI WGS metagenome assembly OASX01 (sample SAMEA2579911, study PRJEB22360) | human gut metagenome | biome: human gut; feature: human-associated habitat; material: faeces | place: Denmark | collected 2008/2010
AATTTGCCCGCCGTCTGTATCACGACTACGCAAAAGACCAGCCGATTTTCGATTACCACTGCCATTTGCCGCCACAGCAGATCGCGGAAGACTATCGCTTTAAAAACTTGTATGACATCTGGCTAAAAGGCGATCACTATAAATGGCGTGCTATGCGTACCAACGGTGTGGCTGAGCGTCTGTGTACCGGTGATGCGACTGACCGTGAAAAATTTGACGCCTGGGCAGCAACCGTTCCACACACTATCGGTAACCCGTTATACCACTGGACGCACCTTGAACTGCGCCGTCCGTTCGGTATCACCGGAAAACTGCTGTCTCCGTCTACTGCGGATGAAATCTGGAACGAATGTAATGAACTGCTGGCGCAGGATAATTTCTCCGCGCGCGGCATCATGAAGCAAATGAATGTGAAAATGGTCGGCACCACCGACGATCCGATCGATTCTCTGGAGCATCATGCAGAGATCGCTAAAGACGGTTCTTTCACCATTAAAGTGCTGCCGAGCTGGCGCCCGGATAAAGCGTTCAATATCGAACAGGCGACCTTCAACGACTACATGGCGAAGTTGGGCGAAGTTTCTGATACCGATATTCGCCGCTTTGCGGATCTGCAAACTGCCCTGACCAAACGTCTGGATCACTTCGCTGCTCACGGCTGTAAAGTGTCTGACCACGCACTGGATGTGGTGATGTTTGCCGAAGCGAGCGAAGCTGAACTGGATAGCATCCTGGCACGTCGTCTGGCGGGCGAAACCCTGAACGAGCACGAAGTGGCACAGTTCAAAACTGCGGTACTGGTGTTCCTTGGCGCAGAATATGCTCGTCGTGGCTGGGTACAGCAGTACCACATCGGCGCACTGCGTAATAACAACCTGCGTCAGTTCAAACTGCTGGGACCAGATGTCGGCTTCGATTCTATTAATGACCGTCCGATGGCAGAAGAACTGTCTAAACTCCTGAGCAAACAGAACGAAGAAAACCTGCTGCCGAAAACCATTCTCTACTGCCTGAACCCGCGCGATAACGAAGTGCTGGGGACTATGATCGGTAACTTCCAGGGCGAAGGTATGCCGGGCAAAATGCAGTTCGGTTCCGGCTGGTGGTTTAACGACCAGAAAGACGGTATGGAACGTCAGATGACCCAACTGGCGCAGCTCGGTCTGCTGAGCCGCTTTGTCGGTATGCTGACTGACAGCCGTAGCTTCCTGTCATACACCCGTCACGAATACTTCCGCCGCATTCTGTGCCAGATGATCGGTCGCTGGGTGGAAGCGGGCGAAGCACCGGCGGACATCAACCTGCTGGGCGAGATGGTGAAAAATATTTGCTTTAACAATGCGCGTGACTACTTCGCCATTGAACTGAACTAAGGTCTGGGGTTGATATGCAATACATCAAGATCCATGCGCTGGATAACGTCGCGGTCGCTTTAGCAGATTTGGCTGAAGGCACAGAAGTCAGTGTCGATAACCAGATTGTTACGCTGCGCCAGGATGTTGCTCGTGGACATAAATTTGCGTTAACGGATATCGCAAAAGGGGCCAACGTCATTAAATATGGCCTGCCGATTGGTTATGCATTGGCGAATATTGCTGCGGGAGAACACGTTCACGCCCACAATACGCGCACGAATCTGAGCGATCTGGATCAGTATCGCTATCAACCTGATTTTCAGGAACTGCCTGCGCAAGCGGCAGATCGTGAAGTACAGATCTACCGTCGCGCTAACGGCGATGTTGGTGTGCGTAACGAATTATGGATCCTGCCAACCGTGGGCTGTGTCAACGGTATTGCACGGCAGATCCAGAACCGTTTTCTGAAAGAGACGAATAACGCTGAAGGCACTGACGGCGTATTCCTCTTCAGCCACACTTACGGCTGTTCGCAGTTGGGCGACGATCACATCAATACCCGCACCATGCTGCAAAACATGGTGCGTCATCCGAACGCGGGCGCCGTGCTGGTAATCGGTCTGGGTTGTGAAAACAACCAGGTTGCCGCGTTCCGTGAAACGCTGGGTGATATCGATCCTGAACGTGTTCATTTCATGATCTGCCAACAGCAGGATGATGAAATTGAAGCCGGGGTCGAGCATTTGCATCAGTTGTATAACGTGATGCGCCACGACAAGCGCGAGCCGGGCAAACTCAGCGAACTGAAGTTTGGTCTGGAGTGCGGCGGTTCTGACGGCCTTTCTGGTATTACGGCGAACCCGATGCTCGGTCGTTTCTCTGACTACGTGATTGCTAACGGCGGCACCACCGTGCTGACCGAAGTACCAGAGATGTTCGGCGCGGAACAGCTTCTGATGAGCCATTGCCGTGACGAAGCGACGTTTGAAAAACTTGTGACGATGGTCAATGACTTCAAGCAGTACTTTATTGCCCATGACCAGCCTATCTACGAAAACCCATCGCCGGGGAACAAAGCAGGCGGTATCACTACGCTGGAAGATAAATCTCTCGGTTGTACCCAGAAAGCAGGTTCCAGCGAAGTCGTTGATGTACTGCGTTATGGCGAGCGTCTGAAAACGCCGGGGCTGAACCTGTTAAGCGCGCCGGGTAACGATGCCGTAGCGACCAGCGCACTGGCGGGAGCGGGCTGTCATATGGTGCTGTTCAGTACCGGTCGCGGCACACCTTATGGTGGCTTTGTGCCAACGGTGAAAATCGCCACTAACAGCGAACTGGCGGCGAAGAAAAAACACTGGATCGATTTTGATGCCGGTCAGTTGATCCACGGTAAAGCGATGCCGCAGTTGCTGGACGAATTTATCGATACCATCGTTGAGTTTGCCAACGGTAAGCAAACTTGCAACGAGCGTAATGACTTCCGTGAGCTGGCGATCTTTAAAAGCGGCGTAACGTTGTAAAATCGAAATAAGTTGTTAATAAAAGGCGGCGTTTCATAATGTGAATCGCCGTTTAAGACTGTTGATAAACGCATAGTTGCCTGATGCACTTCGCTTATCAGGCCTACGTCGAGATTTGCAATATAGTAAAATTGCACGATCTTGTAGGCTGGATAAGGCGTTTACACCGCATCCGGCAAAAAATGAGACGCACTTTGTCAGCAATCTGAAGTGGCGTTTCTCTCTCGAAGCACCGTTGTTTTGTCCAGACCTGCTAAGGATTTATCATGACCGCGTATTGGCTGGCCCAGGGCGTGGGTGTCATCGCTTTTCTGATTGGTATCACGACATTTTTCAATCGCGATGAACGTCGCTTCAAAATACAGCTCTCTGTCTATAGCGCCATTATTGGCGTGCATTTTTTCCTGATGGGAACGTATCCCGCAGGCGCCAGCGCCATTCTTAATGCCATTCGAACATTAATTACTTTACGCACACGCAGCCTGTGGATAATGGCGATCTTTATTGTGCTGACGGGAGGATTCGGTCTGGCGAAGTTCCATCATCCCATGGAGTTGCTACCGGTCATTGGCACGATTGTTAGTACCTGGGCGCTGTTTCGCTGTAAAGGGCTGACCATGCGTTGCGTGATGTGGTTTTCCACCTGTTGCTGGTTAACTCACAATATCTGGGCAGGGTCGATTGGCGGCACAATGATTGAGGGCAGTTTTCTGTTGATGAATGGCCTGAACATTATTCGTTTCTGGCGGATGCAGCAAAGAGGGATTGATCCGTTTAAAGTGGAGAAAACCCCTTCCGCCGTAGACGAAAGGGGCTAAACATTAGTTCCGCAGGGCGCTATTCGCCAGGCGAGCATCTTCAGCCTGGCACGCTGCTGCGGTGAATAACACGTCAGTTGAAGAGTTCAGCGCGGTTTCGCAGGAATCTTGCAATACACCAATAATAAAGCCGACAGCCACGACCTGCATGGCGATGTCGTTCGGAATGCCGAACATATTACAGGCCAGCGGGATCAGCAGCAGAGAACCCCCTGCCACGCCCGATGCGCCGCAGGCACACAGGGAGGCGACAACGCTCAACAGCAGCGCCGTTGGCAGATCCACCGGAATACCCAGCGTATTAACTGCTGCCAGCGTTAACACGGTAATGGTGATAGCCGCGCCTGCCATATTGATGGTGGCCCCCAGCGGAATAGAAACGGAATAGGTATCACGATCCAGATTCAGCTTTTCGCACAGCGCCATATTTACCGGAATATTCGCCGCTGAACTACGGGTGAAGAAGGCATACACGCCACTTTCGCGCAGGCAGAGCAGAACTAACGGGAACGGGTTGCGACGAATTTTCCACCACACCAGCAGCGGGTTAACGACCAGCGCTACCAGCAGCATACAGCCAACCAGCACGACCAGTAGCTGAGCATAGCCCCACAGCGTGTCAAACCCGGTGGTGGCCAGAGTGGAAGACACCAGGCCAAAAATACCGATCGGCGCGAAGCGAATCACCAGTTTCACCATAAAGGTGACGGCATTCGACATATCGTTGATCAGGTTTTTGGTTGTCTCGTTGCCATGACGCAGCGCGAAACCAAGACCAATCGCCCACACCAGAATCCCGATGTAGTTGCCTTTCAGCAACGCGTCGATGGGGTTAGAAACCATGCTCATTAGCAATCCGCGCATCACTTCCACAATACCTGATGGCGGGGAAATATCGCCTGCGCTGGTGGACAAATGCAACGTGGAAGGGAACGCGAAGCTGAAGACAACCGCAGTAAGGGCGGCAGAGAAGGTACCTAACAAATAGAGAAACAGAATAGGGCGAATACTGGTTTTTTGCCCGTGTTGGTGATTAGCGATGGAAGCCATAACCAGCATCATTACCAGAACTGGCGCTACGGCTTTCAGGGCACCGACGAACAAAGTGCCTAACAGGCCAACAGCCTCAGCGGCCGGTTTTGAGATCCATGCCAGAAGAATCCCCAGTATGAGACCGACCAGAATTTGCTTTACCAGGCTGCCATGAGCGAAACGCTGGAATAGACCAGACGAACGTTGCGTAGTCATTTTTCGATCCTTTCATTGTGTTGTTGCACATTCCTGGTGCGTTCTGTCGACGCATCTTTCAGGATGTAACAAAGTGTTTGCAAGGTCGAGTATAAGGAAAGTTACAGCTTCGGGAAGCGAAAAATACTGGATTTTAAAGAGAGGTCATATTTTGCAACTTAATGGTTACATTTATTTGACATAAACAGAGGGAAGGACTGACTACTAAGGCTTATTAGATAACATATGGGCAAAACTATTTGGAATATGAGAACGGTTGCGCTCCTTTAATGTGCAATGCCATATCAAGTCACTGGCGCAGGGAGCGAGCAGGGGGGCGGCCAATCGCCGCCAACACCCATGCGCTCTTTTTGTAAAGAGCTATAAGCCGATTACATAATTAATGGCTCATCTTTGTCTGGAATGAGTTATCTCCAGTAATGGCTTAATATGCAGCGAATCATTCTCCCCGCTGCTTATCATGCCGATAATTCACCCACGCGTTGATAATAAACGTTATCACCAGAATGCCAAACACCACGCCCAGTGAGACGGCGATCGGAATATGGTAGAAATCGACAATCAGCATCTTGATACCGATAAACACCAGAATCACCGCCAGACCATATTTGAGCATCGAGAAACGCTCTGCCACGCCTGCCAGCAGGAAATACATCGCACGCAAGCCGAGGATCGCAAACAGGTTTGAGGTCAGCACGATGAACGGGTCTGTGGTCACGGCGAAGATAGCCGGAATGCTATCCACGGCGAAAATCACGTCGCTCAACTCCACCAGAATCAACACCAGCATCAGCGGCGTGGCATACAACAGGCCATTCTTGCGCACAAAGAAATGCTCGTTGTCGATGGTGTCGGTCATGCGCAAATGACCGCGCAGCCAGCGCACCAGCGGCTTATCGCCGATTCCTGATTCATCTTCATGAGCCAGCGCCATCTTCACGCCGGTAAACAGCAGGAATGCGCCGAAGATATACAGGATCCAGTCGAACTGTGAAATCAGCCAGCTACCGGTGAAGATCATAACGGTACGCAGAACAATCGCCCCGAGTACGCCATATACCAGCACGCGCCGTTGTAGCGCCGCCGGAACAGAGAAATAGCTGAACAACATCAGCCAGACAAAGACGTTATCGACCGCCAGCGATTTTTCAATCAGATAACCCGTGAGAAAAGCCAGTGCCTGCGGGTCGGCAACTTCGCGTCCCTGGGTTTGCACCAGATACCACCAGAAAGCGGCGTTAAACAGTAATGACAGCGTCACCCAGACCAGCGACCAGGCCGCAGCCTGTTTCATGGTCATGGCATGTGCGCCACGACGCCCCTGCAACAACAGGTCGATAGCCAGCATAATGGCGACAACGACAGCGAATCCGCCCCATAACAACGGCGTGCCGACAGTATTCATAGAAGTTCCTTACACATAAAAAAACGGCCAACGTCGGAAGACGTCAGCCGCTGCTTTTTATGCATAGACCTCGCCTTCCGGCAAGGTCTCACTTACAACAAAAAAGGAATACGTCTGCGTATTCCTTTCAGATTGGTGACAAAGTGTCTTTGTTAATGCCGGATGCGGCGTGAACGCCTTATCCAGCCTACAAAACCATGCAAATTCAATAGATTGCCGGAACAATGTAGGCCTGATAAGCGAAGCGCATCAGGCAACTTTACGTTTGCCATCAGTCTGAAAGGGACATATCTGCGTATTCCTTTCGGGTTGCCCGGTGACCGGATGTGGTTTTTCACACATCGTAATGACGATCGACCGACAATGAAGTTACTCCCCTTTGCAGGTAACAAAGTATGACAGACCATTCAGCCAGTCAATGGTCTGTTACATACCTTTTACACTGCTTTACGGTAACCATTATTGCTTTACGCTATCTGCCGGAAAAACTACCCCGGTCTGGCGGCGGATCTCGGTCAGCAGTTTGGCAGTGATGCGACTGACTGCCAGCCCCGGATGATTAACCAGATGCTCATCCACCAGTTCAGCAAACAACTCAGCTTCGTAGAGCATGGTATTAATATGCTGTGGCTGAGTGAGATCCTGCATCTGGCTGCCGCGCGGCACAAAGCAGACTTTCTGACATTCAGACAGTTTTTCAATCACCAGCGATCCCGCTTCGCCCTGAATCTCGCTCGCCAGTACAGAATCGCTGACTTTTGAGTGCTGCAAGGTGACGCTGAAATCACCGTAATCCATCACCACTACGCCGTGAGCATCCACACCGCTATCCAGCAAACTGGCGGTCGCCTGCACGTTTTTCGGTTCGCCAAATAACGCCACCGCTGCTGCCAGACAGTAAAAACCGATATCCATAATCGAACCGTTAGAGAACGCTGGGTTAAAGGTGTTGGGATTCTCGCCGTTCAGATAACGTTGATAACGCGAGGAATACTGGCAATAGTTGAAAAAAACTTTACGCAGTTTGCCGACTTTCGGCAGCATCTGGCGTAACAAATGAAAATTAGGCAGGTAGGCTGTTTTAAACGCTTCAAACAGCACCACCTGATTTTCCCGCGCGCAAGCAATGGCGGCATCCACTTCCGCCAGGTTCGACGCCAGCGGCTTCTCGCAAATCACGTGAATTTTGTGGCTAAGGAAAAGTTGCGTCTGGGGAAAATGCAGGGCGTTTGGACTGGCAATATACACCGCGTCAATAGCATCGCTTTCCGCCATCGCTTCCAGCGACGTAAACAGATGTTCGACAGAAAAATCATTAGCGAAGTGCTGGGCCTGTTCAAGGCTGCGGGAATAGACGGCGGTTAACTTATATTTGCCGCTCTCATGGGCGGCCTCGACGAACTGGCGGGTGATCCAGTTGGTACCAATCACGGCGAAACGTATCATAACGCGGGGTTACTCCATAAAGGGATTCTGTCGTCAATGTAGCACGCCTTTTTCATCTTCGACGTGCGCAGATACGCATTATTCTTTCGCCGGACAGCCATGCTCACTAAACGGGCCAATCATGACCGATGGCCCCAGATATTTCGGCTGACGATGGAGGATTTTCGCGTCAATCACCGCGCTGACTCTGGCGAGTTTCTCTCGCAGACGAACCAGCTTTCCGCGTCCTTTCTCCAGGTCTGGAGCGTTAAACCCGATGGCGTCTATGTTGTATTGTTTTGCCAGCCAGATAGCGCGTTGGTTATGAAATTCCTGCGAAATAATGGTGATATGGTTTTCACCAAAAACCTTATTGGCGCGAACCACAGAATCGAGAGTTGAGAAACCTGCGTAATCACAGAAAATCGCTTTGGCCGGGACGCCTTTAGCGATTAATGCCTGTTGCATTCCAGAAGCTTCATCGTAATTTTTACTTCCGTTATCGCCGCTGACGAGTAGCCACTTTACTTTTCCTGCGTGGTACAACGCTGCTGCGCTATTCACTCGCCGGGTAAAGTAATTATTCCCGGGTTTAGCCCCCAGTAGCAGCCCAACGTTACGTGCCGGAACAGCATCAACATCGCTCCAGGTCAGTTGTTGACTAGCTTTGACCATCGTCCGATCGGCGATAAAAATCATCGCTCCCGCTGCGAGCAACAGAAAACAGGCAATCTTGAGAGCCCGGCGAGAAAAACAAACGCGGCGGAGAAAGCAGGCAAATGCGCGCAACATGGTCGTTATCCTTAACGAAAGAGGAGAGGCCGATTGTAGGCGTTAACAATAAAAAAGATAACGCCTGAAATTATTTTCAGATTTTGTCCTGCCTAAGCGACAGTTGCGTCAGCCACAGGCGGGTATCGAACTCAAGCTGGTGGTACTGCGGCTCCATATGACAGCACAACTGGTAGAACGCTTTGTTGTGCTCTTTCTCCTTCAGATGCGCCAGCTCGTGCACCACGATCATGCGCAAAAACGGTTCCGGCGCGTTGCGAAACACGGTCGCGACGCGGATCTCTGCTTTTGCTTTCAGCTTGCCGCCCTGTACACGCGAAACAGCGGTATGTAACCCAAGCGCGTTTTTCAGCACGTGGATCTTATTGTCATACATCACTTTATTGATCGGCGGGGCATTGCGCAGAAACTGATTTTTCAGATCCTGAGTGTATTGCCAGAGGGCTTTATCGGTGGCGTAGTCGTGTGTTCCCGGATAGCGTTTTGCCAGCACATCGCCCAGGCGCTGTTCATTAATCAGCGTGCGCACCTGGGAAAGTAGCTGCTCGGGATAACCCTGAAGATAAGTAAGATTGCTCATAACCGCCCACGAAAAAGAGAAAAAGGGTATACTCACGCACCCTTTTCAGGGGCAACGTCGAAATTTTATCATTCAGGAGGGCCGATGAGCCACTTAGACAACGGTTTCCGTTCACTGACATTACAACGTTTTCCGGCGACGGATGACGTTAACCCGCTACAGGCGTGGGAAGCGGCGGATGAATATTTGCTGCAACAGCTGGACGACACAGAAATCCGCGGCCCGGTGTTAATCCTGAATGATGCTTTTGGTGCGTTAAGTTGTGCGCTGGCAGAACATAAGCCGTACAGCATTGGCGACTCATACATCAGCGAACTGGCGACGCGCGAGAATTTGCGCCTCAACGGAATTGATGAATCGAGCGTGAAGTTTCTCGACAGCACCGCTGACTACCCGCAACAGCCGGGCGTAGTGCTGATCAAAGTGCCGAAAACGCTGGCATTGCTGGAACAACAACTGCGTGCGTTGCGCAAAGTGGTCACGCCGGATACACGTATTATTGCTGGTGCTAAAGCGCGTGACATTCACACCTCCACGCTGGAACTGTTCGAAAAAGTGCTCGGCCCGACCACCACCACGCTGGCCTGGAAGAAAGCACGCCTGATTAATTGTACTTTCAATGAACCGCCGCTGGCCGATGCGCCGCAGACCGTTAGCTGGAAGCTGGAAGGCACCGACTGGACTATCCATAATCATGCGAATGTCTTCTCCCGCACCGGGCTGGATATTGGTGCGCGCTTTTTTATGCAGCATCTGCCGGAAAATCTCGATGGTGAGATTGTTGATCTCGGCTGTGGTAACGGCGTTATTGGCCTGACGCTGCTTGATAAAAACCCGCTGGCGAAAGTGGTGTTTGTCGATGAATCGCCGATGGCGGTTGCTTCCAGCCGTTTGAACGTAGAAACCAACATGCCAGAGGCGTTGGATCGTTGCGAGTTTATGATCAACAACGCGCTCTCCGGCGTGGAGCCTTTCCGCTTTAATGCTGTGCTCTGCAACCCGCCGTTTCACCAGCAACATGCGCTGACCGATAACGTTGCCTGGGAGATGTTCCATCACGCCCGCCGCTGCCTGAAAATCAACGGCGAGCTGTATATCGTTGCCAACCGCCATCTGGATTACTTTCACAAACTGAAGAAGATTTTTGGCAATTGCACCACTATTGCGACGAATAATAAATTTGTGGTGCTGAAATCGGTGAAACTGGGGCGTCGTCGGTAAGATTTGTACGCAATGCCGGATTGCGGTTGAAATACCCGATCCGGTAATTGATTTTATCGTTAAGGAATAGTTCGTTATTTCTGATTTGTTATTTAAAATAATTTCAAATAAATAAGGTCCGTTTAAGGACTTTTTTGTTTACTTATTATTCTATATTCTTAACGATCTTAATTAGCGTAACATCGACAGGAATAATTATGGATAAATATACTTTGCTAGGACTTGCTGTTACTATTCCTGTTGCTATTATGTGGGCATGGGGGGATGCAAAAAGAAAACGTAATAAAAGAGATAAAGCACCACTGTTAAATGATACGATGCGATTTGTTAATGGTTCGCACCTTGTAATTACGGTATTAAATGGCGGTGATTATCGGTTATTGGCGGGTCATGAATATAATAAAAATAATCGCGTTACTGCAAAAGGACGTTGTAAACGCTTCTGGGGGATAAAAGACATATCAATGGGTATGGAGATGATCCGATCACTTGTTGATGGTAGGCATAACGAACAATTTCTTCAAGAGTTTTATAATATAACTGAAAATGTCATAAATTTAGATAATGAACAAAATTGGCAAACACTATTTGCAAATATTAGTGATAAAAAACTCCTGATAAAAATGAGGGTAATGCATGATGCATTTCTTGATTTCGGCAATAATTCAATTCTCGCATGGGATTTAAGTCGAGCAAATCATTTATTAGCGGATTACTATTTGGCTGGATGGATTGATGAACAACGTTATATGAAAGAAGTCTTTGATGTAACATTGAAAATTCAGAAAAGTTTTTCATCCTGGGATGAGTTTAATAAAAGCTATTTATATGGTTATCTTTGGTGGAGTGGAGAAGATCAGCAACATGATCTTAAAAAATTAGGTTGTTATCATAATAGAATAATGATTATAAATAAACAACAATATGTGGCTAACAGCCCATTTAAGTTAGACTGGAATACGCCATTAAAAATAGAAAAGTCCCCCTATGCTTGACTAATTATGTAAGGAAAAAATGATTGCGATTGCCGATATCTTGCAAGCAGGAGAAAAGCTAACCGATGTGGCTCCTTTTCTGGCGGGTATCCAGAGCGAAGAACAGTATGCCCAGGCGCTGGAACTGGTAGATCATCTGCTGCTCAACGATCCTGAAAATCCCTTGCTGGATCTGGTGTGTGCCAAAATAACCGCGTGGGAAGAATCAGCGCCCGAATTTGCTGAATTTAATGCGATGGTTCAAGCCATGCTTGGCGGTGTTGCTGTGATTCGTACCCTGATGGATCAATACGGCTTAACCCTTTCCGATCTTCCAGAAATTGGCAGTAAATCCATGGTGTCACGCGTTTTGAACGGGAAGAGAAAATTAACGCTGGAACACGCTAAAAAACTGGCAGCGCGATTCGGCATTTCCCCTGCGTTGTTTATTGATTAATGCCACCTGCCGGATGCGGCGTGAGCGCCTTATCCGGCCTACGTTCAGCACGTTACTCTCAGGCCGGATCCGGTACTTCAATGCACGATTTAAATCTCCAGTGCAAGCTGTGTTCCCTGCGCTATCGCTCGCCGCGCGTCCAGTTCCATTGCCACATCGCAGCCACCGATTAAATGCACGGTTTTCCCACTATCAATCAGCGGTTGTGCCAGCGTGCGGTTTGGCTCTTGTCCCGCGCAGATCACCACATGATCAACGGCGAATACCTGCGTTTCGCCGTTGATCACCACGTGTAATCCATCATCATCGATCTTTTGATAGCTTACGCCAGGGATCATTTTCACGCCGCGCGAGAGCAGAGTGGTGCGATGGATCCAGCCCGTCGTTTTGCCTAACCCTTGCCCTGGTTTGCTGGTTTTGCGCTGGAGCATCACAATTTGCCGTGGGCTACGCGGGATCTGCATGCCTTGCGGACTTAAACCTCCGGCCTGTTGCAGGCTGCTGTCGATCCCCCACTCATTACAGAACTCGGCGATATTTTGGCTGGTGGACTCCCCTGGCTGACTCAAATACATCGCCGTATCAAAACCAATACCGCCACAACCGATGATGGCGATTTTGTTGCCTACCGGCGCTTTGTCGCGCAGTACATCGAGGTAACTCAGCACCTTTGGATGATCGATCCCGTCGATGGGCGGAGTGCGCGGCAGGATCCCGCTAGCGAGGATCGTTTCATCGAACGCCTGTAACTGATCCGCCGTCACGGTGTGATTGAGTTTCAGCGTCACGCCTGTTACTTCGATCATTCGGCGGTAGTAGCGTAGTGTTTCGTAGAACTCCTCTTTACCGGGGATCTGTTTGGCAATGTTGAACTGCCCACCGATCTCACCGTGAGTATCAAACAGCGTTACCTGATGTCCACGTGCTGCCGCGTTAATGGCAAACGCCAGTCCCGCAGGACCCGCACCGACCACCGCCAGATTTTTTTTCTGCACGGCGGGAAGGATCGGCATTTTGGTTTCATGGCAGGCGCGAGGATTTACCAGGCACGAGGTGACGTTACCGACGAAGATCTGATCCAGGCAGGCCTGATTGCAGCCGATGCAGGTGTTGATCTCATCCGCTCGTCCCGATCGCGCTTTTGATAACAGTTCCGCATCGGCGAGAAATGGTCGCGCCATTGACACCATGTCCGCATCGCCACGGGAGAGAATATCGTCGGCAATCTGCGGATCGTTAATCCGGTTGGTGGTCACCAGTGGTAGCGAGACGTGGCCTTTCAGTTTGCGTGTGACCCAGCTAAATGCGCCGCGCGGCACGGGCGTGGCGATGGTCGGAATCCGCGCTTCATGCCAGCCAATGCCGGTATTGATAAGAGTAGCGCCTGCCGCTTCAATGGCCTGCGCCAGTTGTACTGTTTCAGCAAATGTGCTGCCGTCTTCTACCAGATCGAGCATTGACAGGCGATAGATAATAATAAAGTCGTTGCCGACGCGCTCGCGTACTGTACGCACCACTTCAACGGCAAACCGCATCCGGTTGCGGTAATCGCCGCCCCATTGGTCGCTACGCTGGTTGGTGTGCAGGGTAAGGAACTCGTTGATCAAATACCCTTCGGAACCCATTACCTCTACGCCATCGTATCCTGCTTCTCGCGCCAGTTGTGCGCAGCGGGCGAAATCGTCGACCAGTCGCAGGATCTCTTCATGGGTGAGTTCGTGAGGAACGAAACGGTTGATGGGAGCCTGCAATGCGGAGGGAGCGACCAGATGCGGTTGGTAGCTGTAGCGCCCGGTATGCAAAATTTGCAGGGCGATTTTGCCGCCTTCCTGATGTACGGCTTCGGTAATGGTGCGATGGTGTGGGATCTGGCTGACGTCGTTGAGCATTGCGCCACCTTCCATGCCAACGCCTGTTAAATCTGGTGCAATGCCGCCGCTGACAATCAACGCCACGCCGTGACGGGCGCGTTCGGCATAAAACGCTGCCAGCCGCTCGGCACCGTCCGGGTATTCCTCCAGTCCGGTGTGCATTGAGCCCATCAGCACACGGTTCTTTAATGTGGTGAAGCCTAAATCAAGCGGGGCGAACAGTGACGGATAGCTCATAAGATTGTCCAGTATGTAAAATAATTGTTATGTGGTCGGATGAGTTCTAATTTAGCCGTCGCCGGAGAAAAGGGAAAAGGGGAGTGCGGGGTTTGTGATGGGATTCAAAAAGAATACGCCCGGTGGTAACGCCGGATGCGACGCTTGCCGCGTTTTATCCGGCCTGGGGGATTGCACATGTAGGGCGGATAAGGCGTTCACGCCGCATCCGCCAGTGGCACGGTGCAGATGCCGGATGCGACGCTTGTCGCGTTTTATCCGGCCAGGAGGATTGCACATGTAGGGCGGATAAGGCGTTTACGCCGCATCCGCCAGCAGTTGCAAATTATTGCTTACGGAAAAAATCGTTATACAACATATACAAATGCGCGGCACTCCA
>OASX01001173.1_pt1 | contig 14252 bp, 10 predicted proteins | sample 1516531 | NCBI WGS metagenome assembly OASX01 (sample SAMEA2579911, study PRJEB22360) | human gut metagenome | biome: human gut; feature: human-associated habitat; material: faeces | place: Denmark | collected 2008/2010
TTGACCGGGAAGAGGGGGCCGCGGACACGGCCAGAATCGTTTCCTGGCGCAGGGAACCGGAAATATGCCGCCCCATGGACTATGTGATGGAAACGGGAAAGGACAGGCTTTCATCCAGACAGGCCAGGATGGACGGGTGGAACAGGGGAAATATCTACGGCACCTATGTCCACGGAATCTTTGACAGCCCGGGAATAGCCGGGGCAGTGGCAGAGGCCCTGGCCGCGGCAAAGGGCCTGTGCCTGGAACAGGCTGCGGATATGGATTACCGCACGTACAGGCAGCAGCAGTATGACAAGCTCGCAGAAGAGCTCAGGGAGAATCTGGACATGGCTGCCGTGTACAGAATCATGGACATCAGCCAAAAAGGAAAAATGGGCATCAGCCGAAAGGGAAAAGGAGAGGAGAAGCCGGATGACGGATATACAGTTGGAACAGGTACTGCCGGGAGATATTGAAAGGCGCAGTTTTGAGATCATACAGGAGGAACTGTCCTTACAGGGCATACATCTGGAGCCTGAAAATGAAATGGTCATCAAGAGGGCCATCCACACCACGGCGGATTTTGATTATGCACAAAACCTGGTATTTTCCGGCCAGGCTGTAAAAAAGGGCACAGAGGCTTTAAAAGCCGGCGCTGTTATTGTCACGGATACCAATATGGGGCTGTCCGGGATCAATAAAAAAAGGCTGTCCGCCCTGGGCGGGGAAGCCTTCTGTTTTATGGCAGATGAGGATGTGGCCCTGCAGGCAAAGGAACAGGGCACCACCAGAGCTGTGGCCAGCATGGAGAAGGCGGCCAGGCTCTACGGGCTGCAGGGGCGTCCGCTGATTTTTGCCGTAGGCAATGCGCCCACGGCCCTGGTCCGCATTTATGAGCTTATAGAAGAAGGACTGGTCTCCCCGGCCCTTGTCATCGGCGTGCCGGTGGGATTCGTGAATGTGGTCCAGTCCAAGGAACTGATTCTGACTCTGAAGGATACGCCGTATATTGTGGCAAGGGGAAGAAAAGGCGGCAGCAATGTTGCCGCCGCCATCTGTAACGCGCTGTTATACCAGATTCCTGTGTAAAGTGTGGAAAAAGGCAGGCTTCCGGCACGCTCCGGTCTATTTCCGGCCGCTCCAGCAGTAGGTGCAGAGCTTGCAGGGGGAGATGCCGATGGACTTCACCAGGTCATCCAGCCTGTGGTAACGAAGGGTGGTGAATCCCAGGCGCTTGCGGATTTCCTCAATCATCTCTTTGTAATTGGCGCTGTCCGGGTCCGTGTAAGTGTTTAACACGTCCCGGGACACATTATCTCCCTCCCTGTCCCGGATAATGCGTCTGGTAATCAGATCCAGCTCTGAGGTGGAACGGGAAAAGTTAAGATAGGGGCATCCGAACATAAGGGGAGGGCAGGCCGGACGTATGTGCACTTCCTTTGCACCGCTCTGGTACAGGAATTCCGTTGTCTCACCCAGCTGTGTGCCCCGCACAATGGAGTCGTCGATGAGCAGCAGCTTTTTGCCGCGGATCAGCGCGTCCACAGGAATCAGCTTCATGCGGGCGATCAGGTTTCTCTGGCCCTGGTTCTGGGGCATGAAGGACCGGGGCCAGGTGGGAGTGTACTTGATAAAGGGACGGGCAAATGGAATGCCGGATTCATTGGCATACCCGATGGCGTGTGCGATGCCTGAGTCGGGAACGCCCGCAACCACTTCGGGCTGCGCCTCATCCCTCTTTGCCAGCAGCTTTCCGCACTCATAGCGCATGCTCTCCACATTGATGCCCTCATAGCTGGATGTGGGATAGCCGTAGTATACCCACAGGAAAGAGCATATCTTCATTTCTTCCCTGGGAGGGCTGACCGTCTCCACGCTTTCAGGCGTCATATATACGATCTCGCCGGGCCCAAGTTCTTTGTAGTCCGTATATCCCAGATTGATGTAAGCAAAGCTTTCAAAGGAGGCGCAGTAGGCGTCGTCCTTGTGCCCGATGACAATGGGGGTTCTTCCGAATTTATCCCTGGACGCATAGATTCCTTCCGGAGTCAGCAGCAGGATGGACATGGAGCCCTCTATTTTTTCCTGGGCATATAGAATGCCCTCCACCAAGGTGGATTTCTGGTTGATAAGGGCAGCCACCAGCTCCGTTGCGTTGATGCGCCCGTGGCTCATTTCCATGAAATGGATGTGGCCGTTTTCATAGGCCGAGGCCACCAGCTCGGCCTCGTTGTTGATTTTTCCCACAGTGGTTATGGCAAAGCTGCCCAGGTGGGACTGAATCAGAAGGGGCTGGGGTTCGTTGTCGGAAATACATCCGATTCCCAATGTTCCCTCCAGCTCGTCCAAATCCCCGTCAAATTTCGTACGGAAGGGGGTATTTTCTATATTGTGGATGGACCTTGTAAAGCCCTGGCTGCCGTATACGGCCATTCCGCCTCTCTTTGTCCCCAGATGGGAGTGATAGTCCACTCCGAAAAACAAGTCCAGGGTACAGCTGTTTTTTGATGCAACACCAAATATTCCGCCCATATGTCATACCTCTTTTATCTATGTGTTTGTTTTATGCCTTCACGGTTGATTGCGGCTCTGTCTGCCGGTTACGGACTTATCATAACATATATTAGTAGTACAGGACAATATGATTGATATATTATTTATACTTATGAGAAACTATAAGCATGCAGGGAAAGGCTTTCCGGTGAATATTCACTTTAGCACCGGGATGACAATTCCCTGCATTTGAGGTATACTTGTGATAAAACTTGTGATAAATTTTCTGGAGCATTCAGCTATACTCCGGAAATAAGGAGGCTTGTAAATGACAGAACCAGATGGACAGGATGAGCGGGAGGGAAAGCAGGCCGTCCGCCTGACCGTTGCCCAGGACGGCAGCGGTGACTATGATACGGTAGGCGCGGCCCTGGCGGCCCTGGGAGACAAGGACGGACCGCCGGCCTGCATTTTCATAAAAGAGGGCGTGTACAGGGAACGGCTGGAAATTACAAGGCCGTGGATTACACTGGAGGGCCAGTCAGCCGGCAGCACCGTCATTACCTGGGGACTGTCTGCCGGGATGGCTATGGAGGACGGCAGTAAGCGGGGGACCTTCCGCACCTACAGCGTGCTGGTTGACACCCACGATTTTACCGCGAGGAACCTGACCATTGAAAACAGCGCCGGTCCGGGGGAAGCAGTGGGACAGGCACTGGCCCTGTATGCGGACGGGGACCGGATTCTGCTTAAGGGATGCAGGCTGGGAGGCCAGGACACACTCTTTACAGGCCCCCTACCTCCGAAGGAGATACAAAAGAACGGATTCATCGGACCAAAACAGTTTTCGCCCAGGATAAACGGACGCCACTGCTACCAGGACTGTTTTATCCGGGGGGACATAGATTTTATATTTGGCAGTGCCACAGCCTATTTTGACAGGTGTGAGCTGTATTCTGCCGGCAGGAATACAGAGAAAAAGGGGTATGTGACCGCCGCGTCCACCCCCAAAGGCCAGAAATACGGGTATGTGTTCCGAAACTGCCGGTTTACAGGCAACAGCTCCCGTGAAAGCGTCTATCTGGGCAGGCCCTGGAGGGATTACGCCAGGACCGTGCTCATTGACTGCTATCTGGGACCCCACATATGCCGTGAGGGGTGGCATGACTGGGATAAAAAGAATGCGCGATCCACCCTGTTTTACGGGGAATACGCAAGCTATGGACCGGGGGCGGGAGGACAGGATGCAGCGGACCGGTATGCGGCGGGACAGGATGCGGCGGGACAGGATGCAGCGGACCAGGGTACAAGGGACCGGGGTACATCCAGGCCGGACTGGGTTTTTATGCTTACCCGTGATCAGATACAGGACTACACCATGGAACAGGTCTTAGGCGGAACAGACGGGTGGAATCCCGGGACATAATATTTAAGCAGGAAAGAAGGAATATACTTATGGATTTATACCGTATCATACTGGTGGACGACGAGGAAGAGGTCAGGCAGAGTATCATCAGGAAGATTGACTGGACGGGAGCCGGTTTCTGCGTGGTTGGGGATGCGGAAAACGGGGAGGAAGCCCTGGAGAAAGTGGAGGCCCTGGAGCCGGACCTGATACTGACGGACATCAGAATGCCCTTTATGGACGGCCTTTCCCTGGCTGAACGGGTGAGGCAGAAATATCCTTCGGTGAAAATCGTGATTTTTTCAGGCTACGATGATTTTGAGTATGCCAAGCAGGCCATAAAGCTGAATGTGACGGAGTACATCCTGAAGCCTGTGAATGTGGAGGAGCTGACTGCCATTTTAAAGCGTATCAAATCCAACCTGGACGATGAGATTGAACAGAAAAGGAATGTAAGCCTGCTGCGTGAAAATTATATACGCAGTCTTCCCATTCTCAGGGACCAGTTTTTAAACGAGCTGGTGGGAAGCACTGTGCCCGGAAATCTTCTTAAGGAAAAGCTGGCTGAGTATGATATCCCGCTGGCAGGGGCCAAGAAATGGGTGGCTGCGGCCATTGACATAGAGCCGGAGGAGATCCGGGAAGGGAATATGCTGCCTCTCCACAAGGAGAGGGACCTGATTCCCATTTCCGTCATGCAGATCGTGGAGGAGAAGCTGGGGAACTATTGCCGTTCTTCCGTATTCACTTCCTCCAGGACCTCCTGGTCTGAGCTGGCCCTTATTGCTGCCATTGACGGGGATAACAGCCAGACCGGGCTGATTGACGTGCTGGGGGATATCTGCAAGGAGACAAAAAAGATTCTGGAGGTGCCGATTACCATTGGCATCGGCCACAGCTGCCAGGACCTGGGGGAGATCAGCGGATCCTATAAGGCGGCCGTGGACGCCCTTGGCTATAAGGCCATTGTGGGAGCGGGAAGCACCATCTATATCAATGACGTGGAGCCTGTAAGCGGGGGTAAGCTGAGCTTTGACAGCAAGGACGAAGCGGAGCTTATTGCGGCCATCAAGTTCGGTCCCAGGGAGAAGATAGAGGAAGCGGTACAGGCGGTCATGGATAAAATGAGCGATGCAAAGGTGCATTTCAGGCAGTGCCAGGCATATATGCTCAGCGTGTCCAGCTCCATTGTCCAGCTGATTCAGCAGTATGACCTGGACCTGGAACAGCTGACGGAGGAAGGGGAGGAGCAGGGAGATACCTTTGCCGTCATCCCCAGGATGATGAAAAAGGAGGACTTTGCCCACTGGCTTCTCTCCGCCGCCCTCAGGATGAACCAGGCCATGAACCGGGAGCGGGATAATACCATGAAGCAGGTCATCCAGAAGGCCAAGGAATATATTATGGACAATTACCAGGACCCGGATTTATCCGTGGAGAAAATATGTCGCCAGCTGCACATGAGCCCGGCCTATTTCTCCACCATGTTCAAGAAGGAGACAGGACAGGCATATACCGCCTACCTGACCCAGGTCCGTCTGGACAAGGCGGTGGAGCTTCTCAACAAGACCGATGACAAGACCTATGTCATAGCGGCCAAGGTGGGATATCAGGAGCAGAATTATTTCAGCTATGTATTCAAGAAGCGTTTCGGGGTCTCGCCCACCAAGTTCAGAGGGGTAAAATAGATATAAAAGGACTGCTGGGCCGCGTATCGCATAAACGCGGCAGGCAGCGTAAAGGAGAAGGGGACATGTTGTTTGAGAAGCAGAGGATTAAGCTGCAGAAGGCCAGCATACGCTACATCATATTCATCTACTTTACTCTGACGGCCCTGGCCGCCAGTATATTCATAGGCATCTCCCTGTATTCCAGGCTGTCGGGCCAGATGTCCGCCACCATCCGGGAGGAGAACCAGATTCTGATTAATCAGATCACCAGGTCCATGGAGGATTACCTGCGGATCGTGATGAAGCTGTCCGATTCCCTGTACTATGGGGTTATCAAGAACGCGGATTTGGCCAGCGGCTCCATCGGAAGCGAGATGACCCTTCTCTATGACAACAACAAGGACAATGTGGAAAATATTGCCCTTTTGTCCAAGGAGGGAAAGCTTCTGGAATCCGTGCCTGCAGCCCGCCTTAAGACAAATGTGGATGTCACCGGGGAAAACTGGTTTACCTCCACCCTGGAGAAAACAGAGAATATGCATTTCTCCACGCCCCATGTCCAGTATATCTTTGACGGCAGCGAGAACCAGTACCGGTGGGTTATTTCCCTGTCAAGGGCAGTGGAAATAACCCAGGGACCCTCCACGGACCAGGGAGTCCTGCTGATTGACATACGCTACAGCAGTCTGGAGCAGCTCTTTGACGGTGTGAATCTGGGAAACGGGGGCTATGTCTACTTAATCAGCAGCAGCGGGGAAATCATATACCACCCCCAGGCCCAGCTTATTGATTCAGGAATCGTCCGGGAGAACAACCTGGAGGTATCCGGACTCAGGGACGGCAATTACCGTCAGACTGTGGACGGGGAGGAACGGACCGTCACGGTTAAGACCGTGGGATATACAGGCTGGAAGGTGGTGGGGGTGACGCCCCTTGACGGCGTGTCCCTCAACAATATAAAGACAAAGCTCCTGGTGATTTTTATGATTGCCTTTGTGCTTTTTATCATGACCATCATCAATTCCTATATTTCCTCCAGGATAACAGACCCCATCAAGGAGCTGGAGAAATCCGTCAATGAAATTGAGGCAGGCAATCTGGAGACTGAGGTCAGAAGCGGCGGCTCCTACGAGATACAGCATCTGGGCAATTCCATACAGAACATGGCACGGCAGATACGGCGGCTTATGGACGATATTGTGGCGGAGCATGAATCCAAGCGCAAGAGCGAGTTTGACACCCTTCAGGCGCAGATTAATCCCCACTTCCTATATAATACCCTGGACATCATTGTGTGGATGATTGAAAATGAGAATCTGACCGACGCGGTGCGGGTAGTGACGGCTCTGGCCAGGTTCTTCCGCATCAGCCTCAGCAGGGGAAAGAGCATCATAACGGTCAGGGATGAGCTGGAGCATGTGCGCAACTATCTTATGATCCAGCACATGCGGTATAAAAACAAATTTTCCTACACCGTGGAGGCAGAGGATGAGGTCCTTGACCTGGCCAGTCTCAAGCTTATCCTCCAGCCCCTGGTGGAAAATGCCATCTATCACGGTATGGAATTCATGGACGGCGACGGGGAAATCCGCATACGGGCATGGCGCAAGGATAAGGATTTATTCATGAGTGTGTCGGACAATGGTCTGGGCATGACCCTGGAGCAGGTAAAGAGGCTGTTCGGGGATACGGACCACGTGCCGTCGGGCAGGGGATCCGGCATTGGGGTGAAGAATGTCAACCAGCGTATCCGTCTGTATTTTGGAAATGGCTATGGACTGGAAATCCAGTCGGAGCCGGATGAGGGGACCACGGTCACGGCCCATCTGCCGGCCATCTCCTACGAGGAAGTAAAGAAAGAGGGATCCAATGTTAAATAAAGGAAAAATACTCTGGTGCATATGGGCCGGTATCCTGGTCCTGCTGTTTTTGATGTCCTCCACGGATCTGATTATCAAGGAAAAGAAAATCGAGGTATATCCGATTTCCGTCATCATAGAGGGGGACAACGACGACTATTATGTGAATTTCAAAAAGGGTATGGACCAGGCTGCAGCCGAGTTCCATGGGGATGTCAGCTTTATCACACTTTATGCTTCCGATGACCAGGCGCAGCAGATGGAGCTGGTAAAACGGGAAATCAGGGACGGGACCAGGGCGGTGATCCTGGCTCCGGTAAAGACCGGGGAGGCTGCAGAGGAGCTGGAGAATATGAACCCCGGCTGCCCTGTCATCCTTTTGGGACAGTCTGGGGATGAGGGAGGGAATCTGGATTCCATCGGTGTGGACGGCAGGGAGATTGGACGGCTGCTGGGCCAGGCAGCGGCTTCCCAGGCCCCCGGGGATGTGCCGGTCTATCTCTTTTGCAGGGGACTGGACTATGGGGACAGCGCCCAGGTCTACGAAGGGGTCAGGACTGTTCTGGATGAGAAGGGGTATCATTACCGGCTCATTGAGAAGAAAAACCAGGACACATTCCGTCAAGCCATACAGGAGACAGACTCTCCCGGAGGCGGCAGGATTACCATTATAGCGCTGGATGTGCAGTCGCTGGACCAGGCCACCCGTATACTGGAGGAAAATACCATATACCAGGGCAGGGTGGCAGGACTCTACGGCGCAGGGAGCACCACCTCCCTGCTCAGGGCTCTGGACAAGGGGATTATCACAGGGATGACTGCCTATAACCAGTTTGATGAGGGATATTTAAGCGTGAAGCAGGCAGTGGAAGCCATCCAGGGCACGCACCGGAAGCAGCAGACCGTGCTGGAGGCTATCTATGTGGATGAGGACAGGCTGAGGGATAAGACATACGAGAAAATGCTCTATCCCATTGAGTAAGTGAGAGGGGCCGGAAGTAAGAGGAAACAAGATAAGGAAAGGGGCATTGCGGTGAAAGGGAAGTGGATGTATCTATTGGCAGCCTGCATGGGGGCGGCTGTCCTCATAGGGGCGTGGCAGTACGGGGCAAGGGAAGACGGGCGGAAGGCGGATAAGAACTCCATCCGCATCGGGGTTCTGCTCTACCGGGGGGACGACACCTTCATCGGTACCCTGCGCACCGGTCTGGAGGACAAGGCAAAGGAATATGAACAGGAAACAGGAATCAAGGTAAAGCTGGACATCATGGATGCCAAGGGGAGCCAGAATACCCAGAACAGCCAGGTGGAGCGTCTGATTTCCCTGGGCTGCGATGCCCTGTGCATTAACAGCGTGGACCGCTCATCAGCTTCCATCATCATTGACAAGGCCATGGACGCAGGCACTCCGGTGGTGTTCTTTAACCGGGAGCCGGTGGAGGAGGATATGAACCGCTGGGAAAAGCTGTACTATGTGGGAGCGGACGCCAAGGAATCTGCCGTGCTCCAGGGAGATATCCTGGTGGATGCCTACCGCCGGGATTCACGTACCCTGGATGCCAACGGCAACGGTCTGGTAAGCTATGTGCTCCTGGAGGGAGAGACCAGCCACCAGGATTCCCTGATCCGCACGGAGTGGTCCATCCAGACCTTAAAGGACGGGGACGTTCCGTTAGAGAAGATTACAGGAGGAATTGCCAACTGGGACAGAAGCCAGGCATCAGCGCTGATGGAACAGTGGCTGAAGGAGTATCCGGGACAGATTGAGCTGGTGGTCAGCAATAATGACGACATGGCCCTGGGAGCCATCGACGCTATGAACCGGGCCGGAATCGGGGCAAATTCAATCAAGGTGGTGGGGATTGACGGCACCCCGGTGGGCATAAAGGCCCTGGAGGAAGGGTATCTTTTCGGCACAGTGGAATCAGATAAGGAACGCTACTCCCAGGCCATATTTGACATTGCCTGGAGTCTGTCACTGGGCCAGGACCCAAAGGACAGGGTGCCGCAGCTGGAGGGAAATTATTACTGGTGTCCCCAGCGGGCGTTGACCCAGGATGAGGCAAAATTGCTTAAAAACCAGTGATGCACATCAAAAACAACGATGAAAAAGGATAAAATCGAAGAAATTTTATAATCATTCTATAAAAATCATATGGAAAAATGCACAATCAGGTCGTATAATGAACTTGTTGTTAAGCAAAAACAACCAAAGTCAACAAAACTATAAGGGAGGAATTAAAAATGAAGAAAGCATTAAGTGTTGCACTTGCGTGTTCCATGGCATTATCACTGGTTGCCTGCGGAGGCGGCAGCAAGCCAACGGAAGCACCAACCACAGCAGCTGCCGGGGGTACCACAACCGAAGCAGCCGCAGACACAACCGCGGCAGATACAACCGCAGCACCGGAAGCAGGCGCAGAGGTGGCCAACAAGGATAAGCCTTTAGTATGGTTTAACCGCCAGCCCTCCAGCAGTGCTACAGGACAGCTTGATATGACAGCCCTGAATTTTAATAAGGATACATATTATGTAGGTTTCGACGCAAATCAGGGTGCTGAGCTTCAGGGTACCATGGTTAAGGACTACATCGAGAAGAACATCGACTCAATTGACCGCAACGGCGACGGAATCATCGGCTACGTTCTGGCAATCGGAGACATCGGACATAATGACTCTATCGCACGTACAAGAGGCATTCGTAAGGCTCTCGGCACCGCAGTAGAGAAAGATGGCAATGTCAACAGCGATCCTGTTGGTACAAACGCAGACGGTACAGCAACCGTTGTACAGGACGGCTCCCTCGAAGTTGGCGGAAAGACATATGTTGTCCGCGACCGTATCCCTCCGCGAGCTGGCTTCCCAGGAGATGAAGAACTCTGCAGGCGCTACATGGGATGCTGCCACAGCTGGTAATGCAATCGGCACATGGTCTTCCTCTTTCGGCGATCAGATTGATATTGTTGCATCCAATAACGACGGTATGGGCATGTCTATGTTCAACGCATGGTCAAAGGACAACAAGGTTCCTACATTCGGCTATGATGCAAACAGCGACGCTGTAGCTGCCATCGCTGAGGGATACGGCGGCACAATCAGCCAGCATGCAGACGTACAGGCATACCTGACACTCCGCGTACTGCGCAACGCTCTGGACGGAGTTGATATTGATACAGGTATCGGCACAGCAGACGACGCAGGCAATGTACTGAGCTCTGATGTATATGTTTACAAGGCAGATGAGCGTTCCTACTACGCTCTGAACGTAGCTGTTACCGCTGAGAATTATACAGATTTCACAGACTCCACCATGGTATACGCACCTGTATCCAATCAGCTGGATGAGGCTACCCATGCTACAAAGAACGTATGGCTGAACATCTACAACTCAGCAGATAACTTCCTGGGCTCCACCTATCAGCCTCTGCTGCAGAAATATGACAAGCTTCTCAACCTTAAGGTTGATTACATCGGCGGCGATGGCCAGACCGAGTCCAACATTACAAACCGTCTCGGAAATCCAAGCCAGTATGACGCATTTGCCATCAACATGGTTAAGACAGACAATGCAGCTTCATACACATCTCTGCTTGAGCAGTAAGATTCATTGAAATAAAGATGTACTGTTATTAGGGAGAAGAAATTCTCCCTAATATTAAATACTGAAACCTATCAATCTACATATACAGGAGTAAAATAATGGCAGATAAGAAAGATGATATCGTCTTATCAATACGCGGTATGAGCAAATCCTTCGGCCGGAACAGGGTTCTGGACCATATCAACCTGGATGTGAAGCGCGGAACCGTTATGGGGCTTATGGGTGAGAACGGAGCTGGTAAGTCAACCATGATGAAGTGCCTTTTCGGCACCTACCAGAAAGACGAGGGAAATATCTTCCTGAACGGCAAGGAAGTAAGCTTTTCCGGACCAAAGGATGCTCTTGAAAACGGCATTGCTATGGTTCACCAGGAATTGAATCAGTGTCTGGAACGGAATGTAATTGATAATTTATTCCTCGGACGTTATCCGGTCAATTCCATGGGTGTAATTGATGAAGGCAGGATGAAAAAGGAAGCCGCCGAGCTCTTTAGAAAATTGGGAATGACCGTCAACCTCACCCAGCCCATGGGCCGTATGTCCGTATCACAGAGGCAGATGTGCGAGATCGCCAAGGCCATTTCCTACAATTCAAGGGTGATTGTTCTGGATGAGCCCACATCCTCCCTGACCGTGCAGGAGGTTAACAAGCTCTTCGAGATGATGAGGATGTTAAAGGAGCAGGGAATTGCCCTGATTTATATTTCCCACAAGATGGATGAGATTTTTGAAATCTGCGACGAGATATCAGTGCTTCGGGACGGCAACCTGGTTATGACTAAGAGCACCAAGGATGCAAACATGAATGAGCTGATTGCGGCAATGGTCGGCCGTTCCCTTGATAACCGGTTCCCGCCTGTTGACAATACCCCCGGTGATGTGATTCTGTCCATCCAGAATCTGTCTACAAAGTTTGAGCCTCATTTGCAGGATGTTTCATTTGACGTAAAAGAAGGAGAGATATTCGGGCTGTACGGTCTGGTAGGGGCAGGACGTACGGAACTTCTGGAAACAATCTTTGGTGTCCGCACCAGAGCCGCAGGACGCGTTTATTTTAATAACCGTCTAATGAATTTCAGCAGCGCAAAGGAAGCCATGGAGCATGGTTTTGCCATGATTACCGAGGAGCGGAAGGCAAACGGCCTGTTTTTAAAGGGAGACCTTACCTTTAATACCACCATTGCCAATCTGCAGCAGTATATGTCGGGCATAGCGCTTTCCGATGCAAAGATGGTAAAGGCCACGTCAAAGGAAATCAAAATCATGCATACCAAGTGCATGGGCCCTGATGATATGATTTCCAGCCTTTCCGGCGGCAATCAGCAGAAGGTCATTTTCGGAAAATGGCTGGAGCGCAGTCCGCAGGTGTTTATGATGGACGAACCCACCAGAGGAATCGACGTGGGCGCAAAGTATGAAATATATGAGCTTATCATCAATATGGCGAAGCAGGGGAAGACAATCATTGTTGTTTCTTCTGAGATGCCGGAGATTCTGGGAATTACAAACCGTATTGGTGTTATGTCAAATGGACGTCTTTCTGGAATTGTTAATACAAAAGAGACAAATCAGGAAGAACTTTTAAGGCTCAGTGCAAAATACCTATAAGGGGGATTCATGGATATGGCGAAAGGAAACAATGAGACTCTTACGGCTGAACAGGAAATGCAGCTGCGCCAGCCAATTGACGATTATGTTGGCGAAATTCAGAAAAAAATCGACAGTCTCAGAGCGGACGGCACAAACAGGGTAGTCGCTCTGCAAAACAGTATTGATGCAACAAAGAGAGACCGTTCCCTTACAAAGGAAGAAAGGGAAAACAGAATTGCGGCTAACCGTGCGGAGATGGAAAAAGCAAAGGCTGTCGAGGCAAAGAACAAGGATGAGATTGCAAAATTGATCTCCGACGCGGAGACTTACCTTAAGGCACATTTTGATAAGGATTATTATTTGCCGTTAAAGGAAAACTGTGAGCGGGAAAAAGCGCTTGCAAAAGAAAGATATGACATTAAAATTGCGGAACTGAACAAAGAACATGAAAACACCCTCTCAAAGCTTACGGACCATCAGGAGATAAAGGATGAGAAGTATGTTCATAAGAACCGCCTGTTTGACGCAAAGATGGACCTGGACAAGGAGCTTCAGAGAATCAAGGACAGAAGGCATGCTGCGTTTGCATGGCAGTATCATCTGATTGATATGCTCCGCCTGTCCAAATTCACCTTCATGGAGACCAGGGCGCAGAAATGGGAGAACTATAAATATACATTCAACCGCAGGACATTCTTACTGCAGAATGGTCTGTATATCGCTATTATACTGATTTTCATTGGACTGTGTATCGCTGCTCCGGTGCTGAAGAACGTTCAGCTGCTTACCTATAATAACGTTTTAAATATCCTGCAGCAGGCTTCTCCGAGAATGTTCCTGGCTCTGGGCGTTGCCGGACTCATCCTTCTGACCGGTACAGATCTTTCCATCGGGCGTATGGTCGGTATGGGTATGACCACCGCCACCATTATCATGCACCAGGGTATCAACACAGGCGCTGTGTTCGGACACGTGTTTGACTTTACAGGCATGCCTATCGGGTTAAGGGTGGTATTTGCCCTTGTAATGTGTATCATTTTATGTACGTGCTTTACGGCTATCGGCGGTTTCTTTACCGCTAAATTCAAGATGCATCCGTTCATATCAACCATGGCCAACATGCTGGTGATTTTCGGACTTGTCACATATGCCACAAAGGGCGTATCCTTTGGTGCCATTGAACCGGCTATTCCGAAGATGATCATCCCAAAAATAAACGGGTTCCCAACCATTATCCTGTGGGCAGTGGCTGCCATCGTAATCGTATGGTTTATCTGGAACAAGACCACCTTCGGCAAGAATTTATACGCAGTAGGCGGCAATCCGGAAGCAGCAGCTGTTTCAGGTATCTCCGTATTCGGAGTAACCATGGGAGCATTCATTCTGGCAGGTATCCTTTACGGATTCGGTTCCTGGCTGGAATGCGCAAGAATGGTAGGGTCCGGGTCCGCTGCTTACGGCCAGGGCTGGGAGATGGATGCAATTGCAGCCTGCGTGGTTGGCGGCGTATCCTTTACCGGCGGTATCGGTAAGATTTCCGGCGTAGTAGTGGGCGTACTTATATTCACCGTACTTATCTACTCCCTTACCATTCTCGGTATCGACACAAACCTTCAGTTCGTATTTGAAGGCATCATCATTATAACGGCTGTA
>OASX01001175.1_pt1 | contig 14244 bp, 8 predicted proteins | sample 1516531 | NCBI WGS metagenome assembly OASX01 (sample SAMEA2579911, study PRJEB22360) | human gut metagenome | biome: human gut; feature: human-associated habitat; material: faeces | place: Denmark | collected 2008/2010
TCTGCGCCCTGCCGTTTTTCTTACTCTTATACAGCCGCTCATCCGCCAGCATTTTTAAGCGTTCGACGCTCGTACACTCATTTGTGTGCGCGATGCCGATACTGGTACTTAAATTAATACTCCCCACCTGGAAATGGACGATTTCTTTTAAAATCGATAGTAACTCTTCCAGAGTGCCTCCAGTATAAATCACCGCGAATTCGTCGCCGCCAAAGCGATAGACTTTACCTTTATCCAGCGGAATCTGCGCTTTGAGGATCCTCACCACTTTTATCAACACCTCATCGCCCAGCAAATGACCGAAGGTATCGTTAATGTTTTTGAATTTATCGACGTCAAACAGGCACAAATAACCGCCTTTTTCCGGCAGAGTTTTTAAATCTTCGTCAAAAGATTTTCTGCCCATTGCCTTGGTCAGATCATCCAGAAATGCCGAGTTATACATACTGTAGAGTTTTTTGACATCCGCAGCCGAGAAAAAAAATCCACCATCTAATACCCGGTCAAAATGGTTATTAATAATAGCCTCTTTCTCAACAATGCCACGGTTGATCACTCTACGTACCAGATAGAGGCAACTGGTACCCGAAATAATCGCCACCAGAGCAGCAAAGAAAATTATCAGCGCGCAGACCTGAAAATAAATATCTTTCTTATAAGCAAAAACGTACAAACCGGTCGGTAAATAAGAGAAATGCTCCATCGCTTCCGAAACAGTGAAAATGGCGTTTTTGGCATTATATTCATCACCGACAACCGGCTGACCATTCTTAAACAGAGAGAACATCAGGTTCTCACTATCCATGGCCAGTGATTTTGACAATAAAGAAAATCGTTCCAGCCCGAGCAAGAATATCAGACTACGGTTGTGGTTAACCGGATAGAGATAATAGACGAAAGTTTTACCGTCAAAAGAGATAAACCCCGTATTTTTAACATGTCTATACTTAACAACCTGCATGATATTTGAGCAATAATTCTTCTCATACTCCTTGATCTGAATACACTCATCACTGGAAATCAGATAAGGGCCAACATCATACAAATAAGAGGGTGAAATCGAGTCAGCATAGGCTGTACGCAACCCCATCAACAGTTGTTCTTCTGTAGGGCTTAATGTGTTGATGAGATCAATTGCCACACTGCGTCGATATTCCGCAATATTCGCCACCGCAAAAGCAGTATCAATAACGGACTGTTTCAGGCCATACACTCGTTCTTTTACCATTTGAGTGTAGATCCCGCAGGCAACTGCTGAAATCATAATAAAAATCAGCAGACTGACTGTAAGTACGAATTTATTGATTCTGGACATACTTATACTACTCTTTCACTAATTTTCCACTTCTGTCCCAGGCAGAGAACGGCAACGGCTTCTGGTACAGATACCCCTGGGCCTGAACACATCCTAATTTGATTAGTTCTCGCGCAACTTCTTCGCTCTCAACGCCTTCTGCAATTACTGGAATCCGGTTATAGCGGGCCAGATCGAAGATAACGCGCACAATTTTTCCTGCGGTACCGAAAATATCACCGGTAAATTGTGAATCTACTTTTATGCTGTCAGGGTTAATTTCATAAAAACGTTTCAGGTTAGACAGACCTGTACCAAAGTCATCGATCGATATATGAACTCCCTGTTTGCGCAATTGTTCAATATTAAAGTAAAAATGCTCATTAATTCGTTCGATCACCGTTTCCGTGATCTCAATACAGATATTTTTGGCTTTCAGTTCATGCTCTTTCATGATGGTTGTAAAACGTTCATGAAAGAGTGGTTCGTTTAGCTGCCAGGGCGAAACATTGATATGCAGCAAGAAATCATGCTTAAGCTCTACATGATGACTAAACGCTCTGAACTCGCGCATCGCCGTTTCAATAATTTGATACCCCAGCTCATTGATAAAGCCGATATCTTCAGCAATAGTGATAAATTTTAAGGGTGAGATAATCCCTCGTTCCTCTGAGATCCAACGGCACAAAGCCTCCGCCCCAACAATATCGCGATTTTTAATATCAACAATCGGTTGATAGACCAAAAACAGCTCGCCCTTTTTCATTGCATGGCGAATATTACGGGCAATCCAGATGTTTTCTTCAATTTCCCGGAGTTTTGCATCATCACAGAAAATAAATTCAGAAAACATATGATTACGGATACTGGAAAGCGCCACTTTGAGTTTTTCAGCATAACTCCAGGCATTTTCCCCTTTTAACGGTTCACAAATGGCAGATTTATGTATTCGCAGATTACGATAGCCAAAGCTAACATCGAAATCAGTAATCGTGGATATTTTCTGGGTAAATGTCTGTACATTTTCCCGGCACAGCAAAAGATAGGTATTGGAATTAAATGTCACGATATCGCAACATTGTGCATACTTCTCAGCAATTCGCTGGCAGAGTTTTCTGATAATCTTATTACGCTCTTCGACACCGAACACGGCTTCAACAGCTTCCAGTCCACACAGTTTGATGATCCCGGCAGCCAGATACTGATTATTATTTGACTCAACGATCGCCATATTTTTGATAAAACCACTTTCCTGATCGTAGGAGATCAATGACAGCAGTTTATTCGACCGTTCAATTTCGGCGTCTTTCATTTCCGCAATCGAATTTTTGATACTGATAATCTCTTTCGCATCTCCTTCGCGGATTTTAAGCGCCTGCATTTGATCCGTAGAGTCTGGCAAAAACTCCAGCGTATTGACCAGCTCAGTCATTTCAGAAAATTGCCTGCGGAACACGCTGGTTGTCATAAAATAGATAACCAACAAGACTGCAATAATGAAAACAAATGGCAAATAAAATAGTTTATCTGAGGCATTAAAAAAATGCCCTGATGGATAATAAAAATAGATCTGAAATAACGAATTATTAGGAACAGTTGATGTTTTTGCAATATACTCCGTATCAACTGAATCAATAATGTTATAGTTATCCTCGCTATTATAAATAATCAACTTTTCACGGGCGAGTTGATTTTTCGCAATAATCTCTAAACCTTGCTTCAGAAAGAGCACTTCATCAGTCGCACTGATTTGATCAAAATATTCATTCAAATATCGCCAGTTTAAGTCGACATGAATTTTATCAACCGCCAGCAAATCACGGTCTTTACCGTTAATACGCAAAGTAAATGAGATGCATTTTTTCCCTGGACGATCAAAACAATTATATGCCTGATTCCAGGTACTAACTGACTTATCCGAAGTCCCAGACCATGGACGCTGCGACGGATTAAAATCGGAAAAAATAACTCGCCCGGCCTCATCAATAAGCGGCCCGTTAACTCGCTCCTGGTGATAAACGAGAATTTTATTATTTGTTCTCCGTGAGAAAAGATAATATTTATTATCATCAAGTACCATCCCCACGGAGTCTAAAAATGGCATCATTTCCATTTTTAGAATCACGGCACGTTTAATTTCCTCACTGTTTTTCAACAGATACAGCGAGTCCTTTAGCGTCAAAGCCGAGCGTTCGATATCTTTAAAGAAATACCCTAAGTTCTTTTGAATAAGTTCAAAGCGGGTATCAGCACGTTTCACCGCCCGATCTGAGACTAGCTGATAATTGATAACAAAAAAAAGGCCAATAAATGACAGCGTAGCCAATAGAAATAAAATGATCAGCCTTATCTTTATTTTTTCGTATAAACTAAGCATGTTAATACACGTAACAAAATAACAATCAGCACGCTGGCTTGCTGAATAAATAGACTATTACAATCGTATATTTACCAAATTTCCTGATTCTACAAAATTGGTAGAAAGATACAACACTTGCTTAAGGCAATAATTTCCTGTGAGGTCATTACCCCTTTAACCAATATTCAACCGTGACTATCCCTTTATTTTAGGGTCCAGAGCATCACGCAATCCATCACCGAGCAAATTGAACGCCAGCACGGTCAGGAAGATTGCCAGTGCAGGGAAAACCGCTACGTGCGGTGCAATAACCATATCTGCGCGCGCTTCATTGAGCATCGCTCCCCACTCCGGGGTCGGCGGTTGTGCGCCCAGGCCAAGAAACGACAGGCTGGCGGCGGAGATTATCGAAGTACCAATACGCATGGTGAAGAACACCACGATAGAAGAAACGGCTCCCGGCAGAATATGGCGCAACAAAATGGTCATATCGCTATTATGAATACTGCGCGCCGATTCAATAAAGGTTTGCTGTTTCAACACCAGCGTGTTGCCGCGCACCAGTCGGGCAAATGCCGGAATGGAGAAAATTGCGACAGCGATAATCACGTTGGCAATGCCGTTTCCCAACACCGCAACAACAGCGATAGCCAGCAGAATACCGGGAAACGCGAACAGCACGTCGCAAATACGCATGATCAGCCGGTCCCACCAACCTTCATAATAGCCTGCCAATAAGCCCAACAACGTCCCGATCGCCGCGCCGATAAAAACAGCCAACACGCCGGCTGCCAGTGAAATTTGAGCGCCGACCAGAACGCGGCTAAAAATATCGCGTCCCAGAGAATCGACGCCAAACCAGTGCTGTAAAGAAGGGCCGTTATTCAGATTGTCATAATCAAAATAGTTTTCTGCATCGTAAGGGGCTATCCAGCGAGCAAAAATCGCCAACACAATCAACAAGACAACGAACATTGCGGCAGACATCGCCATATGCTGACGGCGAAAACGTCGCCAGAACTCATGCCACGGTGTGCGCACCTGGTCAGGTTTTACCAGTGGCATGGCGTTTAACACTGCCTGACGACGCCAGTTAAATAATCGCATCCTTACTTATACCTGATAGCCGGGTTAATGGCGGCGTAAAGCACATCCACCACTAAGTTGATAAGAATAAATTCCAGCGAGAAAAGCAGAATCTCCGCCTGAATCACCGGGTAATCGCGCATTTCTACGGAATCAACCAGCAATCGCCCAAGTCCCGGCCAGTTGAAAACTTTCTCCACCACGATGGAACCGCCAAGCAAAAAGCCAAACTGTAAGCCCATCATCGTGACTACCGGGATCATCGCGTTGCGCAACCCATGCTTGAGAACAACCCAGGTTTCGCTGACTCCTTTCGCCCTCGCAGTACGCATGTAATCTTCGCTTAAAACATCAACAAATGAAGCGCGGGTAAAGCGCGCCATCACCGCCGCTACCGCTGCGCCAAGCGTCAGAGAGGGTAAAATGTAGTGCTGCCAACTGTCTGCGCCGACAGTAGGTAACCAGCCGAATTCAACAGAGAAAACCTGAATCAGAAGCATCCCCAGCGCAAATGCCGGAAAGGAGATCCCCGACACCGCAATGGTCATACTTAATCGATCCGGCCAGCGGTTACGCCATACAGCGGCAATAATCCCCGCCGCCATGCCAAACAACACTGCCCAGCTCATACTGGCGATAGTCAGCCACAGCGTAGGCATGAATCGGCTGGCAATCTCATCGGAAACCGGGCGACGCGACACCATTGACAGGCCGAAATCGCCTTGCACGGCGCTGGTGATATAATGCCAGAACTGAATGTACATCGGCTGATCCAGTCCCAGTTGCTGGCGTACCAGTCCGACAACCTGGGCGTCCGCTTCTGGTCCGGCAATCAATCGCGCCGGATCGCCTGGCAACATATGGACAAATAAAAACACCAGCACCGAGACGATAAACAGCGTCGGGATCAACCCCAGCAAACGTTTGATAACGTAATTAAGCATTCCACTCCCTGCGTTGCTTATTGCAAATCCGCGTCTTCAAAGCTGAAGCCGGTGTCTGGCATGATCCAAAAACCGGTCAGCTTCTTACTGTGCGCCGACACCAGTTTTTCTACCACCAGCGGGATCCACGGCGACTCTTGCCAGATAATATCCTGCGCGGCCTTATACAATCTGGCTTTTTCCACAGGATCGGTAGTTTTCAGCGCCAGCGCAAGATCATCGTCCACCCGTTTGTTGCTGTAAAAAGCCGTATTAAATAGCGTCGGCGGCCAGTTCTGTGAGGCAAACAGCGGCGATAACGCCCAGTCAGCTTCACCCGTCGAAGCCGACCAGCCCGTATAGAACATCCGCACGCCGCTCTCTTTCTGTCCTTTGCCTTCCACTTCTGCCGCCCGTTGCCCGGCATCCATTGCCGTCACCTGGGCTTTAATCCCCACCTGCGCCAGTTGTTGCTGAGTAAATTGCAATACTTTCTGCGCAGTGCTGTGATTGTGTGATGACCACAGTGTGGTACTGAAACCATCAGGATATCCCGCCTCTTTCAACAACTCCCGCGCTTTCGCCGGGTCATAAGGCCACGGTTTATAGTTTTGCGCATAGGCGATACTCGGCGGTACCACGCCTGTGGCAGGCGTTGCATAGCCGGCAAACGCAACTTTCACCAACGCCGGACGGTTGATGGCATAATTCAGCGCCTCGCGTACCTTCAGGTTGTCGAACGGCTTTTGCGTGACATTCATGCTGATGTATCGTTGCATAATCGACGGACTGGCCATCAACTCGATATTCTTGTTTTTCTCCAACAGCGCCGCCTGCTCATAGGGAACAGGAAAAGCAAACTGCGCTTCACCGGTTTGCAGCATCGCCGCCCGGGTATTGTTATCCGCCACCGGGCGCCAGGTGATGCTGTCCAGTTTGGGCTGCCCCGGCTGCCAGTAACCCGCGAATCTCTTCACTTTCACGAAATCGGTCTGATTCCAGGTATCCAGCTCATACGGCCCGGTTCCGACCGGATGAAAACCGATCTCTTTACCATATTTTTCCAGCGCCGCAGGCGAGATCATCACTGTCGCCGGATGGGCGAGAATATTAATAAACGCTGAAAACGGCTGTTTAAGCGTAATCTTCACCGTTGTCGGATCAACCACTTCCGTTTTGGCAATATTTTTGTACAGGTTATAACGTTTAAGATGATTTGCCGGATCGCTGGCCCGATCCAGGTTCACTTTCACCGCCGCCGCGTTGAAGTCGGTGCCATCCTGGAACGTAATGCCTGCACGCAATTTCACAATATATGTCAGTCCGTCATCGGAGACGGTATAGCTCTCCGCCAGCACATTTTTCAGCTTCATCTCTTTATCCAGACCAAACAGTCCCTGATAAAACGATTTCGCCACTGCCTGCGACAATGTGTCATTCGCATCATACGGATCGAGCGTGGTGAAGTTCGATCCCACGGCAACAACCACATCTTTGGCAGCAAATGCACAAGATGCCATCAACGCTGCGGCAACGCCCAGCGCCATTAACCCACTACGGTGTACAGCTCTTGCCATTTTATTCTCCGCCTGAATGTTATCTACGCAAGCATGCGTATTCTGATTGTGGTTGTGCGACGTAATGTCCTGGTCCGACAAGTTGCAAAGAGACGGCTGCAACCTCTTCCCCACGCAGATGAATATTGCTGGGAAGATCGTCCGACAGCAGTACACGCTGCGGTCGTTGTCGGGACGGTTCAGCGACCGGAACTGCCGCCAGCAATTTACGCGTATAAGGGTGTTGCGGATTTTCAAATACCGCGCGCCGTGGGCCAATCTCAACGATTTGCCCAAGATACATCACCGCCACGCGATGGCTAATCTGTTCAACGACCGCCATATCATGGGAGATAAACAGATACGCAATGCCGAAATCGCGCTGTAAATCGAGCAACAAGTTAATAATCTGCCCGCGAATAGAGACATCCAGTGCCGACACGGCTTCGTCAGCGATAATCACTTTGGGATTCAACGCCAACGCGCGGGCAATGCAGATGCGCTGGCGCTGACCGCCGGAAAACTCATGGGGATAACGCCATGCATGTTCAGGTAGCAAGCCAACGCGCTCCAGCAACCACGCAACACGTGCGGCAGCTTTTTCATCCCGCATTAAGCCGTGAATACGCAGTGGTTCCATAATCGAATCGCCAATGGTCTGGCGTGGATCCAGAGAGGCGTAAGGGTCCTGAAAAATAAACTGAATATCGCGGCGTAATGACTGAAGCTTGCCAAGTGAAAGGGTATCAACTCGCTGACCGTTGAACATAATCTCGCCGCCCTGAGTTTCCACCAGACGTAACAGTGCTCGTCCGGTAGTGGATTTACCGCTACCCGATTCCCCTACCAGCGATAAAGTTTCGCCCGGCCAGAGATCAAAACTAACCTTCTCAACGGCATGTACTTCCCGCGTCACGCGATTCAGCACGCCACTGCGCAATGGGAAACGGGTGACCAGATTACGCACCTGTAAAATAGGATCGCCCTCAATCACCGTTCTTTGTTCGATGGGACGTTCCTGTTTAGCCAGTTTCTCAAGTGATATCAGCGGGAAACGTCGGGGATAATCTTGCCCTTTCATCGCGCCGAGTTGCGGAACAGCGGCTAACAACGCACGGGTATAAGAATGTTGCGGCGCATGGAAAATCTGTTCGACGCTCCCCGTCTCAACCGCTTCTCCCTGATACATCACCAGCACCCGATCGGCAATTTCTGCCACCACCCCCATATCGTGGGTGATGAAGATGACACCCATCGACATCTCTTTTTGCAATACTTTGATTAATTGCAGGATCTGCGCCTGAATCGTGACATCCAGCGCGGTAGTCGGTTCATCAGCAATCAGCACTGCCGGGCGGCACGACAGCGCCATCGCAATCATTACCCGCTGGCGCATTCCGCCGGAAATCTGATGGGGATAACGCGAAAGAATAGTCTGTGATTCAGGGATGCGAACCAGGTCCAGCATCCGCTTCGCCTCTATCATCGCCGCTTCGCGACTGGCGTTCTGATGCAAGCGGATAGACTCGGCAATCTGTTCGCCAACGGTAAATACCGGATTCAGCGATGTCATCGGTTCCTGAAAAATCATCGCCATATCCGCGCCGCGTACGCGCTGCATTTGCGTGGAAGTCTGCTCACTAAGTTCAATCACTTCACGGCTTCGCCGTCGCAACAGCATCTTTTCGCACTGCACCAGACCGCCAGCTTGTTCAAGCAGACGCATCAGCGCCAACGCAGTGACTGACTTGCCGGAACCAGATTCCCCGACAATCGCCAGCGTCTCGCCACGTCGTAAACGAAAACTGAGTCCGCGAACCGCCGCCGCTTTCTGGCGGTCCTGCATAAAGGCAATATTAAGATTTTCAACCGCCAGCACATCACCGGCATCAAGTTCATCACTGTGTGGCAACGGCGTCCCCTTTTTCGCGGTAGATACCCGTGGTTGGCGTATCGCCTGCATAACCCCAGGCACGGTACATCCCTTCGGTGTTAAACGGCAGAGCGACGTTGCCCTGGTGGTCGATAGCGATTAATCCACCGCTGCCGCCCAATGCCGGAAGTTTTTCCATCACCACCCGCTCACAGGCCTCCGACAAACTTAACCCGCCGTAATCCATTAACGCGGCAATGTCATACGCCGCCAGCGTGCGAATGAACACTTCGCCCGTTCCGGTACATGAAACAGCAACGCTGGCGTTATTGGCATAGCAACCTGCGCCAACTAAAGGACTGTCGCCCACTCGTCCAGGTAATTTATTGGTCATTCCGCCCGTGGACGTGGCTGCCGCCAGATTGCCGTTTAAATCCAACGCCACGGCCCCCACGGTGCCCATTTTCTGTTTTTCATCCAGTGGCGCACCGCTATGGTCGAGAACCGTTGTCCCTTCCTCGCGAGCTGCCAGTAGTTGTTGATAACGCAACGGCGTGGAGAAAATCTCCGGCGAGACGCGCTCCATGCCATGAGCAAACGCAAAATTTTCTGCCCCTTCGCCAATCATCATGACATGCGGGCTTTGCTCCATCACCAGCCGGGCGGCAAGAACCGGATTACGCAGATGACTGACGCCCGCCACCGCCCCCGCTTTCAGAGTGTTGCCATCCATCACGCAGGCATCCAGCTCGTGGGTTTCATCACGCGTAAAGACGGCGCCAATACCGGCATTAAACAGTGGACACTCCTCCAGCAAACGCACGGCCTCCGTCACTACATCCAGCGCGCTTTCTCCTGCCTCCAGCATTTTCTGTCCGGTTTCAACAATGGCGGACAGCGCCTCAATGTAGCGTAATTCCTGTTGCGAGCTCATCTGCGAGCGGCTGATTGCGCCTGCGCCGCCGTGGATTGCAATGACTGCTTTGCCCATAGTATTTATCCATTAAGAGAGGTGCGCCACTTTTGTTATAAATATCAGAATTTTTGAGAATTATTCATTCAATTTTTGAATATAGAAAGATGTATGTGGCATGTAAAGGCAGGGACTGCACTACGACCGAGGTAGCATACAGTCCGTGACGTTTTTCTGACATAATAGGCAAATTCGATTTAGCCCCCAGGAGTATTTTCATGGAATTTACCACCGGACTGATGCCGCTCGACGCCGCGCTTGGCGAGATACTTTCTCGCGTTGTCCCTCTGACTGCACAGGAAACACTGCCGCTGGTACAGTGCTTTGGTCGTATTCTGGCAAGCGATGTCGTTTCGCCGCTCAATGTCCCCGGATTTGATAACTCCGCAATGGACGGCTACGCAGTACGTTTAGCCGATGTCGCCACCGGAAAGCCACTGCCCGTTGCAGGCAAGTCGTTTGCCGGCCAACCGTATCACGGCGAGTGGCCCACTGGCACCTGCATCCGTATTATGACCGGAGCACCAGTGCCGGAAGGCTGTGAAGCCGTGGTGATGCAGGAACAGACTGAACAAACTGAAGAGGGAATTCGTTTTACCGCCGATATTTGCCACGGGCAAAATATTCGTCGCCGTGGTGAAGATATTTCTGCAGGAGCTGTTGTCTTCCCGGCAGGTACTCGTCTGACCACCGCCGAACTACCAGTAATCGCTTCACTGGGGATTGCCGAAATTCCGGTCATTCGCAAAGTTCGCGTAGCGCTATTTTCCACCGGTGATGAGTTACAGTTGCCAAGCCAGCCGCTGGGTGACGGCCAAATCTACGATACCAACCGTTTAGCGGTGCATCTGATGCTTGAGCAATTGGGTTGCGAGGTCATCAACTTAGGGATTATCCGCGATGATCCCCATGCCCTGCGCGCCGCATTTATTGAAGCCGACAACCAGGCGGATGTGGTGATCAGTTCCGGCGGCGTTTCTGTGGGCGAGGCGGACTACACCAAAACGATTCTTGAAGAGTTGGGGGAAATTACCTTCTGGAAACTGGCGATTAAACCAGGTAAACCGTTCGCTTTCGGTAAGCTCAGCAATAGCTGGTTCTGCGGTCTGCCAGGTAACCCTGTTTCAGCGACACTGACGTTCTATCAACTGGTGCAACCGTTGCTGGCGAAATTAAGCGGCAATACCGCCAGTGGCTTTCCGCCGCGCCAGCGTGTGCGCACGGCTTCTCATCTGAAGAAATCACCTGGTCGTCTTGATTTTCAACGCGGCGTACTGCAACGCAATGCGAACGGTGAACTGGAAGTCACCACCACCGGGCATCAGGGGTCACATATTTTTAGCTCCTTTAGCCTCGGCAACTGCTTTATCGTGCTGGAACGCGATCGCGGCAATGTTGAAGCAGGCGAATGGGTGGAAGTCGAACCGTTTAATGCGTTGTTCGGAGGCGTGTAATGGCAGAACTCAGCGATCAGGAAATGCTGCGCTACAACCGACAAATCATCCTGCGTGGTTTTGATTTTGACGGTCAGGAAGCGCTGAAAGATTCTCGCGTGTTGGTGGTCGGGCTGGGTGGTCTCGGCTGCGCGGCATCGCAATATCTGGCAAGCGCCGGTGTCGGCAACCTGACGCTGCTCGACTTCGACACGGTTTCGCTCTCGAATCTGCAACGCCAGACGCTGCACAGCGACGCCACGATCGGGCAACCTAAGGTTGAATCCGCACGTGACGCGCTGGCGCGAATCAATCCCCACATCATTATTACGCCAGTGAATGCATTGCTTGATGACGCTGAGCTTGCTGCGTTGATTGCTAAACACGATCTGGTGCTCGACTGTACAGATAACGTTGCAGTACGTAATCAACTGAACGCCGGGTGTTTTGTCGCGAAGGTGCCGCTGGTTTCCGGCGCGGCAATTCGCATGGAAGGCCAGGTAACCGTCTTTACCTGGCAGGATGGTGAGCCTTGCTATCGCTGCCTTAGTCGTTTGTTCGGTGAAAACTCACTAACCTGCGTGGAAGCGGGTGTGATGGCACCGTTGATTGGGGTGATTGGTTCATTACAGGCAATGGAAGCGATTAAACTACTGGCGGGCTATGGCAAACCCGCCAGCGGCAAAATTGTCCTGTACGATGCAATGACCTGTCAGTTCCGCGAAATGAAACTGATGCGTAATCCGGGGTGCGAGGTGTGCGGGAAAGAATAAGAGCCACAATTTAACGGTAACAACAAAAGGATGTGTTATGTCTGAAAATACTGCATTACCCAGAATAAGCTGGAGTATGCTTCTACGAGCAGCGCCGCACTTTTCTCAGGCGATTTACGATGCAATTGCCGATACGCCAATTAATCAGTTGGCCCCCAAAATACGAGCCATATGCTACTGGGATATATTCTGCAGTGAAGTATGCAATGGCGGAGTTGCACAATATCTTTATAATCAGAGTATTACATTGCCGCAGTTTGAGCTCGCACCAGAGTTTGTCGCTGAACATCCTCTGCTGGTTGATGCCTTGCCATTTATGCGTCAGGTTCATAGTGCATGGCAAGAGGTTGCTACAGATGTACTACAATCTCATCAACAGGGAGAGTGGCCGGAAGAGTTTTTCAATAAATACATGCCAGTGTTTGATAACTTACAGACTGAGTTCTTTCGTGTAAGTCGAAAGATATCCTGTCGTATTGACTATGATATTATTCAATCACCCCATGATTATTTCCTGATTGCTCCAATGGATGCTGCCAGCAAAAGCGGCGTGTCATATGTTGAAAAGCATTCCAACGAAGGTATTCTTTACCGTTTTCGTTTTGTTGATGGCTTCCCTGTTGGTCCAAATATTTTTGAACTAAAAAACGGTGAGTGCATAGTTATTCGCTTTACCGCCGGAAGGGATTTGTTAATTATCGAACAACCTGATTATACGGGGTGTTCACAACAAACGTTCCATTTCCCGAGTTTACTGAGCGCAGAGTGGCATTTTGATGGAAGGAAGCGTTTGCAACATTTTCAAACTCGTCGGGCTCTTTGGCACCAACATGGATTAGACGAATCTTATAACAAAGATGGTAGTATCAACAGTTGTGAACTCTCACTTAATGATACAAAAATTCGCTCCGAATATTACTCTCGCGAAGGGAAAATCGACTCCGAGATACAAAATTTCCAACAGCAGGAATACAAAATCCGATACTGGCCTTCAGGCTCTGTCAACACGCGCCTTATTATAGAATCCAATAGCAACTCCAGCCGCGAGCGATATTTACAATGCTGTGATGAAAATGGCAAAGACTTACTGCTCAATGGTACGGGGAGGTTATTTGAGGTTCTCACCGCAAGTGAAGATGGCACTGTCCTGCGCTGGCGTGAATGCGATGTTTTTAGCGGCTATCTTCAAGGGATACGCATCTGGAAGGAACGTGGTCAAGAAGTTCAGAGCGAAATGTTTCATGAAGGCTATATTCAGCATTAATCTCTCAACCGGGCAATATGCTCGGTTCTTCAACCGAATAGCGATATTTATATGTCTTGTCAGGCAGTACACTCATCTAACCCCCTATTTTCGAGAAAATCATTAAACGATTTACAATCATTTTTACTAAATGTTTCCTAAATTCATTGTTATTTTCCTCATTATACTTCAAGCAGAAACATTTATAAAAAACCTCTGTGGTTATTCGATTTATTTTTATATTTTGTAGAACATACATCTGATGTTTTTAATACCACAGGACAATACTCAACATGAGATAAAACAATTACTTGTTTTATATTAAAATAACAAAATCACGAACATAAAAGAGCCCCCGCAGGTTAATAATACATTAACCAATTAAAAAAAATAGTTTTTATAAACATTGCCACCAGACATAAGATAAATACCGATAAAAGAGCTAAGGACAAAATACAATGACCTTTTTCCATTATAATTTATTCCACATTATTCCTTTCAACGTTTATTGTTCATTATAACAGTATCTTCTGTCATTTTATCTGGGTTGATAATCCCTACACTGCATCCGTGCACCTGATGTCGGATGCGGCGTAAACGCCTTATCCGACCTACGATTCGGGCGGGGATTTCCAGGCCTGATAAGACGCGGCAAGCGTCGCATCAGGCATTTGCTCCGGGCGCCAGATGCGGCGTGAACGCCTTATCCGGCCTACGCTTCGGGCGCAGAT
>OASX01001179.1_pt1 | contig 14203 bp, 8 predicted proteins | sample 1516531 | NCBI WGS metagenome assembly OASX01 (sample SAMEA2579911, study PRJEB22360) | human gut metagenome | biome: human gut; feature: human-associated habitat; material: faeces | place: Denmark | collected 2008/2010
TCAAATCATAGGGGGTAATTAATCAACTCTAAATTGACTAATTACCCCCTATGATTTGAACAAAATTACCTGAAATAATCGGGTGCTTTGCTGCTTAATTAAGATGGATGGGTACTTTCTTCTCTTTTATCTGTTTCTGATATTCGCCGGGCCGAACGCTTCTTTCTCCTTGTATAATAAGAAAGAGTAGATAGGGAGTAAGTAAGGAGTAGGTGCATTCCGGATATCTGTCTGGTTGGGTGTAGTTTTTGAATGATCATTATATGTGATGAATATGAGAAGCACTTCCTGTAAAATATTACAGATTCAGTTAATAATTGGTGTTCCGTTCCCTTTTCGTTTGTCATTTATGGGCTTATTGTGCATAGTACCTACAGGTATGAAAAAATAATCCAATATATGAAATGATTGTCTAAATCCCCTTCTGAGGCTTTGTGACTCGACTATTTTAGCATTCATATAGATTATTGTTTTATCCTGTTAAAAAAGAAATCCATTACTTTGTAATACGCTAATTGCAAGAAGAATTATGAAATCCATATCTTTATTACATATTATGAATAGAATAACTAAATACTTTTTCGGTAGTGTTGCCCTTTTTAGTATGAGTGCTTGTAACAACTCGTATGTTCAGCCCGATGCACCGATAAAAGAAGTTCCCTTTACTCAAGTCCACTTGGATGATAACTTCTGGACTCCACGCATTGAAACCAATCGTACTGTTTCCATACCTTCAGCATTTAAGGAATGTGAGAAGAATGGACGCTTTGATAACTTCGCCATAGCCGGTGGTCTGATGAAGGGAGAACATCGCGGTGACTTTTCTTTTGATGATACTGATCCTTATAAGATTATAGAAGGAGCCTCTTATTCGCTGGCTGTGAAATATGATAAAGCGCTGGATGCTTATTTGGATAGCGTTATTACCTTGATTGCTACTGCTCAGGAACCGGATGGCTATCTTACCACTTGTGTTACTAATAAATGCTATCGCCTTTCCGGTTGGTGGGGAAAGAGTCGTTGGGAAAAGATTAATAGTCATGAACTTTATAATAGCGGTCATTTGTATGAAGCTGCCGTTGCTCATTATCGTGCAACAGGGAAGCGTAATCTCCTTGATGTAGCTATTAAGAATGCCGACTTGGTATGTGAGGTCTTTGGTCCGAATGAAGGACAGAAGCATGTTCCTTCCGGGCATCCTATCGCTGAAATGGCCCTTGCTAAATTATATAAGGTGACAGGTGATGAAAAGTATTTGAAAATGGCTAAATACTTTGTAGAGGAAACCGGTCGCGGAACAGACGGACATCGTCTCAGCGAATACAGCCAGGATCACAAACCCATTTTGCAACAAGATGAAATAGTAGGTCATGCCGTACGTGCAGGATATCTTTATTCCGGTGTTGCCGATGTAGCTTCATTAACTCAGGATACTGCTTATTTCAATGCTTTAAGTCGTATCTGGGAAAATATGGCAAGTAAGAAGCTTTTTATCACTGGTGGTATCGGTTCACGTCCGCAAGGTGAAGGATTTGGTCCTAACTATGAATTGAATAACCATACCGCATACTGTGAGACTTGTGCTGCCATTGCCAATGTATATTGGAATCACCGTATGTTCCTGGCTACGGGTAATGCCAAGTATGCCGATGTACTGGAGCGTGCTCTTTATAATGGAGTTATTTCGGGTGTTTCACTCAGTGGTGATAAATTTTTCTATGATAATCCGCTTGAGTCTATGGGGCAACATGAACGTCAGCAATGGTTTGGTTGCGCTTGCTGTCCGGGTAATGTAACGCGTTTCATGGCTTCCGTACCTTTTTACATGTATGCTACTCAGGGCAATGATATTTATGTCAATCTTTATATCCAGAGTAAAGCCGAATTGAATACGGAAACTAACAATGTAAAATTGGAACAGATCACAACCTATCCGTGGGATGGCAAAGTCAGCATTTCCGTTAATCCCGAAAAGGAACAGGAGTTCGCTTTGCGCGTTCGTATTCCGGGATGGGCACAGGATGCTCCTGTACCTACGGACCTTTATTCGTTTACTGATAAGGCAAAGGCTTACACTATCTCTATTAATGGCAAGAAAGTAAATGCCACGCAACTGGATGGTTATGCTACGATTCTCCATGACTGGAAGACTGGAGATGTTGTGGAAATTAATTTCCCGATGGATGTCCGCCGTGTGAAAGCGAATGATAATGTAGAAGATGACCGTGGTAAGCTTGCTATCGAGCGTGGCCCAATTATGTTCTGCCTGGAAGGTAAAGATCAGGTTGACAGCATTGTCTTTAATAAGTTTATTCCTGACGGAACTTCAATGGAGGCAACTTACGATGCTGATTTATTAAACGGTGTCATGGTGTTGACTGGTACAGCTAAGGAAATAGAAAAAGATGGTAGTGTGAAAGAGGTCCCTTTCAAAGCCATTCCTTATTCCACTTGGAATAATCGTGGTGCAGACCAGATGGCGGTATGGATTCCTGAAGCTGCAGAGTATGCCCGTCCTACTCCGGAGCCAACAATCGCCAGCAAGGCACATACACTGATGATACAAGCACCTATCCAGAAAGATGCTCCTGAATCTGCTTCGGTTGAAACTTGGGCATGGGGTGTGAATGACCAGTGGGAACCAAAGCGCTCATCGGATATTTCCAAACCTTATCACTACTGGTGGTTGAGAAATGGAACACAGGAAACTTTGGCTTATCAATTTGATCAACCTTATACGATTTCAAACGTAGAAGTGTACTGGTTGGATTTCGATCATTATGACGGGGATTTCCGGGTGCCGGAAAGTTGGAAACTCTACTATAAAGATGGTAAAAGCTGGAAAGAAGTAGAAGCTTTGAATGAATATACGGTAAAGAAAGACTGCTACAACAGCCTTGATTTCAAACCGGTGAAAACGACAGGACTGAAAATAGCTGCCCAATTGCAGAAAGGTGCATCGGGTGGGGTTATTGAATGGAAAGTAAACTAATAGTTAATCAAAATCTAATAGTTAATCAAAATCTAATAATTAAGTAAAAAACAATGTAGTATGCAAAAATGCCTATTAACACTGTTGCTCTGCTTTATCGGTGTATATGCCAGGGCACAATACCAGGTATCTGGTACAGTAATGGATCAAACGGGAGAAACATTGATTGGAGCCACTATCCGTGAGGTAGGGGATAACAACAATGGTACTATTACGGACTTCAATGGTAAATACACCATTAAAGTATCTAAGAAAAATGCTCAATTGTCAGTCTCTTATGTAGGATATGAGGATCAGACTGTGAGCGTTCAAGGGAAGACGATAGTGGATATTGTTTTAAAAACAAGCGAACAAACTCTGGAAGAAGTTGTAGTTGTGGGGTATGGCACTCAGAAAAAGGAGAGTGTCACAGGCGCGATTACTTCTGTTAATCAGAAAGTTTTAAAACAAACTCCTGTAGCCAATATTACGAATGCTTTGGTGGGTAAAGTGACGGGGCTTACAGCCATTCAGCAATCCGGTGAACCGGGCTATGATGGTGCTACTATATTTGTTCGCGGTAAAGCGACTTTTACGGGAAGTACAAATCCTTTGATTCTGGTAGATGGTGTGGAACGTTCGTTTGGCGATATTGATGCTAATGAAATCGAAAGCGTTTCTATATTGAAAGATGCTTCGGCCACAGCGGTATATGGTGTACGTGGTGCGAACGGTGTTGTATTGGTCACTACTAAACGAGGTGAAGTGGGGGCACCAAAAGTCTCCTTGACCTATTCTTACGGTGTCCAAACTCCAACTCGTTTGACTAAATATTGCGATTCTTATGATGTGTTGACATTGTTTGAAGAAGGGCTTTCAAATGACGGAAAGTCTAGTCAATATACTCCGGAGACCATTGCCAAGTATCGCGACCGTAGCAATCCTACTTATCAATATTTATATCCTAATGTTGACTGGACAGAAGAATTACTGAAAGATAATACTGGGCAGATGCAAGCAAACGTGAATGTTTCGGGTGGTGGCTCTTTATTCCGCTATTTTGTATCAGTAGGCTATATGAATCAGGATGGTATTTATAAATATTCTGATATGTCAGAGTACAATACTAATGCAAAAATGGAACGATATAACTTTCGTACCAATATTGATGTTGATATTCGTAAAGATGTGAAGTTGATGTTGAATTTGGGAGGTATTATTCAAGATTTAAACTTTCCGGGAACCAGTGCCAGTGATTTGTTCTATGCTATCAAAACTCGTTTGCCTTATTATTATCCGATGACCAATCCTGACGGATCTATTGCAGAATATGCTAATTCTGAGGGTAATCCTTACGCAATGCTGACAAAAACAGGATATGCAGCTAATAAAAGTACTACATTGAATGCTACGGCAGGCGTGACGTGGGATATGAGCAGGCTTATCACTCAAGGATTAAGTTTGACGGCACGTTTATCTTTTGATGCGGATAACTATCGTAATGTTAGTCGTAGTAGAGGATATAATGCTTATAAATTTTCTATTGCTGAGACTGAAACAGACTTGTCAAAAGGTACTTATGCAAATGTGAGAACTGGTAGTGAAGCTTTGGGGTATGGAGTCACAGCTAACGGTACACGTTACACTCTGCTGGAAGCCATGTTGAACTATTCTCGTAGTTTTGGCGAGCATAATGTGACAGGGTTGTTGATGTATAATCAAAGTAGTAAATTAATAGATGCTACAGATGCAATCAAAGGACTTCCTTTTCGTAAACAAGGTATTGTGGGACGTGTAACCTATAATTATGCCGGTAAGTATTTCGGTGAGTTTAATATGGGGTATAATGGTTCTGAAAATTTTATACAAGGGCATCGTATGGGCTTTTTCCCAGCTGTATCTTTGAGTTACGTACTATCTGAAGAGAATTTTTTAAAGAATACTTCATGGCTTGATTTATTGAAATTCCGTTTCTCTTATGGTTTAGTTGGTAATGATGACAATGGTTCGCGTTTTTTGTATCAAAGTCAGTGGACTACAGGTTGGAAGACTTATACATTTGGTCATACAGGTAATGGATTGAATTTAGGGGGAGCTGGAGTTTATTCAACAGGCAATGAAAGTGTCACTTGGGAAAAAGCAAAGAAATTGAATATTGGTTTGGATTTGGATTTGTGGAAGAGTGCTATTCATCTGACCGTAGACGTATTTCATGAAAGACGTACTGATATTCTTTGTACTCCGGGTACGATACCGAGTACTATCGGTGTTACTTCTTTACCTTCTATCAATGCAGGTATTGTTACTAATAAGGGTTTTGAAATAGAATTGGAGCATCGCAAGAATTTCCGTAATTGGGGATATTCTGTTAAAGGTAACTTTTCATATGCAAAGAATAAAATTATATCAGCGGACGAACCTGATAATGTTGATAAACCTTGGCAACGCCGTGCCGGAACTAGTATTGACGAGATGTATGGTTATATAGCAGAAGGGCTGTTCCAAACTTGGGATGAAATAAATGATCCTGATATTGCGAAAACAACAGCTTCTAATTTACAACCGGGTGATATTCGCTATAAAGATTTAAATGGTGATGGTGTGATTAATGATGATGATCGTGGGTATCTTGGTAAGAATTCAACACCTGATAAGATTGTAGGTTTAGCTTTGTCCGGTAACTGGAAGAATTTTGATTTCAGTGTGTTATTTCAGGCTGCATTGGGTGGTAATACGTGGTTTACAGGTTCTGCTATTTGGCCTTTCGAATCTAAAGCATCTGTATCACAAGATGTATTGAATAACTATTGGTCTACAAATAATACCGCAGAACAGAATGCAAATGTATTTTATCCTCGTTTATCTTCTGACCATAGTGATAATAATTATATAGAGTCAACCTATTGGTTGAAGTCCAGTGACTATCTTCGTCTAAAGAATGTGGAAATTGGTTATCGCCTGCCAAAATCGGTTAACAAGTTTCTTGGAGTTGAAGAGCTTCGCTTTTATGCCAATGCGGTGAATCTGATTACTTGGGACCATATGAAAATTTTCGATCCGGAATCTCCGAATGGTGCCGTTAATTATCCGCAGATGAAGGTATTTAATTTTGGTGTTCATGTTTCATTCTAAAAGAAAAAGATTATGTTGAAAAATTATAAACTGAAAGCTTTTGCGCTTTTATTATTAGCTGGCTCTGTTTTAGGTTCTTGTGATTATCTGGATATTGCTCCGGCTGAAATCATGACGGAAGATAAAATTTTCCAAGATATAACTCTTGCACAACAAGATTTGGGCTCTATGTATCATGATATTATAAAATGGACAGCATTAAATAGCGATGACCGTCTTCTTCGAGATGGTCCGTTCACTTGGACCGGGTGTGCTGGTGATGAATCAATTGACCATTGGGGAACAACTGCTCCTACTACCTATTTTAAATTGGGTGGTCTGACTACTGGTTATAATCCGTTAGGAGACTGGAGTTGGAACTATGCACTTGTTCGTAAGGCTACTAACTTTATTAATAAAATAGAGGGTGTACCTCTGACACAGAGCCAACAACAAACTTATGGTACGAAAGTTAAACAGTTTAAGCAGGAGGCCCGTTTTTTGCGTGCGTATATGTATTTTGATTTGCTTCGCCAATACGGTGCTGTCCCTTTGATTACTGAGGTTCAAGATATTGCTGATATTTCCGGAGCACAGGTTCCTCGTGACCCAGTTAATAAAATAGTAGATTTTATTTGTAGTGAATTAGATGAGGCGGCTTCAGTATTGCCTGATACATGGTCGGATGATACCAACTATGGACGTATATCTAAAGCGGCATGTTTGGCGCTGAAAGCACGTACCTTACTCTATGCTGCTAGCCCGCTTTACAATGGAAATACGATGTATAAAGATGTCAAGAATCTTGATGGTACTCAGCTTTTCCCGCAAACTTATGATAAAGAATTGTGGAAGAGAGCGGTGGATGCAGCTGATGCTGCAATAAACTGCTGTTTAGGAGCTGGCATCCAAATGTCTTTGTCGGGAGAAAACTCTATTAATAAATATGAGAAGATGTTTTATAGTAATACTTCTAATCCGGAATTCATTTTGGCAAGTATTCAAACTTATGGTATTTATGAAGACGTGAGTTGTAATTCACACTCTGAAGACAAAGGTGGTTGGGGACGATTCTCTATCATGCAAAATCAAGTAGATGCTTATGAAACCGCTGATGGTCATTTACCCTTCTTGATGGATGATGACGGTTGTATTATTTATGATTCAAATGGACAGCCTACGGTTAATCCAGAATCTAATTATTCAGAATCCGGTTTTACACATGTTGATGAGTTGTGGGATGGAACAAGTTGGCAACCTTGTACCAATGTCTATAAGGATTTAAATGGAGCGGTGGTCAATGATATGGGAAAATATGATTTATACAATATGTATGTGAATCGTGATCCTCGTTTCTATGCTTCATTAACTTTTCAGGGAGCGAAATTCAGAAATGCTACTGAGGGGCTGGAACGTTGCTATCATTTTGCTTATTGGAGAAATCTGGAATATTATACATATTGGTGGGTAGACGGTTATCCTAACGTCAATACGAATAACGAAACTGGATACGGTTTACGTAAGTTCATGAATCCGGTAGCAGATATTAAGAATTGGATCGGTACAAGTTCTAATTATCCATTGTTCCGTTTAGCTGAACTTTATCTTATTAAAGCTGAAGCTCTGAATGAATATTATGAAAGTCCCAATCAAGATGTATATGATGCCATTAATGAAGTTCGTTCTCGTGTAGAAATGCCTGATCTTCCTATTGTTTCGGAAGATAATACAAAAATTGGCATGCGTAAACGTATTCGTAATGAACGGCGTGTGGAACTTTTCTTTGAAGGGCATCGTTTTTGGGATGTACGTCGTTGGAAGATTGGTGATAAGTGTTTTGGAATTCCTAACTATCGGATGAATGCACAACCGACAGAAGCGGAGATTATGGCAAAAGCCAATGAACTGGGCTATACGTCTATGACGGATAATGCCAATAATCCCGATTATTGGTGGGATCGGGTTTGGAATTCGAGAGATGCCGGATTACAAATATATTATAAACGTACGGTTGATGTGAATTGTGTATTTTCTGATAAGATGTACCTGTTCCCTATTCCGCAGGGTGATATTAATAAAAATTTGAATTTGGTACAAAATTACGGCTGGTAATTTAAATGATAATTTGAATTCATGAAAAAGGAGCGTATGGAAAAAACGTTCCTTTTTCTTTAAATAGTAGAATACTTCAATGAAAAATAAGTTAGTCTATATTGTGTTGTTTGTCGGTTTTTGTGTGAATATGTTTGCATGTTCTGATGGAAAAGGAGAGGCACTACTGCCTGAACCCATCCCCAATCCTACTCCTGTGCCAAAATACACTTTGCCGACAGGAAAATTGATATATATTCCTGATGAGTTACAGAGCAATGATTTTACGAAGGAGGAAAGTCAGTGGAGCTATTATCGTATGGATTATTCGGATAATTTTATCGTTTTCTGGGAGAAAGGTTTCGGCAGCAACCCTTTTACAGTGACAGATCAAGCTTTGAGGGTAGATATTAAAGACTTGTTGGAAAAAGCAGAGCTTTTTTATGATGTGAACGTTAATAAATTGAAGTTTGTTGAGACGGGAAAATCAAATACAGATAAATATCGTATGATGATTTTCCTGAAATATCAATCAGAATGGCTTGCAACAGGTTCCGGTTATGATGATATTATTGGTGCGTTATGGGTCAATCCCAGTACATGCCAGCCTGTTGGTTCTACAATAGCACATGAGGTAGGACATAGTTTCCAGTATCAGACTTATTGTGATAATCCGACAAGTGGCTGTGGTTGGCGTTATGGTTTTGGAGAGAATGAAGAAGGTGGAAATTGTTTTTGGGAGCAATGTGCTCAATGGCAAGCTTACCAGATATATCATGAAGAACGGTTCAATAATTATAATTTTGATGAGTATTTGTTGTCATGTTATAAACATCCGTTGCATGAGGCTCCTCGTTACGCCAATTATTTTATTCAGGATTATTGGTGTATGAAGCATGGCATCGAATTTATTGGTAAACTGTGGCGTGAGGCTCGAAGGCCGGAAGATCCTATTGAGGCTTATCAACGTATCACAGGTGTCAATCAGGAAACTTTCAATGATGAAATGTTTGATGCAGCCCGTCGTTTTGTGAACTGGGACATTGATGGGATAAAGGAATATGGCAGGAATTATGTAGGACGAAAGCAGTGTAAGTTAATTGCTTCAAAAGATGGGTATTATGCTATAGATCCGGCAGAATGTCCTGAGAATTATGGCTATAATGTGATTGTTTTGAATGTTCCTTCCGCTGGAGTAAAGGTTAGTGCGGATTTTGTAGGTATGGCAGGAGCTGACGGATACCGTAAGAAGAATGTGGACAAGGCTGGATGGAGATATGGATTCGTGGCTTATTTGGAAAACGGATCTTGTGTGTATAGTGATATTTTCTCAGAGAAAGAGGGCGAGGCTATTTTTGAATGTCCCAATTTCTGTAGGAAATTATATTTTGTAGTGAGTGGAGCACCTACTCAACATTGGCGCCATGCTTGGGATGATAATGATATGAATGATGAACAGTGGCCTTATAAAGTTAGATTTAGCGGAACAAACTTGTATGGTCAGATTGATGTTGATCCGGATAAGACTCCTGAAGATATAACCTTGATTTATGATGTACCTGTATCTTTGAGCAGTACGGATTATACGGGCTCTAATGTTCAAATAGAACTTCAGAGGCTTTGTCAATCCTTTTCATTGACTCCTGGGCAGATCAGTGATAAATGGGGAAAAGAAATTATTTTTGCTGGTGTAAACAAGGATGGCTCGCTGAATACGAATTCTACAGCTAATGAGCCGGGGCATTGGTTTGATATGGATGGAAATATTTGCGTTTGGGGGGAGAGAGCACAGATTTATTCTGAGCTCGATAAAGATAATTTTATTTTTAAGGTAGGACAATATCCAGGACATTGCAGAACTGGAGAAAAATATACCATAAGGCAATGCCTTGTTTATGGATATGAAACAGGACAGAAAGTACAAGCAACTTTTGTCTTTAACATAACAATTGAATAATATGAGGAAGTGTATTTTCATTTTATTGGTTATTCTGGCTGTGAGCTATAGACTAGAAGCTAAAAAGCAGGAGGTAGTTATGCCTTCCGGTAAAGAAATTTATATCCCTAAAGATTTGCAGGGTATGGATCTTCAAAATCCTGATAGTAAATGGAGTTATCACCGCATGGCATATACTGATAATTTCGTCATCTTCTGGGAAAAAGGTTTTGGAAATGATCTGTCTAATCCTCCTCAATTGGAAGGGCATGATATGAAAGTGGATTTGTTGAACTTAACGGAAAAATTGGAAAGTTTCTATCATTTCTTCCGAGATACCTTGAAGTTTTCCAAACCGGGTTCAAAGTGTGATAAGTATCGTATGATGGTCATGCTAAACTACTCTTTGGAAGGAACTGCCTATGGTGGTGATTATGATGGAGAAATCGGTGCATTATGGATTGCTCCCAATCGTGTGCAGGATAAGAAACTGAATTGCATTGCCCATGAATTGGGACATAGCTTTCAGGCTCAGATCAGTTGTGATGGAGAAGGAGAGGCTTGGGGAGGATGCGGTTTCTTTGAAATGACCTCGCAGTGGATGTTATGGCAAGTAAATCCCGAATGGATCACTGATGAAAAATATCATTGGGATGCTTTCATGAAGCTGACTCATAAAGCTTATCTCCATTTGGAAAATATCTATCACTCTCCCTATGTACTGGAATATTGGGGTATGAAACGAGGATTGCCTTTTATTGCCGAACTCTATCGTCAAGGTAAGCAGGGAGAAGATCCGGTGATAACTTACAAGCGGATGGCCGGATTAGATCAGAAGCAGTTCTGTGATGAAATGTTTGATGCTTATCGGCATTTTATCAATTGGGATTTTCCTCGTGTATGGAAAGAAACTCGACCGTATGCCAATAAATATACTACCAGCTTAACCACTCTATCGGACGGATGGTATGGAATCGCACCGGCCAACTGTCCCGAGAATTATGGATTCAATGCTATTCCGTTAGCTTTACCTGAACAGGGAAAGAAAGTGAAAGTAGAGTTCTGTGGAGAAGCAGGAAAGGAAGGATATAATGCAATTCATACGGATAAAGCCGATTGGCGTTATGGTTTTGTAGCTATAACGGAGGATGGCAAATCTATTTATGGGGATGTGAGTGATAATAGCGGAAAAAGTATTATTTTTACAGCTCCAAAAGTAAATAATTTGACTCATTTATGGCTGGTTGTGATGGGTGCCCCTACTGAACATTGGATGAATCCCAATCCAGAGGAAAAAGATGCCCAATGGCCATATCGCATCAAAGTTACAGGAAGTAAACCTTTATAAACAAAATGCTATGCTTGCAAGGGCAACTTATGTAAATAGTCGTAACAATACGAGGGCTATCATTTATGCCTGTATTGCGGTGCTTAGTTGGTCTACTGTTGCCACCGCTTTTAAAATTGCTTTGACGCATCTTACTCATTTTGAGATGTTGTTGATAGCCAGTTGTACTTCATTACTTATATTTGCCCTTTTGCTGACCTTCCAGAAGAAGTGGAAACTACTGTCTGCATTGCCTGCCCGGCAATGGGGATATTTTGCATTATTAGGCTTACTGAATCCAGTGGCTTATTATCTGGTGTTGTTTAAAGCTTATGATCTGCTGCCTGCACAAGTGGCTCAACCTATCAATTATGCATGGCCTATTGTGCTATTAATTTTGCTGGCCCTATTTGCCCGTCAGCCCATACCTCCGAAGAAATATATCGGTATGTTTATTTCTCTGGGTGGAGTAGTACTTATTTCTGTAGGAACCGGGCAGTCGGGTGGCATGGATATACCTGTTCATGGGTTGTTGTTGGCAGCATTGAGTGCCTTGTTGTGGGCTATGTACTGGATGATAAATAATAAATTTAAGGATCGGACAGATGGTAGCGTTGCACTGTTTATGAGCTTTTTGTTTGGTACGGCATATTTACTGGTTGGCGCAATGATAGTGGGTGTTCACTTGAATACTTTGCCCGGTATCTTGTCAGGAATGTATGTCGGCGGATTTGAGATGGGTATCCCTTTCATCTTTTTCAGCCTTGCCATGCGGAAAACTACGAATCCGGCACTGGTCAATCAGCTTTGCTACCTGTCTCCCTTCTTGTCTTTGTTCTTTATTGCAATCATATTGAGTGAACAAATTGTGTTTACAACGTATATCGGCCTCATATTGATTGTACTGGGAATTATGTTCAACCAATATCTGGTAAAGAAATGAAAAAGATTATCCTTGCGATGGTAGCTGTTATGGTTCCGCTGATGCTTTCTGCCGGTTCTACTGATTTTTGGTTTCGTCATTTTTCGGTAGAAGATGGATTATCCTCCAGCGCTGTACGTGCTATTATGCAGGATAAATATGGCTTTATGTGGTTAGGTACGGATGATGGTCTAAACCGTTATGACGGTACCACTATTAAAATATACAGATTGAATCCGGAAGGAGTTAATGATTATATTTCATTTTTATACGATACTACAGATAGGATTTGGATAGGAACAGGGGACGGAGTTTATATTTATGATTATGAAACAGAGAACTTCGAGCCGTTTAAACTTCTGACTGCCAAAGGAGATAGCATTAAAACCAATGTGAATCATATTGCTGAAGACAGGGATGGTAATTTGTGGTTTTCAACCGTAGGTCAGGGAATCTTCAAATATAATGTATCCAAACATTATCTGGAGCGTTATGAGTTTAAAGATGCTGATGGATTGATGGCCAGCGTGTTGATTGATAGTGAAAATCAAATATGGGCTGTTACTAATTGGGGAAACCCGACTGTTTCTAAGTTGAATAAAGCGGAGAATAAATTTGAGCCTTTCCATATTACCTACGACACGGGTGGGTATGATTCCAACTCTTTGGTTATGCTGGAAGATTCTGAACATGCACTCTGGTTGGGAACCTGGGAGTGCGGTTTGCAAAAGATAGACCGGTATACCGGTAAGGCAACTACTTACTTGCATCCGTCGGATGGTAAAGGGGCAACGCATATTCACTCTTTGATGGAATATGCTCCCCATCAACTACTGATAGGTTCGGATGACGGGCTTTTACTGTTTAATACCCTTACATGCGAACACCAATTATTTACAGAAGATGAAACGAATCCTTATTCTTTGTCCAATCGTTTTGTTTATCCTATTGTAAAAGACCGTGAAGGTGGAATCTGGATAGGAACTTTCTATGGAGGTGTGAATTATCTGTCACCCAATACCGGGCAGTTTGAGTGCTTTGCTCATTCTCGTTTTTCCAATTCTGTCAATGGAACTGTTATCGGACGCTTTTGTGAAGACACTTACGGGCATATTTGGATTGCCTCTGATGATGGTGGTTTGAGTTGCTTTTCACCTAAAGATAAACACTTTACTCATTATCTACCCGATGAGCACGGAAATAGTCTTTCTTATCATAACGTACATGCACTTTGTATGGATGGTGATGATTTATGGATTGGTACTTATACGGGGGGAGTTAATGTGTTGAATACAAAGACAGGGGTATTCAGGGTTTATACAACTAAAGCGGGAGATCCCACTACCCTTGATAGAAGCAGTTCTTATGCTATCTTTAAGGACCGTGAAGCACGTATTTGGGTAACTTCCATGTCGGGAGTAAACTTGTATAACAGGGAAGAGGATAACTTTACCCGAATAAGAGATCTTGGTTCCTGGATCATGGACATAGATCAGGATGCCGATGGAAATATCTGGTTCTCTTCTCAGGGAAACGGGCTGTTCAAGTATGATCCGGATAAGCAGGAATGGACGAATTATGTACATAGCAGTGCCCCCGGTGCATTGATTAATGATCAGGTGAATTGTGTATTGATAGATGGAAATGGGGAAATGTGGATTGGAACGATGAACGGACTTTGCAAATACAATGCAAAGGAAGACCAATTTGAATTAATTCCATTGGATATTCCCAGCAGTAATATTTGTGCTATTATTGAAGATCAGCGTGTCTTATGGCTGACTACTACATAAGGGGGGAAAAACGAAGCGTGTCAATATGTGGTCGGTCTGAAAATGAATGATT
>OASX01001184.1_pt1 | contig 14102 bp, 10 predicted proteins | sample 1516531 | NCBI WGS metagenome assembly OASX01 (sample SAMEA2579911, study PRJEB22360) | human gut metagenome | biome: human gut; feature: human-associated habitat; material: faeces | place: Denmark | collected 2008/2010
ACCATGTTGTTTGTTTTCCCTTGAAGTCCTTAACGACAAATATCGTTATAAAAAATGCCAAACGAGATGAGACTAATTACCTGGGCACGTTGAAACAATTCCCTGTGGCCAAATCTGTGGACTAACGCACAAAATTATATGCTGTGAGGATAATTTACCGCCGAGGCAAAACGAGTCCGAGATTACCCGATTGACGCGGTCTTGGCGAGTGGTTTTACATGATTTTTTATAAGAAAAAGTGATACAGAAAGTTAATAACCGGGATTGGTTAATTTAAGTACAGCTGAGCAAAATGCATGCAATCCATTCATTTGCTTAGAGAATGATTATTTTAATCGATGAGTGTCGGCAACGCCGCGCATCATCAGGATTCTTCTAAAATGGGGAATAATCCTGATGATGTTAATTACTGTGAGTTATTTGTTTGGAATATGTTTGTTGTTTCCCGGTAGTGATTTGTCAAAAAAGGTGATTAACCGATCACTTAATGGTGTCATTAGCCACCAGGGTAAACCAATCAATATCACGGTCATGGAACCGACAATGATGTCCGTAAACCAGTGAGCGCCAATCATTACTCTGGGAAATGCAAAAACCACAAATATAATAAGGGCGATTCCCCCTGCGGTTTTTCCAAAATAACGCCACATAAATGCGGAAAAAATAAGCAGCATCATACCGTGATCGCCAGGAAAGCTATCCCGCGAGGCGTCCTTCGTTGGGACTGAAAGCAGTTCGCTAACGCGGTTAATATCGGTAAAGGTCAATGTCGGGCTGGCCCGTTTTACCGGAATAAATACCTGGCCCAGTTGGTTTAGTACTACTGCTGTTAATAGCATCACCAGACCAATAATCATAATACGCCGTCTGCCGGAGGCATTTTCCTTCAGCCAGAAGCTGAGCATCAACATTCCCATCGCCAGCAGTGAACAGCCGTCAAAGGCGCGGTTATTGGTCAGTGCTACCAACCATAAAAAGGCCTTACTTTCGACCAGTTTCTGATTAAAGAAATAAAAAATGCTCGTATCAATCGGCAACCAGAATCCATGATTAGCCGGAATATACCAGGAAAGAAACAGCCCAAGGCCGATAATGTTTAACAACACTATTTGCGGCAAATTTTTGCTCATAACAACTCATTCTGTTTTACTGAAAAACGCAGGCAACCTTACGCGTTGGACGCTAAACGAAGCTTCAACAGTGCGCTCTGCAAGGCATTCCAGTCAGCCTCATTGCTGGAAATCAGCTCAATTCGGCTATCCGGCGGCGCAACGTTTTGTGTTTCAATATGCAAGTCATCGCCTTGACGGTTGATACGCACAAGGCCTTCCGGTATCCGCATCACACCTTTTACACGTCCGACTGGCGCAAGGCGCACCCATTCCAGAATACCAATGGTGTCGAAAACTGTCTCCGCGTCGAAAATCCAACCGCAAGCCTGATGCCCTTGCCCGCTGTTCAGGCTACGACGCCAGCGCTGATGCTCTGGTAGGCTTAATGCAGCTAACCCTTTTTTTCCGATATGTTGATGTGAATGGGCGGTGCTGGTTGGCAACTCGGTGAAATTTTGACGAGGCAAATCCAGAAGGTGACCTTCAATTTGTCCATGAGCGCTGTGAATTAATTGTCGCCCGTCGCCATTTTGTTGCCACCAGCGTTGTAACGCTTGTTCGCTTTCGGGTGTCGCACGATCGGATTTATTGGCGACAATGATATCTGCGGCCGCCAACTGGTCGCGGAAGTTTTCATTATTGATGGTTTTTTCGTCCAGCAACAGGCGCGGATCGAGAATACATAACGTAGCACGCAGATCGATCCACGGTTCATAGACCGGTGCTGTTAGCAGATCGAGGATCTGTTTTGGATGGCCCAGCCCAGTTGGCTCTATCAGCAAACGATCGGGTTTTCCCTGGCGCAGCAAGGTGTTCAGTCCCACCTGCATAGGTAATCCATTAACGCAACACATGCAACCGCCGGGGATCTCTTTTAGCAACGCACCGCTATCGGCGAGCAGAGCGCCATCAATCCCGACTTCCCCAAACTCATTCACCAGTACCGCCCATTTTTCTTGCGGATTCTTGTGTGCTAACAGATGAAGAATAGAAGTGGTTTTCCCGCTACCGAGAAAACCGGTGATGAGGTTAGTTCTGGTCACAACGGCTCCGCAATGATCTGATTAATTAACGTTGTATTAATCCTGGCTAAAAAAATCGGAAAAGAGAAGAGGAGAGCGGACGAAGCCGTGTTCCGTCCGCTTTAACCGCAGAAATCGTTAAATTTTGAGGGTATTTAACAGTGCCTGATGAGCGCCAAATTGCGTAATCTGGCGCCAGGCATGTTCGATAGCCTGAACAAAGTCGGCGTTATCCGGCAGGTCATCACCGAACACTTCACGTAAAGAAAGCAGGGCGGTAACGCGTTGCTCATTGTTGCTGTTCGCAACGAGATCGTGAATTTTATCGTGCAGCGGATCGCGAACATCAATAGCATTTCCGACATCATCAACACCGCTCACATAGCGCATCCAGCCCGCGACGCCTAATGCCAGTAACGGCCAGTTCGTTTGGCGCGCCAGATGAATACGAATCCCTGCCAGCATACGTTGTGGTAATTTCTGACTGCCATCCATCGCGATTTGCCAGGTTTTATGTTTTAGCGCCGGGTTGGCAAAACGAGCAATTAACTTATCTGCATATTGTGTTAAATCGACCCCCTGAATTCGCAGTGTAGGCGCTTGTTCTTCCAGCATTAACGTTCTGGCAGCATGACGAAATACGCGGTTTTGCATACAGTCGCTGATGTGGGCGAATCCAGCCAGATAGCCCAGATAAGCGAGGAAAGAATGGCTGCCGTTAAGCATACGCAGTTTCATCTCCTCCCAGGGGAGAACATTGTTAACCATCTGTACGCCTGCAACTTCCCATTCCGGGCGTCCCGCGACGAAGTTATCTTCCACCACCCACTGAATAAACGGCTCGCAGCTGATCGCACAGGGATCGCTTACACCTAAATGTCGGCTAATTTCTGCCAGCGATTCGTCGGTTGCTGCCGGAACAATGCGATCAACCATCGTTCCCGGAAAGCTGACGTGATCTTTTATCCATCCGGCGAGTTCCGGGGAACGTTTTTCTGCCATTCCCAGTACCGCGTTTTTCACCACATGGCCATTGTCAGGAATATTGTCGCAGGAGAGCACGGTAAACGGCGCAAGGCCGCGTTCACGGCGGCGTTTCAATGCTTCGACAAGAATGCCTGGTGCAGAGTGAGGCTCTTCAGGGTTTTGTAGATCGTGAATAATCCGTAGATTGCTGGTGTCGAGCGTACCGGTAGCCGGGTCGATGCAATACCCTTTTTCGGTAATCGTGAGGGAAACAATCGCCACTTGTGGTTCGCAAAACTTCTCAATAATTGCCGCTAAGGAATCCAGTTTTGCATTCAGGCATTCGTGAACGGCACCGACAATGATCGCCTGATTACCGTCCGCGCCTTTTTCTAACACGGTGTATAAATGGTCCTGTGCGCGAAGCTGGCTCATTAGTTGATCGCCGCTGAACAAGCTGATTTCACAGATACCCCAGTCGCCGCCAAGGGCATTTAACACACGATCGGTCAATAGCGCCTGATGTGCGCGGTGAAAAGCGCCAAAGCCAAAATGAACGATACGCGATTTCAATTGCTGGCGATTGTAGCGTGGAGTGTGCACGTGATGCGGGAAGGTCGTGGAGGCGATTGTATTCATAGAAGTCACGTTTTAGTAACAATTGATTAACAATGACAGTGTAAAGTTATATGACATCAATTGAAATTGGTCTGGATTGTTAATGCGATGAAGTGTGAGGGCGATCAATGAACTGGTGAATATTGCGGGAGAACGATGTTCAGGGAGCGCAAAATAGAAGATTGGTATAATAAATTTAAAAAGGGACAGCCTGAGCTATCCCTTTGAGATTGATGACAAATGTAAAACTGCTTGATGCGCTACACTTATCAGGCCTATATGGATTGTGCAATGTAGTGAATTTGCGTTGTTTTGTAGGCTGGATAAGGCGTTTACGCCGCATCCGGCATGAGCAAAGCGCACTTTGTTATCAGTAGAAAGGGGCGGCCTGAGCCACCCCTTTTCTGAATGCGGCTGAAGTTAGTCAGCACGACCCATATAACGGCGCTCTTCGATATGGATACGAATTTTTTCGCCCGGGCTTAAGTATTCTGGTACCTGAATCACCAGGCCGGTACTCAATGTCGCCGGTTTGTTACGGGCACTGGCAGATGCACCTTTGATGCCTGGCGCGGTTTCAATGATTTCCAGATCAACGGTCTGCGGCAGTTCAAGGGCCAGCAGTTGACCATCCCAGGTCAGCACCTGCATGTCCGGCATGCCGCCTTCCGGCATAAACAGCAGTTCTTCTTCAATCTGATCTTTCGTGAAGGTATATGGGGTATAGTCTTCTTTATCCATAAAGACATATTCGTTGCCATCGACGTAGGAGAAGTCAACGTAACGACGGGTCAGCGTCACGGTGTCAACGATATCATCGCCTTTAAAACGTTCTTCCACTTTCAGCCCGGTACGGACATCAGAAAAACGCATTTTGTACAGCGTAGCGGCACCGCGGGCAGTAGGCGACTGAATATCAATGTCCTTAACCAGCAGCAGTTTGCCGTTGTAATTCAGTACCATACCTTTTTTAATTTCGTTCGCTCTTGGCATCGAAAAATTCCTGTTGTCGAAAATGTCAAAAATATCGCGACAAACTACTCGCGACGGGCCTTTCAGGCAAGTGGTATTCGCACTTTTGCTGGTGCAAAAAAGGTGATACTGTGCGCGCTCATCAATCCGGTGGTTAACCTTAAGAGAACAATGTATGGAATGCCGTCCGGGTTGCGGGGCGTGTTGCACCGCCCCCTCAATCTCCAGCCCTATTCCCGGTATGCCAGATGGTAAGCCCGCCAATACACCCTGTATTCAGCTTGATGAACATCAACGCTGCAAAATTTTTACCTCTCCGCTACGACCAAAAGTCTGCGCAGGCTTACAAGCCAGTGTTGAAATGTGCGGCAACACGCGTCAGCAGGCAATGATCTGGCTTATCGATCTGGAAAGGCTGACCGCGCCTTAAACATCTTTAATACGTAGCAGGCAAAACAGGGTAGCTAAAATCATCACCATCGCAAACCAGAACACCGCGTGATAATTCCAGATTTCTGCGACGATTCCCGCTACGGAACCGGCGATGATCCAGCCCACGCGTGATGTATTGGTATAGAGCGTGGTTGCTGAACCTGCCTGACCGGGCATCAGGTCCTGGAAATAGAGCATCCCGATCCCTCCCAGAATGCCGATAAAAATCGCATTAAGCAGTTGTAAGCCCAAAAGAATGACTGGTGAATGCGCCATCAGCATACCCGCATAAAAACAGACGCCGCCCACAGCGGCAACACGCATTAAAAAACGCTTACCCAGACGTTTGGCAAAATAACCGGCAATCAGCATTGTTGGGATTTCCAGCCCGGCGGCCGTCCCCATCATCACTCCCGCCAGTTTCTCGGGGAGATGCAGTTCGTTGATAATAAACAGCGGCATATTGATGATATACAGGCTATTTGATCCCCACATCAGTGTACAAATAACAAACAGCAACAGCGTATCGCGACGGTTACGACGCGGCGCTTCAACCGTACCGGTTGCCAGAGAAACCTCTTTTTGCATTGATGGTAAAAACAACCACACCATTAAGCCGCAAACAATAAACGCCACCGCAGCGCTGAGGTACATCACTGTAAAACTGAAACCCATTGCTAATGCATAAGCCAGCGGCGGGCCAATGACCCACGCCAACGAAACCTGGGCGCGTAAAAAAGAGCTGAACATCACCGCTTCACGTCCGGTTTTGTCAGCATGTTCACGGGCAAGAGCAAACATTTGCGGGTTAGCGGTTGAGCCAAAACTGCTAAGAAAGACGCCGACAAACAGCAGAATGAAGTAGTTGCGGTTCCAGGCGAAAAGAGCACAGGCCAGCACACCTAACAGGCAGCAAAGGACAATCAATGACTTACGATCGCCGCGTTTATCAGAGCGTCCGGCGAGAAACTGACTGACCAGAATTCCGATGACTGCACTACCGGTAAAGAAGAATCCCACCATTGCCGGGCGGGCATGTACTTCATCGGTGAGGAAAATACTTAGCGTCGGGGTTTGCAGAGCGCCCGCAATGCCAGTGAGAAAGGCAACGATTAAAAACGCCGTCGAGGTCAGATCAAATGATTTTGCGCTGGAGACTGCGGGAGAGTTATGCATGCTGGTCGATCACTGAAAGATGAAGACGCGGAGTTTACGCTGCTTGTCAGAAAATAAACAGGCAGCGAAATCAAAAGCGCCATGAATAATCAAAATGCCATTTCACTCTTGCTGAGCGTCTGCTGACGCGGCTGAAATGAATTTGCTGATAACGGATTTTTCCATCAGCAATTAGGATAATTGGCAAAATTTTGTGCAGCACATCAAACTTTTGTACATAACTTTTCGGCTTTCCTTGCGTGCTGAAGCAGAAGTATTATGCTTTCTTGAAACGTTTCAGCGCAATCTTGTGTTTAATCCAAATTCAGGTTGGCGCTTTTTTTCTCATAGAAGCTGAATCGTTTCAATTCAGCAAGAGAGGAGAACTATGTTCCAGTTATCCGTACAGGACATCCATCCGGGCGAAAAGGCCGGAAACAAAGAAGAGGCGATTCGCCAGGTCGCTGCGGCGCTGGTGCAGGCCGGTAATGTAGCTGACGGCTACGTCAACGGCATGCTGGCGCGTGAACAGCAAACCTCAACGTTTCTCGGCAATGGGATTGCAATTCCTCACGGCACTACCGACACCCGCGATCAGGTACTGAAAACGGGGGTTCAGGTATTCCAGTTCCCGGAAGGCGTGACCTGGGGGGAAGGGCAGGTGGCGTATGTCGCCATTGGTATTGCCGCCAGCTCGGATGAACATCTTGGATTGTTGCGTCAGCTAACGCATGTCCTGAGCGATGATTCCGTTGCTGAACAACTGAAATCAGCAACGACCGCAGAAGAATTGCGTGCGTTGCTGATGGGCGAAAAACAGAGTGAACAGCTTAAGTTTGACAACGAAATGTTGACGCTGGATATCGTCGCCAGCGATCTGCTGACGCTGCAAGCGCTGAATGCCGCGCGTCTGAAAGAAGCGGGCGCGGTTGACGCTACTTTTGTTACCAAAGCCATCAACGAACAACCGCTGAACCTCGGACAGGGGATCTGGCTAAATGATAGCGCGGAAGGCAACCTGCGTAGCGCCATTGCAGTAAGCCGTGCAGCGAATGCCTTCGATGTCGAAGGCGGAACCGCAGCAATGTTAGTTAGTGTAGCAATGAATGACGATCAGCCAGTCGCGGTACTTAAGCGTTTGAGCGACTTGTTGATCGACAATAAGGCTGAACGTCTGCTGAAAGCAGATGCGGCAACGCTGCTTGCGCTACTGACCAGCGATGATGCACTGACCGATGATGTGTTAAGCGCGGAATTCGTCGTGCGCAATGAACATGGCCTGCATGCTCGTCCTGGCACCATGCTGGTCAATACCATTAAACAGTTTAACAGTGATATTACCGTGACAAACCTCGATGGCACCGGCAAACCGGCAAATGGACGTAGTCTGATGAAAGTTGTAGCACTTGGCGTTAAGAAAGGTCATCGCCTGCGCTTTACCGCTCAGGGAGCAGATGCTGAACAGGCGCTGAAAGCTATTGGCGACGCTATCGCCACCGGCCTTGGGGAGGGCGCGTGATGAGCAGACGTGTTGCTACGATCACCCTCAATCCGGCTTATGATCTTGTTGGTTTTTGCCCGGAAATTGAACGCGGCGAAGTGAATCTGGTGAAAACTACGGGTCTGCATGCGGCGGGTAAAGGCATCAACGTAGCTAAGGTATTAAAAGATCTCGGCATTGATGTCACCGTTGGCGGTTTCCTCGGCAAAGACAATCAGGACGGGTTTCAGCAACTGTTCAGTGAACTGGGCATTGCCAACCGCTTCCAGGTTGTACAGGGGCGCACCCGTATTAACGTTAAGCTGACAGAAAAAGACGGCGAAGTGACTGACTTCAACTTCTCTGGTTTTGAAGTGACTCCTGCTGACTGGGAACGCTTTGTTAATGATTCATTAAGCTGGCTGGGACAGTTCGATATGGTCTGTGTCAGCGGAAGTTTACCGTCCGGCGTCAGCCCGGAAGCGTTTACCGACTGGATGACTCGCCTGCGTAGTCAGTGTCCTTGCATTATCTTTGATAGTAGCCGTGAAGCGTTAGTGGCAGGTTTGAAAGCAGCGCCGTGGCTGGTGAAACCTAACCGTCGCGAGCTGGAAATCTGGGCGGGTCGTAAACTGCCTGAAATGAAAGATGTGATTGAAGCTGCGCATGCGCTGCGTGAACAAGGCATTGCGCATGTCGTGATTTCACTGGGTGCCGAAGGCGCGCTTTGGGTTAATGCCTCCGGCGAATGGATCGCCAAACCACCGTCAGTCGATGTCGTAAGCACCGTTGGCGCAGGGGATTCTATGGTTGGTGGCCTGATTTATGGCTTGCTGATGCGTGAATCCAGTGAGCACACACTGCGTCTGGCGACTGCTGTTGCAGCCCTGGCGGTAAGTCAAAGCAATGTGGGTATTACCGATCGTCCGCAGTTGGCCGCAATGATGGCGCGCGTCGACTTAAAACCCTTTAACTGACAGCAGGAGAGGCATAATGAAAACGCTGCTGATTATTGACGCTAATCTCGGTCAGGCACGCGCCTATATGGCGAAGACCCTGCTGGGCGCGGCGGCGCGAAAAGCAAAACTGGAAATCATTGATAACCCTAACGATGCTGAAATGGCGATTGTTCTCGGTGATTCCATCCCTAACGACAGCGCGCTGAACGGTAAAAATGTCTGGCTGGGCGATATTTCCCGGGCAGTTGCGCACCCTGAGCTGTTTTTGAGCGAAGCCAAAGGCCATGCAAAACCTTACACTGCGCCGGTGAGTGTGACAGCACCGGTTGCAGCCAGCGGCCCGAAACGCGTAGTTGCGGTGACTGCCTGCCCAACTGGCGTAGCGCACACCTTTATGGCGGCTGAAGCCATTGAAACCGAAGCGAAAAAACGCGGCTGGTGGGTGAAAGTTGAAACTCGTGGCTCTGTTGGTGCGGGTAATGCGATCACGCCTGAAGAAGTGGCGGCGGCAGATCTGGTGATTGTGGGAGGGCGAGATCGATACACAGCGGCAGATATCGAAGTGGATCTGGCGAAATTTGCCGGTAAACCGATGTATCGCACCTCTACCGGTCTGGCGCTGAAGAAAACCGCGCAGGAACTGGATAAAGCCGTCGCTGAAGCAACGCCGTACGAACCGGCAGGCAAAGCTCAAACGGCGACGACTGAAGGTAAGAAAGAGAGTGCTGGTGCATACCGTCACCTGCTGACGGGCGTTTCCTATATGCTACCGATGGTAGTTGCCGGTGGTCTGTGTATCGCACTTTCTTTTGCTTTTGGTATCGAAGCGTTTAAAGAGCCGGGTACGCTTGCTGCTGCACTGATGCAGATTGGCGGCGGTTCAGCCTTTGCGCTGATGGTGCCGGTACTGGCAGGTTATATCGCCTTCTCGATTGCCGATCGTCCTGGCCTCACGCCGGGTCTGATTGGCGGTATGCTGGCGGTCAGCACAGGTTCTGGCTTTATTGGCGGTATTATTGCGGGCTTCCTGGCGGGTTACATTGCGAAATTGATCAGCACGCAACTGAAATTGCCACAGAGTATGGAGGCGTTGAAACCGATCCTGATCATTCCGCTGATTTCCAGTCTGGTGGTCGGTCTGGCGATGATCTACCTGATTGGTAAACCGGTTGCTGGCATCCTCGAAGGTCTGACCCACTGGCTGCAAACTATGGGTACTGCGAATGCGGTGCTGTTGGGCGCGATCCTTGGCGGCATGATGTGCACTGACATGGGCGGCCCGGTTAACAAAGCGGCGTACGCGTTCGGTGTGGGTCTGTTGAGTACCCAAACCTATGGCCCAATGGCAGCGATTATGGCAGCAGGTATGGTGCCACCGCTGGCAATGGGTCTGGCAACAATGGTGGCGCGTCGCAAATTCGACAAAGCGCAGCAGGAAGGCGGCAAAGCTGCTCTGGTTCTGGGACTGTGCTTTATTTCTGAAGGTGCAATTCCGTTTGCTGCTCGTGATCCGATGCGTGTTCTGCCGTGCTGTATCGTTGGAGGGGCGCTGACTGGTGCAATCTCAATGGCGATGGGCGCGAAACTGATGGCGCCGCACGGTGGCCTGTTTGTGCTGCTGATCCCGGGCGCAATTACCCCCGTGCTGGGTTATCTGGTGGCGATTATTGCAGGTACGCTGGTCGCTGGTCTGGCCTATGCATTCCTCAAACGCCCCGAAACACAAGTAGTAGCAAAAAACGCATAATTCCTTTTCATCATCGGGGCAGAGATATCTCTTCCCCGATGATGACAAACGCAAATTTGTCTGATGCGCTATGCTTATCAGGCCTACCTGAATCCTGCAATATATTGAATCTTTTGCGCTTTTGTAGGTTGGATAAGGCGTTTACGCCGCATCCGGCATGAACAAAGCGCGCGTTGTCAACAATCTGAGGGCAGAGACATCTCTGCCCTTTTTCTTTGTCTGCCATATTGTGTGTTACACATCACAACTTTCCTTTTTGTTGCTGCATAAATAGACAAATTTTGTGACCGTCTTCATATCTGGCTGATTTCGTTTTTTCTGATCGATTTACATTACGTTAAACAAGCTTATTATGAACATGTGTTTAAATCCGAACACATGTTCTAATAGTCTTATTTGCTGTAATGACTATTTTACCCAATTTCTTCGTTGGCAATTTATTGCCAGGGGGCGTGCTATGCGCGAAAAGGACTACATAGTAATTATTGGTTCTGCGAATATTGATGTGGCTGGGTATTCACATCAGCCATTGAATTATGCGGATTCGAATCCCGGAAAAATAAAATTTACCCCAGGCGGTGTGGGAAGAAATATTGCGCATAATCTGGCGTTGCTGGGAAAAAATGCCTGGCTTTTAAGTGCGGTAGGTGGAGATTTCTATGGGCAATCATTGCTGGCGCAAACTAATCAATCGGGTGTTTATGTCGATAAATGTTTAATTGTGCCAGATGAAAATACCTCCAGCTACTTATCGCTGCTCGATAATACCGGAGAAATGCTTGTCGCGATAAATGATATGAATATTAGCGACTGTATTTCTGCAGAATTTCTCGCCCAACATCAGGAATTTATTCGCGGTGCAAGGGTTATTGTCGCGGATTGCAATCTTAGTGAAGACGCGCTGGCCTGGGTTCTGAAAAATGGCGGAGACACACCTGTATTTGTTGATCCGGTATCAGCATGGAAATGTGTCAAAATTCGCGATCATTTGAGCAAAATTCATACACTGAAACCTAACCGCCTTGAAGCTGAAACGCTAAGTGGAATTGCACTTTCTGGACGTGAAGATGTGGTAAAGGTTGCCGCCTGGTTTCATCAACACGGCCTGAACCGTCTGGTGCTGAGCATGGGGGGAGATGGCGTTTACTACAGTGATATCAATGGTGAAAGCGGGTGGTCGGCCCCCATTAAAACAAATGTTATCAATGTTACCGGAGCAGGCGACGCCATGATGGCGGGGCTGGCGTCCTGTTGGGTAGACGGTATGTCGTTTATCGATTCTGTCCGATTTGCGCAGGGATGTTCGTCAATGGCGCTCGCCTGTGAATATACCAACAATCCTGAATTATCAATTGCCAATGTTACATCGTTAGTGGAGAACACCGAATGTCTGAATTAACTTTGTCCCCTGAATTATTACAAATATCTGCTGAAGTACGGGAAGCTTTAAAAAATAAAAAACCGGTTGTAGCTCTTGAATCAACTATTATTTCGCATGGTATGCCATTTCCACAAAATGCCCAGACCGCAATTGAAGTGGAAGAAACTATTCGTAAACAGGGCGCTGTACCCGCCACTATCGCCATTATTGGCGGCGTGATGAAAGTGGGTTTAAGTAAAGAAGAAATTGAATTGTTAGGCCGTGAAGGACATAACGTGACGAAAGTCAGTCGTCGTGATTTACCTTTTGTCGTTGCCGCAGGGAAAAATGGCGCCACTACCGTTGCTTCAACGATGATTATCGCGGCGCTGGCTGGAATTAAAGTATTTGCTACCGGTGGTATTGGCGGTGTGCATCGCGGCGCGGAACATACCTTCGATATTTCTGCCGATTTACAGGAACTGGCAAATACCAATGTCGCCGTTGTGTGTGCTGGTGCAAAATCTATTCTCGATTTAGGATTAACAACAGAATATTTAGAAACCTTCGGTGTACCGTTAATTGGTTATCAGACAAAAGCGCTGCCTGCGTTTTTCTGCCGAACCAGCCCATTTGAAGTCAGCATTCGCCTCGATAGCGCCACTGACATCGCTCGTGCAATGGCAGTGAAATGGCAAACCGGTTTGAACGGCGGCCTGGTGGTGGCGAATCCGATCCCGGAACAGTTTGCTATGCCGGAAGAAACCATCAATGCGGCAATCGATCAGGCTATTGCCGAAGCAGAAGAACAAGGGGTTATCGGGAAAGAGAGTACACCGTTCCTGTTAGCTCGTGTTGCGAAGCTGACCGGCGGCGATAGCCTGAAATCCAACATCCAGTTGGTATTCAACAACGCCATTCTGGCGAGTGAAATTGCCAAAGAATATCAGCGTCTCGTGGGGTAATTTCCGGTGGGCAGAAAGCCGTCGCCCGTACTCATCAAACATACCAAAACCTGGTTTTGCGCCGGGTTTACTGGCATGAAGGGAAAATCATTATGGATATAATGAGAAGTGTTGTGGGGATGGTGGTATTGCTGGCAATTGCGTTCTTATTGTCTGTGAATAAAAAAAGTATCAGCTTACGCACAGTTGGGGCTGCGTTACTGCTGCAATTCGCCATTGGCGGCATCATGCTCTATTTTCCACCAGGAAAATGGGCCGTCGAGCAGGCGGCGTTAGGCGTCCATAAAGTGATGTCCTACAGTGACGCCGGGAGCGCCTTTATTTTTGGTTCGCTGGTGGGGCCGAAAATGGACGTCCTGTTTGACGGCGCGGGATTTATCTTCGCATTTCGCGTACTTCCGGCGATTATTTTTGTTACCGCGCTTATCAGCTTGCTGTACTACATTGGCGTGATGGGGCTGCTGATCCGCATTCTTGGCAGTATTTTCCAGAAAGCCCTTAATATCAGCAAAATCGAATCTTTTGTGGCGGTTACCACGATTTTCCTCGGACAAAACGAGATCCCGGCGATCGTGAAACCGTTTATCGATCGTCTGAACCGCAACGAACTGTTTACTGCAATTTGTAGCGGTATGGCGTCTATTGCGGGTTCGATGATGATTGGTTATGCCGGAATGGGCGTGCCGATTGATTATTTGTTAGCGGCTTCGCTGATGGCTATTCCCGGCGGCATTCTGTTTGCACGTATTCTTAGCCCAGCGATGGAACCTTCACAAGTTACGTTTGAAAATCTGTCGTTTAGCGAAACGCCACCAAAAAGTATTATCGAAGCCGCGGCGAATGGTGCAATGACCGGGCTGAAAATTGCAGCAGGTGTGGCGACGGTGGTGATGGCATTTGTTGCCATCATTGCGCTGATCAACGGCATTATTGGTGGAATTGGCGGCTGGTTTGGTTTCGCCAATGTTTCTCTGGAAAGCATTTTCGGCTATGTGCTGGCCCCACTGGCATGGATTATGGGCGTGGACTGGAATGACGCCAATCTTGCCGGGAGTTTGATTGGACAGAAGCTGGCGATTAATGAATTTGTCGCTTATCTCAACTTCTCGCCCTATCTGCAAACGGGCGGTACGCTGGATGTCAAGACCATTGCCATTATCTCGTTCGCACTCTGCGGTTTTGCAAACTTCGGGTCTATTGGCGTCGTGGTAGGGGCATTCTCCGCTATTTCGCCAAAACGTGCGCCGGAAATCGCTCAACTTGGTTTACGGGCGCTGGCAGCAGCAACGCTTTCCAACCTGATGAGTGCGACCA
>OASX01001201.1_pt1 | contig 13944 bp, 9 predicted proteins | sample 1516531 | NCBI WGS metagenome assembly OASX01 (sample SAMEA2579911, study PRJEB22360) | human gut metagenome | biome: human gut; feature: human-associated habitat; material: faeces | place: Denmark | collected 2008/2010
TGTTTTGGGGCTTGTTTTTGGGGGAGTGGTTTGTTTTTGGAATATGTCTATTGCATGGCTGGTGATGCCTGTCAGGTCTTTGCGTTCGCAGGTGGCATAATGGTATTTTAAGTATAATTGGAATGTTTCATCATCCATTTTGTCGATTGCTTCCCGGATGAGCAGCGCACAGCCGTCTGATGCTGCGTAATGCAGGCGTGTTGTCGGGAATATGGACATCAAATCGTCGATGTCTTCTTTACGTACAAGTTCAAACAGATCTTTGGGCTCGGATTTGGCGGCGGCCGTTTTTTATGTATTCGGCTGCATTGATATTGCCTCGGTTGAATCCTTCGTCCAGAAGACAGCCGTCGGATATGACATATGCTGCAAAGATGATGCCGCCCTGTTTTGTGACGCGGATGGCCTCGCCCAGCGCCTGGCGCTTGTCTTTTTTTGTGTATAGATGGTATAAGGGCCCTAACAGCAGCGTGATGTCGTATTGGTTGTCCGAAAAGGCTGATAAGTCCAGCGCATTGCCCTGGGTAATTGTTATATGTTCTGCCGGCAGCATATGACTGCAAAATACTTCTATGTTATGGGGGACCAGTTCTACTGCGTCAACCGTATATCCCAGACGCGCCAGCGCATGGGAATACCGGCCGGTTCCTGCTCCGATTTCAAGAACACGGCTGCCGGGTTTTATGTATTTTTCTATGTAGCGCATGGTTGTAAGAAATTCCACGGTCCCATGCCTTGGGCTCAGCCGGCTGTCCTCGTCATAGTTATTATAATAATCAATGATGTATGGATTTGTTTTCATATCGCACCCCTATGTTATATTGATTCGGTTATACCGCTAACGGATAAGGCCCAGTCCGGTTTTTCCTGTCTTATGAGAGCTGTCAGCATGTTTGCAGCCATTTTTTCAATATGGCTTCTGTCCAGTGTTATTTTTTGCGCCGCTGCTAAAACCGCTATGCCGTGGGAATAAAGAAATAAATCTATAAAGATTGCCTTTGCCCGCTCCGGCTCGATTCCGATGGTATCAGAAAATACCCTTTCCCTCTCTCCGTTGCCTGCCTCCATATAAAAATCCTTTGGCTCCGCCATGCTCAAATCCATATGGTTTATAAACAACAGCCTGAACAAATTTGTCTCCTCTCTCGCAAACTCAATGTACGAAAGCGGCAGAACCAGACATGGATTTATGTGTTCCAAACTGCTGTAATTCTCCACGTACTGACTGTAAAACTCATATGCAAAGTCAAGAAATTCCTTTCTTAATTCCTCCATGTTCTCATAACATGTAAAAATAGGCCGCGTGGAACATTGTAATCTGCCCGAAATACTTCTGGCATTAACAGACTCAAATCCTGCCTCTCTTGTAATCTCCAGAACCGTATTCAGAATCATCTCTTTCGTTATCTTTGCTTTAGGCGGCATCGGCTTACCTCGCTCATTATCATATTATATCAGCAGCTTAACACATATACCATCACATGCATCCCACCAGTTACACCACATCCGATATGTCACAAAATTTGTGCAAAACGTTATGCAACAAATGTTATACAACTATTGTTACACAACAATCAAGAACTGTCAAGCCCTATTCAATCTTTTATAATTTATTTAATATTTTATAATTTACACTCCCCCTTCCTCACTAAAAAGTGCGGTTCATCCATCCGCAATGGAATTAACCGCACCCACCAGCAAAACAATAATTTTCTATTTTAAACAGCATCAGGAAATACCCATTTCTCTGATTGTGCAGTGAAGTACCGGGATACCTATTATACGTAGTGGGTGGGAGCAAGGGGGAAGGAAGCTGGGGATGCATCTGCAGGGGCTTAGTCGGTCTTAGGGGGTGGAAAAAGGCGTTGAGAGTCAGACCGCACAGCTGTCTGAGCGCAGCGAGTTTGGGCGGTCTGACTCTTGCTTTCAGCCGTTTTCCAGCCCCTTAGACCGGACTTGCCCCGAAGCCGTATCCCCAGGTTCCTTCCCCCTTGCTCCCACGGACGCGATTCCACCGCCTCCCGCAACCTCCCACTCCCAATCCACTCACTCCACAACCCCCGCTCTCCTCTCAAACCCCTTAAACCTTCCCGAAAACATCAATGCCCTGAATATCCAGTCAATGAACATGCCGTACCATACCCCGGAAAGTCCCAGGTCGAATATGTATACAAAGAGGTATGCAAACCCGATACGGAATACCCACATGGAGAATACGGACACGGCCATGGTGAATTTGGCGTCCAAGGAGGCCCTTAGGGCATGGGGGATGGTGAAGGCCAGGGGCCATATAACCATGGCTATGCTGTGGATCAGGATCAGCTCACGGGCCATAAGGGCTGCCTGGGGGGACAGATGATAGATTCCCACCAGCGGACCGGACCAGATGACCATGGCTGTGCTGAATACGGCCAGGATTCCATAGACCACCATAATAAGGGATTTGGTGTCGCTCTTGGCTTCCTTCAGACGGCCTGCGCCAACGCATTGGCCCACTATGGTCACCAGTCCTAAGCCGATGGCATTTCCCGGAAGATAGAGCACGGTCACCAGGTTGCTGGCCACGGCAAAGCTGGCTATGGATACTGTGCCAAGGGAGGAGACAAGACTCTGAAGGAATATCTTGCCAAACTGGAACATGCCGTTTTCCAGCCCGTTGGGAATTCCGATGGACAGGATATTCTTTATCATATGGCGGTCCGGAATCAGGAACTTCCAGCTGTTGAGACGAATGGTATTGTTCCGGTTCTGTATAAGGACAAACATCATAAAGGCTGCTGTCACACGGCTTATGAGGGTGGGCCAGGCCACTCCGGCCACACCCATCTTAAGGCCGAACACGCAGATTGCGTTTCCTATAATGTTAATCATATTCATGACAAAGGAAGTCATCATGGATACCTTTGAGTTGCCCATGGAACGGAACAGGGCTGCGCAGGCATTGTAGAGTCCGATAAAGGGATATGACAGGGCTGTGATCCAGAAATAGGTCTGGGCATTGTCCATTACATCCTGTTCCACTTTTCCAAATATACCTCCCAGCAGGTGGCGTCCCCCTGCAAGAGCTGTCCCGGCAATGATGACTGAGAGAAGCAAGGTCACCAGGACCAGCTGCCCGGCTGCCTTTCTGGCATCCCTGGGCTGCTCCTTGCCCAGGTACTGGGCCGATATAACGGCGCCTCCGGTAGCCAGGGCTCCCATGATTTGTATGATTAAGACGCTGATGGAATCCACCAGGGAAACGCCGGAGACCGCGGATTCCCCCACTGCGGCCACCATCACCACGTCCACCATTCCCACCAGCACTGCCATGATTTGTTCCACAATAAGGGGAGCCAGAAGTTTTATCATTTGTTTTCTGGAAAACATATCTTACGTTCCTCTTTCTCTCATAGTTCCAGCAAATACCCAGCCATAATACCCGGAGGCGCTTTTTCCTCTCAGGTCTGTGGCTGGGTATCCGTGGGACAGGCCAGGGCCTGCCCTTTATTGTTTTTCTGCATTCATTACCGCACTTCGTAGCTCCCGGAACCCATGGCCTTCATAGAGGTGCTGTAGAACCTCCTTGCGGCCCGAATCAGATAACAGGTATCCTTGATTCCCACTGTCTCGTAGGGGGAATGCATGGACAGCTGGGGCAGTCCGATGTCTACTGTGTTCACAGCCACATGACTGTTGGAAATATTTCCCAGAGTGGAGCCTCCTGCCTTGTCGGAACGGTTGGTAAATGCCTGGCAGGGTACTCCCTCTTCCTGGCACAGTGCCCTGAACACGGCAGCTGAAAGTCCGTCTGTGGCGTACTTTGTGCTGTATTTGATGACGATTCCCTCATTCATATAGGGACGGTTTACGGGATCTGATTTGTCTCCATGGTTGGGGTGGGCTGCGTGGGCATTGTCAGCGGAAACCATGAAGCTGGAGGCAATGGCTATCAAATACTCCTCCTCGCTCCTTCCCATGGCGCTGTTAATCCGCCTCAGCACATCTTCCAGGAAGGTGGAGTCAGCTCCCTGCTTGGTCAGGCTGCCTATCTCCTCATTGTCAAATACCGCGTGAACACTTACACACTCCGGATGGCTGCCCTCCAGGAATCCCTTCAAGGTGGAATATGCGCACTGCAGGTCGTCTAAATGGCCGCAGGATAAGAACTCCCCGCCGGCCCCCCAGATACTTCCGGGCACGCGGTTGTAGAGATAGAGATCATGTCCCAGGATGTCCTCTTTTTTTACCCCTGCGCTCTCAGCCACAGTTTCCATAAAGGTTCCCTTTGCGTCCGCGCCGCCGTATAAGGGCAGCATGTCTACCTGGGCATTATACTGATAACCCTCATTGACCTCACGGTTAAAATGGATGGCCAGGTTTGGTATCATAAGCAGATCGCGGTCCACCTTTACCAGCTTTGTGGCAATGCGGTTTCCCTCCTTCACTGCCAGACGGCCTGCCACGGAAAGGGGACGGTCAAACCAGGGAGCGCACAGCATACCGCCGTATTTCTCCACATTCAGCTTCACATAGTGGTTCTCTGCCTCCATCTCCGGATTTTCCTTGATTTTAAAGGAGGGGGAATCACTGTGGCTGGCCATGATCTGGAAACCGGAAAATGCCTTTCCCGGCACCTTAAAGGACACAATGGATGAACCGTTCCTGGTCACATAGTAGGATCCGCCCTCTGTGAGCTCCCACTTTTCTCCCTCATGAAGCTGTGTGAAGCCCGCCTCCTCAAGACAGTCCGCAATGGACTGTACCGCGTGGAAGCAGGTGGGGCTTTTTTCAAGAAAACCGATGAGTTCTTTGGCTGTGCTTAAGCAGTCTTCTCTGTCTATATTCATATGATATCTCCTTTGTCTCTTATTTCTCCTCTACTGTACCATAAAGACATCGCCACGGCAATGCGGGAAGCTTAACTTTTTTTCTCCTTTGCTGCCATCCATGGCATAATGAACCCAAGTCCTACCAGCACAAAGGGAGTCACGATATTCAGAGCCAGCTGGAAGGGGTCTTCTGAGTAAATACCTGTCAGACATGCAAAGGCCGTGAATAGAAAGCACCAGCCGCCCACCAGGATGCCTGCTGTTTTTCCCTTCACAAACCTGTACTCGCCGCAGAACGCATCCCCGGCCCTTTTTAAGGCAATGTATGCCGCAAAGACCCACAGATATCGCAGGGGCATGCACACCGAGTTTACCTTGACCAGCCAGCGCACCAGAGCGTCCACGTTCCTGATGCCAAAGGCAGGAACCACAATCAGCACACAGACAATGAGCGTCACCAGCCTGTGTCCGTTCACATAGGTGCCGTGTTCATTTTTCTCAAACATCTTGCCGGGGATGAAGCGGGAATCCGCACTGTCCAAAAGCATTCTGAGGGGCGCGTCCACGGACAGGACCATAACGGAAAACTGTCCGATCAGATTGGTCAGCGCGTATACCACCACAAAGAAATTCCCCACATGGTAATATTCACCCAGCTTCTGGAACGCGTAGTAGGCCCCGTTGGTCATCAGGTCCTGGGGAATATGATTGGAGTCAAACATCATGCCCAGGGCAATGGTACCCAGGATGGCGGTCACGGCCACCATGGCTGCCAGGGCTACCATGCCCTTTGCAAAATCCCTGGAAGGATCCTTCATCTACATAGGGGGAAATCTTCTCACATCCTCCCACCGCAAAAACCAGGATGGAAAGGCTCAGAAAAAAATTGGCATTAAAATCCGGTATAAAGGACGAAGGGGACCAGTCAATGGCTAAGAAGGCACCGTCTGTCAGGGCCGGAGCAGCCACCATCATGACAATGAACAGCATGGACATGATGAACATGGCGGAACCTGCCAATGTGGCAAGCCTCTTTAGTACCCCCATCCCCTTGCCGGACAGGTACATGGCAAACAGGAAAATGACCAGGCACAGAATCTGCATCACCGTGGTGTTCATGCCGCTGGCCCTCTTGTCCTGGAACAGGGCCCAGCTGGCTGCAATCACAGTGGAATTCGGCTTCTGGGATATATAGGGCATGTGGACCACCCAGTAGGTCCAGCCTGCGTAGTAAGCCATCTTGGGCCCTATGGTCTCATGAATCCAGGAGCTGACCCCGCCTCCGGCATGCTTGAAGGTGGAGCCCAGCTCACCCACCATCAGGGCATAGGGCACAAAATAAATGGCAAATATAAGAATCCAGGATACAATGGCCTTTAATCCGCCGTATTCCGAAAATCCGTTTATCACATTCCCAAATCCCCAGACCGTTGAAAAAGCCATAAAAGCCAGGGTATGCCAGAGAATCTTTTTATCATCTTTCTGCTGCATCACAATGTTTCTCCTTATCTCATTCAGAATGTACTTTCTGTGACATTTCTGTCCATATCGTACATTCTTCCCAAAATGAGGGAAAGATATAAGCACTCAGATAGAATCATGACCTGGTTTCCTTCAGATGATTTACTGCCTCGGACAGCTTCATGCTGTTGGAGCCTTTAAAAAGAATGCAGTCGCCCTCCCTGATGTTTTCGTCCAGCCACTTTTCTGCCTGGGCCAGACTGTCTATTTCAATATGGGGCGTCGCTGCGCGGGCTGCATCCATTCCGCTGCCGATGCAGGCTGCCAGCTCTCCAAGCAAAAGAACCATGTCCAGTGGATGTTCTCCTATGTAGGCGCCTATTTCGGCATGGAACCTTTCCGTATCCGGACCCAGCTCCTTCATGTCGGCCAAAACCGCAATCTTTCGTTCTCCCTTCACGCTGTCCAGCACCTCCAGTCCGGCCTTCATGGACACCGGGCTGGCATTGTAGCTGTCGTCAATGACAGTGACGCCGCCCCATTCAAATATCTGCTGGCGTCCCTTGTAGCCCTTAAACTGTCCCAGGGCCAGTGCCGCCTTCTCCATGGAAAGCCCGTATGTATCCGCCACTGCCAGGGCCGCCATGGCATTGCTCACCATGTGGCTTCCCATAACCTGAAGGCGCACCCTGACCCTGCAGTCACCGTGAACCGCCGTGAACACGGGATACCAGGTCCTCTGCCCTGTAGTCACAGTCCCTGCCCAGTCCGTACATCACCTTCTTCCTGCCCTCCTTCGGAACCACTGAGGCCAGAAGAGGGTCGTCGCCGTTTAAGAACAATATGCCCTCTGCCGGCATTCCCTCCTGGATATGGAGCTTTTCCTCCAGAATGCGTTCCTGGGATCCCAGCTGTTCGATGTGGGCTATTCCTATGTTGGTCATAACGGCACAGTCCACCCTGGCCACCCTGGCAATGCGCTCCATCTCCCCGGGTTCGCTCATCCCCAGCTCAATGACGCCAATCTCAGCAGACTGCGGGATCTCCGCAATGGTAATGGGCACTCCCACCTGGCTGTTGCTGTTGCCCGGTGTCTTATAGACCTTGAATCCGGCGCTCAGGGCCTCCGCTATCATTTCCCTGGTAGTGGTCTTTCCCACGCTTCCCGTGATTCCCACCAGGGGCAGACTCAGACGTTTCCTGCAAAAACTTCCCAGGTCCTGAAGGGCCTTCTTCGTGTCAGGCACCTCAATCCACGCTGCCTGAAGGGCTTTCCTCTCCTGCTCCCTGTTTTCCCCGCACTGCTGCCGGACACAGGCTTTAACATCCTCCCCGCAGTGATGTTCGCTGGTAAATACCACGGCCGCCCCGCTGGCAATTGCCTGGCAGAGAAAGCGGTGGGCGTCCACCCGCTCACCCACTATGGGCACAAACAGGTCATCCCCCTCCATTTTTCTGGAATCCAGGCTGATGTGTTTTGCATGCTGATCCTCCTGGCCATGGAGCAGGTTTCCTCCTGTGGCTTCAAGCAGTTCCTTAACCGTTATTCCTGTCATACTGTGTCTCGTCTCCCAACTCTTTTATGGTTTCTTCAATGACTTCCCTGTCCAGGAAATGATGGCGCACGCCGTTGATCTCCTGATAGTCCTCATGTCCTTTGCCGATAACTGCTATCATATCCCCTGGCTGCGCATGAAGGATGCTGCGGCGGATTGCGTCCCTTCTGTCAGGAATTTCAACAAAGTCCCCTCCTGTTTTTTCTATGCTTCCCCGGATATCCGCCATAATGTCCTCCACCTTTTCATACCTGGAGTTGTCTGCCGTGATAATGCTTAAATCGGCCAGCCTTCCTCCAATCTCGCCCATGGAATAGCGTCTGTCCTTGGAACGGTTGCCGCCGCATCCAAATACCACCACCAGCCGCCTGGGATGATACTGGCGCAGGGTGGTAAGAAGGCTCTCCATGCTTACCGCATTGTGGGCGTAGTCTACCAGGACCGTACACCTGGATGAGGTATGGACGATTTCCATACGTCCATTGACACGTATGTGCTCCAGGGCGTGGACAATCCTATCTTTTGGAAGTCCCAGGAAGGAGCAAACGCACAGGGCTGCCAGGGCATTGTCCACGTTGAACAGGCCGGGAATTCCCAGACGGACATCCATGTCCAGGTTCCCTGTGACATCAAACTCCGTGCCCACAAAATCCGGACGGGACACATACCGGACGTTTGAGGCTTCAAAGTCTGCCTTCGTCTCCCCGTCCTCCTTTACGCGGTACGTATAAAGCCGGCAGGACGCGTCCTTTACGATTTCTTTAAAATGCCCGTCGTTTAAGTTTACCAGCCCTATCCTGCACATGCTCAAAAGACGTGATTTGCAGCAGAGATATTCCGCAAAATCAGCGTGCTCATCCGGCCCGATGTGGTCCGGGGATATATTGGTGAAAATGCCGTAATCAAAGGCGAGGCCGTCCACCCGGTGCATCTTGATTCCCTGGGAGGACACCTCCATAATCATATACTGGCAGCCTGCCTCCGCCCTTTTCGCAAAGGACTGGTGCAGTTCATAGGATTCCGGCGTGGTATTCATAGTAGGGGTCACCTGTCCATTGATCACCGTGCCTGTGGTGCCTATCATCCCCACCTTTTTTCCTGCCGCTTCAAGAATGGCTTTTATCATATGGGTGGTGGTGGTCTTTCCCTTTGTTCCCGTCACGCCAATGGTAATCATTTTGGACGCAGGATAACCGAACCTGGCTGCCGAGAGAAGAGCCAGGCTTCTCCTGGCCTCTGCTGTCTTAAGTATTGTCACCCGGCCCATCTCATCCTCCGCAAGTCCTGAGGCAGCCAATTCCTCCTCAATGTCCCGCTCCGTCACAAGGACGCGGACGCCAGCGCGTAGCACATCCGGTACAAACCGGTGGGAATCCACCCGGGTCCCCGCCATACACACAAACACAGCTCCGGGCACTGCCTTTCTGGAGTCGTAGACCACCTCTGTGACCTCCACATCCAGGCTTCCTCTGACAAGTTCATAATCCAGCTCATTCAACCAGGTTCTAAGTATCATATCAATACCTCATTTCTTTTTCGTGCAACTTATATTATGCCAAAACATATCCTGGCCCGGCGCTCCTTTTTCGGATGCGCCGGGCCAGGCCCATTTCCTAGAAAAGTCCGGTAATCTTACCGTTCTCATCCACATCAATGCTGTCTGCTGCCGGTTTCTTCGGAAGTCCCGGCATGGTCATGATGGAACCTGTAAGCGCCACCACGAAGCCTGCTCCTGCTGATACATAGGCATCCCTTACATTGATGGTAAAGCCGGCGGGCCGTCCTAACTTGGTCTGGTCATCCGACAGGGAATACTGGGTCTTGGCCATACACACCGGCAGGTTTCCAAAGCCCATATCCTCAATGCGCTTTAACGCCTTGGCAGCGGCCGGTGCAAAGGAAGCGCCGTCTGCTCCGTAAATCTCTTTTGCAATGGTATTAATCTTATCCTTAAGGCTCATCTCATCCGGATAGAGTACATGGTACTGGGTTGGCTTGTTCTCCAGTGTCTCCATTACCTTTTCAGCCAGGGCAATGCCGCCCTCGCCGCCCTTTGCCCATACCTCGGACAGAGCGAACTCACATCCCCTGTCTTCGCAGAACTTCTTGATATAAGCATATTCTGCCTCGGTATCGGATATGAAGGAATTGAGCGTAACCACCACAGGCACGCCGAACTTCTGGAGGTTCTCAATGTGCTTCTCCAGATTCACAATGCCCTTTTCAAGGGCTTCCAGATTCTCAGCTGACAGCTGGTCCTTGGGCACGCCGCCGTTGTACTTAAGGGCCCTGACCGTAGCCACCAGAACCACTGCGTCCGGCTTAAGTCCTGCCTTGCGGCACTTGATGTCAAGGAACTTCTCAGCTCCCAGGTCAGCACCGAAGCCGGCCTCTGTCACTACCACGTCTGCCAGCTTCAGGGCTGTCTTCGTGGCTCTCACGCTGTTGCATCCGTGGGCGATGTTGGCAAACGGGCCGCCGTGTACCAGGGCGCCTGTATGCTCCAGGGTCTGGATCAGGTTGGGCTTTAACGCTTCCTTAAGGAGGGCTGCCATGGATCCCACTGCATGGAGCTGCTCTGCGGTCACAGGCTCTCCTGCAAAATTATAGGCCACAATAATCTTGCCCAGACGGTTCTTTAAATCCTCCATGTTGTCTGCCAGGCACAGGATCGCCATGATTTCAGAAGCCACTGTAATGACAAAGAGATCCTCCCTGACCATGCCGTCTCCCTTTGCTCCCAGGCCCACCACGATGTTGCGCAGAACGCGGTCATTCATGTCCACGCAGCGCTTCCACTGGATCTGTCTTGGGTCAATCCCCAGGGCATTGCCCTGCTGGATATGGTTGTCTAAGAGAGCTGCCAACAGGTTATTGGCGGAGGTAATGGCATGGAAATCACCTGTAAAATGCAGGTTTAAATCCTCCATGGGCACAACCTGGGCATAACCGCCGCCGGCTGCTCCTCCCTTAACGCCGAAGCAGGGGCCCAGGGAAGGCTCTCTGAGGGCTATGATGGCCTTCTTTCCCATCTTTCCAAATGCCTCGCCCAGACCAACCGTAGTAGTGGTCTTTCCTTCTCCTGCCGGTGTTGGGTTTATGGCTGTTACCAGCACCAGTTTTCCGTTGGGACGGTCCTTTACCTGCTCCCAGAGTTCATCTGTCAGCTTTGCTTTGTATTTACCGTAAAGCTCCAGGTCATCCTCCCCGATTCCGTAAGCAGCAGCCACTTCCTTAATAGGCTGCATCACGGCCTCCTGCGCAATCTCAATATCTGATTTCATATTTTTGTTCCTCCTCTTATATTACGCCCCACGGTTTCCCGCCTTTGCAGGTCCGTCAACGTTTTATTCAAAAGCACCGGCCGCTGCTGCCCCTGTTTCCCCATACATCCCTGTTCCCCTGCTCCGGCCCGCATGCGCCGCGCTTTCAGGGAACAGTTTCTAATACCCCTGCTCCAGCAGTTCTTCGAATTCTTCCATGCTCATAAGCACTTTCCTGGGCTTGGTACCCTCTTCCTCGCCCACTACCCCTGCTTCCGCCAGCTGGTCCATAATCCGGGCAGCCCGGTTGAAGCCAATCTTAAACATCCTCTGAAGCATGCCGATGGATGCTTTTTCTTTTTCAATGATAAACCTGCCAGCCTGGACAAAGTACTCATCCCGTTCAGAAGCCCCGCTTCCTCCGTCCATGGACGGGGAAGAGACACGGCTCTCCACTTCCGGATTATATTCCGCCACCATGCCCTGTTCTGTCAGGAATTCCACCACCCGGCCCACTTCCTCATCGGACACAAAGGCGCCCTGTACACGCTGGGGTTTGGGGAATCCAGCCGGATAAAAGAGCATGTCGCCCTTTCCCAGCAGCTTCTCGGCCCCGTTCATATCAATAATGGTCCTGGAGTCCACGCCTGAAGACACGGCAAAAGCAATTCTGGACGGCACATTGGCCTTAATCAGTCCGGTGATGACATTGACCGACGGCCTCTGGGTTGCAATGACCAGATGGATTCCCGCCGCACGGGCCAGCTGGGCCAGACGACAGATAGCATCCTCCACTTCTCCCGGAGCCACCATCATAAGGTCTGCCAGCTCGTCAATGATAATGACAATCTGGGGCATCTTTACCGGCTTTTTGTCATCCTCTATATCCTTTATCTTTTCAACTCTTTCATTGTAGCCCTTTAAATCCCTGACATTGCACTCCGCAAACTTCTTATAGCGGTCCGTCATCTCGGCCACAGCCCAGTTCAGTGCCCCTGAGGCCTTTTTGGGGTCTGTCACCACCGGGATAAGCAGATGGGGGATTCCGTTATAGACACTGAGCTCCACCACCTTGGGGTCCACCATAATCATTTTCACATCCTCTGGTTTGGACTTGAAAATGATGCTCATAATCAGGGTATTGATACACACCGATTTACCGGAACCAGTGGCGCCTGCAATAAGCAGATGGGGCATCTTTCCGATGTCCGTCACCACCACCTGTCCGCCGATATCCTTGCCAACGGCAAAGGCCAGACGTGACTTGTGGTTCTTAAACGATTCCGCCTCCAGCAAATCCCTCAGATATACCATGTTGTTCTCTTTGTTGGGCACCTCGATTCCCACCGCCGACTTGCCGGGAATGGGCGCCTCAATACGGATATCCGCCGCAGCCAGGCTCAGCTTGATATCGTCGGTCAGCCCCACTATCTTGCTGACCTTCACGCCCTGCTCCGGCAAAAGCTCATACCGGGTCACGGCAGGACCGCAGCTTATATTTGTAACCGTCACCCCAACACCGAAGTTATGGAGAGTCTGCTGCAGTTTAATGGCCGTGGCCTTATACTCATCCCCAGAAAAGGAACCGGCATTCTTAGCCCCCTTCTTAAGCAGACTGGTGGGCGGGAACACATATTCCTTCTTTACCGCCTCTTCCTTTTCCTTGATTTCCTGGGCCACTGCCATATTGGAATCGGTCTGTCCGGCCTCCTCCCGCTTCTTCTCAATCTTTTTCTGGAGAAGCTCTGTCTCAGTCTCTATAACCTTGCCTGATGCCGTAACCACCCGCTTGGGCTCCTCCGGCACAAATATGCTGTCATAATTGATACCCTGTTCCGACGGGTCTGTCTCATAGATATCTGTTTCCGGATCATCCGTTTCAGGAATTCCCGCCTCATGGTCTGCGGCTCCGTGCAGTCCTGTCCCGTGAAGTCCGGCCTTACCCGCGCTTTCAGCAGACAAGGCAGCTCCTTCTGCCATATCCCCAGACGTCCCATATTCTTCTTCCCAGGGAACCGTATCCTCACGGCCCCGGTCATGGCCATAACCGTTTACAGGATTCTCGTCCCTGTCCGCAGAGGACCTGACATGAAACTCCATCTCCTCCAGGGTCTTTAAATCCTTCTTCACATGGATGGTGTCATAGTCCTCCCCATCATGTGTCCCATACTCGTCCTCCACAAGAATGCCGGTGACCACCGGCGCTTCTTCCCGGCGTCCCAAACGGCTGTGGCCCTCTATAGACCTGGCCAGGGCCCCCAGTTCATCCGTGTCGTAGGAATCCCCGGCATCGGTCCCAGACTCCAAAGGCGGGTCAAACCTGCCCACAAACTCATCCGGCGGCAGGCTGTCCTTTGCGCCGGCTGTCTGGGCCGGCCCCCCGTCCTTCTCGTATGTATCGGGCATTTCGGGCATTTCCGGCATTTCCTCCAGATCCGCTCCAAACTCACGGTCAAATGCCTCCTCGTCATAATCCTCTTCCTCAGGCGTCATAAGCCTGGTGGCATTCAGATTAACTCCCCTCACCCTCTGTTCCTCGCGGATGCGCCTGCGCTCTTCCTCCCGCATGGCGTGAAGCTCCCTGCGCCGGTCCATATCCTCTCTGGCATACTGGTAAGCCTTGTCTCCTCCCCGCTTCACAGCAGACACAAAGGAGCGCTCCGTGATGCATACCATGCAGATGATGAACAGGACCACCAGAACCAGAAAGGTTCCCGGCTTCCCCAGTCCGATGGTAAGGAAGGAGGTAAGGACGCCTCCCAGCCATCCGCCGCCCGTACCGGTCAGGGTGGACTGCTTATAATATTCCATCCACTTCGCGCCGGCCGGAACCGTACCGAAGGCCAGTTGCAG
>OASX01001213.1_pt1 | contig 13796 bp, 9 predicted proteins | sample 1516531 | NCBI WGS metagenome assembly OASX01 (sample SAMEA2579911, study PRJEB22360) | human gut metagenome | biome: human gut; feature: human-associated habitat; material: faeces | place: Denmark | collected 2008/2010
GTCATGAGGGTGCCATCGGTATGGTGAACGGCAAGGCAAAGCTTTTGAAAAAAGAATTATGCGACGGCATCGGAGATTGCCTTCCGGTATGTCCCACAGGGGCCATAGCCTTTGAGGAGAGCGGCTCCCGCCCCTGGCCCGTACAGATAAAACTGGTATCTCCGGCAGCGTCCTTTTTTAAAGGGGCCGACCTGCTGATCGCGGCTGACTGTACGGCTTATGCCTATGCGGGATTCCACCGGGAGTTTATGAAAGACAGAGTGGTTCTGATTGGGTGCCCGAAGCTGGACAGTGTGGATTACTCCGAAAAACTGGGGGAGATCCTGGGGATAAATGATATAAAAAGTGTAACAGTGGTGCGTATGGAGGTTCCATGCTGCGGCGGAATCGAGCGCGCAGTGAAAAATGCCCTTTCAAGATCAGAAAAGGAAATACCATTTCAGGTGGTAACGGTAACGACACAGGGAGATTTGATATAGCAGTTATGCGGTATTGAATGGAAAAAGTGCTGTACAAATAAAAAAGTTAAGAAAAGAGAGGAAATCAATTATGGAAGAAAAAATGTTTTGTTTTCAGTGTGAGCAGACTGCAGGATGCAGCGGATGTAAAGGAAACAGAGGAGTGTGCGGCAAGCAGGATACCACTGCAAAGCTTCAGGACGAGCTGACAGGCGCCCTGATTGGACTTGCACATGCCGTGGGAGAGGATAAGGCAGAACCGGAGACAGACCGTCTGATGATGGAAGGACTTTTTGCAACCCTTACAAATGTTAATTTTGATGATGAATCCCTGAAAAAACAGATTGCTGCCGTGCATCAGGAGAAGGAAAAATATGTACCCGGCTGTAATTCCTGCCAGGAACCCTGCGGCCGCACATCAGACTATCCCATGGAGATGCTCTGGAAAGACCAGGAGGATATCCGTTCCCTGAAATCTCTCCTGCTTTTCGGACTCAGAGGAACAGCGGCTTATGCTTATCACGCTATGGTACTGGGTTATACAGATGAACAGGTAAATGCATTTTTCTACAAGGGGATGGCTGCCATCGGGGAGGACAGGGATATGGACAATCTGCTCCCTCTTGTTATGGAGGCAGGCGCAGTGAATTTCCGATGCATGGAGCTGCTTGACAGGGCAAACACAGAGACTTACGGAATTCCCGCGCCGGCTAAAGTGGAGATGAAAGTGGAGAAAGGCCCGTTTATCGTCATTTCAGGTCATGACCTGAGGGATCTGAAACTGCTTCTTGAGCAGACAGAGGGTAAAGGCGTCAACATCTATACACATGGAGAGATGCTTCCTGCCCATGCTTATCCGGAGCTTAGAAAATATGCGCATCTGAAAGGAAACTTCGGCACTGCATGGCAGAACCAGCAGAAAGAGTTTGCCGGACTTCCGGCCCCGGTGCTTTTTACCACCAACTGCATTATGCCGCCTAAGGACAGCTACAGGGACCGGGTATTTACCACAGGTGTTGTCAGCTATCCGGGTATGGTGCATATAGGCGAGGACCGGGACTTTACACCGGTCATTGAGAAGGCTGCTGCGCTGGGCGGTTTTACAGAGGAGAAAACGTTCACAGGCATCAACGGGGGCAGCACATTGACTACAGGTTTCGGACACGATACCATTTTAAGTGCTGCAGGTCAGGTTGTGGAGGCTGTCAAAGCAGGACAGATCAGCCATTTCTTCCTGGTAGGAGGATGTGACGGCGCCAGAACAGGAAGGAATTACTATACAGAGTTTGTACAGAAGGCGCCGAAGGATTCCATTATCCTCACACTGGCATGCGGAAAATACCGCTTTAATGATCTGGACCTGGGTGAGATCGGCGGTCTGCCAAGACTTATGGATATGGGCCAGTGCAACGACGCATTCGGCGCTATCAAGATGGCAGTCGCCCTTGCAGAAGCTTTTCACTGCAGCGTCAACGAACTGCCTCTGACTCTGGTGCTCTCCTGGTATGAACAGAAGGCCGTGAGCATTCTGCTGACACTTCTGCACCTGGGAATCAAGAATATCTATCTGGGGCCGACATTGCCTGCTTTTGTTTCTGAGAATGTGTTAAATTATCTGGTGGAGAATTTTCAGATTTCGCCTGTTAGTACGCCGGAGGAAGATCTGAAGAAGATTTTAGGATAGTCTTACTGCAGATAAGGGCCAGCGGAGCATTCATTTGCCCCGCTGGTATATTTTCTGATATTCTCTTGGTGACATTTCTGTATATTTTTTGAAAATCTTAGAAAAATATCCCTGATTTATGAAACCCGCCTGTTCGCTGACCTGAGCGATGGACAATTTTTGTGTCTGCAGCAAGTGCCTGGCTTTTTCTATACGCACCTTGTTCAAATAATCCGAAAAATGCTCGTTGGTCTTCTGATAGAACAGGGTGGACAGATAGGTATAGTTCAGATGAAATGCCTGGGCGATATCAGACAGCTTCAGGTCCTGATTGCAGTTATCAGCTATATAACTTTTGATCTGATAAAAAAGGTCAAGGTCACGTCTGGCAGTTTCACGCTGCACCAGATTGTTCACAAGCAGGAAGAAGTCATCCAGTATCTTGTCAAGGACAGCATAGTCAGGGGCTTTGTCTATCATCTTGAAATATTTCACTTTTTCCATATTAATGCCGGAAGTGTCAAAACCGGCCATAGTCAGCGCCAGAATCAGAGAGTATAGAGCACTTTCAATCTGTTTTTTAAATACAAATACCTCTGTGGAGGGGCTTTCTACAGTACGGCGTACATATTGTCTGAGCAGGTGGCGGACCCCGGGGAGATACAGGGGATCAAGATTTTTCTGATACTCCTGTTGAGGGAATGGAAGTGCAGAAGCCTTTATATCCTCAGGGTATAGTAATTCTCTTTCCGGAAAATAAAAGCTGTATTCCAAAAGCCTGATACAATCCTTATATCTGGTGAGTGTGCAGGACAGGTCATTGTACGGTTCGGACAGGGTAAAAATCATTTTTCTGCCTGTCTTCCGTTCAAGCATTGTCACGAGTGCAGTTGACAGAGCGGGCACCAGGTCTTTGTTTTCCGGAACTGTCTGCAAAAGGATGCAGAGATACCCCTCGTCGGAAATACAGAAAGCGTGGGAATGAGGGGCAAACTGTCCGGCAATTTCAGGGGCTATCTTTTTTTCCAAAGTGTAGAAAGAGATATCGCTCAGGATTTTTCCGGTTAGAAGAAGATAGGGTTCTGTTTCCAGGAAATCCGTATGCGCATCACGGAAACGCTGCAGGGCATCAGGACAGCACAGAGTACCGCCATGGAGCAGTTCTTTTAATGTCTGGGCGGCAGATGCATGGCTTCTGATACCGGGTGAGGCGGACCTGAGCCTGTTCATAAGGGCAAGCAGTTCATCCTTATCGAGAGCAGGTTTTAAAAGATAGTCGGCAACTCCGAGTTTAAACAGGGATTTCACATACTCGAAGTCATCGTAGCTGCTCAGAACGATAATATGTATCCATGGATATTGTTCTTTCAGCTTCTTTGTGAATTCAATTCCGTCCATGACAGACATGATGATATCTGTCAAAATGATGTCGGGCTGTATTTCCTCAATCATGTGCAGGGCCTCCAGACCGTTGGAGGCTTCGCCGGCGATGGTAAATCCATTTTCTTCCCAGTTGCAAAGGTATTTAATTCCATTTCTCAATAGCAGTTCATCGTCGATGATCAATATTTTAGTCAGATGCTGTTCCATTTCCAGTTTCCTCCCTTTAAAGCAGTGACCAAACGGCAGTTTATATACAGTGGGTTGTACCGGGTTCAATCAGAGGCAGTTTTATAGTAATCTGTGTGCCATAGCCTTCCAGGCTGGCGATATGCAGGCCATAGGCAGCGCCGTAAATCAGTTTTATTCTGTCATTTACATTCTTTACACCGATGCCTGTGAACCCTTTATTACGGATTAGGGCTGCATCATCGGATAGTATGGTAGCAAGGATATGGGAGGGGATACCCTGTCCGTTATCGATGACCTCTATGATCAGTGTGTCCTCCATCTTGGCAGCATAGATACTGATATCCCCCAGCGGATTATTATCGGTGAATCCGTGGAAAATAGCATTTTCGGCCAGGGGCTGCAGGAATAATTTGGGGACCAGGAAGTTACGGCAGTCTTCAGATATCTGAAGCATCAGCCGTATGCCGTTTCCGTATCGGAGCTGCTGTATCTTGAAGTAGCTCTCCAACAGGGCACATTCCTCCTCCAGCGGTATCGTCTCTCTGGTATCTCCAATGGTTTTTCTGAGAATATCTATGAGGGCAGTGATACCGCTTATGACATCCTGGCTGCGGCCGGCTGCTGACAGATACTTTATGGAGGCCAGAGTGTTATAAATGAAGTGAGGATTGATCTGGCTCTGGAGGGCATTCTGTTCCGCCAGTCTTCTGGCGTTCTGTTCCCGGGCCAGATTATCCAGATATGTGTCCAGTTCCAGGAACATCTTGTCAAATGCGGCACCAAGCTGTTCCGCTTCCAGACATCCGCCGCAGTTTACAGCAGCAGGTCGTTTTGAGGCTCTGTCCCAGTCAATGTTGTACATGGCCATTGTCAGATTCTGTATGGGCCGGGTGATACGCCGCACGGCAAAGACTAAAAAGAGCAGTGCCGCAGCCAGAATCAGTCCGGTAATGCAGACAACGATCAAGGTGTTGGAAAATACTTTTGATGTTATAGTGGAATAGTCTGTGAGCTGCACAATCCTGACATCTAAAAAAGCATTTTCAGCGGAGACAGGAATGTATTTCTTGTCTTGATAATCTACTGCAATGCCGGCTGTTTTTGAACCGGAGATGTCAAGGAGTTCTCTGTCCGTCCTTCCAATCTGTCTGGGGTCGGAGTCGGACAGGATCAGTCCGTCATGCGTCATCACAGAAAAGCGGTTGTCATCCTGCCTTAGATTGAAATATAAGCTGGAAAAACAGGATTCATCAATGGCAATCAGGATATATCCATAGGGAGACTGGGAATACGGATCAAAAAGGGAGCAGGCGGTAAACGTATAATACTTATCCCGGGTCTCTCTGGTGATGCCCCTGTGATAGTAGTCTATTCCCATTCTTTTAGGATTCTTCTGTACCTTCTGCATGAAATCTTCATCCATAATACCAGTATCCTCCAGGGCCACGGTTTCATTATATGTAGTGTAAGTACAGTTGTTTTTTCCGTATAGGATGATATTTACATTGGAATAGCTGAAGAAACCGTTATAACTCTGCAGATAGGTATTGACATATCTCTGCATTTGATAGTAACAGAAAGTATCTTCCGGTGTCTCCTCGAGATAGGATTTTATCGTGCTGTCGGAAGAGAGCTGTACCATGATATATATGAGCTGCTGATAAAAGGTATTAAAACCCTCATTCAGCTGCTGGACAGAATGCTGGCTTGAAAGCGTGATCAGTTCAGACGTATTCTTCCGGTATTGATAGGAAATGATGGAGGTGGTGAACAGAAAGAAGAGAAGAAAAGCAATGATTACAATACATAGAATTTGTGAAGAAATCCGGCGGCTGTTTTTCATTTTTCTCCCCCTTTCGACAAAATACGACTTTTCAGGAACCGAATTCATTATATAATATAAATATACGAAAATCAAATGAAAATAGCTGTTAAATTGTGTAAAATGCACAAAACCAAAAAAATTATAAATGAACCTGAAGATTTTACCGAAACAGTTGTTTCTGCGTAGGAAAAAACGGCACAATCAAAAAATAAGAATAAATCTGCCGAAAAAATTCACGTGATTCCCGTATCACATCTGGTAAGATATTATCATCAAGTTGATGAAAAGGAGCGTAAGTTATGAAAGGAAAAAGAACAATAAGCGTTGCTATGGCAGCAATCGTCGTATCCGGACTTCTGAGCTCGTGCGGACAGAGCCAGGAGGAAAAGACGGGAGATGAGAAAGAACAGGTTACACTGCAGTATTGGTATCAGGGTACAGACCAGCTGAGCACAGAATTTGCCCAGCGTTGTGTGGAATCTTTTAACGAAAAATATCCGGATATCAAGGTGGAGGCCACGGGGATGTCTACCACTATTTCAGACCAGGAGACAAAGCTGAATGCAGCGACGCTCAGTGACACCTATCCTGACGTGATAGCAGTGGTCCTGGCGGAGGTGGGATCAAGAGGGTCTCTTGGAGACTTTGAGCCGTTGGAGCCATATATAGAAAAATGGAAAGAAAAAGAGGATTTGTTCGACAGTGCATACGAGATGGGGAAATACCAGGGGACTCAGGTGGCACTGGGTGTGCTGCCGAATCCGCAGATCTATACTTACCGCAAAGATGTCTTTAAGGAGGCAGGTCTGGACCCGGAAGATCCGCCGTCAACCTGGGCAGAACTGAAGGACACTGCGGAAAAGCTGACAAAACGCGAAGGGGATAAGGTTGTATTCGCGGGGCTGGACATCCCATCCATAGACAGTTCTCTTGTATTCACAGAACCTTATATGCGTACCGCAGGCTCCAAGGTGGTGGATGAGGAAAAGGGGGAGCCGGCATTTACAGATGAGGCGGCTGTGGAAGCTCTGAATTTCCTTGGGGAAATGGCACAGATGAACATCTCTATACCACACGACCAGCAGAAAGGGGAGGAGCATCCTTTTGTAAACGGAAACGCAGCGATCAGTAATCTCTCCACTGCCAATATCCAGGCATTCCGTGCAAATTATCCTGACGCGGAACTGGGATACCTGCCGATTCTGAAAAAGGATGAGAATTCCGGTGACGGCGTCTGTTTCTGCGGATATCAGCTCATAGCCATGAGCGGAAGTTCCAAGCATAAAGATGAGGCATGGCTATTTATGGAGCATATGATGTCAAATGATGTAGTGTGGGACAGGACCGAGACATTCAATACTCCTATTGTCAAGAAATCCCTGGAGGACAAATATATGGAATCCGGTGATAAGGAGCTGAAGAGCGCTATTTTGAATTATGTGGAGAACGGAAAGGGAAAGGCAACGGTACCGTGGGTAAGCGAGCTGAACAAATACGTATCTGTGGCATATGAGGAAGTCATCAACGGAAAGAAGACAGCACAGGAAGCACTCAATGACGCAAATGATCTGCTTACGAAAGAGATATCAAAATAAATCATGTGAAACGGGCTGCGGATGCTTGTCCGCAGTCTATTTTTACGCTTTTTTGGCTGGGAGGACGGATTATGAGGAGGACAAAGAGGATTGGTGATGACCGCTGCGGATATGTGTTCATTGCACCTTATTATATATTTTTTGTGATGTTCGTGCTGTTTCCGATTTTGGTGAATATCGGGCTTAGTTTTACGGATTTTAATCTTAAATCCATCTCTTTTGTGGGGGTGGAGAATTATGTGACTATGATATCAGACAGTTTATTTTGGATTTCAGTGAAGAATACGCTGATATATGTGGTGTTTACTGTGTTTTTTACCATGGTACTGGGGCTTCTGCTGGCACTTGCGCTGAGAAGTGCGGCGCTGTGGGGGACAAAGTTCTTCAGAGGGATCATATATATGCCATATGTGACATCCATGGTGGCTATGTCCATGGTCTGGCTGTGGATGTATGACCCGACCCACGGAGTCATCAATGTACTGACAGAGATGCTGGGAATTTCGGCACAGCAGTGGCTGTATGACGAAAAGCTGGCTCTCGGTGCTGTGATCGTCATGGGCATCTGGAAGGGGATTGGTTATTACATGACCTTATTCCTGGCAGGGCTGAATAATATCCCGGCGTATTTATATGAAGCTGCCAAGATAGATGGGGCCAATGCCATTCAGTGTTTTAAGCATATCACACTGCCGATGCTGAAACCTGTGACCTTTTTTATAATGATCACAGGAGTGATCAGTGCCTTTAATGTATTTGAGCAGGTGAATGTAATGACATCAGGAGGCCCTATGAACTCAACGACGACAATTGTGCATCAGATTTATACAAGGGCATTTACAGAATATAAGATGGGTTATGGAGCTGCTGAGGCGGTATTTTTACTGCTGATCGTGTTTGTATTCACAATACTGAATTTTAAATACGGCAACCAGGGCCAGGATCTGGATATTTGACAGGAGGGTGGTAAATGAAAAAAAGTAGAGTGAGACAGGGGCTGCTGCTCCTGCTGATGGTATTTTTCTGTGCAGTCATCATGCTGCCGTTTTTGATCATGTTTTTTACTTCCCTGAAGACCTCCTCGGAGATTGCAGCTCCGGTATTCCGTCTGCTGCCCGAGAAATGGCTGTTCTCCAATTATGCAGACGCCATGAAGTCGTCGGATTGGGGAAGATTCTTCTATAACACGTTTTTTGTCACTGTAGTGGCAACGGGCATCAGCCTTGTCATCAATTCTATGGCGGGTTATGCTTTTGCCAGATTAAATTTTAAGGGCAGGGATATGCTTTTTATGTTGGCACTTGTGGGAATGATGATTCCGCAGCAGGTTACAATGCTTCCGAATTTTGTAGCTATGAAATACTTTCCGCTGGCAGGCGGCAACAATATCCTGGGGCAGGGAGGAACAGGACTCATCAATACATATGCGGGAGTGGTCGCCCCGTATATTGCTGGGGCTTTCGGTGTGTTCCTGTTCCGTCAGTTCTTCCTCAATTTTCCAAAGGCGCTCGATGAAGCGGCAAAGATAGACGGACTGACCAGATTCGGTACTTTTGTCAGAGTCTATATTCCACTCAGCAAGGCGATATTTGCCACATTGATCGTTTTTAAGACCACGAGTACATGGAATGAATATACATGGCCGCTGATCATAACAGCTAAAAAGGATATGTGGACAGTCCAGCTTGCGCTCAGCGTGTTCAAGGAGGAATTTGTGACCCAGTGGAATTATCTGATGGCAGCTACGACACTCATCATGCTGCCGCTTCTGGTGCTCTATATCTTTATGCAGAAATATTTTGTGGAGGGCATCGTGACCACAGGAATCAAAGGATAGGAGGAAAAGGATTTGAGGACAGTTCTTGTTTTGATGGATACACTGAACAGGCGGTATCTGAAGACTTACGATGAAAATGCGGTGGGAATCACACCGAATATAGACAGATTCTCCCGAGACTGCGTGATATATGACAGCCATTATATCGGTTCCGCACCGTGTATGCCGGCAAGGCGTGATATTTTTACAGGCAGAATGCAGTTTTTGGAGAGAGGATGGGGAGGTATTGAACCTTTTGATATCACGCTTCCCCAGGTCCTCAGGGAGAATGGTGTCTACACACATATTACAACAGACCATACTCACTATTTTGAGATAGGGGGAGAAAATTATTGTGATCTGTTCAACACATGGGACTATCACAGAGGTCAGGAGTTTGATGCCTGGGTATCCAGTGTCAGGCAGCCGTGGGTGGACCCGGAGGGATATGGGAGGAAATCGCCGCAGTATCTGTTGAACCGGAGTCGTTTCCTGACAGAGGAAGAATTTCCTACGCCCAAGACTTTCCGGTCAGCTTGTGATTGGGCGGAGGACAACAGGGGGTGTGATGACTTCTTTTTGATGGTGGAAAGCTTTGACCCACATGAACCCTTTGACTGTCCGGAAGAATATCTCAGGATGTACCACGATACTTATGAGGGCAGGGAGTTTAACTGGTCTTCCTATGCGCCGGTTACAGAACCGCCTGATGCTGTAGCGCATCTTGAAAAATGTTACCTTGCTACACTTACCATGACGGACAGATGGTTTGGCAGATTCATAGACTCTCTGAAGAAAAATGGCCTGTATGAAGATACTCTGATCATACTCACCACGGACCATGGGCATATGCTTGGGGAACACGGATTTACAGGAAAAAATTTTATGCATGCTTATAATGAGATGGCCCATATTCCTCTGATGATGAAGAGGCCCGGAAAAGAGAACAGGGGGAAAAGGGTGACACAGCTGACACAGAATATAGACTTGATGCCAACAATTTTAGAACATCACAACTGCAGGATACCTGAACGGGTAAAAGGCATTTCCCTGGTAAAAACTATGGATGGCAGAGCAGAAGCCAGAGAACAGGTGATATATGGATGGTTCGGACGTGCGGTAAACGTCTGTGACGGAAAATATGTATATTTCCGGGCACCTAAGAGCTTGGAGAACCAGCCTCTTCACCAGTATTGCGGAATTCCAAGTACGGTATGGCGTTATTTTGGGGAGGAGTATGCGGAAGAGATTGAGATGGGGAGATATCTCTCATATACAAGATATCCGGTCTATAAGATACCAATCAAGAAACCGGAGGATTATTCGGGAGATATCGCATTTGTTTCAGAATCGCAGCTATTTGACCAGGAGGAGGACTACTATCAAATGCATCCTTTGAAGGATGAAAAACTGGAGATGATAATGTGCAAAAAATTGGTGAGAGGAATGAAGGAGGCTGAGGCACCGCAGGAGCAGTATATCCGTTTAGGGGTGGACTCCCTATAAAAAAATCACACATTTTTGTGAGAATATGGTAGAATCATCCTAACAAAAGCCAGAAACTGTGCACAAAAAGATAAGGAGGATTCACATGAGAAGGAAAGACAGGGAGAAATCACGGGAATTTGCTTTGGAGGTAACAGACAAGTGTGAATGGGCGGTATTATCCATGACAGATCAGGAGGGAATGCCCTATGCAGTTCCCGTGACCATTGTAAGAGACGGAGACTTCGTCTATTTCCATACGGCAAAGGCAGGTAAAAAAATAGATATTTTAAACAGGCATCCGCAGGTATGCCTTGTCTGTGTAGGTGATACGGAAAGGCAGACGGACAGCTTTACCACATTGTATGAATCGGCAGTCATAAACGGAACCATCTGTGAGGTGACGGAGGATGAAGAAAAAATCCATGCACTCAGAATCCTCTGTGAACGGCATACGCCTGCAAATATGGGACAATTTGACAAGGAAGTGGCGAGGAGCCTTAAGATAACGGGAGTATGGAAGATTCATATAGAAGAAATAACCGGGAAGGCCAAGTGAGCCAGCACTCTGTCTGCCCGAATAAGCCTGCCTTGCCGGGAACAGGGCAGGCTTAATTCTGTCAGGACTTCTCAGTTGCATTTTTATTCTTTTTATCTGTCCAGGAGCATAATAGCTTCCTGATAATCAGCCTGTCTGTCCAGAATTTCATGCAGCAGTTCTTCTGCTTTCTCCATTTCTCCCAGGCCTTTAGCGCCAAGGGCACGGAGGTAATTGCAGTACTGCGTGTTCCGAAGCTGAATGTTATCCTGATATACTTCAATCTCAGGAAGGGAGACAGCGAAGAAATCATAAGCAGCATGGTCAAAAAGGTGTTTTTCACCGTAGATGACCAGTTGGTGGAAGGATTTTCTTGCTGCGTTTTCCTGTCCCAGTTCTCTGCTGGCCAGACCCTGGTAATAAATGTAATCAGATGGCTGGTCATTGTAATAGAGGACAGGAGTTGGTTCCTGTGGGCCGGAGGCTGCCAGACGGAAGGCATCTGCAGCCTTTTCTTCCTGGCCCATCATGCGTAGAGCCCTGCCCATGTAGTAATAAGCTTCATTGTCAGGAACATTTGGCAGTTTCCCTTCTCCCAGGTTTTCCGGGTAGGTGAGTGTGGCTTTGAGAAGGGAAAGCGCTTCTTCAGGCTTCTTATCTTCCATTTTCTGTTTTGCCAGTTGAATCAGGGCAAAACGATACTGGGAGCTGACTTTTCCTTCACCGCCCTCCCATGGATGGAAACGGCGTGTCTTTAGTGCGCTCAGGGCATCCTCAAAGCGTCCGCAGCAGTTCAGCAGAGTGATATAGCGGAGATATAAGTCATCCCTTGCTGCTGTGATCTCCGGGTGGGATTCCATTACAGCAAGCCGCTTCTCTACAGGCTGGTTCAGTTTTGCCGCCAGCTGGTCATATTCCAGCCAGAAGCGTGGATATTCGCTGTCCAGGCGGCAGGCCTCTGTCATCAGTTCCATAGCCTTCTGCGGTTCATTTTTCTTGTTATAGCAGGCAATGGAAAGGTTGCGGAAAGCCATGGCCAGGTCCGGTTTTTCTCTTACAGAGTCCTCCCACAGGGAGGCAGCCCTGTCATACTGCTTTTTATCGTAGAGCAGATTTCCAAGGTAATATTTTGCCATCGGTGCAGAGTCCAGTATACGGATGGCTGTCTCCAGAATACGAATCTCTTCGGTTTTGTTCGGAAAACAATAATCACAGGGGGCAGTTTCGGCATTTTGCGCGCATTTGGCAGCCGCTGAGTTGTCTCCCATAAGTGTGTAAATGCAGCACTGATAATAGTACAGCATGGGATTTTCATCCCCACAGGCCTGTAATACAGCCAGAGCATCATCGTATAATCCGGCGTGGATGTAATCCAGAGAAAGTACCAGGTAATTGTGGGCTTCTGTGCGCATTTGCCGTTTCCAAGCCTCAAACGCCTTCCCGGTACCGGCAGCAGCGGCTTTTTCATACAGGCATCCCATGTACATGGGGTCGATTCCCAGGCTTTCTGCGAGGAGCGCGCTGTTATCCATATCAAGTTTCCGCATCAGTGCGGCTTTTAAGGTGCGGACTTTCATGCTGTGCCAGTTGCGCAGCAGTGATTTCTCCGCAAAATCCAGAGCCTCCTCATATTCACCTTTTCTGGCTCTTAAGCAGGCAAGCCAGTAAAAGCCGGCACTTTGTGTCTCAGCGCTCCATGTGGATTTGTAGAAGGCATCAAAGGCCTTTTTTTCCTGCCCGTCCGCCTCCAGAGCAAGGCCAAGGTTGAAGTAACACTCTCCGGAATAGGGATTGGGATTTTTCCAGGTCTGTTTATCCACGGCAGCCTGGAAGTGGGCAATGCTTTCACGAATGCGGCCTCTGCGGTAGAGAAGCAGGCCGTAGCCGTTGTTCAGGCGGATATCTGTAGCGTCACGCCGCAGTCCCTCCTGATAGTAATCCGCAGGGTCACAGGTGGCATGGCGGTACTGCTCCAGATGAGAGGCGGCCAGATACAGTTCCTCCAGGGACTTCATGTCCTTTGGCGCTTTCAGCGGCTCGGCCGGCTGAGGGATGGGCCTCAGCTCTTCTCTATATATTTTGTATTCCACCAGTGTCTTTCCCTTGTGGGAGACTTTGATCCGGCAGTCGTCTATCTGTTCCGGTGCAGGTATGGATGCTTCAAAGCAGGCAGCAGGAGACAGGTCAGCGGCAGTCTGATACAGGATACGCTCATTTTCCGTTACCAGGACGGAGGCTCCTTCATAGACACCTGTTGCGTAGATTTTCAGCAGGGCATTGCCGCTGTCAGAAGCTTCGATACTGACTGCTGCGTTCTTTGTGGCGTTTCCCACCCTTCCCACGCCCTTGTAGGGCATGAAATACTGCACGAATGTCTTTTCCTCCTGCGGTTTCAGCCAGGTGAAATCCGGCTGGTTGTCTGTAAACACACCTGTCATCAATTCGATATACGGGCCGTCCTCATCCGTCAGGTTGCGGTCCCAGGTCCGTCCGAAATCACCGTTTCCCCAGGTCCACTGCTTTTTGCCGGGGGAAATGTGGTGGTCAGCCACATGGAGAAGTCCTGCCCCTGCCTGCTCATCATAATTTCCAATGAAATCAAAATCAGAATGTGCGGCCATGTAGGAGGTAGGGACCTTCACATTTTTGTAGCGGGAAATGTCAACGCCGGCAGAATAGTCGCATTTATAGTATTCCCCTGTGGCGATGGGGAATGTGGAAACGGCGCGTTTTCCATGGTCCATCACGGCATTTACATCCGGCGGGAAAACGGAGTAGGTGTGGTCATTCACAGGAACGGCAGGGGTGGCCCACCACAGGAAGGGGTGGGGGCGTGGGTCTGAC
>OASX01001214.1_pt1 | contig 13776 bp, 13 predicted proteins | sample 1516531 | NCBI WGS metagenome assembly OASX01 (sample SAMEA2579911, study PRJEB22360) | human gut metagenome | biome: human gut; feature: human-associated habitat; material: faeces | place: Denmark | collected 2008/2010
CTTCCATGGCTGGAGAATAAATAATGGGGCTATACGATAAATATGCGCGCCTTGCCACCGAGAGGCTGCAATTCAGTGATAACGGGTTAACGCCGTTTGGAACCTGTATTGATGAAGTCTATTCCGCAACGCAAGGAACCGGCACTACCGGTTCGCGTATGGCTAACGGTAGCTATGCGCCGCACCTGGTATTAGAGAAAGAAATTGCAGAGTTCTTCAACCGTCCGACTGCCATCGTCTTTTCCACCGGCTATACCGCTAATTTAGGTGTTATCAGCGCCCTCGCTGACCACAACGCAGTCGTATTGCTGGACGCCGATAGCCATGCCAGTATCTATGATGCCTGCTCGCTTGGTGGGGCAGAGATCATTCGTTTTCGCCATAATGACGCTAAAGATTTGGAACGGCGGATGATTCGCCTCGGTGAACGGGCGAAAGAAGCGATTATCATCGTCGAAGGCATCTACAGTATGCTTGGTGACGTTGCGCCGCTGGCGGAAATTGTTGATATCATCGTCGGAACTTTCAGTAAAAGCCTGGCCTCCATCGGTGGTTTTGCCGTCGGTTCGGAAGCGATGGAAGTGCTGCGTTATGGCAGTCGTCCGTATATCTTCACCGCTTCGCCTTCTCCCTCATGCATTGCTACCGTTCGTTCGTCGTTAAGAACTATTGCGACACAGCCAGAGCTGCGACAAAAGCTGATGGATAACGCCAACCGTCTGTATGCCGGTCTGGAGAAACTCGGTTACGAGTTAAGTTCACACATTAGCCCGGTAGTGCCGGTGATTATCGGTTCGAAAGAGGAAGGGTTACGTATCTGGCGCGAGCTTATTTCTCTGGGCGTATATGTGAATCTGATCCTGCCACCTGCCGCACCTGCAGGCATTACGCTGCTGCGCTGTAGCGTTAATGCTGCACACAGTCATGAGCAAATTGATGCCATCATTCAGGCTTTTGCAACTCTGAAACAGTAATGCTGCCCCGCCGTGGCGTTATGCCATGGCGGATTTAATGTTTCCTGTCGTATCGATATACCAGAATTAACGCCGCCAGCATAAACACGATCGGTAAACCGAGCGCTGTAACTGGTGCGCTCAACGCGAATAACAATCCCAGATTGACCATGATTTGATAGCTGATCCAGGTCAGTAGCCCAACGATGACGCCCACAGCAAGACGACTGCCCATCCCGGGAGCGCGCGGCGCGCTAAAAGTAAAAGGAACGGCCAGTAAAATCATCGCCAAAGTTAATATGGGATGCCCTAGTTTTTCCCACAATGCCAGACGGTATTCACTGCCGGGTTGCCCGGTCTCCTGCAAATAATGGATGTAATGGTTCAACTGGCGAACGGAAAAGCTGTTGCCCGGCATCGATAGTTCCTGAAGATTCATGCTGGTGAATGTCGATTGCCATGCCAGCTTATCTAACGTCTCCAGCGACTCCTTACCGTTGTGCCATTTTTTATGATTCACACCATGCAACATCCACGTTTTATTGTCTTCAATAGTGGCGCTACGTGCATAAATGTAGGATTCGAGCGAAAGATCATCCCGATAGTGAAAAATCTCTACGCCCACAGGTTGCCCCTGTTCGTTGAGCGATTTTACCGTCACAAATTCATTGCCACGTCTGGCCCACAGCATATTCCCGGTAATGTCGTGGTCATCGCCCAACGCAGTGGCAGTAGATTTGATTTGCAGCGCATGTTGCTGCAACGGCGACGCCACCCACTCATCAATCGCCCCCAATGAAACAGCCCACAAAATGCCGGCAACCAGCACCACCATCGCAATACGAAAAATAGAAAATCCCGTGGTTCGAATTGCAGTAAGTTCGCTGTTCTTCGACATTTGCCCAAGACCGACGATCCCACCTAATAAGGCAATAAATGGTCCAAGATCAATAAGTGTACGCGGCAGAGTCATTAACGCTACCATCACCGCCTGAGTCCAGCGATAACCACCGGGGCTAACGTCATCCAGCTCATTAATCAGGTTGAAAGTCGTGAAAAGCGGTAGCAGTAATCCTGCCGCAGCGGCAAAACCGAGAAAAACGTAACGAATTAAATAGCGACTGAAGATATTCATCGGAAGAATTTCTGCAACAAAGAGAAGTCGCGAGCAATTAGCATCAGCAAGCCGACTAACATCAGTCCGGGTATCAACCACAAACCAGGAATAAGGGGAATCGCCCCATTCGCCACCAGCGTACGGCAAACATCGCCGCCATAAAAAATGGCGATAAACAGCAACGTCAGTGGCAACAACGTTGAAAAACGACCCTGACGCGGTTTAACCCGGCTCAATGAAATTGCCAGCATGGCCATTAGCAGAGCCGTAAAACCACGGCTTTGCCGCCATTGCAGTTCGGCATGATCGGCAGGAAAAACAGAGCGTGCCAGCTCTGTGACTGATTTCGCTTTACGCTTGACGTTCACGCTTTGATCCAGCGGATTAAGATGTAATTGCAGATTACGGTAGAGCTGTTCGTTGTCGTCACGCCCCTGATGATCGAGAACATAAGCCGTGCCGGTATGCAGCATGACGGTAGGTTTCTCTGGAGAAGGATCAACAACATCTACTGAATGAGCGCGAAAAATACGAGTTCGGTTGGCCGTCGAGGTATAAATCAGCGCATCAGTAAGATGGTTATTGTCTGGATCGACCATCTGCGCAAGGATCATGCGTCCATTATCGTTAGTATTAAATTTCTTTGCCTGAAGATGGCGAACATCCAGCTCTGATTGCGACTGTTGCTCTAACTGATAAATTTGCGCATAAGCCCAGGGCCGACCATACATCGACAAAAGAGCAACAATAATACTCAGCGGGATCGCCAGATAAAGAACGGCTTTATACAAACGCGCAGGGCTGGCGCCAGACGCCGCGATAGCGGTAATTTCCGAATCGGTATACATCTGCCCAAGTGTTACGCCGACCGACACATACAAGCCGACAGGCAACAGCATCTCCAGTGCAATCAGTACCTTATAAAAAACAATATCCAGCACAACATTAAGAGCTAAAGTGCCATTGGCCGCTTCGGTCAGATAGCGCTGTGCAGAATAGCTGGCGAAAATAAAGATCAAAAAACCAACGATGATCAACACTAAACGGCGCGTACCACACATGATGTAATGTTCAACCAGCTTCATCTCACCAACGCCCTCAATCCTTTGAATTTATTCTTCATTGATCAGCTTATGCGCCAGTGCAATGACATAATCGACTTCTTCCGGCGTCAAGCTGCCGTCCTTCGCCCACTGAATTTTCCCGTCTTTACTCAACACCATGATGGTTGAACTTTGTTCCGGCAATTGCCAGGCAACGCGTCCCTGACCGTTACCGTCGATAACGAATTGCGCCCAGGGATAATGGCGTTTATTTTTCTCAATTTTACCAACCACAAAATAACCGGAACCAAAGATGGCATCATCGGTGTTCACAATGGTGGTCGGCTGAAAACGATCCTGTGGGAAATTCGCCGCTTCTACTGCTTTGATTAACAGCGAGTTCTTTTTTTTTGCCGATTTCCTCCCGGCGATATACTGAATGATGCGTACTTTTCCTGTCAGTTGAGTACTGTTCCACTTTTGGTAGTGAATTTCGTCATCAGCGTTCAGCAGCAACTCGCCGCCGTCCTGGATATAAATCGGCGTCACCGGTTTGCCGGTAACAAAATTATGCGCCGCTGCACCGAATGGCAGGAACAAAAATGTCAGCACGATAATCAGACGAGATGGCATTATTTCTCCGGCTATACGGGAAAGCGCGAAATCAGCAGCTCTAAGCGCTGGCGAATATTGCTGTCGAGCGCTACCGGCGCGTCATACGGCTGGCGGTTTTCCATATCGTCCGCCACCATCTCATCATGCTTGTCCCCCATCAGACCGTTAATTGCCGCCAGAAAACGGGATATTTGCAGCGCCTCTTTATTTTCGGGATCAATCGATCTTAAGGTGTCGTAATAAGAAACCTGTTGGCTGATGATTTTACGCACATCATGAAATTCCCTGCCAGTCAGCAGTGGGCTGGAGACAATCTCTTTTAGCATGCGCATCTGTGCCTGACGGTAGGCGATAAAACCGTTTACACTTTCTAATTGGCTATGACGTAGTGAATAATTTACCAGCCACCAGACAGGAGAACTTAAATAAACCCGTAAAAGGTTGCCGTAATATGACACTATATTTTTCTTACCGTTGCGGAAACCATCCTGAAAACGGCCAAGAAAGACGGTTGTTTTGCCAAACAAAAAACCTGCCTGATGTTTTTTTAAGTACAATCGTTGAGCAAAACGGAGATGTTTGTAGCGCGCACGCATGTATTTATACTGTTTGCGCTCGTCAGTGGAGAGTTCATCTCCTGCTGCTTGCTTCAGCGTTAAGCGGAGCAATTCCTTTCGATTTACACCATCCAGCCAGAATTTAAGACATAATGCATAATTGTCATGAATAATATCGGACGTACAGCGTAACGTGATAGTTGGCGGTAAGCTGACCTCTGTATCAACAACATCATCCTCTTCAACTGCAATAAATAAACGCTCACTGACCTCAAGTGGAAAATATTTTCTCATCATTAGGATTTTACTCCAGTTGCGTTACAGGCCAATAAATGGCGTTGGAAAAACGCCTTTAAGGTCGGAATTAACGAGAGCACCACATCCAGACATTGACCACCGAAATAAGCAAATGCCGCCCCCAGCACGCCAAACAGGTGACAGAATATGAACAGTAGAACGATGTAGCCCGCCGAAGCGATGGTTTGCGCCACGAGGAAAGCACGCTGTTTCCCTGCCATCAACAGTAATGATTCCTGCGGGAAGCCCAGCATTGAAATAACAATCGCGCCAAGCATTACCTGGATCAGGTCATAGGCTTCGAGATACTTCACGCCGAATACCAACGAAATAAGCGGTTTACCAACGATTAACACCGCCAGCGCCACCAGTATACCAATCCCCCCCGCCAACAAACCTGACTTCACTCCGAGTAGCCACGGTCTGGTGGTTCGTGGATCTAACCGCATGACTTCAGGATAAAAACTCTTACCCAGCAAGCTGGCGGGCGTACCGGCGGCATCGAAAAATGTCATTGCGATTTTAAATAGCCCGGCTGCAGCTGGCCCTAATACGATCCCCACCAGCACCGTGCTACATGAGTTACGCGCAGACCAAATGGAGTGGGCAATATTCGTTGACCAGACAAAACTCCACGCGCCTTTGATATGCCGCGCGGACTCAAACAGGTTCAATTTAAAGGCGCCATGAATATTTCTGCGACGCAATTCGCGCGCAGCAAACCACCAATACATAGTGCCGCCAATCAGATTCGAGGCGTACCAGGCGATAACGAAGCCAGCAAAGCCAAAGTTAAAATACCAGGCAATGACGCTACCTGCCGCACGCAGAAAAGGTTTCGTCGCCTGCTGCACCGCAATTAAATCGAAGCGATCTACCGCACGCAAAATACCCGTCGGCGTAGAAGAGGCCATCGAAGGAATAAGCGTGCAATAGAGCGCGGCCAGCCAAAAGCTTTGAGAATCAAGTCCTAAGGAATGGGAAAGGAAAGGCAGCAAGGCAATACCGCCGACAATCGCCACCGCCCCACTGACGATATCCAGCGAGAAGGAAAATGAGACAACATTACGAAATTGCTGGGGATTATTGTTGGTTAAGGCAGGCGTTCCGTACTGCACCACCAGTTGCCATGTCTGAAACTTAATAAAATCGCTAATCGACTTGGCGTAGGACTGTATGACAACGAGTACGCCAAACATCGCTGGTGTCATCCCTTTACCGGCACACGAGAGCGCCAGCAATCCCAGTAAAGCGCTCACGACATTGCTGGAACCTAACCAGGCGCTGTTGCGAATAATGGTGCGAAATGCGCCATCTGCAAACCAATGTTTGATGTTAAAACCCGCCAATTCAGCCAGACCTTATCGTTAAAAAATGAAAAATATCCCGTCGACCTTAAGTCAGGCTTCGGCGGTCAGAAACAATGGCGACTAACGAAACGGCCTGTAGCGCCCGTTCCAGCACCTCGCTATAGGGCGCTCTGGAATCGATCTCCAGAATTTTCGTGCCGTTATAGCCAATCTTCGACATGACGCTAATTTTGTCCTGCAGCTCGGCATAGTCGTGATCAGGCTTGCGGGCGATGGCGGTATCTATATCAATTCCAAGACGAATGATTAATTCCGGGCGGTACTGTGCCATGTGTTGATATAAACGCCGTTCACTCTGCGCCAGAGAGATTTTGATTTTCCCGGTCGCACGTTCAACGCCAATCCCCGGCCCGTCATAATAAAAACCAGAAATTTCTGCCTGCGGAAAACGATCGCTGACTACCAGTACGCCACTTTGCGCCAGCCGCTGGACTTTACGCAGATTCGCCATACGCCGTAGTGAAAAGCAGTACATAATTACTGCCGCCCATAGCGCTGGCGATTTCGTTTTCATGCTCTGAGTTTTAGAGGATTTCGCCGCCAGCCGTCGCTCCAGCCAGACACCAACTAACGGCAAACGTTTGATTTTATCGCCGTCTTCACCGGAGAGTAGCCCCAGATAACGCCGTTCAGTCTGCCAGTGCTGTTGCAACGATTTCACCAGGTCGGTGGTCAACGTTGACTTACCAGTGCCGTCGCAACCGACCACTGCAATCAACCCAGGAATATAGTTGGTCTGCGGCACGGTAGTGCTATTAACCGTTTGTGTTTGTAGTGCATCCATTCGTTAAATCATCCCTTATCCATTTTGCTGATCAGGAAAGTACGGTCTGAATAGAACGTAGCGAAGCTTGCAAAATCTCGTCTGCTGGCTGTCGCCCATCCAGTTCCAGGATCGTCGCGCCATTGAACGTCAATTGCGGCGTAACAGCGATTTTTTCGCGCAACGCCGCCAGTTGATGGTCAGGTTTACGCAAAAATGCCGTCTGTTCATCGATACCAAGGCGAATCAATAACACCGGTAGATATGAAGCCATCCACTGGTACAGTTTCAGTTCGCTCTGCCTTAACATTTTTACCCAGCCGTTGCCGCCCGTGGTTTTTGCCAGTTGCGGGCCATCGAAGCGAAACCCCGGCACTTCAACCTGTGGATAACGATCGGTAATTAGCAAGTAGCCTTGCTGGCTTTTGCTTAACATTTTACGAAACTTGTACGCACGCCAGCAGGAAAGCAGGTAGATGACCAGCGCAGTAAAATTGCCGGGCGGCGTTAAAGGCCGCTCGTGCACGTCGGCCGCTTTGCCCCGCAGATAACGTCCAAAGGGCGCACCAATACCAGGCAACTGCGAAATCCACTCACCGATACGCCCGGAAGACTGCCCCAGATAGATCTGTTCTGTAGGTATTTTCGCCGCTAGTTCATTGACCAGACTCGCAGTAAGCGTCGATTTACCCGAACCATCACATCCTACAATGGCAATAACACGCAATGGTGTGGAATTAATTATTGACATATTACGTTGATTCACGAAAAACCCGGCAGCAAATAATGTATTGAATATTACGTAGTCCGTGTCCAGAATATCCGTTCAACCTTATTGTGACAATGCCTAATTGTGGCATTGGTCTGAATAACGTCTTTATAAAATCATATTGACCAAATAAATATTTACAATGGATATTTAAATTAAGGGATATATTCATGGAATCAATAATTCCTCCAGTCATTGCCGTTATCGGTAGCGATGGTTCAGGTAAATCTACAGTTTGTGAACATCTTATTTCTGTTGTCGAAAAATATGGCGCCGCAGAAAGAGTTCATCTCGGAAAACAGGCAGGGAATGTCGGGCGTGCTGTGGTAAAAATGCCATTAATGGGAAAATCACTGAATAAATCCATTGAACGAAATAAAGTAAAAACGGCTAAAAAATTACCTGGACCGATCCCAGCACTGGTGATTACGGCATTTGTCGCCCGCCGCTTACTACGCTTTCGCCATATGCTCGCCTGCCGACAACACGGATTAATTGTCTTAACCGATCGTTATCCGCAGGACCAAATCCCTGGCGCTTATGACGGTACAGTGTTTCCACCCAACGTTGAGGGAAGCCGTTTTGTTTCATGGCTTGCTAATCTGGAACGTAGAGCATTTCACTGGATGGCGAGCTATAAGCCGGATCTGGTGATTAAGCTCAACGTTGATCTGGATGTCGCCTGTGAACGTAAACCTGACCATAAAAGGGAGTCTCTGGCGAGGAAAATTGCTATCACGCCACAGTTAACCTTTGGCGGCGCGCAATTGATTGATATCGATGCCAATCAGCCACTTGAGCAGGTGCTTGTTGATGCAGAAAATGCCATTAAGGATTTTATGGCAGCACGAGGTTATCACTAATCAAAATTAAAAATGCCCGATCACAAAGACCGGGCATCACCAGTAAAGTCAAATAAATTGCAACGCAATCCAGTAAAGACTGCCAGATAGAAAAATCGCCGCCGGTAAGGTAAACACCCACGCCATCAGAATACTGGTGACGGTTTTACGCTGTAACCCGCCACCATCAACCACCATCGTCCCTGCGACGGCGGAAGAGAGTACATGTGTCGTGGAAACCGGCATCCCAATATAGCTGGCAAGACCGATAGACACCGCAGCGGTCATCTGCGCAGCCATCCCTTGAGCATACGTCATACCACGCTTACCAATTTTCTCGCCAATGGTCATCGCCACACGACGCCAGCCTATCATGGTACCGATACCCAGCGCCAAAGCCACTGCCATAATGATCCAGACAGGTGCATATTCAATGGTGCTTAACATATCAGTACGCAGTTTTTTCAGCAGGTTCTGATCTTCTTTGCTAACGCCCGGCAATTTCGCCAGCTTCGCGGAGGTATCGGAGATGCAAAGCATAATACGACGCAACTGGCTGCGTTGACCTACGCTTAACGGCTCATAACTGTCCATATTACCCGGTAGCATCGTTTTAACACGGTCAATGGCATCAAAAGTGTTTGCAGGATGACAATGGAACTCTTTCGGCTGAGAACCGTCAGCCGGAGTGGCAGGCAATGGTTGTTCCATCGCAATCAATTTTTGCGGCAGTTCGGGATGCTGTTGCAAATAGTGTTCGAAGTTAGTGACCGCATCTCGAGTACGAGTAATTTCATATCCTGATGCGTTCATGTTAACAACGAACCCGGCAGGCGCAATCCCTACCAGCACCAGCATGACCAGGCCAATCCCTTTTTGCCCATCGTTCGCACCATGAGAGAAAGCCACGCCCGCAGCGGAAACAATCAGCGCAATACGTGTCCAGAACGGCGGCTTGCGTTTGCCTTTTTTCTTCTTCCGCTCCTCTGGAATACGGTGGATGCGATCGCGCTTTTTCGTCCCGCTCCAGTAGCGACGCAACAGGAAAATCAGTCCCCCTGCAATCACCAGTCCAACAATGGGAGAAACTATCAACGAAGAGAAAATCTTTGTAACTTCACGCAGATTTAATGCATCCATTACCGACGAACCGGTTAAAAGTGCATTGGTTAAACCGATGCCGATAATCGCGCCAATCAAAGTGTGAGAACTGGAGGCAGGTAAACCAAAGAACCACGTTCCCAGGTTCCAGATAATCGCGGCTAACAGCATGGAAAAGACCATCGCCAGGCCATGGGCCGAGCCCATATTGAGCAACAAATCAGTAGGCAACATATGGACGATGGCATAAGCAACGCTAAGCCCACCAAGCAACACGCCAAAAAAGTTAAAAAATGCCGCCATCACTACAGCAAGATGTGGCTGCATGGCGCGGGTATAAATAACGGTTGCTACCGCATTCGCCGTGTCATGAAAACCATTGATTGCTTCGTAGAACAACACAAATGCCAGAGCCAGTAATAGCAAAAGCCCTGTGTATATATCAAGGCCAACAAATAAATTTAGCATATATTAGATTACGCCATTTTGAATTTACGAACGAACGCATTATCAGTGACTTTAATGGCGTGGGCAAAGTGAAATATCGCTTTTTAGTGATAAAAACAAAGTTATTTCTTTAGTATCAGACAATAAGTCACCTCTCAAAATCTTAAAGAATGTTTAATAACAACGTATTTTATTCGTTAATATATTTAGGGTATGAACATATGAGCATTAATATATACAATTAATTAATGATTTGAATAATCCGCGGACATGCTCCCGTACCGATTAATTTCATAATCAGTACGGGTTTACTACAACATGTATTACTCTTTCACCACAATTAACGGTTCAATATCACTCTCTTTTTTGATGACCAGTGATTCATCGCCGCGCAGGCAAGTTCCACCATAGTTACCACCAACAGTGAAGGTACACACCTGGATATACTTACCGTCCACTTTTGGCAGGCACCACAGTTGCTGGTAAATATTTTTCTGTTCGGCAAATTTACCGCTGGTCTGATCAAGCACCTCTTCATGATGGCTGACCAGGTCAATGTTGCTACCACAGCGCCCGGCAATCGGTTTAACGGCATAACCGGTTTTCACCAGCTCATCATTCACGGTGAAGTCAGTATCCAACAGATAACGATGGTGCGGGAACAGAGACCAGAGGATCGGCAGAATCGCTTTGTTACCGGGGATCACCGTCCATAGCGGCTCAAAAACCAACACTTCCGGGCGTAACAGAACGTCTATCAGACGAACTTCATTTTGTGGATGCCCGGTGCGAATCGGCACTGCGGCAAATTCACGGTCGCTCACTTCGCGGATTTGATCAAATGCCGTTTCCCACGCCCAGGTTTTCCATACGCAGTTAACCTGTCGCCCTTCTCCATCAATCAGTTGCCCGGCAGCATCCCAACGCAGTTCCTCTAACCCGCGTAAAATACGCGTTTCAAAGCCTGCTTGTTGCAGCGCCTGCTCCATAAACTGAGCGTGATAATTCTCCTCAATATCTTTGTCCTGCATGATATGCACAAACGGACGCGCGCGGCTGTGTTTCCATGCGCCTGCCAGCTCGTTAATCAACCCTTCAGCCGGATTGAAACCGCTGCCTTTATAACCCTGCTCCGCCCAGCGTTCGAGGATTAAGCCTGCTTCGGTATGGCAGGAGGCGGAATCGGCGTTGTATTCATAGACTTTCAGGCCACGCTCATCCATGCAGAAGTCCATTCGGCCGGTAATCATATGGTGCCGGCGACGCTGCCAGGAGAGACGCAAACGCGGCCAGAGGATTTTTGGAATATCGAACAGCGCCAACAGATTGTCATCTTTCAGCACCTTGTCGGTGGCATGCAGATACATCAGGTGCAGCTCGTTAGTGGCTTTTATCAGCTCCTGTTCGGCGCTCTCGGTAATGGTGTAATAATGATACGGGTCCTGATTGATTACCTGACCGTTCGCCTGCACGTAGGCATTTTGTAGCGGATCCTGCTCATCCAACCATTTACCGTCAAACTGACCTTTGTTTTCCAGTCGCGCCCCGCTGATTTTCAACAAATCACTTTCAATTTGCGGCTGCGGCAAGCTGTGTTCGGTATCTTCCGTCTGGATCATCCAGCCAAGAATAGTGGTGTCATCAAAAGTATCTTTCAGGGTATAACAACCGTTTTCGACTACCATCTCCAGCTCGCGCGTCCACTGTTGCCCTTGCGGCAACGGAGAATGAATCACGTTCTGTTCCGCAATGCGAACTTTATTCCCGTGCAATTGCGTAATAATGGCGACATGGCCTGTGTCTTTAAATTCACCGCCTTTATCCCAGATAAGAAGCGCGCCCGCGACTGGCGCACGTGGCGAGCCATTAGGGAACGCCTGCAATGGCAAAATGTTGTCATTAACCACTTCACGCAGGAAGCGCAGTGAGAAAATCTCCCACGCCATTCCCACATCTGTGAAGACTACACCGTAGTTCAGAAAGAGAAAACGGCGAGCAAATTCAACACATTGCCATTTGTAGCCCATATATTCGTCGTCGATATAGCTACGGAATACGGCATCATCTTCGTATTCCTGCGGATCGAGAGAACTGTAATCTGAAGAGTAGATTGCTACACCACCGGGGGCATAGCCTAATAATGTCCCAAACGGGGCATCCTGACTGGTCGTTCCTTTGCTCATCACGTTACCTTAAACAATACAGCCTAAGCAGTTGGCGTAAATGTTATGCTCTGATTACCTGCTCAGTGACATTAACCGGACAGAGGTCAGACTAATCATACACCTCAACGCAGCGGCTGGCGCAAAGGGTTAAAAAATTCACAATCTGTACAGCAGACGAACTGCTACACTGCTTCAACATTACCACTCAGAAGGCAACTCACTATGGCAGAAAATACTTATCAGCCCGCGAAAGTCTGGACGTGGGATAAATCCTCTGGCGGCGCGTTCGCCAATATCAATCGCCCGATGTCTGGCCCGACACATGAAAAAGCGCTACCGGTTGGTAAACACCCGTTGCAGCTCTATTCTCTGGGTACGCCAAACGGTCAGAAAGTCACCATAATGCTTGAAGAACTGTTGGCGCTGGGCGTTACTGGCGCAGAGTACGATGCCTGGCTGATCCGCATTGGCGATGGCGATCAGTTCTCCAGCGGCTTTGTGGAAGTGAACCCGAACTCGAAGATCCCGGCACTGCGTGATCATACGCATAATCCGCCTATCCGCGTATTTGAGTCAGGATCGATTCTGCTTTATCTGGCAGAGAAATTTGGCTACTTCCTGCCGCAGGATCTGGCTAAACGTACCGAAACGCTGAACTGGTTGTTCTGGTTACAGGGTGCTGCGCCGTTCCTCGGCGGTGGTTTTGGTCACTTTTACCATTACGCACCGGTGAAAATTGAGTACGCCATCAATCGCTTTACCATGGAAGCCAAGCGTCTGCTCGACGTGTTGGACAAACAACTGGCACAACATAAATTTGTTGCGGGTGATGAGTACACCATTGCTGATATGGCAATCTGGCCGTGGTTTGGCAACGTGGTGTTAGGTGGCGTGTATGATGCCGCAGAGTTTCTTGATGCAGGTAGCTATAAGCACGTGCAACGCTGGGCGAAAGAAGTGGGCGAACGTCCGGCAGTAAAGCGTGGGCGTATTGTTAACCGCACCAACGGGCCGCTGAACGAGCAGTTACATGAGCGCCATGACGCCAGCGATTTCGAGACGAATACGGAAGATAAGCGTCAGGGTTAATGGTTAGTGCTCGTCGCAGCAAGCCATCCAGGCCGGATAAGGCGTTCACGCCGCATCCGGCAATCGAGCGCAATATCTGATGCGACGCTAGCGCGTCTTGTCAGGCCTACAAATGCCTCCGCCTTTCATCATCACGCGCTGGTAATGTCGTAATCCATTTGGCGCAGCGCGTCTAATGTGGCTTTGGCTTCATCTTCGTCGATGATGCTCATGGCAAATCCGACGTGTACCAGCACCCACTGGCCCAGCAGATCGGCAGGGTTACCTTCGCAAATCAGGGCGATATTCACGTCGCGCTTGATACCACATACTTCAACCTGCGCAAGCTGGTGAATATCTTCACCGACAGCCAGCACCTGACCAGGAACACCAATACACATTGTTAACTCCGGTTATTCAACTTCAATACTTTTGACGATCAGCGAATCGCCGGTATCGACACGCAACCGCTCGCCGTGACAGATCGGACACTGCGCATCGTGCTGATGAATCTCCACCACCTGGCTGCAATCCCAACACCAGGCCTGGGCGGGTTTATAGACGATATGTAAATCGCACCCTTGCGCCACCGTTCCCTGGCAGACGATTTCAAAACTAAAACGGACGGGGCTCTCCTCAACGCAGGAGAGCGCGCCAATTTCCAGCCAC
>OASX01001218.1_pt1 | contig 13744 bp, 10 predicted proteins | sample 1516531 | NCBI WGS metagenome assembly OASX01 (sample SAMEA2579911, study PRJEB22360) | human gut metagenome | biome: human gut; feature: human-associated habitat; material: faeces | place: Denmark | collected 2008/2010
CGCAGATCGGCCTGAAGAAAGGTGATGTGATTATTGGCGCGAACCAGCAGGCAGTAAAAAACATCGCTGAACTGCGTAAAGTTCTCGACAGCAAACCGTCTGTTCTGGCGCTGAATATTCAGCGTGGCGACAGCACTATCTATCTGTTAATGCAGTAATCACTCTCAACCCCTTCCTGTTCAGGGAAGGGGTTCTCCTTATAATCTGTGAACTTCTCCACAACTCCATATATCTTCGTCGTCCTTTGGGCGTTTGCACAATGCCGCGCATTCCATACTTCCTTATGCTAAGCCATGCACAACGGAGGGCTTATGGCTGGCTGGCATCTTGATACCAAAATGGCGCAGGATATCGTGGCGCGCACCATGCGCATTATCGATACCAATATTAACGTGATGGACGCACGTGGGCGCATTATCGGCAGCGGCGATCGTGAGCGTATTGGTGAATTGCACGAAGGGGCTTTGTTGGTCCTTTCTCAGGGGCGGGTGGTCGATATTGACGATGCGGTGGCGCGGCATCTTCATGGTGTGCGACAGGGGATTAATCTGCCGTTGCGGTTGGAAGGCGAGATTGTCGGTGTGATCGGCCTGACTGGCGAACCGGAGCATTGGCGCAAGTATGGCGAGCTGGTCTGTATGACGGCGGAAATGATGCTGGAGCAGTCGCGACTTATGCACCTTCTCGCACAGGATAGCCGTTTGCGTGAAGAGTTGGTGATGCATCTGATTCAGGCTGAAGAGAATACGCCAGCGTTAACTGAATGGTCGCAGCGCCTGGGTATTGATCTTAACCAACCGCGCGTGGTGGCGATTGTCGAGGTCGATAGCGGTCAGCTCGGCGTGGACAGCGCAATGGCGGAGTTACAGCAGTTGCAAAATGCGTTAACCACACCGGAACGCAATAATCTGGTGGCGATAGTCTCGCTGACTGAAATGGTGGTGCTGAAACCGGCGTTGAATCAGTTTGGTCGCTGGGATGCGGAGGAGCATCGTAAACGAGTAGAACAACTTATCATCCGCATGAAAGAGTATGGCCCGCTGCGTTTTCGCGTGTCACTGGGCAATTATTTTACCGGCGCAGGCAGTATTGCACGCTCTTATCGTACGGCGAAAACAACGATGATGGTGGGCAAACACCGGATGCCGGAAAACCGCTGCTATTTTTATCAGGATCTGATGTTACCAGTGTTGCTCGATAGTTTGCGTGGCGACTGGCAGGCCAATGAATTGGCTCGCCCTCTGGCCCGGCTAAAAGCAATGGATAATAACGGCTTGTTGCGGCGGACATTGGCAGCATGGTTTCGTCATAATGTGCAACCGTCGGCAACCTCAAAGGCGCTGTTTATCCATCGTAATACCCTGGAGTATCGGCTTAATCGTATCTCGGAACTGACCAGGCTGGATTTGGGCAATTTTGATGACAGACTGTTGCTGTATGTGGCGTTACAACTGGATGAAGAGCAGTAGGTCCATGACAGAATTTAAGCCGGGTGATATGTTACCCGGCTCCTGGAATGACATCATTTACGCGTCAGTTTTTCCAGATCGGCTTCAATTTCGCTGATCTTATTGGTTACTACCGATTCAAGATGGCGTAAATCGTCGAGAATTTTACGTTTTAGATCAACTTCGCTTCGGTCGCGCTGGCAGATTTGATCAAGCTCATCAATGATATATCGCAGATTCGGGCTGATCTCCTGAACCTCCTTATAACCCTGACCCACGCCATCGGCGACCACCGTTTTGCGCTGGCGCGGATATTTAAACTTCACGCTCTTAGCGAAAAACTCGCCTTTGTCTTTCTGGAAATAGATTTTCAGAATATCGTTGTTGGCTTCCTGCCGGAGGCTGTAACGATCAATTTCTTCAGGATTGGTAATACCCAGACTTTTCAGATTGTCGTACATAGCGTTACCTCAAAATGAGTCAGTAAATTGTGCTTATCTTAGCATTTGTCCTGGCCCGACCGGCTCGACGGCGATCGCAGAAAGCCTTTTTCCAGACTTCTATCATGGCGTAAAAATTAAAAAATTACCTGCTTTATTCTGATAAGAGAATTCGCTTTCTACACCAGCTCCAGTATCGTTACTTCCGGGCGGCAATTCAGACGCAAGCCATACAAACTTCCGACACCCCGAGTCGTGTAAATTTGCCGCTCACCAAAGGCGTTTAAACCAGCGGTGTAGCGTTTATCTTCTACGGGTGCAAAAGGTTCGCCAACCAACGGTATATGTATTTGACCGCCGTGAGTATGACCGCAGAGCATCAGATCCCACGCTTCATCACGCATGACTTCTTTGCTATCGGGATTATGCGCCAGCACCAGTCGTGGCAGACCAGCTTTGCTGGTGGGAGTCGGTTTGCATTGTCCGGCCCATAAATCACCAGTGCCAACCAGTTCAAATCGCTGCTTCTGAGCGGAGATTAGCGTAGCTTCGTTAAATAACACCGTGATCCCCGCCGATTTTAACGCCTCGCCAATTACGCGATTTTTCTCCGTTCCCACGGGGTGATCGTGGTTGCCATAAATAGCGAACGTGGGTGCACGCTTGGCTAATGGCGAGAGTACGTCACTGAACGCTGGAAAATTCAGCGGCATATCAAATAATACGTAATCGCCGCCCAGCAAAATCAAGTCAGGCTTTTGTGCTATGCCAAGGTTAATGGCTTCTGAAATTAAGGTCAGCGGAACAAAGCGGGAATAATGGAGGTCGGCAAGAAAAAGAATTTTAAAAGACTGAGATTTGTCTTTAAAAAAGGCGATGCGGTGATGGGTTAATTCAAGCCAGCCTGGTTCCATGTAATGTATATAACCGAAACCAGATCCCGCAGCTAACGTCGCGGCGGCAACCTGCAACAAACGTCGGCGTGAAATCATTATCTGTCCCTGTAAAAAATCGGGCAGCGTCGTGCTGCCCGTGTTTATCTTTTTAGTCGATGGTGCGCAGCAGTTCGTTGATGCCGACTTTGCCGCGGGTTTTCGCGTCAACTTTCTTAACGATAACCGCACAATAGAGGCTGTATTTACCATCTTTCGACGGTAGGTTGCCTGAAACAACCACAGAACCCGCTGGAACGCGGCCGTAATGGATTTCGCCAGTTTCACGGTCGTAAATACGGGTGCTTTGACCGATATATACGCCCATGGAAATGACGGAGCCTTCTTCGACGATCACGCCTTCAACGACTTCAGAGCGCGCGCCGATGAAACAGTTATCTTCAATGATGGTTGGGTTAGCCTGCAGCGGCTCCAGTACGCCACCAATGCCAACGCCGCCAGAGAGATGAACGTTTTTACCGATTTGCGCACAGGAACCGACGGTGGCCCAGGTATCAACCATGGTGCCTTCATCAACGTAAGCGCCAATGTTCACGTAAGACGGCATCAGTACGGTGTTACGGGCGATAAATGCCCCCTGACGCACTGCCGCTGGCGGTACTACGCGGAAACCTTCTTTCTGGAAACGCGCTTCGTCGTAGTTAGCGAATTTCATCGGCACTTTATCGAAGTAGCGGCTTTCTGCTCCCTCGATCATCTGATTATCATTTATACGGAAAGAGAGCAGCACCGCTTTTTTCAACCACTGATGCGTCACCCACTGACCGTCGATTTTTTCCGCAACACGCAGTGCGCCGGAATCCAGCATGGCGATCACCTGATTTACCGCTTCGCGGGTAACGGTGTCTGCGTTAGCTGGCGTGATTTCGGCACGGCGTTCAAAAGCGGTTTCAATAATGTTCTGTAACTGCTGCATTGTTAAACTCTTTTCATATCAGTAAACACATTACCCTTTATCGTTTGGATTGAGGGCCTCTGTCAACCGCTGATGCACTTCCTGCTGCAACTCGTTATTAAGCGCACGCCGGTCAGCGGTGGCAATTATGAATAAATCTTCTACTCGTTCGCCAATGGTTGTAATTCGGGCGCCATGAAGCGAAATTCCCAGATCGGCAAAAATTTTCCCCACCCGTGCCAGTAAGCCAGGCTGATCAAGCGCAATCAATTCGAGGAAGGATTTTCGCTCGGTATGCGTCGGCAAAAACGTTACTTCAGTTTCTACAGTAAAGTGACGTAATTTAGCGGGCTGGCGACGCGGCTGCGGTGGTTGCCAGGTGCTTTGTGTCAGTACCTGCTCAAGTCCATAACGAATAACGTCATGGCGATCGGTGGACAGCGGGCTGCCATCCGGCTCAAGAACAATGAAGGTATCCATCGCCATGCCGTCACGGGTAGTGAATATTTGCGCGTCGTGAACGCTTAAGTTACGGCGGTCTAACTCGGCGCATACAGCGGCAAACAGATAAGGACGGTCCGGGCTCCAGATAAAAATCTCGGTACCGCCGCGCGTAGCCTGTGGGCTAAGCAATACCAGCGGTTTGCTTAAATCATGCTGCAATAAATGTCTTGCGTGCCAGGCCAGCTGACTTGGGCTGTGGCGGACAAAATAGTTAGCGCGGCAGCGTGACCAGATTTGATGTAGCGCCTCTTCGTCGATGTTATCCATACGCAGCAACGCCAGTGCCTGTAACTGATGATGGCGAACCCGTTCGCGCATATCCGGCGTGTTTTGCATTCCGCGTCGTAGTTGTTTTTCAGTGGCGAAATAGAGTTCGCGCAACAGACTCTGTTTCCAGCTATTCCACAATGTTTCGTTGGTGGCGCATATATCGGCTACCGTCAGGCATACCAGATAACGCAGACGATTTTCCGTTTGCATTTCTTTGGCGAACTGTTTAATCACTTCCGGGTCCTGGATATCGCGACGTTGGGCGGTTACGGACATCAGCAAGTGCTGGCGAACCAGCCAGGCAACCAGTTGCGTTTCACGCGAGTTCAGACCGTGCAGTTCGGCAAAATTCACTACATCTTGCGCCCCGAGAATGGAATGGTCGCCGCCGCGCCCTTTGGCGATATCGTGAAACAATGCGGCAATGAAAATCAGCTCCGGCGACGGCAGGCGTGGCCAGACATCCACACACAACGGATGGCGCTGGCGCGTTTCTTCACTGGCAAAAGTCTCCAGTTTCAACATCACGCGAACAGTATGTTCATCCACCGTGTACGCGTGAAACAGGTCAAACTGCATTTGCCCGACAATATGTGACCATTGCGGCATATAAGCGCCTAATACGCTGTGACGATGCATCGGCAACAGCCCGCGACGCACCGCGCCGGGGTGACGAAGAATGCTTAAAAACAGTTTTCGCGCCTCTGGAATATGGCAAAGCGGTTGTTGCAGATGGCGACGGGCATGGCGTAACTGGCGCAGTGTAGTGGAGTAAATACCGGTGATCGCACTATTGCGCACCATGGTATAGAACATTCGCAGGATGGCTTCCGGCTGGCGCATAAACAGCGTTTCATCGCGCAGGTCGATAAGTGTACCGCGTAGCTGAAATTCATCGTCAATCGGACGGGGTTTTTCGTCAGCGGGGAGCGCGAGAATAGCTTCATCGAACAGTTGCAGCAGCATTTGGTTGAGCTCGCTGACGCGACGCGTAACGCGGAAGTAATCCTTCATCATCCGCTCGACCGGTTCGTTGCCTTCACCACTGTAATTCAGGCGCTGGGCGACGCTAAGCTGGCGATCGAATAACAGGCGATTATCGTAACGACTGACGACCAGATGCAGGGCAAAGCGAATACGCCACAAGATATGTAGACACTCGTTTAATTCTGCCCGTTCCGCTGAGGTTAAGAAGCCAAATCCAACCATCTCATCCAGCGATGTTGCGCCAAAATGACGGCGGGCAACCCATTGCAGAGTGTGGATATCGCGCAAGCCGCCGGGGCTGCTTTTGATGTCTGGCTCAAGGTTGTAGCTGGTGCCGTGGTAACGCTGATGGCGCTGGTTCTGTTCTTCAACTTTCGCTGCGCAGAACTTGTCGGAAGGCCAGAATCCTTCGCTGAAAATATGTTTTTGCAGTTCGAGAAATAACGCGACATCGCCAATTAATAAGCGGGATTCGATTAAATTGGTGGCGACGGTTAAATCCGATAACCCTTCCAGCATGCACTCTTCAAGCGTGCGCACGCTATGACCGACTTCCAGCTTCACATCCCACAGCAGCGTTAACAGCTCGCCCACTTTTTGCGCCTGATCGTCCGGGAGTTTTTTGCGGCTTAAAATCAGTAAATCGACGTCTGAAAGCGGATGCAGCTCGCCACGACCGTAGCCACCGACGGCGACCAATGCCAGGTCGGCAATTTGACTGAAACCTGCTTCAATCCACAACCGTTGCAGGAGTTGGTCGATAAATTCAGTACGCGCTTCAATTAACTGTTCTGCGGAGATACCGTTGTCAAAAGCCTCGCCCAGCCAACGCTGAAAAGTATCGATATGGGCTTTTATCCCACAAACGGTTAATTCATCACGGGGCCAGGCGCATGGGTTTTGCGGTTGGCCGGGAAGGGTGGGGAGAGCGGTGTTTGCGTGCTGTTCTGGAAGGGTATTCATCGTGCGCCACCCATAAGATTAAATTATCGCATTAAAAAAGCCGGCATTTGCCGGCTTCCTCTTATTCGTCGTGCGAGATTATCGCCGGGATGGTGTCATCCTTGCGTAGTGTCAGAATTTCGCAGCCGTTATCGGTCACCACAATAGTATGCTCGTATTGTGCAGACAAGCTGCGATCTTTGGTTTTTACCGTCCAGCCATCTTTCATGGTGCGGATCTCTTTTTTACCCGCGTTGACCATTGGCTCAATAGTGAAGGTCATCCCCGGTTTCAGTACGACGTTGGTTTCGTGGGAGTCATAGTGAAGAACCTGTGGTTCTTCATGGAAGCCGCGACCAATACCGTGTCCGCAATATTCACGAACGACGGAGAAACCTTCAGCTTCGACGAATTTCTGAATCGCCGCACCGATTTCGCGCAGATTGATGCCTGGTTTCACCATTCGCAGTGCCAGGTACAGGCTTTCTTGCGTCACGCGACACAGGCGTTCGCCCATGATGGTTGGCTTACCGACGATAAACATTTTCGAGGTGTCGCCATGGAAACCATCTTTGATTACGGTAACGTCGATGTTAACGATATCGCCATCTTTCAGCAGTTTGGCGTCGTCCGGGATACCGTGGCATACCACTTCATTAATAGAGATGCACACGGATTTCGGATAACCGTGGTAGCCGAGGCAGGCAGAAACCGCGTGTTGTTCATTAACAATGTAATCATTACAGATGCGATCCAGCTCGCCGGTGCTGATGCCCGGTTTAACGTATGGTTCGATCATCTCCAGCACTTCGGCAGCCAGGCGGCCAGCGACGCGCATTTTTTCGATATCTTCAGGGGTCTTGATTGAGATAGCCATTAATTCTGTCCATCAGCGTCGGTGATACCGACAATATATATGTAAGTGCCGTCAATGGTATCACACCCGGGCAAATTGAGAATCATTCTGAATTTCGCCAAACGTGCCACTGAACGTTTTCTATAATAGAAAGTTCACCATCTGATGCTGTACACCGCGCCAACAATTATTGGAGTCCGCGGCGTATTTGTGGTATAAAGCGCGCCGGACTTCCGATCTATTTCGTATACACAGACTGGACGGAAGCGACAATCTCACTTTGTGTAACAACACACACGTATCGGCACATATTCCGGGGTGCCCTTTGGGGTCGGTAATATGGGATACGTGGAGGCATAACCCCAACTTTTATATAGAGGTTTTAATCATGGCAACTGTTTCCATGCGCGACATGCTCAAGGCTGGTGTTCACTTCGGTCACCAGACTCGTTACTGGAACCCGAAAATGAAGCCGTTCATCTTCGGTGCGCGTAACAAAGTTCACATCATCAACCTTGAGAAAACTGTACCGATGTTCAACGAAGCTCTGGCTGAACTGAACAAGATTGCTTCTCGCAAAGGTAAAATCCTTTTCGTTGGTACTAAACGCGCTGCAAGCGAAGCGGTGAAAGACGCTGCTCTGAGCTGCGACCAGTTCTTCGTGAACCATCGCTGGCTGGGCGGTATGCTGACTAACTGGAAAACCGTTCGTCAGTCCATCAAACGTCTGAAAGACCTGGAAACTCAGTCTCAGGACGGTACTTTCGACAAGCTGACCAAGAAAGAAGCGCTGATGCGCACTCGTGAGCTGGAGAAACTGGAAAACAGCCTGGGCGGTATCAAAGACATGGGCGGTCTGCCGGACGCTCTGTTTGTAATCGATGCTGACCACGAACACATTGCTATCAAAGAAGCAAACAACCTGGGTATTCCGGTATTTGCTATCGTTGATACCAACTCTGATCCGGACGGTGTTGACTTCGTTATCCCGGGTAACGACGACGCAATCCGTGCTGTGACCCTGTACCTGGGCGCTGTTGCTGCAACCGTACGTGAAGGCCGTTCTCAGGATCTGGCTTCTCAGGCGGAAGAAAGCTTCGTAGAAGCTGAGTAATAAGGCTTGATAACTCCCCCAAAATAGTTCGAGTTGCAGAAAGGCGGCAAGCTCGAGAATTCCCGGGAGCTTACATCAGTAAGTGAGCGGGATGAGCGAGCGAAGACAACGCATCTGCGGCGCGAAAGATGAAGGGGGAGAGCCCTTATAGACCAGGTAGTACACGTTTGGTTAGGGGGCCTGCATATGGCCCCCTTTTTCACTTTTATATCTGTGCGGTTTAATGCCGGGCAGATCACATCTCCGAGGATTTTAGAATGGCTGAAATTACCGCATCCCTGGTAAAAGAGCTGCGTGAGCGTACTGGCGCAGGCATGATGGATTGCAAAAAAGCACTGACTGAAGCTAACGGCGACATCGAGCTGGCAATCGAAAACATGCGTAAGTCCGGTGCTATTAAAGCAGCGAAAAAAGCAGGCAACGTTGCTGCTGACGGCGTGATCAAAACCAAAATCGACGGCAACTACGGCATCATTCTGGAAGTGAACTGCCAGACTGACTTCGTAGCAAAAGACGCTGGTTTCCAGGCGTTCGCAGACAAAGTTCTGGACGCAGCTGTTGCTGGCAAAATTACTGACGTTGAAGTTCTGAAAGCTCAGTTCGAAGAAGAGCGTGTTGCACTGGTTGCGAAAATCGGTGAAAACATCAACATTCGTCGTGTTGCTGCACTGGAAGGCGATGTTCTGGGGTCTTATCAGCACGGTGCGCGTATCGGCGTTCTGGTTGCTGCTAAAGGCGCTGACGAAGAGCTGGTTAAACACATCGCTATGCACGTTGCTGCCAGCAAGCCAGAATTCATCAAGCCGGAAGACGTATCCGCTGAAGTGGTAGAGAAAGAATACCAGGTTCAGCTGGACATCGCGATGCAGTCTGGTAAGCCGAAAGAAATCGCAGAGAAAATGGTTGAAGGCCGCATGAAGAAATTCACCGGCGAAGTTTCTCTGACCGGTCAGCCGTTCGTTATGGAACCGGCAAAAACTGTTGGTCAGCTGCTGAAAGAGCATAACGCTGAAGTGACTGGTTTCATCCGCTTCGAAGTGGGTGAAGGCATCGAGAAAGTTGAGACTGACTTTGCAGCAGAAGTTGCTGCGATGTCCAAGCAGTCTTAATTATCGAAAAGGAGCCGCCTGAGGGCGGCTTCTTTTTGCGCCCATCTTGTAAATTCAGCTAACCCTTATGGGGCAGCGCTGAAAAGCGACATACAATGTCGTCGGTATTAATTCATTTCAATCGTTGACAGTCTCAGGAAAGAAACATGGCTACCAATGCAAAACCCGTCTATAAACGCATTCTGCTTAAGTTGAGTGGCGAAGCTCTGCAGGGCACGGAAGGCTTCGGTATTGATGCAAGCATACTGGATCGCATGGCTCAGGAAATCAAAGAACTGGTTGAACTGGGTGTTCAGGTTGGTGTGGTGATTGGTGGGGGTAACCTGTTCCGTGGCGCTGGTCTGGCGAAAGCGGGTATGAACCGCGTTGTGGGCGACCACATGGGCATGCTGGCTACTGTTATGAACGGTCTGGCAATGCGTGATGCGCTGCACCGCGCCTATGTGAACGCTCGTCTGATGTCTGCTATTCCATTGAATGGCGTGTGCGACAGCTATAGCTGGGCAGAAGCCATCAGCCTGTTGCGTAACAACCGTGTGGTGATTCTCTCCGCTGGTACGGGCAACCCATTCTTTACCACCGACTCTGCTGCTTGTCTGCGTGGTATTGAAATTGAAGCCGACGTGGTACTGAAAGCGACCAAAGTTGATGGCGTGTTTACCGCTGACCCGGCGAAAGATCCAACTGCAACTATGTACGAGCAGTTGACCTACAGCGAAGTGCTGGAAAAAGAGCTGAAAGTGATGGACCTGGCTGCCTTTACGCTGGCTCGTGACCACAAATTGCCGATTCGTGTTTTCAACATGAATAAACCGGGTGCGCTGCGCCGTGTGGTAATGGGTGAAAAAGAAGGGACTTTAATCACGGAATAATTCCCGTGATGGATAAATAAGGGTAAGATTCCGCGTAAGTATCGCGGGGGCGTAAGTCTGGTTATAAGGCGTTATTGTTGCAGGCAGTTTGGTCACGGCCAGCGCGCAGCAACCGGAGCGTACAAAAGTACGTGAGGATGGCGAGCACTGCCCGGGGCCAAAATGGCAAATAAAATAGCCTAATAATCCAGACGATTACCCGTAATATGTTTAATCAGGGCTATACTTAGCACACTTCCACTGTGTGTGACTGTCTGGTCTGACTGAGACAAGTTTTCAAGGATTCGTAACGTGATTAGCGATATCAGAAAAGATGCTGAAGTACGCATGGACAAATGCGTAGAAGCGTTCAAAACCCAAATCAGCAAAATACGCACGGGTCGTGCTTCTCCCAGCCTGCTGGATGGCATTGTCGTGGAATATTACGGCACGCCGACGCCGCTGCGTCAGCTGGCAAGCGTAACGGTAGAAGATTCCCGTACTCTGAAAATCAACGTGTTTGATCGTTCAATGTCTGCGGCCGTTGAAAAAGCGATTATGGCGTCCGATCTCGGCCTGAACCCGAACTCTGCGGGTAGCGACATTCGTGTTCCGCTGCCGCCGCTGACGGAAGAACGTCGTAAAGATCTGACCAAAATCGTTCGTGGTGAAGCAGAACAAGCGCGTGTTGCAGTCCGTAACGTGCGCCGTGACGCGAACGACAAAGTGAAAGCACTGTTGAAAGAAAAAGAGATCAGCGAAGATGACGATCGCCGTTCTCAGGATGATGTACAGAAACTGACTGATGCTGCAATCAAGAAAATTGAAGCGGCGCTGGCAGACAAAGAAGCAGAACTGATGCAGTTCTGATTTCTTACACGACAAAAACGCCGCTCAGTAGATCCTTGCGGATCGGCTGGCGGCGTTTTGCTTTTTATTCTGTCTCAACGTTGGATGTTTCATGAAGCAACTCACCATTCTGGGCTCAACCGGCTCGATTGGTTGCAGCACGCTGGACGTGGTGCGCCATAATCCCGAACACTTCCGCGTAGTTGCGCTGGTGGCAGGCAAAAATGTCACTCGTATGGTAGAACAGTGCCTGGAATTCTCTCCGCGCTATGCCGTAATGGATGATGAGGCGAGTGCAAATCTTCTCAAAACGACGCTCCGACAACACGGTAGCCGCACCGAAGTCTTAAGCGGCCAGCAAGCAGCCTGCGATATGGCGGCGCTTGAGGATGTTGATCAAGTGATGGCGGCGATTGTTGGCGCAGCGGGATTACTTCCTACACTTGCAGCCATCCGCGCGGGTAAAACTATTTTGCTGGCAAACAAGGAATCATTGGTTACCTGCGGACGTCTGTTTATGGACGCGGTAAAACAATGTAAAGCTCAACTTTTGCCTGTTGATAGCGAACATAACGCTATTTTTCAGAGTTTACCGCAACCTATCCAGCATAATCTGGGATACGCTGACCTTGCGCAAAATGGGGTGGTGTCCATTTTACTTACCGGGTCTGGTGGCCCTTTCCGTGAGACGCCATTGTGCGAACTGGCAACAATGACGCCCGATCAAGCCTGCCGTCATCCAAACTGGTCGATGGGACGTAAAATCTCCGTCGATTCGGCGACCATGATGAACAAAGGTCTCGAGTACATTGAAGCGCGTTGGTTGTTTAACGCCAGCGCCAGCCAGATGGAAGTGCTGCTTCACCCGCAGTCAGTGATTCACTCTATGGTGCGTTATCAGGATGGTAGTGTTCTGGCGCAACTGGGAGAACCTGACATGCGCACGCCAATTGCCCACACCATGGCATGGCCGAATCGTGTGAATTCTGGCGTGAAGCCGCTCGATTTTTGCAAGCTGAGCACATTGACATTTGCCGCACCGGATTATGAGCGTTATCCGTGCCTGAAACTGGCTATGGAAGCGTTCGAACAAGGCCAGGCAGCGACCACCGCATTAAATGCCGCAAACGAAATCACCGTTGCAGCATTTCTTGCGCAACAAATCCGCTTTACGGATATCGCTGCGTTGAATTTATCCGTTCTGGAAAAAATGGATCTGCGCGAACCGCAATGTGTGGAAGATGTGTTGTCTGTCGATGCCAGTGCGCGTGATGTCGCCAGAAAAGAGGTGATGCGTCTCGCAAGCTGAGGATAATCCGGCTACAGAGAGTCGTGCTATTTGTTAGCGTAGGGCTTCAGTGATATAGTCTGCGCCATCTGATCCTAATTAGTCGGCTTTATAAGATCAGATATGCCGTGGTTTGACACGGCTTTTTTTTGTATAGGCTTCAGTATTCCTGAGTACCGTAAACCCTGTCAGGGAATAAGAAACGCGTGATGTTGTCTGCTACTCAACCACTTAGCGAAAAAATGCCAGCTCATGGCTGTCGTCATGTTGCGATCATTATGGATGGCAATGGTCGCTGGGCAAAAAAGCAAGGGAAGATTCGTGCCTTTGGGCATAAGGCCGGGGCAAAATCCGTCCGCCGGGCTGTCTCTTTTGCGGCCAACAACGGTATTGAGGCGCTAACGCTGTATGCCTTTAGTAGTGAAAACTGGAACCGACCAGCGCAGGAAGTCAGTGCGTTAATGGAACTGTTTGTGTGGGCGCTTGATAGCGAAGTAAAGAGTCTGCACCGACATAACGTGCGTCTGCGTATTATTGGCGATACCAGTCGTTTTAACTCGCGTTTGCAAGAACGTATTCGTAAATCTGAAGCGTTAACTGCCGGGAATACGGGCCTGACGCTGAATATTGCAGCGAACTACGGTGGACGCTGGGATATCGTCCAGGGAGTCAGGCAACTGGCTGAAAAGGTGCAGCAAGGAAACCTGCAACCGGCTCAGATAGATGAAGATATGCTCAACCAGCATGTCTGTATGCATGAACTGGCCCCTGTAGATTTAGTAATTAGGACTGGGGGAGAACATCGCATTAGTAACTTTTTGCTTTGGCAAATTGCCTATGCCGAACTTTACTTTACGGATGTTCTCTGGCCCGATTTCGATGAACAAGACTTTGAAGGGGCGCTAAATGCCTTTGCTAATCGAGAGCGTCGTTTCGGCGGCACCGAGCCCGGTGATGAAACAGCCTGATGGGGGTCGCTTTTGCTGAAGTATCGCCTGATTTCTGCTTTTGTTTTAATACCCGTTGTCATCGCGGCGTTGTTTTTGCTGCCGCCGGTGGGGTTCGCCATTGTTACGTTGGTTGTCAGTATGTTGGCGGCATGGGAATGGGGACAGCTTAGCGGTTTTACCACTCGCTCGCAGCGAGTTTGGCTGGCGTTGTTGTGCGGTTTATTACTGGCGCTGATGCTTTTTCTGTTGCCGGAATATCACCGAAATATTCATCAACCGCTGGTTGAA
>OASX01001219.1_pt1 | contig 13735 bp, 12 predicted proteins | sample 1516531 | NCBI WGS metagenome assembly OASX01 (sample SAMEA2579911, study PRJEB22360) | human gut metagenome | biome: human gut; feature: human-associated habitat; material: faeces | place: Denmark | collected 2008/2010
AGCCGATATTCCGGGTCATAAACCGCTGCCGCTATAATCGATACTTCCGGCCTGTCTTCAAATGTCTTCAATATACTTTCAACAGGCACTTTCAACGTTTGAATGACAGCATCATCATCAAGAAAAAGCACAAATTCTCCCCGTGCCAGACAATACCCCCGATTCCGGCCTCCTGATACACCCAAATTAGTTCTTTCATATTCATATAAGAAATGTTCTCTCGGAAACCGTTCCCTTAACATCTCCAAAGATGCCGCTGCCGGCACTTCTGAACCGTTATCAATAATAATAAATTCTTTTTCTATCTTGAGTTTGTCTATACAACTCTCAGCAGCTCTTGTTAATTCGTCTGCTCTGTTTCTTGTAATAATCACAATTGACAGCATTAGTTTTCCCTGCTTATTTTTGACGTGAAGAGATAAAATAATGGAGTATCCAAAAATGCCAATAAGACTTTACACAAATACTGCCCTATACATAGCCCCAGCATTCTGATTCGCAATTCGCTGTTAAAAAGCCATCCCAGTCCAATACCAAAGCTGATAAAAGAAAATAAAATCGTATCGAGCAGCTGGCTTGTGATTGTGCTCACATTATTCCATATCCAACGCCTTTGTCCATTATAGTCCTCTTCCCCTATCAGCACTTTTCTCAGTTTGTGAAAAATAAACACGTCCCATGTTTGTGATGCCATATAAGAGATCAACGCTCCCACGGTAAAATAAATGTTTTGACCAAACACAAGTTTATATGCTTCATCATATACAGAATCCACCGCAGGTATTACGCTGATTATCCAGCTAAATAATGACACAAAAATCTGGCAGGTAAAACCGGTCCAAACACATTCGTTGGCCGCATCTTTCCCCCATCTCTCCCCTATAATATCTGTACAGAGAAACGTGATCGCATATAACAGAATTCCTCCAGGAAGTGTTATTTCGACATTTCCCATATGCAGGCCTGTGTATATTGTTCTGGATGCATATATATTGGCTAATACAAGACTCACCGCGAAAACAGATACCAACAAATACCTTGTCCATTTTTCTTGTTTCATCTTGTCCTTTTCTCCTTAATCTTTGTTCAAAGTCATAACATATATCTGATTACATTACACCTGTATTCTTTATTAATTCTATCGTTATAATTTGTTGTATTTTATCATAATCTCCACTTGTATAGCTTATTTTGTCCTAAAATGTAATAAAAATAGCGCCAATGGTAATTCTTACCATGTGCGCTATCTTTATTGTTTTTGAACATCCCCAAATGCGCTTACAAATTATTTATAGTACAAACAATTTAACCATTTTCTCTCGAAAACCTTCTCGTAAATTCAGCTGCAAACATCGAAAGTGAAACTACACCCACTCCAATTATGATAGAATAGCCAATATTATGTTTACCCTTTGTAATCCATGATAAGCAAATCCCTATAATTACATCACTAACAGCAATCCGCCTCACAAACATTTTCATTTTCCGAAAGCGTTCAGCACTCATTGTAACATTCTCATGAATTATCGGTGCTAATGCAAAAATAACTGATAGTGAAGCAATAGCTATACATAACACAGCCAACTCATTAACATATGGAAGGATCTTAATAACTGCACACCATCCTATATACATAATAAGGAAACATCGCAGATGTGTTTTTGCATGATAACCTCCACCACAGCTTTGTAATGGGATTACAATAAGCAATAATACAATACTTTCCGGCAATCGCCCAACCAATATACCTGAAATAAGGATTACCACTATATTAATGACAGAAGACAAAATTAACTCAAAACCATATTCATATATATCTCTGTCATAATCGCTGATCAACTTTTCTGATATCCAATAACTCACCGTTTTTTGAATGATTCTTGTAAACATCCTCACCTCTCCCAAAACCTATACCCGCTTACCTTATATCTTATCGCTATCTTAATCGGCACCGGATGCCAGCAATGGCAGCATAATGTGCGTTTCAAATATACCATTCTCATGTGAACGTAAAACATGTCCTTGATGTTTAGCCACAATAACATCAATATGTGAAATACCTATTCCATGAAATGGCTCTTTCTTTGTTGTAATATAGCGGTTACCTTTACGTTGTATCTCACTATTATAACTATTGCTTACTGATATCAATAGGTTTTTTCTCTTGACCATAAGCGAAAAATCAATAAATTTCTTTTCAGTTGTGTTCTCCATGCGGGCGCAGGCTTCAATTGCATTATCAAGCAGGTTCCCCACTAATGCACAGAGATCATTATCATTAATATTGTTGTTTTCGGGGTAAACAGCTTGAATATTAACTTCTATATTTTTTAATTTAGCCAGACATAATTTTGAGCTGACAATAGCATCCAAAGCTAAATTCCCCGTTTGTAACATAACCGGACTTTTATAGGTTTCACCATACATATTATCAATATACTCAAGTGCTTTTCGTGTCTCTGCATTTTCTACTAATATCCGTAATGCATTAAGATTATTTTTATAATCATGCTGCCAGGTACGCATATCTGAATAGATATTATCGATTTCCTTTAAATAATTTGCCTCCAATTTTATGCGTTGTAATTTCATGGCCAATTCTACATTTTTCATCTCCTCACGGATAAATAATTCATAAATCATGAATACCGCAACTACCACCAATAATGCTCCTATTGCCAGCCAAACAAGTAAACGGTTTTGTTGTGGTTGAAAGTCAGGCAACTCCACATACATACGAACCAAAAAAAGAAAAATAAAATCGACTAATACCACTCCACTCAGCACAATTACAGGACCTTTCTGTAAATCCCGAATATTTTCATGCTTTTTAGATAGGGCATAGAATACAACGACCTGTATCATTTTAATAAATAACATAGCTAACAACCGCGATGTATCCTGATATTCTAAGGTATGACTCATTGTTGTAGACGCAATAGAAGAAGCTAATCCCGCACCAATGATGGATGTACTAATCTCAATCGAACAAACCATTAATACCCCAGCAATTTTTTGTAATATCGTTCCATATTTGAAAATCAGTAAGTATATAAACATTATGCTATAGATTATAATACTAAATATCATAATATCGGAACTTGTACCTATTAAACCACAGGCTACTAAAACAGCCCATACACCTAATTGTGGCCAAAATGAGTTGTATTTAGATTTAAAACGGCTGTTAAGAAAATATATACAAACAAGATTATCTACTAACATTGAAATTGTTTCAACTACTATCCATTCCCTACTCATCTTTTTAATCCTTGAATAAACACACAAAAGCATCATTTACATATTTGGAATTTTTACGACTAATCGGAAGCTTTTCTCCTGTTGACAATAAAATACTATCTTTGTATACACAATCAGCTTTAAGGAGATTCACAATATAGGATCGATGACTGCGCACAAAATGAAATGGCAGCAGCTTAGTCATTTCTTCTGCTGTAGTTCGTATTTTAAATATTTGCTTCTTCATATGTAATTCAGCGGTATGTGAATTCATTTTTACATAATATATATCACCACAATGCAGCTTAACCTGGACAGAATCGTTTGTGACTATTATTACATCTTTTTCACTTGAACTCCAAATATTGTATGCTTTATCCAATACTGAAAAAAGCTTAGCTGTTGATACCGGTTTAACTAAAAAATGAAGGGCATTAACATCATATCCCTTTGTACTATATTGGCGATGATTGGTTATAAAAACAATGAGTAAATTTTTATCAACTTCACGTATCTTTTCAGCCAATTTTAACCCTGTCATTTCCTTCATTTTTATATCTATAAATATTACGTCAACTATTATATCCGGCCATGCAAATAAAAACTCTTCAGCACTGCAGTAGCATAGTAAATCTATATTAACTTCACTTGTATCAGCCCAGTTTTTTATACTTTTTGCCAACTGTTTTTGTTCTGGTTTGTTATCTTCACAAATTACAACTTTCATATCCCCTCCATATCTGCCGATATGAAACACACAGGCAGATAAACAATGTTACTGACACCCACTTTCAAACAACAAAAGTGGGTGCCAATATCAAGGATATCACTTGCTCAAATATTTGTAAAGAATTACATCACATGCTATTTGGTAATTCTTTTAGGAACCTTAGGCTGGTACCATCCCCAATGACTTATGATACCTGCCCCTGCACGTGCAGAATACAAAGAAGCTCTGGATACCATCCCATTGATTTTTTTACCTGTTTTTTTCATTTTGTTTTCCTCCTGATTTTTAATGTGTTTTTTCCGTTCGCGCGTTACGGTAGTTCTCGGGGTTGTTTCACCCTTCACTATATAGCCGCCGGAGAGGATATTTGGTCATATTCTTTTAAAATATTTTTTGAGTTTTTTCCTCGCTCCAAAGATAGCTTGTGTAACAACTGTTTTAGACTTATTTAATTCTTTTGCAACAGCTCTCTGTGTCTTACCATTTATACATACTTGCACAAAGCAATGACGCTGGATTTCAGTTAATTCATTTAAGACATTCCTTAAATCTATATTTAATTCTATTTGCTCAAATAAATCATCTTTATCTGCCACTTGTCCGCCATTTTCAAAAACACTTTCATATGATACAGGTATTCCTGTATATTTATGTGTTCTAAAATGCTTACGCTCCATATGATTTTCTAGTTTGTTAATATAAAGTACTTTTGGAGCATTTTCCGGCTTAATACCAGCAAATTCAAGATACGATCTTTCAATTTCACCTTGTACCTCCACCTCATATCTCTGATCATCTAAAAACGTAAAAATAATAATCATAATATACCTCCTCGCCAGCGGAAACTAACGAGGTCATATATTATTCCTCGAGCCCAGTACCTTACTTGTCAAAAGACTAATGTAAAAGTTCCTACACCATAGCCACACAAAAAGACCCCGATTCCGCTATTTTTTTTATTAGCGGAACCCAAGTCCGGCATAACATTGTTTTTGTACAGCCATAAGAAATTATGATATAATTGTTCCAGTAATTTCTTATGAAGTAATCAAACCACATGTTACAACTTTTGTCAGTGACATGGCGGTGCCAAAACAGTGACAAGGAGACCATTTTATGATTCTTAGTGATGTATTACATATTCTACAGAAACAAGTTGATTCTATTGGAATTAAAAACACTCCACTCTATGTAATGCTTTTTACGGATGATACGAACGAAAATCTGGTTCTCTACAATGATGCAGCTAAGAAAGTATTCAGTAGCCGCGGGTTAACGGACAAAGTTAGCTTGGAATATTGTAATGAGCAGGGATTTTTACATCTCACATATAATATAATGAAAAAATATCTTCCATTGGTCAGGCAGCATACTTCTATCTACAATCAATTAAAAGAACTTGTAGAAAACAGCAAACAGCTTCCTGATTCTTATAAAGAGCAGTTGATTTCATCCTGCATGCCGGAAAATAATTACCAGCTGGCCCGTTTCATTGCGGCTTGTATTCTTTGTGGCAGCTATCATTCAAATCAGTTAAATGCCAAAGAAAAAGATACTGCGTATCATTTTGGAATTGATTTCATGAACCTGAACGTCCAGATTATTTCGACGCCTATTGTCAGAAAAATTTGGAAAGCATCCCAGCAGGAATTTCTGGTTTCTCATAAAGAAGGAAACCGTTTCCATGATCTGAATATTATCCAACGGCTGCTTCCTAAAGGCTATATGATCAAAAGTAATTTTCACATGCGCGCCCAAACAGCTGATGGTAAGATTCGTTCTCTAATGGATATTTGCAAAGAAGAGAATAAAGATATTTCCGTAATTGGGGAAGGAGGGATTGGAAAGACAACATTTCTTCAACAGCTTCTGGAGGAAGAATTCTGGGATAAAGAGAAAAAACCAACGGTATATGCCAGCGGACGGCCAATCCCTATTTTTATAGAACTGAGACGCTGCCCTTCACAAATTGACCATTGGTATGAAGATAACTATAAAAAAACAAATTTCATTACACGTTATATAGGACAAATGCTGGAAAACCATAGTTCATTAAATGCAGTGTCCGAGGAAACTTTAACCTCCGTTGAAAAAGAAATGCAGCGTATTCCGGAAAATGGCATTCCACAATATATGCTTCTTTTAGACGGTTTTAATGAAGTAAGTATTGCTGAAAAAGGTACTTCACAGTCCTGTCGTGCCTTGTTAAGCAACGAGATTTCTGTTATCCATCAAGAATATGCTAATGTAAGGATAATTGCAACCAGCCGGAAAACACAATCTGCTTACTTTACCTCCACCTTCCAGAATGTCTACTTGATTGGACTGGAAGAGGAGGATATAAGAGATTATTTAAGTAAATGCATGTTTTCTAATGCATCTATTGGAATAACGCTTGCAAATAAAACCTTAGTAAAATGCCTTCGCATTCCCCTGTTTCTATGTATGTTTTCCTACGCCAAACAAGCAGATGATATGGTGCTGCCAGAGACTCCCGGAGAAATCTTATATAGTTTTTTCCATAGAAATTCTTTCTTCTATAATATAAGAAAGCATGCCGAAGATACACATACTAACCCACTGAATGAATTAGAGACTGCACTTGTGCTTGATTTTATCCTCCCATATATTGGCTGGGTAATGGAACAGAATGATATTTTTTCATTATCGGAATCGCAGTTAACACAAACCATTCAAGACGCTCTTGACATCATTAAGAACCTGCTGACAACAGCATCTTCTCTTCCATACGAAGATTTTTCGTACAGCAAAGATATTTTGAATCAAATTTATCTTTCTCTGTCGGAAAGAAAAGATTCCATACATAAAATCATTGCATGCGCTTTTGATTATCTTGGAATCTTGTATCAATACAATGCTCCGGAGAAGGATATCGCAGATTGCCGCCAGTATTCTTTTATCCATCATCATTTCCGTGACTATTTTTCGGCTATTCTGGATATACAGCTGCTGCGCATGCTACCTTTCGTAGAAATATTTTCTTTTTTTGAAAATGAAAAATCTACCTATACTTATAACCTATTCCTTAATTCTCATTTCTGGAACCAGAATAAAAAAGAGTTAATCAGCCAGATACTGATGGAACACAGGAATAAACCTAAATTAAACTCAGTTTCCGAAAACTGGTATCTTCCAAAATTTGATACAAATGAACAGCAGATATTAAGCGATGCTATAAATTTTTGCAGAGCATTTGGAAAGAAATATCCGATTCACTATCTTCTCCATAACGTACTAATGGCAATCGTTTACGGGAGACAAGAATTATCTGGTATGGACTTAACAGATTTGAATTTCAAACACTTCAATATATTTGCTATACCATGCAGTAAGAAAGGCGCAACATCTACTCTGGCTGCTCACTTTGATAATTCTGTCCTGCCTGACTATTTCCTGCAGCCAGAAGACCATGTAGACAGTATAGTCGAATATGCTTATTCCGATCAGTATTGTTATACACTGGATGATACAGGTATAATAAAATGCTGGGATATCTTCTCCGGCTGTCTGGAATATATACTACAATCCGGTGCTCCAAATGGCCAGTACGATTATTCTCCGAATGGACTGATGAAAATCTCCCCGGACGGGAAATGGCTTGCTGCTAAGGCATATCATAATGAAGCTAATGACTGTTCAGCCTGCCTGTATGTTTTTAATCTGGAAAAACCAGATCAAAATCCAATAACACTGAATTCCCAAAAGCAACATAGAAAAATCACCAGTTTTTCCTTCACGGAGGACAATAAAAGTATCCTGTATCTGGCTGACCAACGTGACTTGTACTGCTTTGACATTATAACACAAAAGGAAATATACTCTTGCCATTATGAGCAGTTTTTAAAACAAACAGAGTTATATGCCTCCACAGCATATTCTGATATTTATGCATTCAGTGGTGAATATGATTTCTTTGATTGTACTGATTATTACCCGGAATATGAGGACGATGAACCACTACCGGAAGAAAATGACAATTCTCTATATATTGAAGATATTGATTCCGATACGGATTGGGAAGAGAATTCGATTCCAACTCCCTGTGTGCTCTTAAGATGTATCCCGTCTTCCAAAGAGATAGAAGAACTATATTGTTTTTCTGGCGAACCCGGCACTTACCCATTAGCAAAATATTTTCCCTCATTGGATTGCTTTCTTCTTTTTAACGAAGAGAGCCGACAACTGGAAAAGTTTTATTGTTCGCGCAAAGAAGCTGAAATCGTATGGGAAGAACTTACAATAGAAAACGGTAACACTTCACCTTCCTCAATCCAGTACTGTCCGGGACATCCAAAGGAATGTTATATTATCTACACACAATACAGTTATAATGTAGACCTGGTTACCCATAAGCAAAATGGAATTTTAATGAAATACGATGTATCTGCATTGAACAAACTCATAAATAATGACAGCGAAATGGAAGAATTGATTTTCTATCCCAATGTCATACCAAACTGGAATCGTTTTATTATCCGAAATTCAGAAAACACTTATGAATGGGATACTGCCAATGACACATTGCGTCGAAGATACAATACTGCCCTTTTTGAATGTCGGGATATGGTTTTTGACAAAATACATGGACTCGGTATTCTTGTACATCAATTTAATGGAATCTCCGTTTTCAGCGGCAGCATCCCCAAGCTGGTTAATGCATACTGCTATCCTAATGCAGAGTATTATGCAAGCGGCTGCTGTTATCATGAAATGACCCAAAACCTGGCCATCATGTTCAGTAAGGCTAGCCATGAATATGTAGAAATCATAAATCTCCATACCAGCAAACGGGAAATTGTTTTTTCTACACTCCTTGCCCACGAAACGCTGGAAAGCATACAATTCCATCCTGACGGAAGATATCTGCTGATCACACTCGAAGATAGATGCGTGGAATACCAGCTTTCTTCTAAAAAAACCTTTTTAGTAGAAAAAGCAAGTGACAATGAATTATTCATAGATGGTAGTTATACAGACGAAGAAAGACCTATGATACGGATTGCTATTGTGGAACATTTCAATTATGATAATCCCCGCATTGAACCGCACTGCGACCATTATGCTGTTAATCATACTTCAAAGACTGCTGTATATAAAAAAGAATGGCGGTACTATATGCCTACCCTGACACATGAGACTGCTGCAAATTTTCTTCACTACAGCTATGATATTGGAAATGGATGTTCTTATACTAAAGAGGAATATCAAACTTACTGGTGTACATGCGGATTCTTCCTGCATAACTATCCAGACGATGAAGCCTTTCAACACATCCGCTGCAGTAAGTTTATCGGAAATCGTGAACAAAACATCAATAAAAGTTTCGGAAGATTGCAAATGATATTCTGCTGCCATGATTTTGCTCTTGCTACTCAATACCGTACGGAAAGAAATTGTAACAATTACTCATATTGTTCAGATGATTTTTCCCAGGTCATTGAGATATTTGATCATCATAATATTACTTACTGGAAAGATTTATCTGCTCATCCGACTTCCGAAAGATATGTATATAATAATGGAGAAAATACTTCTGAAGAGACGGCATACTCATATTGGGATACTGTAATCCCCTGGTTTTCAGATACCTTGCTCGCTTGTTATGAACAGTATCATCTCTTGTTATTAAAAAGAGCAAGACATGGAGAATCTATTGAAATATTTTATACACCTGGTATAGCTATAAATGGTTGTAGTTTTTATGGGGTAAAGGCTAATGATAAATTAAAGGAGGAACTGGTGTATAATGGGGGGAGGATATAAATGAGTATTCCGGGTAATTTGGGTTCTTCCGCAATTATCTGTTATTCGAAACTTTTGAATACATCCGTTTTACAGCTAACAAAAGTTTGTTACAGCGTAAGTGCTTAATTTGGGGGTAAATACAAATTCATCCCTTTATCATTCTTAATGATAGTAGATAGTTTTTTACTCCATCATCTTGATAGGAAGTAGAAATTCACTACACTTGGAGGTTTCATTATGAGTGATAAACGGTAAGCGCCAAATAATAACGCGGTAAAATAAAAAATCACTCCAGCCCTTTGCGAGTTGGAGTAATTCACTACCATTCTTATTCGATTTTTGATAGATTGGAGTTTTTCACTCCAAGGTGTATATTCCGACCACAGAACTCTATCTGCACGGACTTTCAGATCCAGTCTCACGGAGGATGAGACCCACCCTCGCGGAGTCTGAACCATTCAGCTAACAACAGATAATTCTGATGTTAAAAATTACAGCTAAATATTACTTTACCAGCCCCAAAATTCAGGGTGTTTTTGCTAAGTTCATATGACTAAAAATTGATTTACTTGCTTGTCTCCTTGATGACCATTATACTGTCATTAGTACAGTATAGAAAAGGGAAAATCCCAGAGCACCCTCCTTGCAAGACGTGTACTCTGGAATCACGGTTTTACAACCATGATTATTATAACAAACTACACGACAACCTACAATGAGGAACATGATATTTTTAATTGAAAGTAATGCCATATCCTACTGCCCGATCTGTGGAGAATCTCTCATTTACAGAGATTCCTGCGAGAGAGGGATGCTGCTGGAAGGACGTGAACGCCGTAGATTTCTTATCCGCCGTTTGAAATGCTCTAAATGCGGAAAGCTCCACCGGGAACTCCCGGATTTTCTGGCACCCTTCAAACAGTATGCCACGGAAATCATCTCCGGTGTCTTGGATGGGATTGTCCAGCCAGAAGATGAGGATTCTGTGGATCATCCGTGTGAGAAAACCATGTCCTGCTGGCATCACTGGCTGATGGCAGATCAGCTTAGGATCGACGGCTATCTGAAATCCATCGGATACTGTCTGCTGGGATTCAGTGAGGAACTCCTGAACTCCGGCATGTCATTACTTACAGAACTGCGAAGTTCCATCCCGGAATGGCTGGAAACCATTCTTCGGTTTATTTATAATTCGGGCGGTTTTTTGGTGTCCGTCTGATCTCTTCGTTTATGCACCGACTTTGTTTTGCTGTCACAGGCATCGAGTGGTATGGTTCTCCAAAAGGAGGATTTTACTATGCAGACAAAAGTAAACACCATCTGGCAGGAGGAGCAGGCGTTGAACCGTTATCAGCTTATTGCCCCATTGCTGGATGAATCAATGGATGATGCAAAACGTATCCAGCTAAGAAAAGAGATCGCCCAAAGGAATGAAATTTCCCCGCGCAGCCTGTACCGTTATGAATCCGCTTACAGAAAAGGTGGATTTGCCGGGCTGAAGCCTGTAAACCGTGAACAGAGACGTTCACAAAAGCTTCCGGAAAACTTTGATGAACTTCTGGAACAGGCAATCCAGTTAAAACGGGAAGTCCCGAAGCGTTCCGTCAATCAGATCATCTACATCTTAGAGTTAGAAGGACGGGCTGCACCGGGCATCTTAAAACGTTCCACGATGGAAAGGTACCTGTATCAGGCAGGATTCGGAGTCCGACAGATGCAGATGTATAACGATTCCCGTCAGAGTTCGTCCAAACGCTTTTGTAAACCGCACCGGATGATGCTGTTACAGGGGGACATTAAATACGGTATGAAACTTCCCATTAGTAAAGATGGCGCAATGGTTCAGACGTATCTTTCTTCTGCCATTGATGACCATTCCAGATATGTTATCCAGTCTCAGTTTTACGATAATCAGGAAGAGTCCGTTGTAGAAGACACATTCCGCAAAGTGATCCTGAAAGCCGGAAAATTTGACGCCTGTTACTTCGATAACGGTTCTCAGTACATTGCAAAACAGTTAAAACTTTCTCTTGGAAAACTGGGTATCTCCATCCGTTATGCACCGGTCAGGAGCGGCAAATCCAAAGGAAAATGCGAAAAATTCCATCAGGTAGTGGATGCTTTTCTCCGGGAAGCCAAAGTCCATAAGATCAGGACACTGGAGGAACTGAACCGATACTGGAGCATTTATCTGGAAGAATACTATCATAACACTGCCCATGCCGGTATCGCTGAATACTATAAAAGCTTGAACAGTCCGGTTCCTCCGGAAGGGATCACCCCGCTTCAGGAATGGGGACGAGACAACAGGGCATTGACATTTCTGGATGCTTCCGTTGTTGGGGAAGCCTTTCTCCACCATGAAACACGCCTGGTTGATAAAGGTGCCTGCATCAGTTTCCGTGGAAGAAAATACGAAACAAAACCATCCCTGATCGGGTGCCGGGTTGAAATCTCTTATGACCCGATGTCCACAGAAACAATTACAGTCAGATATCACGGAGTGGAACCTTTCACTGCTGAACCAGTAAAAATCGGTGCATTCTGTGATAAAACGCCGACACTACCAGAATCCATGGTACCGAAAGAAGCGGAAGCTTCCCGTATGCTGAATGCCCTTGCAAAACAGCACGCACACTCCTGCCAGCGCAGGGCAGATGCCATTTCCTTTGGCAGCTACAGAAAGGATGGTGGCAGCAATGTATGAGAACTTCTATGAAATGCAGCATACACCATTCGTCAGGGATGTTCCCATTTCGGAGCTTTTCGAATCATCTGCCATGTCAGATGCCCTTGGAAGGCTTGCTTATGCGGCAGACCGCCAGCTTTTTGCAGTTATCACCGCCGATGCTGGCTGCGGAAAATCTACACTGATCCGCCGCTTTGTTTCCAGTCTTCCCAAAGAAGAATATATCTTTTTGTACCTTTCGGATTCCAAGCTTACACCCCGGTGGTTTTACAAGGGGATGCTGGATCAGTTGGGTCTGGAATCAAAGTTTTATCGTGGGGATGCAAAACGTCAGCTTCAAAAAGAAGTAGAGATCATTCGTGGTGTCCAGAAGAAAAAAGTAGTCTGTGTATTGGATGAAGCCCACCTTCTGGAAAAGGAGACCATCGAAGAATTCCGTTTTCTGTTGAATTATAAATTCGATTCCATGAGTCCCATGTCGCTGGTGCTTGTCGGACAGACAGAACTATGGGATAAACTCCGGTTACAACGGTATGCGGCTGTCAGACAGCGCATTGACATCAACTGTGTACTTCCCCATCTGGATCGTGCAGAAACAGGGAAATATATCCAATCCCATCTGGATTATGCCGGAGGGAGACAAGATATCTTTACTGACCGTGCAATCGATGATATTTATAAAGAATCCACCGGGATTCCGAGACGCATCAACAGGATCTGTGAAAAAAGTCTGATGTATGTCAGCCAGCAGGGAAAACGCCTGATTGATGAACATCTGGTCCGTTATACAATCGAACATGAAATGCTGGGAGGTGATATCTAATGCCTGTAATTACGCAAACATCAAGACCCGGCCTTCAAAGACAGACACTTGCCGACCTCTGGGAGCTTCATCACGAATATGCAGATATTCGTGATGAACTGGAAGATACTTTTGATTCCTTCCAATATTTCAAAGCTGATATCGAAACTGCAATGGGCGACATCGCAGATGAGATGAATCAACTTCAGGAACATTTAAATACATGCAGTGCACGACTTATGAGGTTCAGACCGTCTCATGGTAGGCAGTATGAAGCTATCAAAGAGCAGGAACTTCCATTTTCCGAAACGGAATGAAGTCCATATATATCAAAGCGATGTGACGGGGTGGTAAAATCCATCCCGAAAAGCATCGATTGATTCTGACAATAAATAAAGCAGTTCTGCGACAAACTACTAGAGCAGACTGGGGTCAAACTAAGAGGTCATTAACGAGACTATGAAGAAAAGTCTGTAAATAAGATTCTTCTATGATAATGAGTGGTGAA
>OASX01001229.1_pt1 | contig 13637 bp, 18 predicted proteins | sample 1516531 | NCBI WGS metagenome assembly OASX01 (sample SAMEA2579911, study PRJEB22360) | human gut metagenome | biome: human gut; feature: human-associated habitat; material: faeces | place: Denmark | collected 2008/2010
CCGCCTATACGGCGGCCTGCCAAGGCATGTGCTTCAAAAAATATTGTAAATTTCATTCCGCATTTGTTATAATTTATCACATTCTCCGCAAACTATATGCATGGAGGTGATCACAAATGGAAAATGATTATCAGGTAGCTTCTATTTCAGAGGACTGTGTCTCTGAAATCAATGAGCTTCAGAACAGATTAAATAAAGAGACGGATAAGGATATTGTACTTATCGCTTATCAGTCTAAAGCAGACGACTAAAGCTGCTGTGCCGGAAGAGGCGCTGCGTTTTCCTTCCCCATCTTTGAATCGGAAGCGATCAGACGGCTGCGCCCCTCCACTTTGACCAGCTTTTCCAATTCTTTCAGGGCATCTTTTCCTATCCATTTCTGGGCCTTGTCTCCGTTTTCTATCAGCTCATGGGCCAGCAGCACTGCTTTTTCCTGGTAATCAAAATCTCTTTTTCCGATTTCTCTCAATGCCCAGGATACGGATTTTTTCACATGCTCTCTCTCATCATCCGAGTATGTGCGGATGAGGGAAAGGTATTGGTCCAGTGTTTCGTTTTCCGGATTCTTTTCATGGATGGCAGCGGATGCCATAAGGGTATAGGCGGCACGTTTGACGTATACTGCCTCCGCGTCGCACCATTTTTCAATGAGATCCTCGTATCCTTTCAGCTTGATCAGCAGATTCTTGCACAGATGGTCGCACAAATCCCAGGAGATGACATCATGCATGAATGCCTCTCCCTCCTGCAGTGTAAACTTCTTTTTGTCAATTACCAATACGGCAAGCAGCCTCGCCTCATGGTAACCTGTGTTCCACAATTCATGAGCCAGAGCATTGTCTTTGCCCGCCTTTTTTGCAAGTTTTCTCACATCCGCAGTGGATACGCCTATGCTGCACGCCTCCGGTATGCCCAGTTTCACCACGTTGGCTTTGTATTTTTCTGAACTCATTGTTCTTAATTCTGACAGGATTTCATCACTTGTCATGCTTTTGTTCCCCCTTTGATATGTAGTTTTTCGACAGGTTTTTGTCTGAGATTTTCACAACTGCAGTTCCCCCACCGGGATCACCGCCCCCGGTTTATCTGAATGTTCCTGCAAAAATTTTTCCATCCACACCACATCAAGCCAGTGTCCGCCCTTATATCCGCATTTCGTAAAATGTCCCACTGTCCTATAGCCCATTTTTTCATGGAATCCTATACTCTCGGGATTCGGATATGTAATGCAGGCATTGGCATTTGTTATATTCTGTCTTCTGAGAATATCCTCCAGAGCAGTATAGAGCTGCCGGCCTATTCCATTTCCTCTTACATTTACCTTAAGATATACCGTTGTCTCCACAGCCCAGTCATAAGCCGGCCTTCCCTTAAAAGGTGATGCATAGGCATAGCCCAGGATTTCGCCATTCTGCTCTGCTATAAGGTATGGATATTTTTTCAGGGTTTCCCGGATTCTCTGTGTAAATTCCTCCACAGAAGGTACCTGATATTCAAATGTGATGCAGGTATTTTTTACATATGGCTCGTAAATTTCAAGCAGTGTTCCGGCATCCTCCGGTACTGCCATTCTTATGTAGATATTCTTTCTATTCATGAACTTTCTTTCCCTTCTATGATCAGATGTGGTTTGTGGTGTTTCAGATAATCTGCCAGTTCTCCGGAATCCTTCACCTGCTGTTCCAGTATAATGCCCCCAAATCCCAGATTGTCCATAACATGGAAATCACTGCCGGACACCCGTTTCAAATCAGGATGGTCACAGATCCATTTCTCCAGTAGGTCATTGTGATTATTTCCATTCGGTCGTTGGTTAAATTCCACTCCGTCCAGATACGCAGGATTCTGCGGACTGCATGGTGGACGGAATGGATGTGCCTGATACAGAAGTGCTCCATTTTCATGGCATAACTCATACAATTCCTGCTGAGTGAGAAAGCACAGATTGGGATGGGCAAACAAAAACTCTCTGTCCGCCCCATAGATAAGGAAATCCTCGGCATAAGGCTCCAGCCGGATTTCAATTCCCAGTATCACCGTTAGTCCGCACTCTCTGCCTGCCTCATATGCTGTGTCATATCCCAGAAGATAACGCTCCATACGCTCACGGTCCGTACTTCCGAAATCCATTAAAAGGTCATTGTCAAAATGATTCGTTATAACTATACCGTCATAATCCGTCTGACTGTACGCCTTTACCACTTCCCTTGCCAAAATCCGGGCACAGGGGCTTCCTTCTGCTGTGTGGGTGTGCATTTCCAGTTTCATTCCTTGTCCCCCTTTTTTATTATTTCTCCTCAACCCGTCCGGACAGCAATCTGCTGTATTTTATTTGGGTAAAGGAATCTCCCCTGTAAATTGTCCTCTTTTCACTGGTTACGACAAAATTATTTTGTTCATAAAATCTCCTGGCCCTTTTATTACACTCCAAAGTCCATAAAGAAATTTTACGCTTTCCTAATGCCTCTGCTGTTTTAACCACAAACGCCAAAGCAGCCGAACCTGCCCCTGCGTTTCTAAAAGCTTCCAGGATATAGAGACTTTCAATCTCCAAAACATTTTTACTGTCAGCCTCTAATATCAGAATTCCAATTGGTATCTGTTTCTTATAAATCAAATAGTCAAAATAGCTATCCGCACTTATTCTGCTTATAAATTCCTGTTTTCTTACCTCTACAGATTTTGATAACAGATATGCCTCATCAAATGTCCCTCTGTAGGACTGTTGCCAGGCCACGGCATGCGTATAAGCTGCAGTCTCCGCATCTGCGGCTCCGGCTTTTTTTAATACAATTTCATTGTCAAAACCACGGAACATCATACTCTTCCACCTTTTCCGCCTCCAGATCAACAGAATACCCTGTGGCTGTATCCGCTTTTTCATGATACTTTTTATACATGACAAACAGAAGAGACTTCCCGTCATCTGAAACTCTGTCATACACTACCGTCACTTCGTATGGCCTGTCCGCCTCATTTTCGTACTCAGCAGTATCGCCTCCCAAAATAGCGTAAAAGTTTCCTTTTGCATTATACGTTTTTTCTGATGTTGTATACTGCTCTGACAGTTTTTTCTCATACAGAAGGTCATAGGAGCGCTCCATCCGGTCAAAATATTCTTTATTTTCATCCTCCGTGTCTTCTGTGATCTGGTCTATCCTTTCACTTTCTTCCAGGGATTCCAGCAGTTCATTGTAAGTCTGCGCCAGCGTTTTTCCGATATTTTCGGCATCCGTATAATAATCACTGCGTTTTTCCTGATCCGAAGATTCCGATGTACCTCCGAAGTACAGGCTGCATACTCTTTTATTCTCTTTTACCTCGATCTGTACCTGCAGATCACCGGTAAATTTCTCAAATATGGGGTCTTCCATGGCATCGGAGATCATCGCGGCAGCTTCTTTTGACGCCTGCTTTATCTCCGATTCCTTTTTCACAATAAGATGGTATCCTTCGGTTCCGTTCTCCTTTGTTTCACTCCACTCTGTCTGAAACGCCTCCGCTTCATAAGTCTTTTTAAAATGATCACACGCAATATTTTCAATAAAATCATCAGAAAGCCCGCTGCCGGAAACGGTAGGATAGCCTAAAATATGGACCGCGATCTGCGGATATTTTTCCGTCACATACGCGCCGGAATTCTCCGCAAATTCCATTCCGTATTTGTCCTCCAGAAGCCTGATATCTCTCTCCTCGTCCCACTCAAACTGCCTTCTTCCGAAGAAAGATATTTTATCCCAATAGGTATAGTCTGTTGTATAACCTCCTGACTGCTCTGCCACACAGATCATACCCAGGCCGATTTCATGCTCCGAGGGCGATGTCAACAGGAAATAAACAAAGCCTCCTATAAACACGATCACTGCCAAAACAGCATAAATAACCGTCAGTACAACAGCCAGCACCTTATACTTTATTCTGGTCAGGTAATATCCGATAAGCAGGGCCGGAAAAAGGAAAACCAGCGCCCAGAACAGGGCCTGCACCCACAATCTGAACTCAACCCCAATCCCCCGCAGGATAAACCTGGCAAGTACGAATCCCAACAGGCTCCCCAGATAAATGATCCAGGGAAGCGCATATTTTGTCTTACGTTCCATATTGTCTCCTATCCGAAAAATACAGTTTCAAGGTTTCCGTATTCTATACCGTTTTGAATCCTGACAGCATATTCATGACACAGGCTGTCAAAATAAGAAGCCCATATCTGTCTGCCGGATTTTTCAGTAAGAACCCGAAGCAGCATTCTCAGCTTTCCTTCTGTCCTCTGCAGATCATCCCCCCGGAAATATTGTTCTGCTGCCTCCATATCCTGACTGCAGAGCCGAAGCTGTGAAAGCTGCCTGTCCGTTATCATGCAGCCAAATGCTGTGACGAGCACCAATTCACTGAGATTCCCCATATATCCAGTACTATTCCCGCTCTGAACACGCTCCAGAAGCTGCCTCACAGCCTGCTGCGGAAAGCATTCCAGAAAATTCTTCTCCACTACTATATCACATAAATACTGATAGATGACATCAATTCCGCACATTTCCCTGTGAATATTCACTGTCGGATAGTCCAGTGTGAGCAAATGGTCCTGCGGCCTGAATCTGGCATCATAGGCAATAAAAAATGCAGGCATTCCTTTGAGTATCGTCTCCCTGTAGTTGCTGCAGCCGTAATCACAGAAATCTTTGATCAGTTTGTCGTAGATTTCTTTTGCCTTGCGGGTCTTTTCTACTACCCTGTCATAGCCGATTCTATATGCATCTTCCGCTTTCACTGTATGTTCGGACACTAATGTATATTCTGAGGTATCCCGGCATTCCCTCACACAATAGAGCACTGCCTCCATCAGCATCTGCGCTGTCTCATACGTCACAGAACTGCTCTCCTTGGAGGTGTATTTCTCCGCAAGCCGTGCTGTCAGCGGCAGTAATTCTTCCAATTGGTATTCCATTTGCTTTTTCCCCTTTCCCAATCACAGATAACACCCTCTTTTTACTCCCAGAAAAGCTCCCTCAGGACAGACTGATAGAGTTCGTCATCCCATCTTTTTTCCTCACTGAGTGCTTCATATTCGTCGAATCCACCGCTTGCGGTAAACCCCTGATAGCCTTCTCTGACAGCCTTTGCAAAGCGTTCCAGGCACGTATCTTCCAGATAATCCAGGTCCCCGAAGCACACAGATTCAAACTGCTGCCTCATAAAATTCAAAAGCTCATCATCTGTCATTTTATCCTGAGACTCGTTCTTAAAATGATAAAAGATGTCCTGCAGTCTGGTGAGAACAGCGAGATAATTTTCCTGGCTGACATATTGGGAATCGCAGAAGTTATAGACGATCTTGTCTAAAATCCCCCTGCCGAACTCAACTCTGCCGTACTTTTTCAGACTTTCATTTCGCCTTACGATCAATTCTTTTGCCTCCTGCTCCGTAAGTGTAAGCCCGAATTTTTCCGTCTTCTGATTGTACGCGTCCAGTAAAGCCAGTTCATCCTTCTGCCTCTTTTCTGTAAGCAGTTCAACAATCTGTTTTTCCATGACTTATCTACCTGTCCTTTCCTGAAAACCTTTAACCGGTGGAACTATTAGGCCGGCCAGACAGCTGCCGGCCGGTTTCTATAGCTGCTCATTCATTACTACTCACTCTGTGCCCGGCAGTGCGCTTCGCGATACACAGACACAGAACATTCTGTTCCATATCTCACCGGCCGCCGCGGTCTCTGCATACTTTGGGCAAAAAACACTTGGCAGGACAGTGGATATGAATGGTAACGCTCATTATACAGTCGCAGAAAGTCCATTACAAGCCTTGAAAAAAACCCTGTTTTGTGGTAATATAATAGTGCAAAAGGAAGCAGAAAATAAAAATCTGCTTCCTTTTTTCATTTCTGTATTCTATTCTTTTGCCTTTCACGCTTCCGCCATATTGATGCGCGGTATCTTACGGGATACTGCCGGACTGATCAGCCAGGATATTTTCCAACCGGATGCTCCTGCGCATATTTTCTTCCGTAGGAGTGCAGTTCATCCATGACAATGCTGTTATTCCACTCCCTGAAACAGATGCCGTTTGGTATGGATGGATAAAATCTTCCGCCCGGGCAATAGGTATCAATCGCTCTTCTGACCTCTGCCCTGATCTCCTCCTCCGTGATATTCTCAATATCTACTTTCGGGCCGTCAATGCCTCCGACCATAGCAAGCTTTCCCTCTGTCACTCTCTGGATTTCCACAATATCATTCTGCGCGATCGTGCCCTGCCAGATATCCACGCCGATTTCCACCATATCTGTGACAATGGGCTGGCAGATGCAGTCCGCATGGTGCATATAAATCATACCGCAGTCATGAATGGTATCCGCGATCTCTTTCTGCAGAGGTTTTATGATCTGGCGCCATACCCTTGGCGGAAGAAAAACATTTTGTTTGGAACCCCAGTCATCGTGATAAAAGATTATGTCAGGATGGATCTGTTCTGCCACCATCTTGATATACTTTATTTTATAATCAGCTATCACCCGGAGCAGCGCTGCCATTTCATCCGGATACTCCAGATAATTTACCAGGGCTTCCTCCATTCCCATCAGATGATGAGAGCGCTCAAAAAGGCCTCCGGCACACATAAATCCCACAAATTTTTCCCTGCGGTCCACTTTCGCCGCTTCCTCTTTCACCAGCGTCCAGTCCAGATGATCCAGATCCGGTACGGTGAGCTGCTCCTCCCATTTTTCAATATCCTTGATGACAGCATTTTCACTGTTCACCCTTGGATGAGGGCCGGGGGCACCCGGCTTGTAAATATAGACCGTTCCCCAGGAATCCTTGTGCTCCAGCCCATCCTGAGGGCACATGTCTCCCATGAGTACAGGGTCAGGCACAAGTACGACGGCATCCATCAAATCCCCGTAAAAATCAGGTTGTTCCCTGTTATAAATTGCCATAGCGTTTTCCCGCAGATTCATATGATCGTTTCCTCCTTTGTCTTCCGAAAACTTTTTATAGGTAACTATTCAGCCGGCTGAATAGTTACTTTTATAGTTCTATTGTATAACAATCTATGTTTTCAGAAAATGTACAGACTGTATCTGTTTTTCCACTCCTTATAGGCACTCTGCCCATACTTTTTCTTGACAAATAGATCCATAAATTATAATATTTTGACAAAGGAGTATATTCTTATGAAAATCAATCTGGATATCATCGCAGAAGAATTATCTGCCTTCTCCCCCAGACGGGCAGGCAGGAAAAAATCAGATACTACAGCGCCAAACCTGCAGGGTGTCGGCCTGTACCATTCCCAATCCTCCCTGTCGCCGGAAATCTGTTATGCCGTGGATGCAGACAGTATTTCGGATTCTTTTAGCTGCCCTTTTGGCATCACACTGGCTGTCATGGGAAATACAGCCGGGCTTTTGCCGGATACAGCGGACGCGGATATTCTGATACTGAATCGAGGGGATGCACAGTGCACATTCAGCGACATGTTCAATGCGCTTAATTCCGTTTTCCTAAAATACCAGGCGATTGACACGCGGCTCAGTTCTGCTGTCATGAAAAACGCCCCTCTGCAGGAAATACTGAAAATCGGTGAGGCCCTCTTCGGAAACCCTCTCATTCTTTTCGATAAAAATTACTGCATTTTAGGGGAAGCGGATTCCCGCCTGGAGAAACTGGAGCTGGTGTGTGACAAATGGTCGGATTCCAAAATGCTCTCCATTGATACAGTCAATGCCATCAAGACTTCTCCGGAATACCGCAGAGCTTCTGAATCCTCTGATATTTGTTTTGTATCGGAGGAATATTTTGCATACAATACGCTTTTTGCCCCTGTGGAGGGAAGCGGCTCCCCTTTGACCCTGGCTGTTATGGAGACGAACTGCCCTCTCACCCGGGTACACCGGCAGCTTGCCCTGTACTTTTCCGGTATTCTGCGGCTTGCCCTGGGAAGAAATCATTTAAGCTCCGGACATTCTCTGCGGTTTGAGGATTTTCTGAAAGAGCTTCTGTACGACACGCAGATTGAACAGGCCGTGATAGACCGCTATCTGCTGGCTATGAATTGGAAAAACGGGGACAACTACCTGCTGGTTACCTTTCAGACTAACCGTTTCGACAAGATCAATTCTATCTACAATAACATCTGCGGAAACATTGAAAAACAGATACCTGAGAGTTTTGCCTTTTATTTTGAAGACAATCTTCTCACTGTTATCAATCTGGACCAGGCCCGCCTGACCAAGACGGATGCTGTCCATATGCTCTCTATTTTCCTGAGAGAGGGATTATTTCACGCCGGCATCAGTTATATTTTCTTTGATTTCAGCACTTTTTCCAGCTATTATAAACAGACTCTGGGAGCTCTTGAGATGGGAGAAAAATATAGTCCTCATGAGTGGTGCTATGATTTTGAGGACTATGTGCTGCACTATTTTATGCACTACGGCACCAGCCGGATCGACGGAAGACATCTGTGCCATCCCGGTGTAGTGCAGCTTTATATATATGATTCTAAGAATAAAACAAATCTTCTGGAAACATTGAGGGCTTATCTGGACTGCGGAGGAAATGCGGTTCTGACCGCGCAGAAACTCTATATCCACAGGAACACCCTGTACCAGAGACTGAAAAAAATAAACGGCATCATCCATACTAATCTGGATAATGCCAATGTCAGGCTGTTTATTATGATGTCCTATACATTTGTAGACCTGCTGGGGCTGACCCCTGTGGAATCTTAAGGCATACCCCAAAGCGCATTCCGTCATTCATGCCTGCGGCAGGCACGCTTTGCGCGGCAAGGGATACTCTCCCAATCGCTTTTCAGCATGCGGTATTCCATACGTGTTTTCATTTTACCGTCATGCCATTCGTAGTCCACATGTTCTGCCTCCCTGATCATGCCGCATTTCTGCATAACACGCTCGGAGCCTCTGTTTTCCTTGAGGCATCCGGTGGTGATGCGGTATACGCCGCCCTTTGAAAAAGCAAAGTCCATCACCTTTTCCAGCGCTTCTGTCACATAACCGCAGCCCCAGAATTTCGGATATGTAAAATACCCCAGGTGCACCAGCTTTCCCACAGGTGTTGTATCCATGACCGTATATCCGATACTGCCGATTTGTTCTTTTGTATCCTTTTTCTGCATGTGCAGAAAATATCTGCACCTGTCTTTCCCCCGGATATCCTGCAGAATATCCGCAAAATACTTCTCCGATTCCTCCCTGGAATGGTGCTGGATATCCTGAAGATAATACATCACCTCGTCGTCTGCCATAAGTCTGCTGTACTCTTCTGCATCATCCTTTGTATAATCCCGTAAAATAAGGCGTTCTGTTTCTAAGTATATCAATGCATGTTCCTCCTATACGACCACTTCGGTGATTATCTTTCCGGCTTCGTTGATTTTTTTAATTCCGGTCTTCTTTTCCTTTGCTTTATTAAAACAGAAACTGACCAGCCATCCTTTATTTTGCTCATAGCTGTCCAGATAATCACAGAGCTGCTTTCGACCTTTTGCCTGGTATTCTTCACCATGCCATATTTTCAGTTCAATGATATATTGTTTTCCATGGTAATCTACAATGATATCTGTCCGCCGCTGGTCGCGTGTTCCGGCATCCACATAATAATGTCCTGTACCGTTAATGATTGGTTTTAAAAATGTAAGAAACAGAAATCTGCCATCTTCCTCCAGGAATTCCCAATCTTTTTCTCCATAATAAGAAGTATAATGAGCCTGAAATCGTTCCAAAACTTTATCCATATCCAAATAGTGTCCTGAAATAAACTGGTTTCTTTCAACTGCCGCAGCATCCGCCAGCCTGCTGTTCTTTGTTTCATTGAGATAAAATAAATCATACAGATACGTTTCAAAAATACGGTTTGTTATGGATACTTTATAGTCTTCTTCTTTCAAATATCCAAACATTGTGCCTATTTGAATTGTATTATCCGCAAGCGAAAACGGGTACGATTTTCCGCCCAGAAGTATATGATGGAGCATCTCATTTAAGTCAGGATACAAGTCAAGATTTTTGTTAATATCATCAAATAGTGTACTCCGGCTCATCAGCATATATTTAACAGCAGCTCTTACTCCTTCCGGGCACCACACAGAGGCTCTGTCACCAAAATCTTTATTTTTCCAGACTGATTCATCCAGCAATTTGCAGATTTGTGATACAAGGTATGGATATCCGGACGTATAGGCATATATTTCATTACTTAATTTGTCTATATCCATTCCATATTTATAATCTGCCTCATACTCTTCCAGCATTGTAGCTATTTCTTTCGGCGAAAAGGACATATCTACATCAAAACTTTCTGCAATATTCCATGGACTGTTATATCTATGCTCTGCATCCGGCCTGATCTTCAATTTTAAATTTTTTATGTCGTAAACACCCGTAAGAATCACGTTATGAAAAAAATTCTCTTTTCCCTTTTCTCTGTCCAGGTATTTGTCTCGAAGTAAACTGAGAAAAGAAAGAAATATCTGATTGCTTGAGCTTTTGTCAACTTCGTCAATCAAAAGGATGATTTCCTTATCTGAATCCGTACATAACCTGCTTATCTTATCGCCGAGGTTCTGAAAAGTCAGCTCATCTTCTTCATAATGATTCCATTGTTCAATTACATTAGCATCTAAACTTTCATTTTCCAATTCTTTGGTGACCAGCTGCGCAAATCCTCTTACAAAATTTTCTCTGAAATCAAATAAATCATCTGCGCCTTCAAAACTGATACTGATAATCATGTACTTATCCTGCAAATATTTTTCTAACTGATACAGCGTTGTGTTTTTCCCGTATTGTCTGCCTCTGTTAATTGCAAAATAATACCCTGGCTCAATATATTCTTCTACAATTTGTTTTACTTTTTGTGATATGTCTACCATATAATGTTTCTCTGGTATACAGATTCCGGTCACGTTATAACGCTGTAAACCTCCTGGGATGTATTATTGTTGGGGAATCATTTGCAAGATGATTTTTATGCATAAATGTGATAAAAATTTGAATTTGCAGTGCTGATTATTATCTTTATGTCTTTATTAAACGTAAATATAAAATGTTGAATAAATGGTAGGTGATCTTGTTTTGATTCTAATTTAAGTGGACGTTAATTTCAAGGTACGAATTTTGTCCGGTGTATTTAGTGTTAATACTATTGTGACTGTCTTCGGTGTGAAGCTAAAGACAATACCCAAAACTGTGGTTGTATTCCTACAAGCATTTCTATCTGCTTCGGCTCGAAGCCGGAGACTTAATTGTCCAAGAGTAGAAGCAGATGTTGCATATTTCAATTCACTCCAGCGCGAAGCCGGAGACTCGAACTTTGCAGCGTTAATCTCCACCTCTCCCAATTTCAATCCACTCCAGCGCGAAGCCGGAGACTTCTTTCGGTTTCTTCATCCTATATTCTATATTCAATTTCAATCCACTCCAGCGCGAAGCCGGAGACCCTCAAAGGATTTTACGTTTACCGGAGCCCAGGCATTTCAATCCACTCCAGCGCGAAGCCGGAGACAGCAATTATTACCAATTTTTATCTATATCCCACACATTTCCTTATACAAATCAACCAATATTTTATATTCTCCACCCCATTCCTCCACCAATCCCTCTATCACAATGCGCTTTTTCCAGTGCGAATCCCCTAAGAAATTAATGTCCACTTACGTTTCGCACCACCAAAGCACTATATCATTATAACACACCTAATCCAATTATTCCAGAAAAGCATCTTCGCCTCAAAAATATTTCTCATATTCCCCATCCGGGAATTTACCTTCCAGTCCCAGGACTCTGGGCCAAAGGCCTGTCTCTGCTGTTATAACGCCCATAATCATTCCCATATGCGTATGCAGATGCCTGTGCTGTGCCAGTATAAGTGTAAATCTCGTATACATACATCCTTCCGATTTCAAAAGCAGCATATCATCCTCCAGATTTTCCGTATAATTCTTAATTTTCTTCTCAATCTCCAGAAAATACGCCTCCAAAGTCTCACGGGAAAGCAATTTATTCGTAACCACATCCAGATTATTCAAATCTTTCTCATGAAACCAGGGTTTTACATACCCCGGGTCATCTGGATTTATAAACCACAAATCCAGAGAGTGCAGCATATGGTACACATGTTTCCACAAAGGCATTCCGCAGTATTCCTTTTCCCACATCGCATCCGGAATGCAGGTAACTACATTTTCCACTTCCCACAATGCCCTGTTTGTCTGTTCTTTGATAATATCTGAATATTTTTCCTGAACCATTGCTGCCAATCCCCCTTCCGCTCATTTACCTGTCCATCATACCATTTTCCTGCAGCCATACCACAGACTCTCTGAGTGCCTGAACAGTCTTTGTCTCCAGCACATATCTGCAGTTTCTTTTGCCGGCAATCTCAAATTTCTCTTTCAGGTCAATTTCTCCTGTCCTCAAAGCCAGATGATTCTTATTTCCGGCCGCATCATGCATATGAAAATGTACCAATTTCTTCTCATGCTCCAAAATAAAGCTCTCAAACTCTTTGGAATCCACATGGGAATGCCCTACATCCCAGGTCAGGAAAAATACCCTATTTTAGGTACAGCCTCCGCGCCAACTCATCATACCCCGAACTCCCATCCAGTATATTTTTATATGTACTGATCCAACAAGGCTTCAAGCCCGCCCGGAATGCTGTTGCCTGGGATGCTGCATTTGAGGAAGCGGCGCAGTAAATGGGCAGAATATCCCTCTCCAGAATATCATGCTTCAGATGATTCACCAGCACTGATGCCAGTCCACCCTTCCAATACCTTTCCTTTACATCCACGCCGATCTCCCAAACCCTTCCGGATTCTATGGAGGCCCCGGCAAGACCTGCAATCTCTCCATGTATTTCCGCATAAAACACTATATATGTATTTGTTCTTCCCTTCTCATCAAACAACAAGGAATTGTCAAATCCCTCTGTTCCCTGAAGCTCCCCAAGTTTCTCCCCTTCCAGCCCCCTGTAAGTGTACCCCGGCAGAAACTCTACTCTGCTACTATGTTTTGCATCCGGTATGTAATAGATGGACTGCCCGTAAAGCAGGGGACACTTCTGTCATCTCTATACTCCCAGCTCTTTTTTCAAATCTTCCGCATACTTTTTCTGCTGCCTCTTCAGATACATCCCCGCTGCAAACTTCATAAACGGTTTCTTCAGCTCCACATCCTCAGTAAAATCTATCTCCGTGCCATTTCCGCTTTCACGGAGCAGGCCTGTCCAGTGGCCCTTCATGTTTTCATTCTCCATGTCAAATTCATACCGGCAAAACGGTACCTTTTTTGTGATCGTAAATGTAGTGGGAAACCCGCTCTTTGTGTACTCCACAAAGGTCTTCCCATCCCCCATCTCTTCTATCCTGTCCAAATCACTGCGCCAGCCGTAATTCTTATTATCCGTGATCACCTTCCAGACCTGTTCCGCACTGGCGGACAGTTGGATCTTCATATTTGCTTTCGCCATAACTGCCTCCATTTTCCCTTTTCTACCAGTCTACCCTGTACCCTCTTTCTTGTCAAACCGAAAACCCTTTCCTGCATCAAACAAAAAGAAGAAAGAGTCCGGTTTTCGGACTCCCGCTCCTGAGCGCAGCCGCCTGTCCATGTCGG
>OASX01001232.1_pt1 | contig 13609 bp, 15 predicted proteins | sample 1516531 | NCBI WGS metagenome assembly OASX01 (sample SAMEA2579911, study PRJEB22360) | human gut metagenome | biome: human gut; feature: human-associated habitat; material: faeces | place: Denmark | collected 2008/2010
TATAAAAAATTTGCAGTAGTATTTGAAGAAAATTTAGAAAAAGATAATTCGAGCTTTGAGTTGAAGAAAACAAATTCTAAACATATATCTGGAGATAATAGTATTGATGGTAACATATCCATAGAACAAGAAAAAGGGACAAGTATGAGGAACGATGGAAATAATGTTGATCTTGATATAGAAAAAGTCAATCAGGCAGCAAACACTCTAAAGTATAATGCACTTATTACTAGAATAAGTGGGAAAATTAATGAACTTAAGTCTGTTATAAAGTAAAGGGGTTGAAGAAATGAATGCATTTAGTTCAATGCAGATAAGTGCTACGGGACTCGCAGCAGAGAGATTAAGAATGGATACTATAACTTCTAATATGGCAAATGCTCAGACTACAAGAAGTGCTGATGGAAGTGGAGCATACGTTAGAAAAGTGGCAGTGTTTCAAGAAGCACTAGATGCTAGTGGAAATATGGCAGGAGTAAAGGCTGTAAAGATTCAAAAGGATGAGTCTCCCCTTAGAAAGGTATATGATCCAACTCATCCAGATGCAGATCCTGAAACCGGATATGTAACTATGCCGAATGTAAATGTATTAAATGAAATGGCTGATATGATGGTGTCAACAAGATCGTATGAAGCTAATTTAGATACCTTTAATGCATTAAAGTCAATGTTTTCAAAAGCATTAGAAATAGGAAAGTAGGTATATAGATGAGAATAGAAGATAATTTTAATTTAAGATTACAGCAGTTTCAAAATAAGTTTGAAGAAAATGATGGTAAGGATGCAACTAGTAATAGTAATGAATTTTCTAGTATGTTAAAAAAATGTGTAGACAATGTTAATGAAGCCGCAACAGAATCAAATGCCACAACAAATGCATTTGTAAAAGGTGATGATGTTACAATTGATGAAGTTATGGTGAAAGCAGCAGAAGCAAATTTAAGTTTGCAGTTTTTAACTACAACTAGAGACAAGCTGGTTGAAGGGTATAAAGAATTAATTAAGATGCAATAAAAATGCAAGAGGATATGTAAGGGGAGCTTGAAATGAAAAAACTTTTAGAGAAAGTTAAGGAGCTTTTAGAAAAGTTTAAATCGCAGAGCAAAAAAGTGAAGATTGTAGAAATTGTTGCGGTGATAGCTATAATTGTTGCAATAATAAGTGCTATCATTTATTCAAATGCAAATAAATATAAGGTTTTATTTGCAAATCTTGATGCAAAAGATGCTCAAACGGTTATGTCAACTTTAGAAGATGACGGTGTTTCATATAAAAGTCAAAGTGATACTAACACCATTCTAGTACCAAAAGAAAAAGTTGATGAATTGAAACTTAAATTAGCTCCAAGTTTAACCTCAGGAACTATAGGGTATGAACTTATGGATAATTCTAGTTCATTTGGTATGACAGATGAACAATTTCAATTAAATAAGAAGAGAATGATTGAAGGAGAATTAGAAAGAACTATTAAGGGGTTTGAACAAATAGAAGAAGCAAGGGTACATATTACAGAACCAACAGATTCTGTATTCGTAACAGATAAAGAACCTGGAAAGGCTTCAGTTACTTTGAAATTAAAGCAAGGCGAAAGTTTAGATAAAAATCAAGTAAAGGCTATAGTAGCATTAGTTTCAAAAAGCAATAAAAATATTCCAGAAGAAAATATCACAGTAGTTGATAGTAACATGAATTTACTAACTAAGGATATTGAAGATGGACAAAATACTGTAGATGATGAAACAATAACAAAGCAGCATACCTTAGAAAAGAATTACGAAGAGAGGCTTCAAAAAGAAGTAGTTAATTTATTAGAACCAGTCGCTGGAAAAAATAAGGTTAAGGCTACGATAAATGCTAATTTAGATTTTGATTCTACTCAAAAGACTCAAACAGTTGTTGATCCTAATAAAGTAATAATTAGTCAAGAAAGTAGTAGGGAACAAAACAATTCATCTACTGGACAGGTCAGCGAAAGCCCAGTAGATAATAATATGAGTAATGAAATTGTTAATGGAAATGATAATAATACTTCATCAAAAGAGGACCAAAAAACTAATTATGAAGTGGGAAAAAGTGAAACTAAAGTAATAGCTGCGCCAGGTGAAGTTAAGAGAATAACAGCATCAGTTTTAATTGATGCAAATTTAGATACAGCAACTCAAGAAGAGATACAAAAAGCTGTTGAAAATGCCATTGGCTTTGATGCAACAAGAGGAGATCAAGTATCAGTGCTTGGAATTGCATTTGACACTACTGAAGAGGAACAAATGCAGGCACAAATTGATGAAATGAATAAGCAAATAGAAGCTCAAAAGAGAAATAGATTAATAGTTATAGGTTCTATTGCAGGATTAATAGTTCTTATTGGATTATTCTTCTTAATCAAAAAGCTTAGAAAGAAGAAGAAAGCTGAGGATGAACAATTATTGGATACATTGATTGATGATAGTTTAATACCAAAAGAACCAGAAGTATTTACGCCTATTGACTTTGAAGTAAAGAATCAAAAGACGCATTTAGAGCAAGAAATTAAGAAATATGCTACAGAAAAGCCAGAACAAGTTGTTGATATAATCAGATCATGGCTGACAGAAGATGAGAGGTGATGAATGGCTATGGCGATGAAGAGTGAAAGCAAATTATCAGGAGTTCAAAAAGCGGCTATATTATTTATTACTCTTGGACCAGATGCATCTTCAGGTATTTTGAAAAAGCTACCTGAAGCTGACATTCAAAAAATAACATATGAAATAGCTAATATAACATCTGTTACACCAGAACAAAGAGAAGAGATATTAAATGAATTTTTACAAATAAATAAGGCAAGAGATTATATAATTGAAGGCGGCATGGATTATGCTAAGCAATTATTATCCAAGGCATTAGGAAGCCAAAGAGCTAGTGAAATTCTTGATAAAGTATCAGAAGCAACTGCACAATACAGACCGTTTTCAATCGCTAGAAAGGCAGATGCACATCAATTATTCAATGTAATAGTTTCAGAACAGCCACAAACAATAGCATTGATATTATGTTATCTTCAACCAGATAAAGCAGCTCAGGTCATGGCTGAATTACCAGAAGAAACTCAAAGTGAAGTTGCATATAGAATTGCTACTATGAATAATACATCACCTATGGTTATTAAAGAAATTGAATCTGTTCTTGAAGGAAAATTGTCTTCTGTTGTAAGAACTGAAATGACTACAATTGGTGGGGTAGAAACATTGGTAGGTATATTAAATCAAGTTGATAGAACAACTGAAAAGAATATTACAGAAGGATTAGAAAGAGAAGATGCAGAACTTGCAGATAAAGTTAAGAGTTCTATGTTCGTATTTGAAGATATTATTTCTCTTGATGATGTATCTATTCAAAGAATTCTTAGAGAAGTCGAAGCTTCAGATCTTGCACTTGCACTTAAAGGATGCTCTGAAGAAGTGGCTATGTGTGTATATAGAAACCAATCAAAGAGAGCTGCAGCTTCTTTAAAGGAAGATATGGAATTCTTAGGACCTGTAAGACTTATGGATGTTGAAAAATCTCAACAAAAGATTGTATCTGTTATTAGAAGGCTAGATGATGCTGGAGAAATTATAATTTCAAGAGGTGGAGAAGATGCAATCATCGTATAATATTATAAAGAGTAGTTTTACAAAGGACAGTGAAAAAAAGATTATCTCTACAGAATATGTTGTGAAAAATTATATTCCTGAAGAAATTGAACCTGAAGAAATTGAAGTGGTAGAAGAAGAGCCTAAGATTGACCCAGAAGAAGTGCTAAAAAAATATGAAGATATAGGCAAGAGGATAATTCAAGATGCACAAAGAGAAAAAGAGGGAATAGTTTTAAAAGCACAGTTAAATGCTGATAAGGCAGAAAAAGAGGCATATGAGAAGGGCTATAATCAAGGAATTCAAAATGGATATGATGATGGTTATAAAAAAGCATATGAAGAGACAATTGAAAAGGCAAAATTGGAAGCTGAAGAAATTATAAACAATGCAGAAACATTATTAAAAAGTGCTAGAGAAAATTACTCTGAGTATTTAGAAAGTAAAAAAACTGATGTAATAAAATTAGCTTTAGAAATAGCTGGTAATATAACTAGACAAAAATTATCAAAAGAAGATTCAATGAATGTTTTGATAGAAGAAGCGTTTAAAGTCTCAAAGGGTGAGGAAAGCATAATAATAAAAGCAAATTCTTTTCATTGTGAAGAGTTGAAAAATAACATTTCAAAGTGGAAAGTGCAATATTCAGTTAAGAATGATATTTTTGTAATGGCTGATGATAGTATGGAAAAGGGAAATGCTATACTTGAGAAGCCAAGTGGAATTGTTAAAGTTGGAATTGATATTGGGATGGAGCAAATTAGAAAAACATTACTAGGATAAAATACTGCTTTAGGAGGATACTTATATGCTTGACTTAGAGTTGGATTTTAATAAGCTTACTAAAAGGGTTAATGGTACCTCTGCTATTTACAGTGAAGGAATAGTCAGAAAAGTAATAGGTCTTACCATTGAAGTTCAAGGAATCAAGGCGTTTATTGGAGAATTATGTATTATATATAATGAAAGTGAAAATCCTATAAACTGTGAAGTGGTAGGTTTTAAAGAAGAGTTTGTTATTCTGATGCCATTAGATGAATTAATAGGAATTTCTCCTGGATGCAGAGTTGTTCCTCAAAGAAAGCCTCTTAGCGTTCGCTGTTCAGATGCTTTATTAGGTCACATAATAGATGGCCTTGGAAATCCATTAGACAGTGAATCACTATTTATTGATGGAGAAGAATATCCTCTTGAAAATGAAGCCCCAGATCCATTAAAACGAAAAAGAATAAAAGATATTATGCCAACTGGTGTTAGAGCAATAGATGGTTTTTTAACATGTGGTGATGGGCAGAGAATAGGAATATTTGCAGGTAGCGGAGTTGGAAAGAGTACAACCCTTGGGATGATAGCAAGAGAAGCAAAAGCTGATGTTAATGTTATTTCATTAATTGGTGAAAGAGGAAGAGAAGTCTTAGAATTTATAGAAAAAGATTTAGGTCCAGAGGGGATGAAAAAGTCTGTTGTTGTTTGTGCTACATCAGATAAGCCTGCTCTTATTAGAATAAAAGGTGCTCTTACAGCTACAGCAATTGCAGAATATTTTAGAGATCAAGGTAAAAAGGTTATTCTTATGATGGATTCTGTAACAAGATTTGCAATGGCTCAAAGAGAAGTTGGGCTAGCAATAGGAGAACCACCAGCAACTAAAGGATATACACCTTCAGTTTTTGCGAAACTGCCAAAGCTTATGGAAAGATCAGGAACATCTATTGATGGATCTATAACTGCTTTTTATACAGTACTTGTAGATGGGGATGATTTTAATGAGCCCATAGCTGATGCCGTTAGAGGTATACTTGATGGTCATATAGTCTTATCAAGAGATTTAGCACATAAAAACCATTATCCGGCCATTGATATTTTAAATAGTGTAAGTAGACTTATGAGTACAATTGCACCTAAAGAACATAAACAAGCAGCATCTTTAGCAAGAGATTTGCTAGCTACCTATAAAGAGGCAGAAGATCTTATAAATATTGGAGCATATGTAAAAGGAACTAATCCAAAGATTGATATGGCAATTGAATATAATGATAAGCTGAATGGGTTCCTATGTCAGGGGATTGAAGAAAAGGCGAAGTTTGAAGATGTTCAAAATAGGTTAATTTCTATGTTTAAATAAATTTTATTCTGTATTTTGTGAGAGGTTGATGTGATTTGGCTGAAAAATTTAAATTTAGATTAGACAAACTTCTTGAGATAAGAATGCAAAAAGAAGAAGAATGCAAAAGGGAGTTTAATGAAAGTCAAAGGCAGAAAAAAATTATAGAAAATAAATTACAAGAGCTTAATGAGAATTATGATAAATACAAAGGAATTAAGCCAAATGAGGATGTTGTATACCAAAAGCTTAAAAGGTATTATCTTAAAGGGCTTCAAACCGGGATGAAGGAAACAGAGAAGGCGTTAAATAAAAAAATAATGGAAGTTGAAAATAAAAGAAGCGAATTGAAAGAAAAACAAGTTGATAGAAAAATAGTTGAAACTTTAAAAGAAAAGAAATATGAGAGTTATGTTAAAGAACAAAATAGGGTGGAACAAATAACTATCGATGAGATAGCATTGTATTCTTATATGAGAAAAGAGAAAGAATTGTAAGAAGCTGTGAAAGGGGGTGAGATAAGATGGGAGTTACTATAGATTTATCTAAAAAATATGAAAATACAGTTAAGGTTACTAATAATTCAAATAAAGTGATATCAGAATTAAATAAATTGAGTTCTTCAAATAATAAGTCATCTAAAACGGATAAAAAAGATAACTTTAAAGAAGTTTTAGATACAAAATCTAAAGAAGATAAAAATAACACGATCATTGATGATAGAAAAGATACAGAATCATCAACTAAGGTTGAAGATATAGAAAAGCAAATTGAAGAGTTAGAAGAAAAAATTGATGAATTGCCAGAAGAAAAAGTTATAGAATTACTAAACAATATATTGAATTTATTAAATGAACTTAAAAATTCTGATAATACGTTGGAATTACAAGGAACAATAAACAATGACATATTAAATTCAATTATTGAAAAGATGAATTCTTCAAAAGAAACTGGAACAACTAATTTAAATGATTTGATGTCAAAGTTATCTGAATTATTAGGTGATGATTCTTCTAAGGAAGCGCTTGACAGTAATTCATTAAAGTTAATTGAAAAGTTGTTGACTAAATTGAGCAGTACATTAGACGAAAATATTAATTCAAATAAAGAAGTCAAAAATTTAGTAAATAATTTACTTTCTGATGTTTCTGAAAAAGTTGATAATGCTGATAGCAAGAAAGTATTAAACTTAGAAGAAATATTGAATAAAAATAACTCTAATAATAGTAAAGAGGATTCAAGTAAAAATGAAAGTAATTTAAAAGAAAATGTAGCTACCAGTAAGGAAGATAAATTCTTAAATAAGTTACTTAATAAAGAGGATTCACTTGATAAATTTAATTTATTTTCAATAAGAAGTCAGCTTCAAGGACAATCAGTAAATAATGTACAAGCAGCTAACGACACAACAATTAATTCAATAAGTTTCACTAATGATTTAATTCAAGATGTTAAGCTTATGGTTAGTAACGCATTGAAAGAGTTAACGGTAAAAATTAATCCGGGAAACTTAGGTCAAATGACCATAAGTTTGATAGAAGAAAATGGAGTGATGAAAGCTAACTTGAAAGCTACTTCTAAAGAAACAGTTGAATTATTAGCACAAAACTTAGTTGATATTAAGAAACAACTAGCCGATCAAAACTTAAAAATTTCAGAAGTGAATATTGAATTATATCAAGATGATACTACTTTTTTTAAACAAAAAGACTTTGAAGGTGAAATGCAAGGACGACAAAATGGTCAAACTAATGTTTCAGAAAGTAATAGGGTAGATTCTGTTGCAGAAGAAGAATTAGTTGAAGAAAAAATGGCAACAGATGATAGCAATATAAATTTCTTAGCATAGGAGGTGAATGTTATGGGATCTACAAGTTATAATGCATCAGTAAGTGAAAATAATGCCAATATCGCAGCAAAGTTAGAAGCTGAAAGGCAGAAAAAATATGCTCAAAGTCAAAAAACAAGTGAACTTGGAGCAGCATCTAATGCAAATGCAACCAATGTAGGTTCAACTACTAATAGAGGAACCAAGATTGTTGAGTATGGCGATACTGGAATGGGAAAAGATGCATTCTTAAAATTATTAGTTGCTCAAATGACTAATATGGATCCAACACAAGATCAGGATTCAACAGCTTACGTTACGCAGATGGCTCAATTTGCATCAATAGAACAGATGAATAATTTGAATACTACAATGACTGATTTTTCAGTGAGAAATCTTTTGGGCAAGCATGTAATAGTAAATCAATATGATGCAACTGGAAATGCAATAGAAGGTACAGTAATTGGAGTTCAAACAAAATCAGGAAAACAGTATTTATCTATATTGGACACAAATGGAGAACTGCAGAATAATATTGAATCGAGCAAAGTAGCAGGCGTTATAGAAAATGCATCAGATAATACAAGTGCTATTTCAGCTTTAAATACTCAATTCATTGCGGCATCAGCTTTAAAGGGGCAAAGAGTGGTTATTGTTGATGAAGATGATGATGGAAAAACTATTGTTATAAAAGGAAAAGTCGAAGGTGCTTATATTGATGGTGGAGATGTTAAGCTGAAAATTAACAAGTTTGATGATAAACTTAATGAAACTGATGAAACAGTAACATACTCATATCTAGATATATATAAAGCTGGAGATTTGAGTGATGAAGATATGAATGTAAAGGCTTCAGATTTTGATGAAGACAAAACTGACTCAAGTAGTGGTACTGAAACAGGAGAGTCTAACAACAATTCCACAGAAGGAACATCTAATAATAATTCTACAGAAAATGCATCAAATTAATAAGAGTTATTAATGCTAAGGCAAATATATGAGTTATAGAATAATAAATGGACAAATGTATTCTGTAGGAAAAGTTGGACAAGGAAGCACTTTACAAGAAAAAATAGATGTTTTAAAACCGCAAAGCAATAATTCTAAAAGTTTTAGTGATGTATTAAAAGATACGGTAAATAAAAAAGAAGGTTTTACAGTTTCAAAGCATGCAGCATTAAGATTAAATGAAATTAATTTTACTAATGAGGACATGAAGGAAATTGAAAGAGGATTTAAAATAGCAGAAGATAAGAATTCGAAAAATACTGTAATGTTATATAAGAATGTTGCATTAATTGCAAGTGTTGAAAATAGAACACTTATAACAGCAGTAGATAAAAATAGGACAAACGAAAATATATTCACAAATATTGATAGTGTAGTACTTTTATAACAGGACAAAACAATGATCAATTAACAATTATCAATGAAGTATGAAATTCCTTAAGGAATTTCTAAAAAAATATATAATTTAAGAAAAACGAAGTTTTTCATCACTCATTGTGAATTGTGCATTATGAATTGTGAATTGTAGAGGGGGTTAGTCTGTGGAACGACAGAAGCAGACACGACAGTACTATAAAATTTAGGAGGAGAAGAATTTATGTTAAGATCAATGTATTCTGGAATAAGCGGGATGAAGGTTAATCAAACTAAATTAGATGTTATAGGTAATAATATAGCCAATGTAAGTACAACAGCATTTAAGGGATCAAGAGCAGAGTTTAAAGATATGTTATACCAAAATGCTGGATATGCATCAAATCCATCAACATATAAAGGTGGCACTAATGCGAAGCAAGTGGGACTTGGTGCACAACTCTCAAGCATTAACAAGATGATGAGCCAAGGTAATGCAATGTCAACAGGTAGAAGTCTTGATGTATGTGTAGATGGAGAAGGGTATTTGATTGTATGTGGTGCAGCGGATGATGGAAAAATAGCAGTGACAAATGGAGCGCTTGGAACGGCTACTAATATATCACAGACAGCATATACACGTGATGGAAACTTAACTCTAGATGAAAATGGAAATTTGTTGACAGCAGATGGTTATAAAGTCATGGGATATGCTATGACTGGCGCTGCTATTACTCATGCAACTGCAGCTGATCCAACAAAGAATCAAAGTATAGGAGATGCAATTATAACTATTACTAATTTAGACACACAGGCAGATACAGCTACGGCAACAACAACAGAATTAGTACCATTAGCAATACCAGATAGTGTAATGGTAAATGGTGCAGCCGATAAAGTAAGAACATTTGATATAGGTAAAGATGGAGTTATCACAGTAACATTAGCATCAGGTGGAAGAGCAGTAATTGGCCAAGTAGCTATGGCATCATTCAAGAATCCAGAAGCATTAAAAGGAATAGGTGGAAACTTATTGCAAGATGGATCTAATACCGGTGGCGCATTGATAAGATCAGGAAAAGGCGCCGCAGCAACAGCTGATAATTCAGGTGGTTTTGGAGACTTTATTCAAGGTGCACTTGAAGCATCAAATGTAGATTTAACAGAACAATTTACAGATATGATAGTTGCTACAAGAGCTTTCCAAGCATCTTCTAAGATGATATCTAATGGAGATGAAATATTACAAACTATAACAGGTTTAGTTAGATAATAAATAACAAAGAATAACTATAAATAATCAATGATCAAAAATTGATTTAGGGAAGAAAATTATTTGCAATTAAAAAACAGTTTTTTCTTTCTACATTGAGAAGTGATCATTGATAATTATATATTGTAAAGAAGGGGTGACTTATGATAGAGGTTACAGGAATGAATCAGCGAAAATTTATTCTTAATGCTGATCATATTGAAAAAATTGAGGAAATGCCAGAAACAATAATAACACTGACAAATGGAAAAAAATATATAGTGCTAGAGAGTATAGATGAAGTAAAGAATGAAGTGATAAAATACAAAAATAAAATCTTTACCTACAATATATAGGGGGCATTAAGTAATGAAAAGAAATGATACATTGACTATGATTGGATTAGTCGTAGGAATAGGGATGATGATTTATGGAATGATGGGAAGTAATGGAATAGATGATTTAAAACTATTCTGGGATGCACCATCAGTAGCCATTACATTAGGAGGTTCAATAGGTTCTGTAATGATTGTAACACCTATGTCTGAATTTAAAAAGGTTGGTAAGTTATTTGTTCAAGCATTAAAAGAACCTAAAATATCTAAAGGGGAAACTATACTACAATTTAGTGAATTATCAAAGAAAGCAAGAAGAGAAGGATTATTATCATTAGAAGATGCAATTAATAATCTTGATGATGAGTTTTTAAAAAAAGGTCTTCAAATGGTTGTAGATGGTATTGAGCCAGAATCAATTAGAGAAATATTAGAACTAGAAATATCAGAAATGGAAGCAAGACATAGAAGTGGTTCAGATATATTTAAAACATGGAGCGCTTTTGCACCTGGTTTTGGTATGCTTGGTACACTTATAGGACTTATACAAATGCTTGCGAATCTTCAGGATTCATCAACAATTGCCTCAGGGATGGCAAAAGCCTTAGTAACTACTTATTATGGTTCATTAATTGCAAATATTTTTGCATCTCCAATATCACAAAACTTACTGATTAAAAGTGGTAAAGAAGTAACATTAAGAGAAATGATGGTAGAAGGAATACTTGCTATTCAATCAGGAGTTAATCCAAGAATTGTTGAAGATAAACTTGTATCATATTTATCTCCACAAGAAAGAAGCGAATATATGGCAGCTAATGCAAATTCAAGTGAAGGAGTTGCATAATATATGGCAAGAAAAAAGAAACAAGAAGATGGTGGCTTAACAGGTGATGAATGGTTAGGAACATATTCCGACTGTGTAACTTTACTTTTAACTTTTTTTATATTATTATATTCTATGTCTACAGTAGATGCTGCAAAAGTACAAGCAATTTCTGAAGCATTTTCAATGATGACGGGAAGAGAAGCTGATAGTATTTTAGAATTTCAGCAATATGATGGAAATCAACCAGTGATAGGTGGAGAAACAAAGTACGAAGATTTAGGCGAAGAAAGTTCAGAAAATGAAGTTCAAAGTAAAATGTACGATAAGGTAAAAGAATACTTAGAAAAAAATCAATTGACTGCTAACATAGCAGATGTTACATCTGATAAAAGAGGTGTAATAATAGAACTTAGAGACAATATACTTTTTGATACTGGAAAGGCAACTTTAATACCTGAGAGTACAGAAGTATTAAATAAAATAAATGCATTAATTTCAACGGTACCTAATAACATTGTAGTTGAAGGCCATACTGATAATGTACCTATAAGTAATTCACAATATCCAAGTAACTGGGAATTATCTACTATGAGAGCTACAACAGTTGTAAGATATTTTACAGAAGTTTGTGGACAAGATCCATCCAAAATAAGTGCTGCTGGTTATGGTGAGTATAAGCCTGCAGTTGAAAATACTACTGATGAAAATAGAGCAAAAAATAGAAGGGTAAATATTTTAATTGTTGCAAATAATGAGGAGTGATAATAATGGCAGAAAAACAGGATGTAAAAAAGGAAAGTTCAGGGAAGGGCAATAAAGCAATTATGGTCGTTTTATTTATTTTAGGGTTATTTGTACTAGGTGCAGCAACTTTTGGTGGTGTGTACTTATTTATGAAAACAAATAATGCTGTGTCAGCACAACAAGTTGTAGTTGAAAATTTATATACGGACTTAGGGGAATTTACTGTTAATTTAAATGATGAGGATGCAAAGAGATATGTGAAATGTGCAGTTGCAGTGGGATATGATAAAAAAGATAAAAAAACACCAACAGAGTTAGAAACTAATGCAGTAGTAGTTAAAGATGCAATAATATTTTATTTAAGAAATCATGATTCTGAATTTGTTAATGATACAGCAAATGAGGAAATAATGAAAAAGGAATTAATAGAAAATATTAATAAAGAACTAGTTAAAGGAAGAATAACAGATATAAGATTTTCTAACTTTATAGTTCAATAAGAAAGAGAAAGATATGCTTGAATTTTTAAAAATATGTGGAAAATTAATTTTATCATTAACTACAGTATTGCTATTGATATTTTTAGTATTCAAAGTACTTGGAAATAAAGTTAATGATATAAATAATAAAAAATACATGAAGATAATTGATAGACTGCAAATAACCAAAGATAATAGCATAGTAATTGTACAGATTGGGAAAAAGGGATATATAATGTCTAGTTCTCCAAAAGGTATGGAAAAAATTGAAGAATTAGAAAAAGAGCAACTACAAGTTATAGAAGAAATGAAGAAACAATCATTAAATGAAATGCAGTCTGTTTATAATAAAGCATTTGTAAAACTAAAGGGGTTAAAAGGAGATAAGCATGAAAAGTAGCAAAAAGAAAACAATCTTAGTATTGTTTACGTTTTTTATAGTTATAGCATTTTTTAAAATAGATGCATATGCTGCCCCAAACTCGGTAAACATTCCGCAAGTGAATGTATCAATAGGAGATGGCAATAATACACCCCAAGATTACGTATCAAGTATAAAAATTCTTATATTTTTTACAATACTTTCATTAATGCCATCCATAATGATAATGCTTACGTCATTTACAAGAATAGTTGTAGTTTTTTCTTTTCTTAAAAATGCATTGGGTGCAACTCAGGCATTACCAACTCAAGTAACTACTGGACTAGCAATATTCTTAACATTATTTATAATGCGTCCAGTATATACGGATATTAATAACAATGCAATTCAACCATACTTACAAGAACAAATAACTCAGGAAGAAGCAATCGAGAGAGGATCAAAACCATTAAAAGAATTTATGTTAAAACAAACTCGAGAGAAAGATTTAAAATTATTCGTTGAAATAAGCGGATTAAATGAAAATGAAGTAACAAGAGATAATATACCATTTACAACATTAATACCAGCATTCGCAATAAGCGAATTAACAACAGCTTTTGAAATAGGATTTTTAATATACTTACCATTCATAATAATGGATATGGTAATTGGAAGTATTTTAATGTCTATGGGGATG
>OASX01001244.1_pt1 | contig 13493 bp, 1 predicted proteins | sample 1516531 | NCBI WGS metagenome assembly OASX01 (sample SAMEA2579911, study PRJEB22360) | human gut metagenome | biome: human gut; feature: human-associated habitat; material: faeces | place: Denmark | collected 2008/2010
CCGCAACCGTGGGTGCCGCTCGGGGGCCGCACGATGTTAGCCGATGCCATGACGTCTGATGCCCTCACCACGACGGGCACGCTCACGGCGGGCAATCTCACGACGAAGACGCTTGAGCAGAGCGGCACGCTCCGCGTGACGAAGACGCTCACGGCTGACAACGCGACGCTCTCCGGCAAGGCGACGGTCGACGGCCTCCTCGACGTTGACGTGCTCACGCAAAAGAGCGGCGAACTCGTGGCCCAGAACGTTGATGCCACGGAAGTCTCTCTGTCCGGCAAGGCGAATGTGGGCACGCTCGCCTCCGACACGCTCACGGTCTCGGGTTCTCTCGAAGCCGACGAAGTGACGACGAGCACCTATGAGCAGACCGCAGGCTCTGCCGACATCGGCACGCTCACGAGCACGACCCTTGCGAACGCGGGCGACATGACCGTCGGCACGATGGATGCGGCGCTTGCCAACACGGGTACGCTCACCATCAAGACGGGCTTTGCGCTAACGGGCTCGAATGCCGGCACGATCACGGCTGAAGCCTCCAAGGGAACGTTGACGGACTTCACGAACAACGGCACGGCCGCGTTCGGTAAGACCACGGCCACGGGGCTTGCCAACAACGGCACGATCACCTTTGCCGACGCGACGCTCGAAGGGGCGAATAACAACACGAAGGACATGTCTGCGGACATTCTCAACGTGAAGGGTTCGCTCACGACGACGGGCACGCTCACGGCGGGCAATACCCCCGTAACGGGCACGTTCAGCGTCAATGGCGGCAAGACCTCGCTCGATGCGCTCAATCTCAAGGGAACCCTCGGCACGAAGGGAGAACTCACGGCCCGGAAGGCCGAGATCACGGGTTCCTTCAATCTGACGAGCGGCAAGACCACGATTGGCAACGCCACGGTCAACAAGGGCCATGTGAACGTCGCGGGCGGCAGCTTCCACGCAGATGCCTACACCCAGAAGGGCGGGTCTCTCACCCTTGCTCAGGGCGGATCGTTCACGTCGGGCAACCTCATCGTCTCGGGCTCCGACATCACGCTGGGCGACGCCGCGCTTAACGCCGAAGGTTCCATCAAGGACTCGAACATCACGATCACCGCCGGCAACTGGGCCGACAACCTCCTGGGACTTACCAACACCGACAAGGGTGCTCTGGGCGACAACGACTTCACCCTCACGGGCGGTGTGCTCGATCTTGGCGACAAGACGCTCACGTCGAGCGGAACCGTCACGATGACGGGCGGCACGCTCGTGGCCGACAAGATTGCGCTCGACGGCAAGACCCAGGGCACGATCACGGTGGGCGGCACAGGTACGCTGCAGACGTCGTTTGATCAGATCTTCCATGACTTCGTGGTCGAAGGCGTGGAAATCACGGCCACCAACTGGGAAGAAGGCTGGGGTGCCGTGCACGGTCAGGTGATCGAGGCGGCGACCGACGTGGGCGACATCAAGTCGAGCATCACGACGGGCATCAAGTTCGAAGGGGGCTCCCTCTCCTTTACGGACGAAGCCTTCCGCACCGACTTGGTCGCTGAAGTGGGCAGCGCCTTGGCCGAAGCCTTCGGCAACGGCAAGGTCAACGTCGAATTCCTCGGCCACGCAGTGGACGACTTCACGCTCGATACGATCCATAAGCTCGAAGAGGACGGCATGGCCGACAAGACCCAGGGCCTCGTCTTTGCGGGTGACGATCTCATCAACAACTCCGGCGACAAGACGCTCGACGTGGGCAAGTCCGATACGGACGACATCCACATGAATACGGGCTTTGCCGGCGTAACCGATACGGATCACATCAACATCAAGGACGGCCTTGAGTTCGTGCTGGTCGGCAAGACCGACAAGGACGGCAAGCCTTCCGGCGACAAGCTCCTTTCGGATGCTGAAAACGGCGGCTCCGTTCACGTGAACACCGGCACGCTCACGCTCGGCTCCAACGGCGTCAAGGACAAGACGGGCGGCACGCTCGCAGAAGTTGTCCTCGATGAACAAGGCAACCTCGTCATCAAGAACGGCGACTTCACGGTCGAGCGCATCGAGTCCGACGGTTCCATGCATGTCACGGGCGGCGGCAAGCTCACCTCGAACGATGTCACGCTCGACAAGGGCGACAGCAAGATCGACGAAGGCGGCGTGCTCGTGGTTGAGGACGGTGAGTCAAACGGCAACCTTCACATCAAGGGTGACGGCGCGCTCACGAACGAGGGCACGCTCATCGCGGGCGGCAAGGATTCGCATGTCGATACCCTTGTCGACGGCGATCTCGTCAACAAGGGCACGGGGCTCTATGACGACATGACGATCACCAACGGCGGCCACTATCACAACACCTCGACCGGCAAGGATGCGGGCGACCGCATCGACGTGGCTGAGGGCGGCAAGTGGACGAATGACGGCCAGTCCTCCTGGGGTCAGGTCGACATCAACGGGCAGTTCGAAAACAATGGCGGCCTCGAAATCGGTGACGACAAGGCTGAAACCGACGACTTCCACGTGGGGCCCGAGGGCAGCGTTGATCAGAACGGCCAGCTTGATGCCTCGAATGCGGGTCACGCCCAGATCGACGGCAGCTTCACGACGGGGGAACTCACGCCTGAAGGCAAGCCCGACGACAACGCTTGGTCGAAGTTCGACGATGTGACGGTCGGCAACGGCGGTCATCTCGAAAACAACGGCACTGAGCTCGGCAACGGTCTCGTCGTGGATCAGGGCGGCGAATACGTCAACAACGGTCATTCGAACTGGGGTTCCGTGGACATCGCGGGCAACGGCGACAACAACGGCGACCTCACGATTCGCGGCGACGGCAAGGACGATACGCCGGACTTCATCGTTGAAGGCAGCGGCTCCATGACGAACGACGGCACGCTCATTGCCGGCGGTGAGGATACGAAGAACGACACGCTCGTTGAGGGTGATCTCGTCAACAAGGGCACGGGCCTCTACGACGACATGACGATCACCAACGGCGGCCACTATCACAACACCTCGACCGGCAAGGATCAAGGCGACAAGATCGACGTGGCCGAAGGCGGCAAGTGGACCAACGACGGCCAGTCCTCCTGGGGTCAGGTCGACATCAACGGCGGTGCGACGAACAACGGTGATCTCATCATCGGCAACGGCAACGACAAGGATGACGACTTCCACATCGGTCCGGACGGCTCGCTTGAGAACAACGGCCACATCGACGCGGGCAACTCCGGCACTGCCGACATCGAGGGCGACCTCATCAACGGCAGCCTCACGCCCGAAGGCAAGCCCGATGAAGATGCGACCATCAAGTTCGAGGATGCCGTTGTGCATCCGGGCGGCAAGCTCGAAAACAACGGGACCGAAGAAGGCGATTCGCTCGTCGTCGAAAATGATGGCGAATACATCAACAACGGCAATTCCAACTGGAACGACGTCACGATCAACGAAGGCGGCCACGGCTCGAACAACGGCAAGCTCGATGTTGAAGACGATCTCGTCATCGACGGCATCTTCGACAATGACGGCACGATCAACGCCGGCAACACCGTCATCGGCGGCGACTTCAACCAGACGGACGACGGCGTCCTCAACACGGGCGACCTCACGGTTCGTCCGGGCGGCGACATCGACATGGACAAGGGCGAGATCAACGTCTCCGGCGACCTTAATCTCAACGGTGCAAACGTTGTGATCGGCAACTGGAAGGCCCTTTCGCCCGACAACCGCGTCTCGCCGACGTGGAGCGCCGAGAAGCCCCTCGACGGCAAGCTCTGGGTGATCGGCAACGGCGACCTCACCTTCGGCACCGCCTCTGACGGCTTCGCGGACAAGATCCAGAAGTTCGACGAAAAGGTTCCGGGTCTCACGGGCGCAGCCGCCCGCGTGACGGTGGGCCAGACCGTCACGATGGGCAAGGGTTCCTCCCTTGCCGTAGGCTCCAACGTCTGGAATCCCGCCAAGGACGAAGGCCGCGTTGAGATGAAGGAAGGCTCCGTCTACTTCGGACGCGACTCCTACGTGCTCATCGACATCGGCAGTCTCGGCGACGCGCCGGCTTTTGCGACCACGGTCGAAGGCGCGACGGCCACCGTCGAGCACGGCGCAAGCCTTGTCTTCGGCAACCTGACGAAGACGGGCGAATTCACGCTCCTCGAAGGCTTTGACCTTTCCGCCAACCTTGGTGAGGACGGCGACTGGAAGGGCGGCTGGGACGGCGAAGACCTCTACATTGTCAATGACGACGGCTCCGGCCTTGACTACTTCATCCAGCTTGACGTAGACAAGGACGGCAACAAGGTGAGCGCCAATGTCGACGTGGCCGACTTGGAAACGGTCTATCCCGACATCGTTCTGCCTGGCCTCGGCAACGAGGCACTGCAGGATTGCGCCAAGGGCAACGATTCGTCCTTCATCTGCGGCATCGTCAAGGATGAAAACCTTACGGTCGAAGAAAAGACGCGAATCATCAATTCCGTTGCGCAGATCGCATCCGTGGGCGGCACGACCGCTTCGGCCTACGCCGACATGGGACTCGTCTCCGACGTGCTCGAAGATCGTCTCTCCTTCACGGGCCCGACGCACAAGGACGGTCAGCTTCTGCAGATTCCCGCGACCGATGCCCTTTGGGTTGAGGTGATCGGCGGCAAGACCAAGACCGGCTCGCTCGCGCTCTCGAACCTCTCGGGCGGCGTCAAGAGCGACACCTACGGCGTCATGATCGGTGCGGATGCGCTCATGCCCAAGCCTGCCGTCAAGGTGGGCGGTGCGTTCTCATACCTCTCGGGCAGCCTCACGAGCACCGGCAGCGGTCTCTCGACCACGAACGACTACGACACCTACGGCGCGCATCTCTATGCGGCCTGGACGCCCACCACGAAGTTCAACCTTGTCGGACACGTGGACTGGATGCTTCAGGACTCCGACATTTCGATGAGCATCGGGACGGACAGCTTCGGCAAGGCTTCGGCCAAGCCCAACGCCAATGTCGCTCAGGCCGGCATTCGTGCCGAGGTTCGCGAAACGGTCGGTGTCTTCGACATCGTGCCGCACGTGGGCCTGCGTGCCGTCTACACCAAGACGGATGACTTCAAGACCAAGATCGACGGCAAGAACGCCTTCCGAAATGCGCTTGAAGACACCTTCACCGTGCAGATGCCCATTGGCCTGACGGTCTCGGGCTATGTCCCTGCGCAGGGAGGATGGACGGTTGCACCGAAGGCCGACGTCACGTTCGTGCCGCAGGTGGGCGATACCGATCAGACCTCTACGGTGCGCGGCACGGCCATGTCTTCGTCCGACAGCGTCACCGGTGCATTCGCGGGCGAATACTACGGTCAAGTCAAGCTTGGGCTCACGATGATCAATCCGAAGGCCGACACCTCCTTCGGCGGGACTGTGGGCTATGCCCGTGGTGATGCCGGCAAGAAGGACCTGACCTTCGGCGTGCAGTTCACAAAGAACTTTTGACGACTAGTTGAGGCGATCTGCAAAGGTTGCCTCGACCAACCCAGAACCGCTCGGGCGTCTCAAAGCGCTCGGGCGGTTCTGTATTGGGAAGACGAAAAAAAACAATAGGTGTCGTCTATAAGTCAATAGATTAGTGGTTGTTCTCACAGAAAAACCCAACCCCTCGGGGAAAACCCAACAGCCAAATTCGAAATGATTGTCTATCAGAGAGTCGTTTGTAAAAGATTGTCATGTAAAAACGACACATGTTGGATTTCGTCGCCTGTGCACGCACTTTTTGCAAGGTGATTTACAAAAGTTACAAACTAAAGTTGCGCAGGTGCACGTGGTGAAAACCCTTAGATTTGATATAGATCAAGCTCTTGGGGGGGCTGGGTAGTCTGGCAAGTGCACTTTCTCGTCATTTCGAGAGAGGCAGGACCAAACAAACCATTTATTTGGAGATAACAAATGAATCGCGTTTTCAAGACCAAGTGGAGCGTGGCTCATCAGGAGTACGTCGTCACAGACGAAAAGCATACGACCAAGACCAAGACTGCCAAGAGTGCCGTGGCGCTCGCCGTGGCGGCGCTGATGCTTGGTGCCGGCGTTGCCTCTGCTGCGTACATGGATCCCGGCTTTGTCGCCAAGAACTCGACTCAGTTGGAACAGGCCAAGAAGTCCTGGGAGACTGCTGAGTATCAGAAGGACTGGGGGCTGGCGGCCATGAATGCCTCGACGGCTTATGCGCTGGGTTACCATGGTCAAAACACTGCAGTTGCCGTGATGGACTCCGGTGCTCTTCTTCAGAAGCATCCTGAACTCGCCGGCGACCGTTTCCATGCTTCGCATGCGACCGGCGTGTATGGCTCTACCGGAAACCGCTATCAGACGGGTGTGCCCGGAGTCGGTGATGCGTTCGGAAATGGTGACTACACAGAAGGCGAAGCCTTTGACGTGGACGGCAATTGGGTTGGACACGTGAATGACACCCATGGCACGCATGTCACGGGTACGGTTGGTGCAAATCGTGACGGTTCTGAATTCCACGGCGTTTCTTGGGGTTCCGACATTTGGGTTGGAACGACTGGCGGTACCGACAACACGAACTATGGTCCCTTTCAGGATTACAACTTCTTCTATGCCGGCTGGAAGGCTCTTGCCGATAACCTCGTTGCTGCAAATGGCGCAGAGCGCGGTGGTGTCATCAACAATTCCTTCGGAACGAACCTTCGTGTGAATGAAGGCGGTACGTCTCTTCCGACAAACACCACGGCTCAAACGGAATACGAATATTTCCTCTTCAAGCAGGTTTATGGCGACAAGAAGTCCTTCGTGGATGCAGCTTGGGACGCCGTGAAGGGCACGAACGTGGTTCAGGTCTTCACGACCGGCAACCGCAACATGGACATGCCGTACTATCGCCCGCTTTATCCGTATTTCAACCCGGAAGCCGAACAGAACTGGATTGCCGTGGCTGGTCTGCAGATCGACTACACGTACTACTATGACGAGGATGGTAAGCGGCAAAAGAAGTACAACTACGGCACAGACGGAAAGTACAAGTACAAGTGGGTTGACGGTTTCAATCAGGCAGGCAATGCCAAGTGGTGGACGGTGGTTGCTCCAGGTGACGCCATTTACAGTAGCGTCGTCTATGATGACCATTACGAAGCGACCAGTGATGAACATCCTTTGGGTGCCCCTGGGTACGCCAGTTACGGCGGCACGTCCATGGCTGCGCCGCACGTCTCCGGCGCAATGGGCGTGTTGATGTCACGCTATATGGACATGAACGCCATTCAGGTTCGCGACGTGATGTTCACGACGGCCAACCACTACAACACCGACGGTTCGAAGTTTGAAGGTTGGACGGCAGCTGATGGTACGCCTGACGAAATCTACGGTTGGGGTGTTCCTGACCTTGACAAGGGCATGTACGGTCCGGGCCAGTTCCTTGGCAAGTTTGACTACAACATGAGCAACACCGCTCTGGACGTTTGGACGAACGACATCAGTCAGGTCGCGCTTGACGCTCGTAAAGCTGAAGACAAGGCTTGGATGGAAGCGACCAAGGATGGCACGGATCTGTCTGCTGAGTATGAGCTCGGTGAAGGCAACAAGATCCCGAATATCGACGACGCTACCATCTCGAAGGAAGATGCTGAGAAGTGGCGTGCTGAATACTACGCCCTGCGGGCTCAGTCCATTAAGGACAAGTTGGCCAACGGGGAATATGACGGTACGTTGATCAAGAGCGGCTCCGGCACGCTTGTCATGACGGGTAACAACACCTATCGCGGCGGCACGACCGTTGAAGGCGGCACGCTCCTTGGCTTTGCTGAATCCTTCGGTGTGACGGGTGATGATGCCAATGCCACGGCCAACGGTAAGGTTGTTGTCAATGGCGGCAGCTTTGGCTTGCTCGAAACGTACACCGACAACTTCACCATGACGGGGGAACATAAGGCCGGCGTTCACGGTGATGTCCAGAAGGCTGCCAACGATGCGGGTCACTCTGTTGATGTCACTGTCAATAAGGACGGCGCCTTCTATGTTGTTGCCGGTCACGACGTGACGATGGGCACCTTGACTCTCAACGAGGGTGCAACCTTTGCTGTCGGTACTTTTGACAACAATGTGTTGAAGGAAGCCTATGTGGGTGAAACGCAGACGGGTACTCTGACCGCTGAGAAGATTACCGGTCTCGATAACGCCACGATCAAGCCTGATCTTGGTGACTCCGCCTTCTTCGATACGAAGCTTGAGATCAAGGACAACAAGTTGACGGCCAGCGTCTCTCGCAATGAAGACGTCAACTTCGCAACTTATGCTTCCAATGCCAATGGGAATGCTATTGCCGGCGCTATTGAAGGCGCGGGTTCCGGTGCTCTCTTTGATGCTTTGATTGGTGCTTCGAAGGGTGACGTTGCCAAGACCTACAACTCTCTGGGCGACGACTTCATCCTCAATACGCGCAATGCGGGCATCGTGAACGGCATGACGCTCTCCCGCGCCATCAAGGATCAGGCTACCGGTATCGGCGAAGGCCGCAAGGTCGAAATGGCCGACGGCACGGCTCGCCTCTGGGCGACGGGTGTTGGCAGCTGGTCGACGCTTGACTACGGCCAGTCCGACATGGACAGCGACTTCTACGCCGGCCTCTTCGGTGCTGAAGTTGACGTCTGCTCCGCCACGAAGCTCGGTCTCTTCTTTGGTGCCGGTTCTACCGACAACAAGGCGGGCGACAACAAGGTTGAAAGCGACGACATCCACTTCGGTGCTTATGGCGTCACGAACTTCAGTGATGTGGTCAACGCCACCTACGGCTTCGTCTACAGCCATCAGTCGGCTGATGCCACCCGCGCTCTGCAGGTTGGTTCCCAGCTTGGCATGAACGCCTTCTCGGGCGACACGGACATCACGCAGATCTTTGCTGAAGCCGCCTACACCGGTCTCAACACGGACGCCTACAGCATCGAGCCGTACTTCGGTTTGAGCTGGATCCATGCTGAATCCGACGGCTTCAACGAACAGGTCGGCACGATGGCCTTCTCGACCACCACTGAAGATCAGGATGTCCAAGTGACGACCCTTGGCGTTCGCGGTGCCATTCCGTTCACCATGGGGGCAACCAAAGTTGCTCTGAAGGGCGACGTGGCTTGGAACCACTTCTTCGGCGACACGGAAGCCGAAGCTTCGATGAATCTCGCCGGCTCCGGCGTGGCTCGTCTGAAGGGCGGTGAACTCGGCGACATGGCCTCCGTCGGTCTCGGTGTGGAAGCTCAGGTCGGCAAGATGACGACCATGGGTCTCTCCTACACGGGTGCCTATGACGGCGACATCACGTCGCACGGCATCTCCGCCAATGTCCGCTTCAACTTCTAATGTGAAGCAGAGGACGTGACCCGATTGGTCATCGGGTCACACGGTACCGACCGAACTCGCAGTCGGTCGGTACCTTTCTCAAGCGTCTGGCCATGAGGATGCTTGAGAAAGGCAGTTGGTCCTGCTTGGGCTGCAGACTCTCGCTTGCAACCATTTACGCCCTGTCGGCATCCGTCGACAGGGCGTTTTCTCTAGTCCAAATCGGGAAAGCATGCGAGGGTGGTGGCAATTAGAGGCGGCGTACTGCCGCTGTATAATGATGGCAGTTTTGTTGCGATTTTTCCTTCAGTCACGGCAAAACTGTTCGAACGTCTATAGCTATGGAGATATCATCGATATGAAGGCTGATATTTTAATTACACCCCCCCCCCCATGCCCAATTAATGGGGGCTAATAAAGTTAGTCTGAAAAAGACGCTTTTGTGCGTTGCCACGGTTTCGGCCTTAACCATGATTGCAGGCGGTGCGGCTGCCGCAACAAACGAATATTCATTGCAGTACAACGGCATTGGCGTGAAGGCCGAGTATGCCGACTATGCTTCGGAACACAGCCACTTTTTCATTGGTGGCAACTTTGTCAATCATGGACCAACAGAGAAAGAATCCGGAGACGCCGATTACTACTACAACGCTGTCGACCGCTACGGCGACCACACTGCCGACCCCAACAACGTTGAAAAGTACAACACGATCGGTGACATTTCATTGACGTATACGGAAAGCACTTTCCGCAACGCAATCGCCGATGAGACGCTGGCGGCTCCCAAGGATTTTGAAATCTATGGCGGCGGCTTGGTGTTTGGTTCCGTCTCCAGTGGTGATCAACTCGGTGGCAACCAGGCCAATGTCAAGGGCGATGTGAATCTTGTTTTCCAAGATATTACGACCCGAAAACATGAAAACGATGAGGGGCTTCAGGGCTTCGATGTGTTTGGCGGAGGCGCTATTCACACGAATTTTGGCAGAGCGATCCTCGAAGGCAACACTCACATCACGCTGAAGAATGTCAATAGCCCCGTGAGCGAAGTCATGGGGGGCGGTTTGGTCAATGGCGGTGGCCTGAGGGAATCCGAGGCGGACCCTTATCGCCCTAAGACCAATGCAGATGCAAGCGTTAAGGGCAATGTGACGATCGATGTGTCTGATTCGACCCTGGGAACCATCGCCGGCGGCGGCGATGTGACCGGTGACGGCACGACCACCGACGCCAAAATGAACATTGAGGGAGATGTCACCATCAATGTGAAGAACACCACGCTCAAGCTGGGTGGCGTTGATTTCGACTACGGCGTTGTGGTGGGAGGCTCCTTTGCTACGCAAAAGGGCGTGGCAAATCTCGAAAAGGGTGTCACGATCAATGTCCAGAACTCCACTATGGACTTGCTGATCGGCGGTGGCGGCACAGCAGACGAACTGTATCCGGATGATGGCGACAGGGTCAGCGTGGCCGGTCATTCCGCCGTTGTGAAGGGAGACGTCAATATTACGCTGGATGGGACGGCGGTTAGCCATACGCTGCTCGCGGGCGGCTATTCCGACAGCGGTTTCTTCGGCATTAAATATAATCCTCAGGATGGAGAGTACGGTGATGCTGACGTCAAGGGCAATGCCACCGTCACGCTCAAGAACGGCTCGTCTGTCAAGACCGTCTACATGGCCGGCTACGGCAAGGGTGCCGACGTGGAGGGTGATTCCACGCTCATCATCGTGGACCCGACCGTCAAGGTTCTTGAAGGCGGCGTGATTTATGGCCAGGGCGCTGTTGTGGATGGGGCGTACACGAGCACAACCGGTTCTTCGACGCTAGCTTTCGGTACGCAGGATCAAGCCTACGTTGGCGACTTCAAGGCCGCTTTCCAAGACTTTGACGTAGTGACGGCTTCAAAGAACTCCGTTGTGAATCTTGGCGTCATTGACAATGACAAGCATGGTCGCGTCACGGAGGAAGGCACGGAAAGCTGGCTCAAGTTCTCCGGTGCAGGTGCGTTTGCTGCCGACATTGATATTTCGAACAACAACAATCTCTGGATCAACACGGCCTTCAACGCAAAGAACGTGAAGATCGATGGTGCGAAAATCACCATCGGAAAGGGCGGCACGCTGACGGCTGAGAATCTTGGCGGCACGGGTTCCATTCTGATTCAGTCGGAGGGCGTCCTTTCGACCACCTCCAACCAGATCTTCACGAATGCTCTCAATGCGGATGGCTTGAACATCGATGCGGGTGCACTCAAGTACAACGGACTCGTATTTGAAGAGGGCGGTACGCTTACGCTGACCGACGGCAAGTACAACATCGTTTACGCGAAGAATGCTCAGTCCATTCTGAACACGGGCAAGCTTGAATTTACCGGCACCTTGGTCGATATTACCGGCGAAGAGTTGCCCAATCTCGACCTCGATGAGACGCCCGAGGACGTCACGCTCGGCGGCACGGATCTCAACGCCAGCGCAGATGAGAACGGCACCGTCACGGTGGACAAGACTGTGGGCGGCAAGACGCTCGTCGTGGACGGCGGCACCAAGGTTGAAGTCTCTCAGGATAAGACGCTGACGCTGGTCGGCGGTGCCGATGCTTCGGGCGAGCTCATCAGCTTCAAGGACGCCACGGGCGACAAGACCGTGACGGCTTCTGGCGAAAAGGGCGGCGTCACGCTTGGCAGCGAATCCGACCAAAAGGCGGGCACGCTTTCCGCGACGGTCAATCTGACGCAGAAGGCGACGCTGACGGCTCAGAACGGTGCTTTTACGGTCGAGGCTGTCAAGGCTCAGGATGCGAATGTTGCTGTCAACAGTGGAGAGCTGATTGTCAACAAGCTTGAGATGTCGGGTATGTCCGCCATTTCGTCTAATGCCACCGGCAAGACGAAGGTTACTGAACTGTCCTTTGGTAAGGATGGTACGACCACCGTTACGGGTGCCGTTTCCGCCGACAAGATCGTGGCTCTCTCTGAGGGCAATGCCACCATCAACATCGGCAAGACCGGCGAGGATGGCGAACGCGGCGATCTGACGATCGGCGAAGGCTCGATCAAGGGCCTGACGTTCTTCTTCGACCCGACCTGGGTGGACGGGCAGGAAGTGACCGAGGCTTCCCGTCTCGTGCTCAAGCAGACCACGCTTGACGGCAACGTCGTCGTGGGCGAAAACAGCTATGTCGTGCTCGGGACCGACACCGATGCTGAATTCGTGAAGCTCTTCGCCGACAAGACCCTGACTTGGGGCAAGGGTGAAGGCAAGACGCTGGCAGCCGCCTACGTTGCCAAGCCCATCGTTGTTACGGCGGGTTCTCTCGTCGTTGATGGCACGCTGACCTCCGCGCCTGCGAATGAAGCTACCGGCACGGTGAAGTTTGCCAAAGATTCGGTGTTGGTGGCCGATGTGACCGACCTCACCACGGACAAAGCACTCATCACCGGCACGACGTTTGACGTTGATGCAACTTCCAAGGCCGTCATCATCGGCAAGCTGAAGAATGGCGAAACGTACAAGCTCACGACTGATGCCGATGCCGCTTTCTGGAATACGGAAGAAACGCTGGTTGCAGGCAACAAGCTCTGGGACTTCACGGTCAACGAAGACGGCTCCTTTACGACCAAGCTCACGGATGCCGCACTCGTCTACGGCGACCTGATGCAGGGGCATGAACTTGCCAACGCCGCCACTGAAGCCGGCAATGCCTACGGAAACGAGCTTCTGACGGAGACGGAAGGTTTGTCCAATGCGGCAATTGCCGCACGCTTTGACGCCGCGATGAACACTGCGGGCGCTGCCGCCGTCTTCACGACGGCCTACGACCGCGCGTCTGAATTGCGCGACGCCGTTCGAGGCGAAGCCCTTGAGGGCGAAGGCAACCGTCTGTGGGCTCAGGTGACGGGCGGCAAGACGAAGCTCAACGGCCTTTCCTCCGGCGCTCAGTCCATTCATGTCGACACCGATGCCTACGGCCTCGTGGTGGGCGGTGACGTCGCACTCTCGAACGGCGTCCTCGGCGCTGCCTTCACGGCTGGCACCGGCGACAGCGAAAACGACGACGTGGGCGTCAAGGACGATTTCGACTTCTACGGTCTCTCTGTCTACGGCAAGACCTCTGTGGGCGGCATCGACCTTCTCGCCGACGGTTCGATGACCTTCGTGAAGTCTGATCTCACGATGGGCGGTGTAGCCGACGTCGAC
>OASX01001253.1_pt1 | contig 13386 bp, 8 predicted proteins | sample 1516531 | NCBI WGS metagenome assembly OASX01 (sample SAMEA2579911, study PRJEB22360) | human gut metagenome | biome: human gut; feature: human-associated habitat; material: faeces | place: Denmark | collected 2008/2010
CCAGCGTTTTGCAGCTTGAGGTTGAGATCGTTGATGAAAACTTGTGTCGCGTCGCTGGAACCGGCGCGTATGGGAAATTTCTTGGCCGCCAGCTGAGCGGCAACTCACGCTTGCTCCGCTATGTCCTCGAAACCAAAACCGAAAAGGTTGTGACACAGTCTCGCTTCGATCCTCTTTGCGAAGGTTGCGACAGTAAAGACAGTTGCCGTGAAAAAGCATTTCTTGGTACGCCTGTAATTTTACAGGATCGCTGTGTCGGGGTGATAAGTTTGATTGCTGTTACCCATGAGCAACAAGAACATATCAGTGATAATTTGCGCGAGTTCTCTGATTACGTTCGCCATATATCCACTATTTTTGTTTCAAAACTTCTGGAGGATCAGGGGCCAGGAGATAACATCAGTAAAATATTCGCCACTATGATCGATAATATGGATCAAGGTGTATTAGTTATTGATGAGGAAAATCGGGTTCAGTTTGTTAACCAGACAGCATTAAAAACGCTTGGTGTCGTGCAAAATAATATCATTGGGAAACCTATCCGTTTCAGGCCATTAACATTTGAGAGTAATTTTACCCATGGGCATATGCAACATATTGTCTCGTGGGATGATAAAAGTGAATTGATTATTGGTCAGTTGCATAACATCCAGGGACGACAACTATTTTTAATGGCATTTCACCAGTCCCATAGCAGTTTTTCTGTGGCAAATGCTACTGACGAACCGCATATTGAACAACTGGTGGGGGAATGTAGAGTGATGCGGCAATTAAAACGGCTCATTAGCCGCATCGCGCCCAGTCCATCGAGTGTTATGGTCGTAGGAGAAAGCGGAACTGGGAAAGAAGTTGTCGCCCGTGCTATCCATAAGTTGAGTGGGCGGCGGAACAAGCCCTTTATTGCTATTAACTGTGCGGCGATCCCAGAGCAGTTGCTGGAGAGCGAATTGTTCGGTTATGTCAAAGGCGCATTTACTGGCGCTTCTGCCAATGGTAAAACCGGGTTGATTCAGGCGGCGAACACGGGAACGCTATTTCTTGATGAAATTGGCGATATGCCATTAATGCTGCAGGCAAAATTGTTGCGGGCTATTGAAGCGCGAGAGATCCTGCCGATTGGCGCCAGCAGTCCGATACAGGTCGATATCCGTATTATTTCTGCAACTAATCAGAATTTGGCCCAGTTTATTGCTGAAGGTAAATTTCGTGAAGATCTTTTCTATCGCTTGAATGTCATTCCGTTAACTCTGCCCCCGTTGCGTGAGCGTCAGGAAGATATTGAATTACTGGTCCATTACTTCTTACATCTGCATACGCGTCGCCTGGGGTCGGTTTACCCGGGCATTGCCCCTGATGTTGTTGAGTTATTACGTAAGCATCGCTGGCCGGGGAATTTGCGCGAGTTAAGCAATTTGATGGAATATCTGGTTAACGTTGTTCCTTCAGGCGAGGTTATTGACAGTACACTTCTGCCGCCAAATCTGCTGAATATCAGTACGGAACAAGCTGAAGGAGCAGAAGCCAGTGAAGCGCATTTGGCATTAGATGATGCAGGCGGCACCGCTCTGGAGGAGATGGAAAAACAGATGATTCGCGAGGCGCTTTCACGTCATAACAGTAAAAAGCAAGTCGCGGATGAACTGGGAATTGGTATTGCAACCCTCTATCGTAAGATAAAAAAATATGAATTGCTGGACGCATGACAGTAAAAATCCGGCCTGAATTCAGGCCGGATATCTCTTATTTTGTTTCCTCGCAATCCAGAACCGTATTTACAATCATTTGATATCCTGTGCAACGGCACAGATTCCCTGCCAGGCCGCGACGAATTTCCGTAATGGTTAATGGTTTCTCGCGTGGTTTCGCCAGCATTGCCGTGGTAGCCATAATAAGGCCCGGCGTACAAAACCCGCATTGCACTGCGCCGGATTTCGCATAAGCCTGCTGGACATGGGATAGTTTGCCGCCTTTCGCTTCACCTTCCAGCGTGCGGATCTCTTTTCCTTCAGCCCAGGCCGCCAGGTATAAACAACTGTCTATCGCGGTGCCGTCAACCAGCACCGTACAGGCACCACATTCGCCCACGCAACAACCTTGTTTGACACTAAGCAGTCCTTGCTCGCGAAGTAGTTCCGAGAGCGGCATGCCTGGCGCGGTGTGAAGCTGAAAAGGCATCCCGTTAATGGTACATTCGATGGTAATCGTTTTGCTGTGATTCATTGCAATTTCCCCCCCGCCGCGGCGACGGCTTCGCTAATCACTTTTTTAGTCATCGTCTGGATGAGATGCAGACGAAACTCTTTACTTGCCCGCCAGGAAGAACGTGGGGCAACATCTTGCAGGACTGATTCGCTGATGGCTTCCAGCGTTTGTTGGTTTAATGGTGCATTTTGCGCAGCCTGTTCTGCATGCTGGCAACGAATCGGCGTTGGTGCGGCAACGCCAAATGCCAGACGCAACTCGCTGAAGTTGCCGTTATCCAGTCGGCAATGGGCGGCGCAACCAATGGTTGAAATATCCATTGCGTCACGCATAGCATATTTAAAGTGTGCGCTACCAGCGTGTGCTTTCGGTTGGGGGGGAAAGTGGAATGCGACCAGGATTTCATCGTGTTCAAGAGAAACTTTGCCTGGTCCGGTATGAAATCCGTTTATCGGGACGAAGCGGATCTCGCGTGGCGAATGAATTTCCAGCTTTGCGTCATAAATCAGCGTTGGTGTGGCAGAGTCTGCGCTAGTGGCGCCGTTGCAAATATTACCACCGTAGGTCGCGACGTTACGGATTTGCGGTCCGGCAATTGACGAAGCCGCGGCACATAACGCCGGAAGATGACGCTGTGTTAACGGATTTTCAATGAGCTGGGTAAATGTTGTCGCTGAACCGATTCGTAGCGCGCCATCTTCCGCCAGCGTAACTCCCCGCAGTTCCGCCAGATTGTGGATATCAACAATATGGCGGTAACGATCATTGTGATGGTGGAGCTGGATAAGCACATCAGTGCCGCCAGCGAGCAGCCTGGCCTGTGGATTGTCAGCCAGCAGGTTGATGGCATCGGCAATTGAGGTCGCGCGATGGTAAGAAGCAAAATCAAACATGATGTTTTCCTCAAATCAATCCTGCCAGATGGAATTCTTCGAACAACCGTTTTGGTGTCAGCGGCAGTGTATTGATTGCAACACCGGTGGCCATTTTCACCGCATTACGAATCGCCGCGGCGACAGGAATAATGGGCGGTTCACCCAGTGACTTATGTCCATATGCGGATTGCGGCTCACTAATTTCGACAAACGCGCTTTCCAGTTGTGGCAAATCTGGCATGGTCGGCATTTTGTAATCCAGCAGATTCGGGTTACGTACCACACCACTTTTAGCGTCGATAATCATCTCTTCAAATAACGCCCAGCCAATGCCCATTCCCATTCCGCCGTGTACCTGACCTTCAGCCAGCAGCGGGTTAAGAATATGACCCGAATCATGGACGTTGAGGATGCGATTGATGGTCACTTTACACAGCGCAATATCAACCGTCAGATCGACAAAAGTGCAGCCAAATGCTGGCGGGTTCGTCGTCGTTTTTATTGAGCTTTCCGCAGAAAGTTGCCCGCCGCGCTCAGGATGATAAAAAGCATCCATCGCCAGCTCTTTTAGCGATAGCAATGGCTCTTCCGGTCTTTCAACCAGAACGACATTGCCTTTTATCAGCGTCAGATTCATTGCTGATTGATGCAGCATTACTGCAGCGTGGGCAATGATCTTCTCCTTCAACAACAGTGCTGCGTTGCGTAATGCCGGTGCGGCGACATAACTCTGGCGTGAAGCAAATGCGCCTGGGTCAAACGGTGTAATATCGGTATCTTGCGTTGAAATCACGCGTACATCGCTGACGGGAACACCTACGGTTTCAGCGACCATCTGTGAGAATACTGTATCGGCACCCTGGCCGATCTCTGTGGCCCCACTCTGGACATTGATGGTTCCATCCTGGTTCATCAATAAGCGTGCGCCAGCAATTTCAACACCGACGGGCCATGTGTTTGAGGTGTAACTAAAGCAGGCTACGCCAACGCCGCGGCGCAGATTGCCTTGCTGCTTCTGACATGCCGCACGACGCTTGTCCCATTCAAAGATTTCACGTCCTTTTTCCAGACACTCAGACAATCCGGCACTGTAAATGCGTTTGCCCGTGAGTGGATTGGCATCACCTTCGCGGGCCGCATTGCGTAAACGTATTTCTACCGGGTCGATATTTAGTGCTTCGGCGGCGTCATCAAGTAGTGATTCGACAGCAAACACCACTTGCGGCGCGCCATAGCCACGCATTGCGCCAGCCGAGGGTAAGTTGGTATAGCAGGTCTTTGAGCTGTAAGCGTAGGCGCAACGAGGATAAAGATAAGCGACTTTATTACCGCCCGCAGAGGCAATGGAATGACCGTGCGAGGCATAGGCACCAGTGTTGGACAGAACATCCAGACTATAACCTTTTAACGTACCGTCGCGGTTCACCCCCATCTGCCCATCAATGGTGAAGGCATGACGGGTACGAGTCGCCAGGAAACACTCTTCGCGGCTAAGCGAAACTTTCACCGGAATGCCGCCAAGCTTACTGGTCAGGAATGCCGCCATTGGCTCTTCCAGCACATCTTGCTTATTACCAAAACCACCGCCGACAAACGGTTTAATCACTCTCACGCACGACCAGGGAATATCCAGTGCCTGACCAACAACCCGGCGAACAATATGCGGGATTTGAGTGCTGGAAACGATCGTAATTCGTGAATCATCTTCCATCCATGCCAGCGATGTTACGCTTTCCATATGGCAATGTTGAATGACCGGCGTCTGATAGTGCCCCTGAATCTGGTAATCTGCCGCGTCGATTGTTTGCTGGACATTACCTGTCGACATCGCGCTTTGTTTTAGCAAATTACCACCGCTATGAATTGGCGTAGCATCTTCTGCAAGTGCCGCTTCTGGCGTAGTAATGACGGGTAATTCTTGCCATTCGATATGCACAAGTTGTGCTGCTTTTTCTGCCGTGAGTTCATCACGGGCAACGACGATAGCAACTGCATCGCCATGGTGGCGAACGTGACGAGTTAACAAGGCGCGATCGGCAATGTCACGTTTATTTTCATCCAGAGTCCATGCATGTCCCGCTGTGGCAAACGCAATGTCAGGCACATCTTCCCAGGTGAAAATGGCCAGCACACCAGGTAAGTTTCTGGCTTCTTCATCGTTAATACTCACGGCATAACCATGTGCAATTGGACTACGTACATATTTCGCGTAGCACATGCCTGCCATAACATAATCATCTGTATATCGTGCCCGCCCGGTGACTTTGGCAATAGCATCTACGCGCATGCATGATTCACCTGTAGCGGTAGCTTCCCGCGCTTCCATTAAAATCCCCTTGGTTTGAATATTTCATTCTTAATGGCAATGATTGAGGTAAGGCAGGCAAGAATTACGCCAAAAACGACTATAAGCGTGAGGTGAGGAGGGAAGTGTGATGTCGTTAAAAAAACGACGGAGATGATGTGATTTTATCAGTAATGAAAAAGGGGAGATCGTATCAATATGAGCGTGATAAAAATCATTGTGATAAATAAACTTTGGGCATTATCTGAAAATTGTATTTATCGTTTTTGTTGGTCTGTGGTTAATCGAAAAGAGATTCAATAACAAAACGAGCATTGTACAGGAGATGTTCCAGAGCAATGGATTGGGGATCTGGCGGGTGGCTGCTATGATATAGCGTCTTGTTTTTTGAGAGAGGAACGATTTTGAGCGCAGGACGCCTGAATAAACACACTCTGGGTATTGTGATGCTGTTATCGACAGGACTGCTTTTGGCGGGCTGTTCGGGTAGCAACTCATCAAATACCGAAACGTATTCTGGCTCCGTTTACACCGTGAAACGGGGGGATACGCTTTATCGTATTTCACGCACCACGGGAACCAGCGTAAAAGAACTCGCCCGACTGAACGGTATTTCTCCTCCGTATACCATAGAAGTCGGCCAAAAACTGAAACTCGGTGGGGCGAAAAGCAGCAGCGGCTCGCGTAAATCCACTGCAAAATCGACGACGAAAACAGCCGCTGTAACGCCATCTTCAGCGGTTCCAAAATCTTCATGGCCGCCGGTTGGCCAACGTTGCTGGTTATGGCCAACGACAGGGAAAGTTATCGTACCGTATTCGACGGCAGATGGCGGCAATAAAGGGATTGATATCTCAGCGCCGCGCGGTACGCCAATTTACGCCGCAGGCGCTGGAAAGGTCGTGTATGTCGGTAATCAATTGCGTGGTTACGGTAATCTCATCATGATTAAACACAGTGAAGATTACATCACCGCATACGCCCATAACGACACGATGTTGGTGAACAATGGGCAAACGGTAAAGGCAGGGCAAAAAATTGCGACGATGGGGAGTTCTGATGCGGCATCTGTGCGTCTGCATTTCCAGATTCGCTATCGGGCGACAGCTATCGATCCGTTGCGCTATTTGCCGCCGCAGGGCAGTAAGCCAAAATGTTGACGGCGAATTAATCGCCATTCAGTGGGGAAGTCCCTTGCCAAGAAGAGCGTAAGGTTTATAATCCCTTACGCTCTTTAATACAGAGTTAGTTTAGCGGTGGCGCATACAACCTGAGTGTTAAGCGTTCCGACAACGTGATCATTCGCGAGTGTAGCTCAATGGTAGAGCTTTTGGTTCCCAACCAAATGACGGGGGTTCGATTCCCCTCACTCGCTCCACTTCCTGAACAGCGAAAGCAGATACAGACACCCGTTCTGGTGATTCTGTCTCCCACCCGTGATATGAATAGCACTTAACAGAGTGGTATTCGCATTTACCAGGCGACTTCAGTGCCTGTTCCGCAGGACAACAAATGCAAAACCATTAGCAGCGTCTGTTTTTGCTGGGACAATTCCTGTTGCGCTATAAAACCACCTTCCAAAAGTTAATCTTCTGTAATAAACATAACTCAATATAGCCAACTTTACTTATCTGGATTAAGTAAATAACCTTATTTTCAAAATATTATAGAAATGGTTAGCTACAGTTTTAAACCAGACTGTATGGATTCTTGATTTTTTATGAAAAGGAAATCGGTTGTAGATATTTTTCTCACAAGTGTACTTGCTTGTATGCCGACTTATGCAATGTCATCAGAAATGACGAGTGAATCTGTTTTTAGCCATCTGAATGAAAAGCCATCAGCAATAAATAAAAGTTATTTATCAATAAATCCAGAAAAGTATCCGAATTATCCAATATATATACACGCAGATAAATTAAAAAATGAGATAAAGAGTAGTTATACACAAAACGATCTTTTGCAACTGACAAAAATTACAGAGAATACACGTAAACTGGCACTTACTGATAAGCCATGGGGAACGTTTATCCTTGCGTCGACATTTGAAGATGATAAAATGGCTGAAGAAACCCATTATGATGCGGTCTGGCTCAGGGATAGTCTATGGGGATATCTGGCATTAGCATCAGATGAAAATAATAAAGATTCGGCAAAAAAAGTGTTGTTAACGCTTTGGGATTATATGTCGACGCCAGAGCAAATAAAACGAATGCAGGATGTCATAAATAATCCAGAACTAATAAATGCACCTAATGGACAAATGAATGCCGTGCATATCCGCTTTGATAGTAACTCCTCCGTAATGGCAGATGTCCAGGAAGGTGGCAAACCTCAGTTATGGAACCATAAACAAAATGATGCCCTTGGGTTGTACCTTGATATTCTTATTCAGGCTGTTGATACGGGGATAATTAAAGCTGAAGACTGGGAAAAAGGGGACCGTTTAAAGTCAGTCGTGCTTCTTGTTGCCTACCTGGATAAGGTTTGTTTTTACAGAATGGAAGATTCTGGTGCGTGGGAAGAGGATGCTCGTCTCAATACATCATCAGTCGCGTTGGTCACATCGGGACTGGAACGCCTTGTTACATTACTTGCCAGGAAACAGTCTGATTTTGCTACGGAGCTAGTGAAGGAGGCGAAAATTAATGAACTGGATGAGCCGCTGACCATTGACAGACTCAATCACCAAATTGATAAAGGATATGAAAGAATCACTTTGCAGCTTGATCTTGGTGGAGAATCTCCAGGTTATCTGGGAAGTGATAAACACTACCGGGAAGCAGACGCGGCACTACTCAATATTATTTATCCTGCTAATCTTTCTAAGATAAATACCAGACGTAAGGAGCAGGTACTAAAGTTGGTAAAAACGCTGGCAGGTCCCTACGGTATAAAAAGGTACGAGAAAGATAACTACCAGTCAGCCAATTTTTGGTTTAACAATATAAAAACGGATACAGATGAACTCTCTCATATAAAGAGAGAGAATAGTTTTATTCCTTCAACGGAAGCAGAATGGTTTTTTGACTCATGGTATGCAAAATCAGCAGTGATTGTTTATAAAGAAACTCAGAAAGATCAATACTTAAATGATGCTGTAAAATTTATGAATCGTTCTATAGCTCAGATTACAGGAGCGAACATGATTGGCGCAAATGGCAGAAATGTACCGGAAATGGCATTGCCGGAAAGCTATAATTATATCTATTTATCAGGCAGTTTACATGAAGTTCCAAGCCCAATTATCCCGCTAAACTGGTCAAAAGCATCGATGACATTAATGCTGAAAGAGTTTTCAAGCGTCATGCATGATAAGGTGGATGCAAATCATTAACTTATCAATTGCGGTTCTTAATGTTAAGAGCCGCAACTGATTGCGTTTGCGGATAAGGAAAATAAGAAAATGAATATACTTCTGCTTATCTATCTGCTCGGCGTATTTTTTACTTCCATAGTGATCTTTATTTTGTCAGAAGAAACTTTACTCTTTCGTTTTTTCTCTGCAATTATAGTTGGTTTGACATGGCCGTTAAGTCTTTTTCCTGCTGTTATAAGTCTGATGATACACAAATCTGAGCAATAAGATAAATGCAAGTACAACTCAGAAAAACATAAGCACTCCCAAAGAGAGGAAATGATTAACTCTACGAAAGGAAATAAATCTTTAATAAGAATCACAAAAATAATGACCTTCACATAAAATATTAACCAGGTAACATCCATGACGACTTACTAAAAATATAAGAACATCTAATTTGATAATGTTTCTTGTATAATTTATTGATAAATAACATGTTTGTGAGGTTGTTTGTGTAAGGGTAATGGAGATTAAGTATTATTTATTCGGCGATAATCATCATTTTTTAATCATGTTCCTGTTGAAAGTTTATGGAGAATGAGAATATGGAATAAGGAGATGAAACATGATTGAAGAAGGGCTGTTACTTCCAATGAGTGTTTTGCTTCAAGGACAGAAGTTAACTCTGCTGGACCCAGAATTGTGGTTCTTAAGATACAATGAAAATCAAGATGTAAGCCTTGCTGTTAGCATTGGGAACAATCATCAAAGAATAATTATTGTAGAAGATGTTTTACTTCTACTTGATAGAAGCCAAATTGAGGTGATCACGGGAAAAGTTGTCTATCACCCACTGCGAATTGATATCCTGAGTAAACTATTAGCTTTTATAGATGAGTCCGCAGGTGTTGCAGAAAGAGAACATCATGAGTTTTTTGCCGATGCAATACCCTTTACATCCGAGATGGTACTATTTAGTAAGGTTGCAAGTGAAGCCTGGTTTCTGGCTGTTTATCTTAGCAATGATAATGCTAACGAAATATTATTTAGACATCTAAGGAAAACAGAGTGTTATAAGCTCGTTCGTTATTTATTATCTCAATCACTTATGCAAACTTCACTGTATGATCTTGGTGAACTCTACGGTGTTTCATATTCACATTTTCGTCGTTTATGCAGTTATGCTTTGGGCGGTAAAGTTAAAACAGAACTCTGTGGATGGAGAGTCGCCAGAGCAGTATTAGAAATCATTGAGGGCAATAGTGATATGACTACTATTGCCCATAAGTATGGTTATTCTTCTTCATCCCATTTTTCTGCAGAAGTAAAAAGCCGATTAGGAAAAACACCAAGAGAACTCTGTAAGAAGTTATAATAATATGAAAATAAAATCACAGATCACATTATTATTTGTTGCGATTTTTTTTATCTTCCCGGTATTTGCTACATCTATGGCTGAGGCAACAACAGCTAATGGGTATATGGCAAATAAAGAAAATTTACGTAGTTTTTTTGAAACCGTATCATCGTATGCAGGGAAGCCAACTATCGTAAGTAAGATAGCGATGAAAAAGCAAATTAGTGGCAACTTTGATTTAACAGATCCTTATGCATTGATTGAGCGTCTTTCACGACAAATGGGACTCATTTGGTATGATGATGGCAAAGCTATTTATATTTATGACTCATCTGAAATGCGTAATGCATTAATCACTTTGCGAAAAATTTCGACAGCAGAATTTAATAATTTCTTAAAACGGTCAGGACTCTATAATGTTCGTTATGAAATAAAGGGAGGAAGTAATGGAACTTTTTATGTTTCAGGTCCTCCTGTTTATGTTGAACTGGTGATCAATGCTGCAAAACTACTTGAGCAAAATAGTGATGGAATAGAAATTGGAAGTAATAAAATAGGTGTTATACATCTCATTAACACTTTCGTGAACGATCGAAATTATGATTTACGCGGTGAGCATATTGTAATTCCTGGCATGGCAAAAGTGCTCTCAACTTTACTGAATAGTCATGTTAAGCAAGGTACAGGTGTTAACGTACTATCTGAACTTTCCAGCTCTCAGCAGATAAAAAATCCAACCCGGATGCCCCCCTTTCCTGTGGGAGATGAAGAAGAGAGTGATTTACAGGTAGAAAAAATAATTTCAACAAGTGGCGCGCCATCTACAGATGACATACAAATCATCGCTTATCCAGACACAAACAGTTTGTTGGTTAAAGGAACCGTTTCCCAGGTTAATTTTATTGAAAAGCTAGTAACCGCTTTAGATATTCCCAAAAGGCATATTGAATTATCTTTATGGATTATAGATATTGATAAAACAGATTTGGAACAGATAGGTGCAGACTGGTCTGGTACGATAAAAATTGGTTCTAATTTAAGTGCATCATTTAATCGTACTGGTTCAATTAGTACCCTCGATGGGACTCAGTTTATTGCAACTATACAGGCCCTTGCTCAAAAGAAAAGAGCTGCAGTGGTGTCTCGTCCAGTTGTACTAACCCAGGAAAATATACCTGCAATATTTGATAATAACCGTACTTTCTATACTAAGTTAGTTGGGGAGCGAACTGCTGAACTGGATGAAGTCACTTACGGTACAATGATCAGTGTGCTTCCCCGTTTTGCAGCGAAGAATCAAATTGAATTATTACTCAATATTGAAGATGGCAATGAAATAAGTTCAGAACATACAAATGTTGATGACTTGCCACAGGTCGGACGGACATTGATTAGTACGGTGGCACGGGTTCCTCAAGGAAAAAGTTTATTAGTTGGGGGATATACTCGAAATACTAACACTTATGAGAGTAGAAAAATACCTATACTGGGTAGCATTCCTTTTATTGGAAAGCTATTTAGCTATGAAGGAACAAATGAAAATAATATTGTGCGTGTGTTTCTTATAGAACCAAGAGAAATCGATGAAGGTATGATGAATAATGCAAATGACGCTGCGGTTGATGCCAGCGCTATTTCTGAGCAAATGGTAAGAAATAAAGATATTAAAGATGAATTGCTACAAAAATGGGTAAAAACATATCTTAATCGTGAAGTCGTCGGAGGATAGCCAAATGGCGACACACATTGAGCACGTAGGTGTATTAGAAAGATCCAGAGAGGTTTCTCGGCTAGAAAATATTGTTGCAGAAGATAGTGAGGAAATTGAAGCTGAAATGTTCAAAGTTGGTGATGATCCAGCGGGAAAAGAAGCTCGATTTTTTCAAGCTACAGATGAGATGTCAGCTGCGTTAACGCAGTTTATGAAAAAGAAAGTACATGAAGAGCAGTTAGCTCATTTTCTTGATGGTGAAGAGTATATTCTGGAAGACCATGCTGTCGAGAAAACGGATAAAGTCATGGAAGCGCTTAAAACTGCCGCGACACATGAGCATGAACTATATGCCTTTGCTAAAAAACTCTTTCCTGATGAAAGTGATTTAGTCATTGTTCTGCGAGGGATACTGCGCAAAAAACAAATTTCAGAGAGAGCAAGGCTCAACGCTGAAGCTTTACTTAAAAAAGTTAATGAAGAGACAACGAAAAAATTCATTAATAGCGGTATCAATAGTGCCTTGAAAGCAAAATTGTTTGGCAAAACACTTTCATTAAATCCAAAGTTATTGCGAACCAGTTATCGGCAGTTTCTGATGGCAGAAGAGGACGCTATAGATACCTATGTTGAATGGATTGGTAGCTATGGTTATCAAAACAGGAGCATGGTTACTAAATTTATTAAAGAATCATTGTTCTCTGATATCAATGCATTAGATGCAAGTTGCTCATCACTAGAGTTTGGATTGTTTCTTAATAAACTGGCAAAACTACTTTCACTGCAGTCAGCAGAGAACTTATTCCTTAAAACAATAATGAATAATGCTTTAGTACAAAAAGCTATTGCTGCAGAAGACTATTGGATATTTTTTTTAATATCATTAATTAAATTTCCAGAAACAGCAGAAGAGTTGATGCAGAACGCACTGGCGACGTTACCAATCGATACCAGATTTAAGGAAAGAACCTCACTACTCAAAACAATCTATAGTGGTTGTAATAATCTGCCATTTTCTCTTCTTATAAACAATGAACAATTACTAGAGATCAGAGAGTGTTGCAAGAAAATGATAAAAGAAACATTTAATGTAGAACTCTTTGAGACATATAGAGATAAAAACGTAAATAATAAAAAATCATGGAAGAAGGTAATGTTCAATGTTTAATAAGGTTCTGATAGGTTTACGTAGCCACCCAGAATTAATTATTTTAGGGTTAATGGTGATGATTATCGCCATGCTTATCATTCCATTACCAACCTACCTTATCGATTTTTTAATTGGTCTCAATTTAACATTGGCTATTTTAGTTTTTTTAGGATCATTTTATGTAGATAGAATACTGAGCTTTTCATCATTTCCTTCAATTCTTCTTATAACCACTTTGTTTCGTTTAGCACTCGCTATCAGTACCAGTCGACTCATACTCCTTGAGGCTGATGCTGGGGAAATTATCACAAGTTTTGGTGAGTTTGTTATTGGGGACAGCCTTATTGTTGGTTTTGTTATATTTTCAATTGTAACCATTGTTCAGTTTATCGTGATTACCAAAGGATCTGAGCGCGTGGCGGAAGTTGCGGCCCGCTTTTCTCTCGATGGTATGCCTGGTAAACAAATGAGTATAGATGCAGATT
>OASX01001255.1_pt1 | contig 13368 bp, 8 predicted proteins | sample 1516531 | NCBI WGS metagenome assembly OASX01 (sample SAMEA2579911, study PRJEB22360) | human gut metagenome | biome: human gut; feature: human-associated habitat; material: faeces | place: Denmark | collected 2008/2010
GCAATGCAGAACGGACTTTCTGCGGGGATCGTGAATCCGAATCTGGAAGCCATGATGCAGGCCTATGACAGCTTCCTTGTGCTGTCAGCTCAGGATGAGAACTGCGCGGGATATGTGGGAATCTATGGTCCGAAGGAAGCCGAGAAGAAGAGACAGAAAGAGATCTTAAAGGCGGCGGCGGTGAACCAGGCAGCCGGGGTGAGTGGAGCGGCAGGCGCAGGAAACAGCAACGGAGCCGGAAATACGTTCGGCACAGGCACAGGCGCGGCAGATACCGGATCTGCGTTAAAAAAGAGCATTGTAAAGGGAATGTCTCAGGCGGCAGCCGATGCAGCGAAACTCGCCCTGAAGGACACGGATGCCTTAGAGCTCATCAATACGGATATGATCCCGGCCCTCGACGAGGTAGGAAAAGGCTTTGAAGCCGGAACCGTGTTCCTCCCGCAGCTTTTGATGAGCGCGGAGGCGGCGAAGGCAGCGTTCGCCGTCGTGAAAGAGTCCATGGAGGCCAGCGGTGAGGTACAGGAGAAGAAGGGAAAAGTGATCCTCGCCACGGTAAAGGGTGATATCCACGATATCGGAAAGAATATCGTGAAGGTCCTTCTGGAGAACTACAGTTTTGACGTGATGGATCTCGGACGCGATGTGCCGCCAGAGACCATCGTGGAAGCGGCGGTGAAGGAGCACGTGCCGGTGGTGGGACTCAGTGCCCTCATGACGACAACGGTTCCGGCAATGGAGGACACCATCAAGGCGCTCCGGAAGGATGCACCATGGGTGAAGGTCATGGTTGGCGGTGCAGTCCTGACGCAGGAGTATGCAGATGCCATCGGGGCGGATACCTATTGTAAGGACGCGATGGCATCAGTGAATTTCGCGACGAGCGTGATCGGGGAAGCGTAAAAGATAAGATGATATTTTCAACTGCCAGGTCTTTCATTGAAACCTGGCAGTTCGCTGTCCCGCCCTAATATGCCTGCCCATGACGTGTTCAGACCATAACTGAAAACAGCTCCTATTTCTTTCTGCACACGGGCAGGAGGTCTCTGGAGTGAAAATGCCGTACAATCCAGTGACAGTCGTGGGTTTTGTCGTTTTGAAATTCCAACTATCGGCAGGATCGGTTCCTGTTTATGTCATGCGTGGGCGATAACAAAAATATCAACAGAACTATGGATTTTTCTACCGCGATACGGTATAATGATAGTTGCTGTATAAGTCTGTGTCTGCAATTGCCATGTTTTTGGTATGGCGCGGGAAAATGATGCAGACTGGCACGCGAAAAAAGGAGAAAATCAGATGAAAAAAATTCTGGATATCATCACGGATGAGATGAAAAAAGCTTTTGCGGCGAACGGTTACGATGAGAACTTTGCAAAAGTGACTCTGTCCAACCGCCCGGATCTCTGCGAATACCAGTGCAACGGCGCGATGGCAGCCGCAAAGACATATAAAAAGAAACCGATCGATATCGCGAACGGTGTAGTAGAACAGTTAAAAGACAGCGAAGTATTTGAAGAAGTGAATGCCGTTATGCCGGGATTCATCAACTTGAAATTAGACCCGGCTTTCCTTTCCGGCTACATGAACGGAATGAAGGGTGCAAAGAAGCTCGGAATGGACGAGGTCGAGAAGCCGGAGACAATCGTTATCGACTACGGCGGAGCAAACGTCGCAAAGCCGCTCCACGTCGGACATCTCCGTTCCGCGGTGATCGGTGAGGCGTTAAAGCGTATGGGACGATTTGTGGGCCACAAGGTCATCGGAGACGTTCATCTCGGTGACTGGGGGCTCCAGATGGGCCTTATCATCGAGGAATTAAAGGACAGAAAGCCGGAGCTTCCGTACTTTGACGAGAGCTTTACCGGAGAGTATCCGGAGGAAGCGCCGTTTACGATCTCTGAGCTTGAGGAGATCTACCCGGCAGCCAGCGGAAAATCCAAGGTTGACGAGGCATTCAAGGAGCGCGCCCAGGAGGCGACCTTCAAGCTTCAGAGCGGATACGCGCCGTACCGCGCGATCTGGAAGCATATCATGAATGTTTCCTTAAAAGATTTAAAGAGAAACTACGCAAATCTTGACGTGGATTTCGACCTGTGGAAAGGTGAGAGCGACGCGCAGCCGTATATCCCGGGCCTGATCAAGGACCTCCAGGATAAAGGACTTGCATATGAGAGCCAGGGTGCTCTCGTTGTTGATATCGCCGAGCCGACCGATACCAAGGAGCTTCCGCCGTGTATCGTGAGAAAATCTGACGGCGCGGCCCTCTACGCGACTTCCGACCTTGCGACCATCGTTGAGAGAGAAGAAGATTTCAAGCCGGATCACTATATCTACGTAGTGGACAAGCGTCAGGAACTCCACTTTACACAGGTCTTCCGTGTCGCAAAGAAGGCAGGGATCGTTCCGGCAGACCGGAAGATGGATTTTGTCGGCTTTGGTACCATGAATGGAAAGGACGGAAAGCCGTTTAAGACGAGAGAAGGCGGCGTTATGCGTCTTGAGAACCTGATCGCAGATATCGACGAGGCGGCTTACAACCGTATCATGGAGAACCGTACCGTTTCTGAGGATGAGGCGAAAAAAACGGCTGAGATCGTAGGTCTCGCTGCTTTAAAATATGGTGATCTCTCCAACCAGGCGACAAAGGATTATGTCTTCGATATCGACAGATTTACTTCCTTCGAGGGAAATACAGGTCCGTATGTTCTCTACACGATCGCGAGAATCAACTCCATCTTAAAGAAATACAGTGATACCTGTGAAAATACAGAGAGCGGCGAGATCCTTCCATCGTCTGCGGAGCCGGAGAAGACCTTGATGCTCGCCCTCTCCCGGTACAGCGATGTGATGCTTACCTGCTTCGAGGAGCTTGCGCCGCATAAGATCTGCGCTTACATTTATGAACTCTCAAATGCGTTAAATCACTTCTATCATGAGACGAAGATCATCGCTGAGGAAGACAAGAAGAAACAGGCGGGTTACATCAGCCTTGTTACTTTAACACGTGATGTGTTAATGACATGCATTAACGTTCTGGGATTCAGAGCACCGGAACGGATGTGATGAAACAGCCTGTCATGCGGCTATGCAGAAGGGCAGGCTTGCCTGCACAGATGCATAGACATATGACAGGCAAAACTTCATGAGCAAGTAAGCCGTCAGGCTGGATTGCGAATGAAGTCAGGATCGTGGGAGCACGAAGTGCGGAACGATCCGTTTCAGGGCTGGAAAGCAATAAAACAAACCGCGGCTATGCAGAAGGGCAGGCTTGCCTGCACAGATGCATAGACATATGACAGGCAAAACTTCATGAGCAAGTAAGCAATAAAACAAACCGGGGGGACGGAATGATATGGAAGTAACGGAACTTACTGCCGAAGCCTTCTGGAAAGGCGAGACAGAGATCAGGGGAACCGTCATGGACGGGGAAGATGAATACCGTGTCCGTATCCTGCGCAATGGTAGTCAGAATTTTGACTACTCTTGTTCGCATATCAGTAAAACGGGAAGAAATCTCGGCTTTTGCGGAGTATCCTGCACACAGGGACCCGACGGGATCCCCATGTGCCCGCATGCCCATGCCCTGCTTGCGGAATGGCTCCGGAGAGAGAGCAGGGAGTCGAAATATCCGGTCTCCACATCCCAGAAAGTCCGGTTTATGGTCCGGGAGTACACGAACCGCGAGGTGAGCCGGATCATGGGGGCCTCCGAGGAGGGACATTACCGTCTGATCCCTATCGTTACGATCTCAAGAGGCCAGGTGCGGGTCCGCTTCACGGTGGGCCGTGAAAAACAGTACCCGGTGAAGGATCTGACAGCCTTCGCGAAGGCGATGGAAACCATGAGCCTTGTCCAGTACGGAAAAGGGCTGGCGTTCCATCACAGTCTTCAGGCTTTCGATGAGGAGAGCCGGGCGCTGGCGCTTCTCATCATGGAACGTGTCGGCTTTTTTAGGGAACAATACCGCGGAAACGGCCGGTTTTCCATGGAAGCGGAACCGGCGTTAAAAGAACTGATCCTGGGAAAAGCCGGACGAGAGCGGTTCTTTGCCATCATGGACGGTCAGACCATCGAGTGTGAGGATTACCGGAAGAAAAAGAGAATGCTGACGGTAAAACGGGAAAATCCTACATTTACCGCTGTTGTAAAGAAAGAGGGACGGGACGGGATCAAGGTCACTGTTGACAAGGACATTATGGCCTTTTCCGGCGAAAAGTCCTTATTTATCGCGGACCAGGAATCGATCTGCCGCTGCGATCCAGACTACACGGAGTGCCTGACCGTATTCATGGAATACATGGTCATGGGGCTTGATGCGGAGAATGAAGTCTCCGTCAATGACCGGGACATGCCGCTCTTTTATGAGAGAGTTTTGAGAAAGCTGGAGCCTTTCGGACTGATCCGCTCCGAGGGCGTGGATCTCGAGAGCTACCGCCCGAAGGAATTGAAGGCCTCCTTCTATTTTGACAGCGATGCCGCTGGAACCGTCACCCTGCGTCCGGAGCTCGCCTACGGCGATTTCTCCTTTCACCCGCTGGCGGACGAGAATGTCCCGAAAGAGATCTGCCGGGATGTCCCGGGAGAATTCAAGGTGAGCCAGCTGATCACCACCTACTTTAAGTATACGGAAGACGGATCCGGAAACCTCGTGATCAAGAATGACGATGAGGCGGTATATCGTCTGATCTCCGAGGGCATGAAGAAGTTCATGGATACCGGGGATGTGTTCGTGTCCGAGTCCTTCAAGAAGATCCGTGTCCTGCCGCCGGTGAGCACATCGGTCCAGGTACGGACACTGGGAAAATGGCTGGAACTTGAGGTAGACACCGGGGCGCTTCCGAGGGAAGAACTCGCGGCGGTGCTGGCGGCTTACGGAAAGAAAAAGAGCTTTTACCGGATGAAGAACGGAGATTTCCTGACACTGGGGGACGGTGGACTTCTTACGGTCGCAAAGATCGCGGAACAGCTCGGTGTCGCGAAGGAACTTGTGGGTTCTGACACGATAAAGCTCCCTGCATACCGCGCTATGTTCCTGGATGCGGCGTTAAAAGAGGATAAGAGCGTCAGCGTGTACCGCGACCAGCTGTTCAAGGCTGTTGTCCGTGGCATGAAGGACGTGGAGGACAGCGATTACGAGATCCCGAAACGCCTTGCATTGACGCTTCGAAGCTACCAGAAGGTGGGCTACCGGTGGTTAAAGAGCCTGGATGCCTACGGCTTTGGCGGAATCCTTGCGGACGAGATGGGTCTGGGAAAGACGATCCAGGTCATCGCCCTTTTGCTGGATGAAAAGGCAGAGAACGGCGGCACGTCTCTCGTGGTGTGTCCGGCATCCCTGGTATACAACTGGGAGAACGAGTTTGCCCAGTTTGCTCCGGAGCTTAAGATCATGACGGCGGCGGGGAACCAGGCAGAGCGCGAGGAGATGTTCGCAGCTTATGAGAAGGAGCGCCCGGATGTGATCATTACGTCCTACGACCTCTTAAAGCGCGATATTCTCTGGTACCATGAAAAGGAATTCCGCTTCGAGATCATTGACGAGGCCCAGTACATCAAGAATTCCTCCACACAGGCAGCGAAATCCGTGAAGGCTGTTCCGGCAAAGACGAGATTTGCCCTGACAGGAACACCCATTGAGAACCATCTTGGGGAACTCTGGAGTATCTTTGACTTCCTGATGCCGGGATTTTTATTCACGTCACAGAAGTTTAAGCGTGCGTTTGAGATGCCGATCGTGAGGGACCAGGATCCAAATGCCCTGGTTCAGTTAAAAAAGCTTACGGGACCGTTTATTTTGAGGCGTTTAAAGAAAGATGTCTTAAAGGAACTTCCGGATAAATTAGAGACGGTTCTCTACTCCAACATGGAGGGCGAGCAGAAAGACCTCTACACGGCGGCGGCAGCTTCCTTAAAGGAACAGCTCATGGAGGGAACTGACGGAGATTACGGAAAAGAGCGGATGCAGATCCTCGCGGAGCTCATGCGTCTGCGCCAGATCTGCTGCGAGCCGTCTCTATGCTTTGACGGCTACAAAGGTGGATCCGCGAAGCTCGATACCTGTATGGAGCTTCTCTTAAACGGAACATCTGCGGGACATAAGATCCTCCTGTTCTCCCAGTTTACATCGATGCTTGAGATCATCGCGAAGCGCTTAAAGAAGGAGAAGATCCCGTTTTACCTGCTCACCGGCTCCACGCCGAAGCGGGACCGCGTGCAGATGGCGTCTTCGTTCCAGAAGGACGATGTGATGGTGTTCTTAATCTCACTGAAGGCCGGCGGAACCGGATTAAATCTCACTGCGGCGGATGTGGTGATCCACTACGATCCGTGGTGGAACGTGGCGGCACAGAACCAGGCCACAGACCGCGCCCACAGGATCGGACAGGAGAACCAGGTCTCCGTATTCAAACTTATCACGAAGCACACCATCGAGGAGAATATCCTGAAGCTTCAGGATATGAAGCGGGATCTGGCGGATACCGTGGTGACGGAAGGAACAGGAGCGCTCAGCAGTATCACGAGAGAAGACCTCATTCGTATGCTGGACGAAGATATATAAGCGATATGCCCGTATCAGACGGACATACGGTTCCTGTCAGCGCGAGACGTAGACGGGAATGCTTGAAGCGACATAAGAAAATCGACAGAAAATTGCAAAGCTTTTTCGGTGGGTCTATGGTAGCATAGAGAAGGAAAAGGAGGAAAGAAAAATGAGAAAAATGAACAGATTTATCCCGGTCGCACTTGCGTGTGCCATTTTTGCGGCACAGCCGGTGCAGGCGGCTACGATCATCCGGGACAGCGATAAACAGGCCACCAGCCAGAACAAACAGACGACAAACACGACCCAGAATCCCCAGGCTGGAAACGAGGGCGGTCCGGGATATGAGGACAGCAAGCCCAATACATCAAATAATACAACAAACACAGCCGGTCAGAGCCAGGTGAGCGCAGAGGCAAAAGCGGCAGCGGATGCCATCGCAAAACCGACGAACTCCGCGGAGGCCGGAATCCTCTACGATGTGACGAACGGAAGAGTTCTCTTCGAGAAGAATGCCGATGAGAAGCTTGCTCCGGCCAGCACCACAAAGCTTATGACAGCGCTTCTCGTGCTGGAAAAAGCAAACCTGGACGACAAGGTGACATTCTCAAAGACAGCAGTCACAAACCTGGAGTCCGGAGCTGTGAAGATCGGACTCGTGGAGGGCGACCAGGTCTCCGTGAAGGACAGCCTCTATGCCCTGCTTTTAAAATCTGCCAATGAGGTCGCAAACGGACTCGCGGAGCATGTCTCCGGCAGTATTTCCGCCTTCGCGGAGCTCATGAACGCGAGAGCGGCGGAGCTCGGCTGTACGAACACACATTTCGTGAATCCAAACGGCTTAAACTCCGATCAGCAGTATACTACATGCCGCGATATGGCGAAGATCGCAGCTGCGGCCTTCGCAAATAAGACGCTCTGCGAGATCGACTCCACACTGAGCTACAAGTTCCCGGCGACAAAGGCAGCTGCGGCAAGAACCATCACTCCGGGCCACAAGATGCTCTACCCGAACGATTCCAGATATTATGCGGGAATCGTCGGCGGAAAGACGGGATATACTTCCAAGGCAGGAAATACTCTTGTGACCTGCGTGGAGAAAAACGGCGTCCGTATGGTCGCGGTGATCTTAAAATCCAAGAGCACCCACTATGAGGATACAAAGAAGATGCTGGACTATGGCTATCAGTATGTCAATACAGAGAAGTCCGGAAGCACATCCGCAGGAAAACAGACAACTGCCGGACACTGGGTACAGGATAACGGCAGCTGGAGATACGAGTTTGCCGACGGAACAAAGGCAGTCGGAACGATCTACACGATCGATGCCGCTGATTTCGGTTTTGATACGGATGGAAAGATGGTAACCGGATGGAAGATGTTCGGCACCGAGTGGCACTATTTTGAGACAAACGGAAAGATGGTAAAGAGCGCATGGAGACAGGATTCCGGTAAGTGGTTCTATCTCGACGCGGAGGGAAAGATCGCGAAAAATACCACGATCGATAACAAGTATGTAGTCGGCGCAGACGGCGCATGGGTACAGTAAAAATAAAAAGGAGTATTGATCATGAAAGAAAGAGTAAAAGTAATGCAGGACGTGTACGAGAACCGTTCCACAAATAAGAAGGCAGCAGGATGCACCGTTATCATCAGCGGAGAGATGAAGGAAGTTATGGATAAGATCATCGCAAAGCATCCGGAGTACAAGAGCTATGCACAGGCATTCGCAGGCGTTGTTGAGCGCGGGATCCGCATATTTGAGGAGGAGTAATCCGATTTGGGAACAGCAGTGTTTCTGGCAGCCAGTGTCATGGCTTTTGGGGCCGGCTGCCTGGCACGTTCCCGGTATGAGAGGGACTGCCTTGTAACGGAAAAGTACCGGATCGCCTCGGAGAAGATCCACGGACAGGGAAAGACCATCGTCTTCCTGACTGATCTCCACAATAAAGAATTCGGGGAAGAGAACAGCCGTCTGCTTGAGACCGTGCGGAAGGTGAAACCGGATGCCGTGCTTTTTGGCGGGGACGGAATGGTTGCAAAGAGGGGAAATTCTGATGTCAGGATCCCGCTGGCGCTTCTGACAGAGCTTGCGAAGGAGTTTCCGGTATACTGCGGAAATGGAAATCATGAGAGCAGGATGTTATGGAAATCTGAGATTTACGGTGAGACTTATGAGAATTATCGGACAGCCTTGGAAAATGCAGGGATCCGTTATCTCTCCAACGAGGCGGCGGACCTCGACAGCGATATCAGGATCTATGGCCTCGATCTTCCAAAGAGCGCCTATCTGCCGCGGTCGGGAGAGATCCCTGAGTGTCTTTTGAAGGAGACCCTGGGAGAGCCGGACCCTGAAAAGTTCTGTCTTCTTCTGGCCCATTCTCCGCTGTTTTTTGAGGAGTATGCGGCGTGGGGAGCGGATCTCGCACTTTCCGGACATTTTCATGGCGGAACCATCCGGCTTCCGCTTGTGGGCGGAGTCATGACACCCCAGTACCAGTTTTTTTATCCGCGCTGCGCGGGATATTTTGAACTTCCGGGAAAAGGAAGAGAAAAGAGCCGGATGATCGTCGGACGGGGACTTGGGACCCACTCGATCAATATCAGGCTGAATGATAAACCACAGGTGGTTGTTGTGAGGCTCTGCGGGGCTGATACGCAGCAGTAGGGACAAAATGTGAACGGCGTGATGAAGAGTGTGCATACGCACATTCTTTTTTGCGGTTATATATCGAATTGTTGGACATGGGCTTTCTGAATGGAAGACTGTGAAAACATACTTGAGGTGCATATGGAATTATCGTACAAACTGGAAAAGTTTGAAGGTCCGCTGGATCTTCTTCTCCATCTGATTGAAAAAAACAAAGTGAATATCTATGATATCCCGATCGCCGAGATCACGGACCAGTATATGGAGTACGTGCGGCAGATGGATGAGGAAAATCTGGATGTGGTCAGCGAATTCCTTGTGATGGCGGCGACGCTTCTCGACATCAAGGCGCGGATGCTGCTGCCGAAAGAAGTGAATGAGGAGGGCGAGGAGGAAGATCCGAGAGCGGAACTTGTGATGCGTCTCCTGGAATATAAGAAATACCGGCTGATGTCGGAGGAACTTAAGGACATGGAGTCCGGGGCGGACCGGGTGTTCTACAAGGATCCGACGATACCGCCGGAGGTCAAGGAATATGCAGAGCCGGTGGATCTCGATAAGCTCCTGGACGGAGTGACGCTCACGAAGCTTCAGAAGATCTTCGAGTCGGTGATGAAGAGGCAGCAGGATAAGATCGACCCGGTCCGCAGCACCTTCGGAACCATCAAAAAAGATCCGGTGAGTCTGGAGGACAAGATCACCTCTGTTATGGGATATGCCAGAAAGCACCGGAAATTCAGCTTCCGGCAGATGCTGGAAAAGCAGAACGACAAGACAGAGGTCGTCGTGACGTTCCTGGCACTTTTAGAGCTCATGAAGGTGGGGAAGATCCATCTGACCCAGGAACATCTCTTTGACGACATGTGCATAGAATCTCTTGAGCCGGAAGGCGAAGAAGAGGATATTGCTATCGATGTCACAACTGCTCAGTAGGTTTGCGCATTTACTGCGAGGGACTGTAAAAAATCGGACAGTTCCGTTACCAGTATGAGTAGGAGAATACCACTGTGGAGGAAAATGAATGAGAGTGGAAAATCTGAAAAAGCAGGAGTCCGTTGTGGAGTCCGTGCTGTTTACCATGGGGCAGTCTGTGGAGATCCGACAGCTTGCGGCAGCGTTGGAATCGGATGAGGAGACGGCCATCCAGGCCGTGGAGCGCCTGAAGGAGAAATATGACAAGAGAAAGGCGGGCATGCAGATCGTGCGTCTCGATGACAGCTACCAGATGTGCAGCCGCGCCGACTATTATGAACATCTGATCCGCGTGGCGGCGACACCAAAGAAGCAGGTGCTGTCGGACGTGGTGATGGAGACGCTGGCGATCATCGCCTACAAGCAACCGGTGACGAAGGCAGATATCGAGAAGATCCGGGGAGTAAAGTCGGATCACGCGGTGAACCGCCTTGTGGAGTATGAACTGGTGTATGAGGCGGGCCGTCTCGATGCGCCTGGAAGACCGGCACTTTTTGCCACGACGGAGGAATTTCTGCGCCGCTTCGGAGTCGGATCTACGGAACAGCTCCCGGAGATGAATGTGGAGCAGCGGGAGGAAATCCGGAGCGAGGTCGAGGAGGAGCTGAACCTTAAAATCGACGAGGAAGGTCATCTGATCGATGAGCCGGAAAAGGATGCGGGGACGGCAGAAGAACCGGTAGATTCGGAAACTGGAATGGAAAAAACAGAAGAGAATGAAAGTGGCGCAATCATAAGCAATGCAGAGATAGAGAAAGAAATAGAAAGCGAAGACAACAGCGAAACCGATGAGGAGGATTCCATATCATGAAATGCAGTGAGATCAAAGTGATCAAGAAAGACGGGACAAAAGAAGAATTCAATGTCCAGAAAGTCCTGGCGGCGGTGAACAAGTCCGCAAACCGTGCGATGATAATCTTCTCAAAGGCTGAGAGCAAATTTATCTGTGAGTTCGTGGAGGAGAAGGCGGAGGAACTGGACCAGTCAGAGGTGCCGATCGCCCAGATGCACAATATCGTCGAGGGCGCCCTGGAGCGCGTCAATCCGGTGGTCGCAAAGAGTTACCGCGATTACCGCAACTACAAGCAGGATTTCGTCCAGATGTTGGACGAGGTCTACAAAAAGAGCCAGTCCATCATGTATATCGGCGACAAGGAAAACAGCAACACTGACAGTGCATTAGTCTCCACAAAGCGCAGCCTGATCTTCAATGAGCTCAATAAATCCTTATACCAGAAGTTCTTTATGACCGTTGAAGAACTTCAGGCATGCCGCGATGGCTATATCTATATCCACGATATGTCCGCGCGCCGTGATACGATGAACTGCTGCCTCTTTGATGTCAATGAGGTCTTAAGCGGCGGATTTGAGATGGGAAATATCTGGTACAACGAGCCGAAGACTTTGGATGTGGCCTTTGACGTTATCGGCGATATTGTCCTGAGTGCCGCAAGCCAGCAGTATGGCGGTTTTACGGTGCCGAACGTGGAGAATATCCTGGCGCCTTACGCGGAGAAATCTTACGGAAAGTATATCACAAAGTATATTGACCTTGGCCTCGATGAGGAGAAGGCAAAAGAAGTGGCATGGAACGACGTTCAGCGCGAGATGGAACAGGGATTCCAGGGATGGGAGTACAAGTTTAACTCTGTTTCCTCCAGCCGCGGTGACTACCCGTTTATCACCATGACAGCGGGAACCGGAACAAGCCGCTTCGCGAAGATGGCCACTATCACGATGCTGAACGTCAGAAAGAAAGGTCAGGGAAAAGAAGGCCACAAGAAGCCGGTACTGTTCCCGAAGCTTGTATTTTTATATGATGAGAACCTCCACGGACCGGGAAAAGAGCTGGAGGACGTCTTCGAGGCAGGAATCGAGTGTTCCTCAAAGACGATGTATCCGGACTGGCTGTCATTGAGCGGTGAGGGATATATCGCCAGCATGTATAAAAGGTATGGAAAGATCATAAGCCCCATGGGATGCCGCGCCTTTCTTTCCCCGTGGTATGAGAGAGGCGGCATGGCACCGGCGGACGAGGATGACGTTCCGGTGTTTGTTGGCCGCTTCAACATCGGCGTTGTGAGCCTGCATCTTCCGATGATCCTCGCGAAGGCGAGACAGGAGAGCAGGGATTTCTATGTGGTCCTCGACTACTACCTGGAGCTGATCCGTAAGATCCATATCCGTACCTACGCGTACCTCGGCGAGATGCGTGCCTCCACGAACCCGCTTGCCTACTGCGAGGGCGGATTCTACGGCGGACATTTGGGGCTTCACGATAAGATCAAGCCGCTCTTAAAGACCGCGACGGCGTCCTTTGGAATCACGGCGTTCAACGAGCTCCAGAGACTTTATAACGGAAAATCCCTGGTGGAGGACGGCGCCTTTGCCATAGAGGTGTTAAAGCATATCAACGAGAAGGTGGAGCAGTTTAAGCATGAGGACGGAAACCTCTATGCGATCTACGCCACACCGGCGGAGAATCTCTGCGGTCTGCAGGTAAAGCAGTTCAGGAAGAAGTACGGAATCATTGAGAATGTCTCTGACCGCGAGTACGTCAGCAACGGCTTCCACTGCCATGTGACTGAGGACATCACTCCAATCCAGAAGCAGAATCTGGAACACCGGTTCTGGGAGCTCTCCAACGGCGGAAAGATCCAGTATGTGAAGTACCCGATCGACTACAACAAAGAGGCGATCCGCTCCCTGGTCCGCCGCGCCATGAAGATGGGATTCTACGAGGGAGTAAACCTGTCCCTGTCTTACTGCGATGACTGCGGTCACGAGGAACTGAATATGGATGTGTGCCCGGCCTGCGGAAGCAAAAACCTCACGAAGATCGACCGGATGAATGGATATCTGAGCTATTCCCGTGTGAAAGGCGATACAAGATTAAACGACGCAAAAATGGCCGAGATCGCTGAGAGAAAGAGCATGTGATAAAACCAGTTTGCAGTGCACGGATTCAGGCATAAAAATGTGTTGCAAGCTTGCTTGCATAAGCATTTTTCTGCCTGAATCCGTATAGGGCGAACGCCCGAGAGATTCTTGTTTTCATGTAAATGAAAACAAGAATATGAGCACTGCAAACGAGCGAGACAGAACTCATAAAAATGTGTTGCAAGCTTGTTTGCATAAGCATTTTTATGCCTGAATCCGTATAGGGCGAACGCCCGAGAGATTCTTGTTTTCATGTAAATGA
>OASX01001258.1_pt1 | contig 13327 bp, 9 predicted proteins | sample 1516531 | NCBI WGS metagenome assembly OASX01 (sample SAMEA2579911, study PRJEB22360) | human gut metagenome | biome: human gut; feature: human-associated habitat; material: faeces | place: Denmark | collected 2008/2010
CTGCCAGCCGCTCTCCGTGAGGATCTTCGCCAGGTCTCCCTGGATCGTGAACATCAGGGAGCCGTTTTTGTTTGTCTGGTAGATCCGGCGGTAGAGAGTGATATTCTCATCCACCTGAGCGATCAGATATTCTAAAAACTGACGCAGGGAATCGGTGCTTTTAAAGTAGATCAGATCCTCCACCGGGCGGAGTCCCTCAATGTACATGTTCACGCAGTAGTGCAGAAGATCATATTTGTCCTCAAAATACCGGTAGAACGTGGACCGGGAGATCATGGAGACCCGGCAGAGATCAGTGAGGGAGATCTTTTCAAAAGGCATTTCCGCCAGAAGGTCCAGGAGCGCCTTCATCAAAAGCAGGTAGGTCCTGCGGACAGAAACATGTTCTTCCTGGATCGGTAATTTTATCATAAACTACAAAACTCCTCTATCCATTCCAAATTGGACAAAAAGTGATAATTTGTCTCATTTGGTACACTTTTCAAAAATTGGTTCTTGAGTATTTTAGCATAAACATAGATAATATTGCAAGTGAAAAGGAAAGAAAAAAGCGGAGGCGATCATATGATCCGAAGAAGAGAAGTACGAAGAATGGCAGCGATCCTCTGCATGATCACGGGAATGACAGCAGTTCCCGCATATGCGGCAGCTCCAGAGACATTCGGAGCGGTACCGGGATGGAATCAGATCTCGGGAAAGTGGTACTACCTTATGGAAAACGGTGCCTGGAGCACAGATTTTATAGAAGATGAGAATACATGCTACACGTTTACAAAGGACGGGACGCTGTCCTATGCGCGGAAAACCCCGAATACGCAGGGCGGCGCGTATCCTGTATACGTGCTGGATCAGAAGGAACAGGAACTCTTTGATGATATGAATGATGAGAAGAGCGACCTGTTTTTTGACACTTATCCAGAGACGGAGGATGATTACGACAACGGGGATGTGGAGTTTTACGATGGACGCGCCACATTTGTCCTCGACATGGATCTCTGCGATATCGCAAAGGCAAGACTTTCTTCCGCTATGGAAAAGGGATATTGCAAGAGCAAAAATACGATCCCGGGAGAGGGAACCGTAAGCGATTACGTAAAGACAGCATTTCCGGAGCGAAAGAGTGCCACATTTTTTGAGATGTACCTCTGGGGCCCTGAGGAGACATACGATCCGTATGATTCTGTCATGATCCGGATGCAGGAAAAATTCGACCGGAAGGACGATAAAAAATATTCCCTGGAATACTACCGTAGAATGGGAATTGCCCATGAAAACCAGAATGGAAAGGACTATTACATGGTGGTTCTGGAACGGTAGGAATGTGGACGGTGACGGAAAATGACCTGTGTGGGGACTGAACAGTTACGGACAGGGAATATAAGGAGAGAAGACATGGGAGAGAAAATAAAAAACATGTTCCGCGGGCATAAAGAAAAGAAAAAGAACCAGAACGGCGGCTTTTCCTACATGCTCGCGTCATTTATCATCCATAAACGCGGCTGGATCGAGTCGGTCTTCGTGATCGGCTGCCTGCTCTCGCTTTTGACGATGAACTTTGTAAATGTAAACTATGACCTGACGAAATATCTTCCGGAAACGGCGGAATCCGCTATCGGACTTGACGTTATGCGTGATAAGTTCGGTTATCCCGGAACGGCGCGGGTCATGGTGAAGGACGTCTCGCTGTACGAGGCGAAGCAATATAAAGATGAGATTGCCGATATCGATGGCGTGGACCAGGTCTTATGGTGCGACAGCACGGTAAATATCTATGCCGGTGAAGACTTCATTGATGAGAGTGAGATCAAGGATTATTACAAAGACCGGAATGCGGTCTACGATATCACATTTGTGGAGGAGAGTGATTCCACCCGAACCTCCACTGCCATCGACGAGATCAAGGATCTCTTAGGGGACAAAGGATGCTACGTCGGCATGGCGGTCCAGAACAAATCCATGACAGAGTCCATGGCAAGCGAGATGAGCAAGATCCTCGTTGTGGCGGTGATCATGATCTTCGCTGTGCTTTCCGTGACGACAACGGCATGGACGGAACCGATATTATTCCTGTTGGTTATGGGCGTCGCTGTCCTGCTTAATAAGGGAACGAACATCTTTATCGGAACCGTCTCGTTCCTGACGGAAAACGTGTCGATCATCCTGCAGCTGGCAACATCCATGGACTACTCGATCTTCCTGCTTGACGCGTTCATGAACTACAGAAAGCAGGGAATGAACGAGGAGGACGCGATCATCAACGCCGTTCAGGAGGCGATCAATTCCATCTTCGCCAGCAGCCTGACGACAGTCGTCGGCTTCTTGGCCCTTGTGACGATGAAGTTCTCCATCGGATTTGACTTGGGTCTTGTCCTGGCGAAAGGTATCGTATTCAGCTTGCTGACAGTCGTCTTCTTCATGCCGGCGATGATCCTGAAGTTCGCGAAGCTCAATGAGAAGACAAAGCACCGTTCCTTTATGCCGGATTTCCACGGACTTGGAAAAGCGATCTACCGGATCCGTCCCATCGTGTTCGCGGTGATCGTCCTCGTGACACCGCTTGCATACACGGCCCAGGGCCTGAACGATTTCCTTTACGGAAACGACTCCATGGGTGCCTCGGAGGGAACACAGGTTTATGAAGATGACCAGCAGATCACGAAGATCTTCGGCCGAAGCAACATGCTGCTCGCCCTCTATCCGAACACATCGGAGGTCAATGAGCGGGCCATGGCGAAGGAGATCAAGGATCTATCCTATGTAAAGAACGTTACAGCTTTAGCGGATACGTTGCCGGAGGGGATCCCGGAAGAGTTTCTCCCGAAGTCCACGGTGGAGCTCTTACATAAAGACGGCTATTGCCGGATGCTGATCTACACGAGAACGAAGACCGAGAGTGCCGAGGCATTCAAGGACTCCGACGCGATCCAGGAGATCGTAAAGAAGTATTACCCGGAAGGAAGCTATCTCGTCGGTGAGACTCCGTCCACCCAGGATATCAAGTCCTTCATCGTAAAGGACTATGAGAATGTAAATGTTCTGTCCCTGGCGGGCGTATTCCTCGTCGTCATGATGAGCTTCAAGTCGGCTGTCATGCCGATCCTCGTCATCATTCCCATCGAGGTGGCGATCTTCATCAACATGGCGATGCCGTATTTTCAGGGTGTCGAGATGGTGTACATGGGTTATATCATCGTCAGCAGTATCCAGCTGGGTGCCACGGTCGATTACTCGATCCTGCTTGCAAACAACTACCTGGCGAAGAGAAAGACGCTGCCGAAGAAAAAGGCATGTGTGGAGGCCATCGCAGCGTCCTGTTCCTCGATTTTTACTTCCGGATCCATCATCACGCTGGCCGGATATATCGTGTATATGATCTCGTCCACAACGGCCATCGCGGACCTGGGACACCTGATCGGACGAGGCGGACTGTTCAGCCTTGTGCTGGTACTGACGGTGCTTCCGCTGCTGTTAACATTATTTGACAATTTTATCGTCGGCGAGAAACCGGCGGCAGCTCTTGCGAGACGCCTGCACCGCCGTGTGAAGAACCAGAGAGAGAAGAGACGTCCCGGAAAGAACGGGGACGAGACAGAAGAGAGTACAGATGAAGGCGGAGATCCCTACGAGGACGATGAGAACGAGGCGGCGGCCAGCAGGGAATCGGAGCCGGAATTGACAGATAGAGAAGAAATGGAGGAGAACGGTGATGAGACAGAAAAATAGAAGGATCATGGCAGCGGGCATGGCGGCTGTCACACTCTGCACCAGCCTTGTTTCTGCGCCGGTCTATGCGGCAGAGGCGTCTGTGAGCGTCGATGAAGCGATGTACGTGAACCTGGATTACTATGGTTCCGTTGATAAGGTGAATGTCGTGAAAGGTGTGAGCTTAAATGGTCTCACAAGCTTTACGGATTATGGAAATTATCTTGATGTGACAAATATGACCAACAACACAGCTCCGGAGATCAGTGACGGAAAGGTCACATGGAATCTCCCGGCGGACACCAAGGGATATTTCTACTATAAGGGAGCGATCGATAAGGACGCGGTGACACTTCCGTGGACCATGGATGTGTCCTACAAATTAAACGGCGTCCCGACGGACGCTGAGAAGCTTGCGGGTGCTTCCGGTCTGGTGGAGGTACATGTGACAGCGACACCGAATGAGACGGCGAGAGATTACTATAAGAACAATATGATGTTAGTGGTAGCGATGCTTGTTGATATGAGCAAGTGCTACAGTGTGGAAGCGGAAGATTCCCAGACCCAGAGCCTCGGTTCCCAGACCGCGATCATGTACACGGCGCTTCCGGGCGAGGAGGGCGATTACACGATCCGCATTGGCAGCGACAAGTTTGAGACCTCTGGTGTCATCATGGCGATGGTTCCGGGAACGGTGAAAGACTTAGAGCACATCGTTGACCTGAAGGACGCCAAGGACACCTGGAAGGATGCCGGTGACCAGTTATACGACAGCATGGACCAGATGGCGGCTTCCGTCGAGGCCATGAGAAGCGGCGTCAACGAGCTGCGCCAGGGCTTAAATGAGGCGGAGAGCGCGAGAGGCGTCATCAGCGGTTCCAAGGACGAGATCCTGGACAGCAATGACCAGACACTGGCTTCCCTGACGGCGCTCTCCGAGCAGCTTGGAACCATCGTTCCGTATATCCAGACTGCAAAGGATGCCTCCGAGGTTGCCCACAACAGCATGACAGACGTTGTCAACACACTCGGAAACATGCAGGAGCCGATCCGCAGACTGGACACGAGCTTACGGGGCTTAAGGGATAGCTCTGAGGGCGCGTCCGGCAGTATTGGAAACGTAGTCGCTTCCGTTCAGCTGATCAAAAAGCTTGACATACAGCTTCAGCAGAGCGTTCTGGAGTTTATCAAAAACCTGGCTTCTGCCCAGGAGTCCATGCAGGACGCGATCGCAGATTACTGCAACGGTGAGGCAGGGGATGAAGATACCCAGGCACTGGCAGCGGCAGCAGCGGGAGCAGACACCTCCGCCGGACATGCGGGAATGCTGAATGCCCAGGAACTTATCGGAATCTTAAAGCAGAAGGAGAAAGCGCTCCGCCAGGTGGCTTCCTCCAGCAATGCCCTTGTGGCAGATACAGCAGATATGCTCGACGATGTATCCAATACATCAAAATACCTGGCACAGACCACAGACCAGATGGACTATCTGATCGAGGATGTGAAGGCGTTAAAGGACTCCCTGGATGTGTATTACCCGGATCTCCAGTCAGCCCTGGATGATTCCGGGGAGCTCGTAAACCGAACCACGGATGCCCTTAATAAGAGCACGGATTCCCTGACTCTGGTACAGAATACCGTCCGTGCCAGCGCGGACAGCCTTGACGCGGCGGCGAAGGACTCCATCAAGGGAAGTTTGAATGTCCTCGACAAGAGTTTAAGCGTCCTCGACAGCACCAGCTCCATGAGAAAGGCCGGCCGGACTATGAAGGACACCATGGACAATGAGTGGAACGACATGGAGGACGACAACAATTTCTTAAATATGGATCCAAACGCGGAGAAGGTTTCCTTCACTTCCGATGAGAACGCGGAGCCGAACACCCTGCAGATCATCATGAGAACCGAGGAGATCAGCGTGGACGATGACGCGGAGCTTCTCGATGCGGAGACAGCGAAGGCGGATGTGAACCCGCTTGAGAGAATGTGGAACATGCTGGTCCAGATGGTCAGGGCGATCATTGAGATCTTTAAGAACAGATAATGAAAGAATATCTGACGGATTTGTGCAGGAGGATGTACGGCAGAATTGTTCTGCATGGACGTTTTTCTGCACAAACTGGTATATGAGGGGATAAAGAGAAGCGAGTGGAGGAACTTCTTACGGGAAGGAGAAGACATGAAAAAATTTGGAAAGAAGATTGCGGGATTTCTGCTGGCGGCGGTTCTGGCAGTGACTGCGGCGTTTCCGGCTTTTGCAGCCAGCAAGACAGCGGTCGGAAAGATATACCTGACCATCGACAGCACTGTGGGACTTAAAAATGACTCTGAGGACGTCACAGTGACGCCCTACGGGGATAATACAGATCTTTACTATGTAGATAACATTTATATCGAAAATAACGACGGAAACGGCTATACGGAGTCCAATCCACCGAAGATCACGGTGACGCTGGAGGTAGCGGACGAGGATAATTATTATTTCTCCGGGACAGCCTCAAAGGACTTCCGCCTGACACTGTCCGATTCCGCAAAAAACGGATACGGAAAAGCGGAGTACGTGAAGGCGGTAAAGAAAAATGACAGAAGTACCGTCGAGCTGACGTTCCGCCTGACATTCGATAAGAAAACCACCGCATCCACCACAAGTACCGTCAAGGCGCCCACAGGTGTGGCCTGGTCTCCGAATGCCTACGGAACGGGAATATGGTCAGCGGTCAGCGGGGCGAAATATTACCAGCTCCGCCTCTTAAAGGACGGCAGTCTCACGGGGGACGAGTTTACTATCTACGGAACGAAGTACGATTTTTCGAGACTGATGGGAACTTCTGGATCCTACAGCTTTGAGGTCCGCGCCGTGAAGTCCACAAACAACACGAAGAGCGCCTGGGTCCGCTCAGGGGAGATCGGATCCTACGCCGCAGGCTCCTGGAAGCAGAGCGCTGACGGCAGATGGTGGTGGGACTACGGTGATGGCACATGGGCGGCGGCAGAGTGGCTCTACATCAGCGGAAAGTGGTACTATTTCCGGGAGGACGGATATATGGCCACAGGATGGATCACCCTGTACAACAAGTCCTACTATCTGGATCCGGTGAGCGGGGCCATGTATAAGAGCGGGAGGACGCCGGACGGGCTCTATGTGAATGAGAGCGGCGTGTATGTGCCGGGGATGTAAGACCAAAATCGGGATGATCCGTTCAGGGCATATAAAAGCTGAAGGTACTGATATGAAATTGTCATCAGGAGATAACAGAGGTCGAAAATCCGGTCTCAGCGGTCAAACCTGCGGATTTAACATCACAGACGCGTAGAATATTCCGTCTTTCCACCTAAATCTCGCGTCCCCGCTGTACCGCTCTGCGATCATGCGGATAGACTCCGTTCCAATGCCGTAGCCGGAGTGCTTTGTGGAAAGCAGCTTATCTCCGGACCAGTTCGGACTTCCGGAGCTGGTGTTGTCGGCGGGGATGGAGAGCATGGAGGAGCCGGTCTGGACTACATGGAGTCGGATGAAAGACTGGATCTCCGCATCGGTATCCGCGCAGGCGTCCACTGCGTTTTCCAGTAAATTTCCGACTAGAACACAGAATTCCGTTTCCGGGATCACCGGCGGGTCAGCCATCTGGATGGTGACCTGCATGGAGATCCCGTTTTTTTCTGCCTTTTCCGCGTAGAAGGAGAGGATCGCGTTGACTGCGTAGTTTTTGCAGTAGGTGCGGACCTCCTGGATCGGGAACATGTTTTCGTAATCGTTCAGATAATTTTTCAGGGAGGCGAGATCCCCGCGGTCGGCGCAGTCCCTGATGACGGCCAGATGCTGGCGGAAATCGTGCCTTGCCCGGCGGTTGTCCTGGATCCTGGCGGTGAGAAGGCTGTATTGGTCTGACTGGATCTCCAGGAGCTTTTCCATGGTCTCCGATTTTGCCGCGGCTTCTGCCTGGTCCTTAAAGAAGCGCAGGAGCATGATCAGCGTGTGGCTGATGAGGAACATGCAGACGAGCAGCAGGACTCTGGCGAAAAGGTCTGCCTGATCAAAATTCCCATCCCGGATATTGCCGGTGAGAAGGAAGATGATCATCGTGGCGGAAAATGGAAGAAGCCATGCGGTTTTCCAGATTGCAGGCGCCTGGATCGCGGAGAGACTGTCGATGATCTCTGTGAGCCGCTTTATCATAAACCGGGTGGTGAGGAGCACCAGGAGTAACGTAGTGACGCCGGACTGCCAGGTGTAGAATCCGCAGTGCAGAAACTGTCTGCAGATAAAAAAGGAGGAGGCGCGGATCACCATGAGGTAGTCAAGGACAAAGGTGTACTGGAATGTGACGATTCCGATGTTTGCCTGAACCAGATGGTAGAGAAAAAATCCCAGAATGGGAATCGCAAGATACTGTACAGATACGGCTGGAAACCCCGCATGGACCAGTATCGCGAAGACTGCCAGATATATGATCTCCGCAAGGGCAGAGAGCAGGATCGTTATTTTTCCCGGATAACGCAGATTCGTGTGAAACGGAAGATACGCGAACATGTGGAACGGATAAGTGCTGAAAAATTCATTAATAAGCAGTTCCGCCATACTGACCTCCCCGGACTTTCGAATAGGAATACTCAAGAAATTGCTCCCGCACATTCCGGTATTTCAGACGGCTGATAGGGATCTGGATCCCGCTTTTTAAGAGAAAACGGTCTTCTAAAAGCTTATCCACGTCCTCAAAGTTTACGAGGATCCCCTTGATGCAGTCGCAGAACCACGGATACTGGAGCAGAAGGGCGGAGAAATCCTTCTGGCTCATGGAGACTTCCATATCCTGCCCGTTCTTAAGGTGTATGAGAACCTGCCGTCTGACATACTCGGTGTAGGAGATATCGTGGACCGGGAGAACTGTCTTTCCAAAATGTGTTGCAACCTCCACCGCCCTGGTGCGTTCAGCATCCTGGAGCCCGCACCGGTCGAGGGCAGCGAACACACCGTTCTTTTCAATAGGTTTCAGGAGATAGAAGGATGCGCTCACGTCGTAGCTCTCCACGGCAAATTCAGGGGAGGTGGTGATAAAGATGATCCTGCAGCCATGATCCGCCCGCCGGATCCGCTTCGCCGTCTCCATCCCGGTGATGCCATCCATGTAGATATCAAGGAAGATGAGATCATACTTTCCGGCCGTAAACGCGCCCAAAAACTCTTCCCCGCTGGAAAAACGGTCCATTGCCCCCCACTGAAGCCTGTGCTGTTCCGCATATGTATCAATAAATCCGACAAGCCGGTCAGAATCCGTCTTTCGGTCATCGACGATCGCTATGTTCATGTTCGGTCGCTCCTTTGATGTTAAACTGTTAAAGCTATTTTAACATGTTTTTGGGGAAATGTGTGGAAGAATGAAACTTTTCTTCCATTTTCCGCCAAATAATGATATGATGGATACCGGCAGCATAAAGCGCAAAGGAAAAATGCCGCTGTTTTGGCATTTTATGGCGGCGGAAAAGACAGAAAATTGGATGCTGCATAGAAAGGTGAGCACGACAATGAATTTTATTGTACCAGCCGGTTATACTCCGGATATTGACTTAAAAGAGACCCAGATCGCCATCAAGGTCGTGAAGGATTTCTTCCAGAAGGAACTTACAAAACAGTTAAATCTGACCCGAGTTTCCGCTCCGTTATTTGTAACGCCGGAATCCGGATTAAATGATAACTTGAACGGTGTGGAGCGCCCGGTTGCCTTTGATATCAAGGAAGGCGGAAGAAAGGCAGAGATTGTCCACTCCCTGGCAAAATGGAAACGTTACGCGTTGAAACAGTACGGCTTCCAGCCGGGTGAAGGTTTATACACCGATATGAACGCGATCCGCCGCGATGAGGACACCGACAACCTCCACTCCATCTATGTGGACCAGTGGGACTGGGAAAAGGTGATCACGAAGGAAGAGAGAACACGCGGGACACTGGAAGAGACTGTCCGTGCCGTATATAAGGCATTAAAGATCACAGAGGACTATATGGCATACGAGTACGACTATATCGGCCATGTTCTCCCGGAGCACATCGAGTTTATCACATCCCAGGAGCTTGAGGACCTCTACCCGGATCTCACCCCGAAGCAGAGAGAGTATGAGATCGTGAAGCTTCACGGCGCTGTGTTTATCGAGCAGATCGGCGGAAAGTTAAAATCCGGAGAGCCCCACGATGGACGTGCACCGGACTATGATGACTGGAAATTAAACGGCGATATTATCGTCTACTATCCGGTTCTCGACATTGCCCTTGAGTTAAGCTCCATGGGTATCCGCGTGGACGAGATCTCCCTGCACGAGCAGTTAAAGGCGGCAGGCTGTGAGGAGCGCGAGAAGCTTGCATTCCAGAAGGCATTGTTACACGGAGAGCTTCCATACACCATTGGCGGAGGTATCGGACAGTCCCGTATCTGTATGTTCTTCTTAAGGAAAGCCCATATCGGTGAGATCCAGTCTTCCTTGTGGCCGGATGAGGTCCGCGAGGAGGCGAAGAAGGCGGGAATTCCGCTGCTGTAAGCAGCAGGCGGATGCGGATCTGCACAGACTTATTATGAGAACGACCCGGCGGCGCAAGCCTGACCGGTATTAAATATTCAGGAAAACAGTTACGGTCCACAAAGATGTGTGCGGTAACTTTTCCTGCTTATGGAGGTAAAAAAATGGCAAATGAACGTTTGAGGGAACTCAGGACCCTGATGAAAGTGAGAAATGTGGACGCGTACTATGTTCCGTCTTCTGATTTCCACGATTCTGAGTATGTGGAGGACTATTTCAAATGCCGCGCATTCCTGTCCGGCTTCACAGGTTCCGCGGGGACCATGGTGATCACCCAGGCTTTTTCCGGCATGTGGACAGACGGAAGATATTTTGTCCAGGCGAAGAAAGAGCTGGAAGGCCAGGACACACGTCTGATGGCGATGGGCGAGGAGGGCGTCCCGACCATTGAGGAATACCTGATGGACCATATGCCGGAAGGCGGCGTTTTAGGCTTTGACGGCCGCGTGGTAAATGCTGCCCAGGGAAGAAAATTTGAGACCATGATGGCAGAGAAACATGCCACACTTTCCGTCGGCGATGACCTTGCGGGTGAGGTCTGGGAAGAACGCCCGATCCTTCCGGCACCGGAGGTGTGGGTCCTCGACGTGAAGTACGCAGGCGAGACCGTTGCGGAGAAGCTTGCCCGCCTCAGAACCGCGATGAAGAAGGAACACGCGACCGTGCACATCCTGTCAAGCCTTGACGATGTGGCATGGCTGTTTAATATCCGCAAAAATTCCGACGACGGAAATGTACTGGCACCGGCATTCACCCTGATCACAGAGGATGAGGCGAGACTTTTTATTAACAGTCGCAAATTCTCCCCGGAGCTCCGCGCTTATTTTGAGGAGAATCATGTCGCCATCGAAAAATACGACGCGATCTACGACGCGGTGGCAGGGATCAGAAACGAGACGGTCCTCTTAGAGCCGGGTAAGGTAAACTTTGCCCTCTATAAGAAAATCGATGCCTCCAACCGCATTGTGGAGGCTATGAACCCGACTTCCCGGATGAAGGCAGTGAAGAACCCGGTGGAGATGGAAAACCTTCGCAAAGCTCATTTAAAGGACGGCGTGGCGTTGACGAAATTCCTGTACTGGATGAAGAAGAACGCGGGAAAAGTGGAACTCACAGAGACAGAGGCCGCAGAGCGCCTGGAGGATTACCGCAAGGCCCAGGAAGGTTACCTCGGACCGAGCTTCACGACGATCTCCGCATTCGGCTCCAACGCGGCGATGTGCCACTACCATGCGACAAAGGAGCAGGAGAGCCCGGTGGGAACAGATGGCTTCTATCTGGTAGACTCTGGCGGACAGTACTATGAGGGAACCACGGACGTCACAAGAACCATCGCGGTCGGTCATGTGACAGACGAGATGAAGGAACACTTTACACTTGTCATGATGGGAATGCTCCGCCTGATGAACGCGAAATTTTTATACGGCTGCCGGGGTCTCAATGTGGATTACCTTGCGAGAGGACCGCTCTGGGAGCGGGGGTTCGACTTCAACCACGGTACCGGACATGGCGTTGGCTTCTTATCCGCTGTCCATGAGCGACCGAACGGCATCCGCTGGCGCATCGTTCCGGAGCGTCAGGATTCCTGCGTTCTGGAGGAGGGCATGCTGACATCCGACGAGCCGGGTCTTTACATCGAAGGCAGCCACGGAATCCGTACTGAGAACCTGTCCCTCTGCAGAAAGGCGGAGAAGAATGAGTACGGTCAGTTCATGTGCTTCGAGAACATGACATTCGCGCCCATCGATCTCGATGCGGTGGATATTTCCGTGATGGAGCCGTCTGATGTGAGAATGCTGAACGCGTACCATAAAGAAGTCTGCGAGAAGCTTTCCCCGTATATGACTGAGGAAGAGAACGAGTGGTTAAAAGAAGCGACAAGACCGATTGGAGAGGATTACACATGGCGGATTTAGAGAAAAACATTCTGGTGGTGATCCCGGTAAACGAGGCTCATAAAAAGTTCCTTGAAGAAAAAGCTGCCTCAGGTGACAAGAACTGCTGCATCCGATATGTGAGCGGCGAGGAAGTCACAAAGGAGGACGCGGAACGGGCAAATGTTATCATCGGAAACGTAGATCCATCCCTGCTCTCCGGCACGAAGAACCTGGAGCTGCTCCAGTTAAATTCTGCTGGGGCAGATCTCTATATCAAGGCCGGTGTGATGCCGGAGGGAGCAGTGCTCGCAAACGCCACAGGCGCTTACGGACTCGCGGTCTCCGAGCATATGCTGGGTCTTACGTTCGACCTGATCAGACGTTTAAACCAGTATCATGCCAATCAGGCAGAGCATGTATGGAAAGCCATGGGAAACATCATTTCCGTGGAAGGTTCCACGATCCTTGTCCTGGGTCTGGGCGATATCGGCGGGGATTACGCGAGAAAGGTCCACGCGTTGGGCGCCCATGTGATCGGTGTCCGCCGCACGAACCGGAATAAGCCGGATTACCTGGATGAGCAGCACACGATGGATGATCTGGATATGCTCTTAGGCCGGGCAGATATTGTTGCCATGGTCCTTCCGGGCGGAAGCGCTACGAACCACATCATGGATGAGAGAAGACTCCGCCTGATGAAAAAGGGCGCATACCTCATCAATGTGGGTCGCGGAAACGCCATCGATCCGGATGGACTTTATAAAGTTTTAAAAGATGGACATCTCGGCGGCTGTGGTCTCGATGTTACGGAGCCGGAACCGCTTCCGGCGGACAGCCCGTTGTGGGAGCTTGAGAACCTTGTGATCACGCCTCATGTGGCAGGTAATTTTTTCCTCCCGGAGACATTTGAGCGGATCGTCCGGATCGCGGGAGAAAATCTCGCGGCCTGGGCGAACGGAACGCCGTACCGGAATGTGGTGGATTTTACGACGGGATATAGAAAGCAATAGTCAGATAAAAAGTAAAGACAGCTGTTCTTTTGTGTGCTTATATGGCGGGTAAAGAGGACGGCTGTTTTTGCTGTCATGCATTCGAAAGAGGCAGGAGGTAGAGGTCTCCTGTGAATATGAAAGTTAACCTATTGTGCTATTTCAAATAAAACGTTTAAAAACTTGTAAAAA